>Ga0163111_10000004_pt1 | contig 194972 bp, 149 predicted proteins | sample CRUFie1St18metaG_FD_109645 | JGI IMG/M metagenome (GOLD analysis project Ga0163111, IMG submission 109645) | Marine microbial communities from the Costa Rica Dome - CRUD Field 142mm St18 metaG | ecosystem: Environmental > Aquatic > Marine > Oceanic > Photic zone | place: Costa Rica: the...
AAAGACCTCATAGCAGTCTAGGAAATAGAACGCCACAAGAAGTATATGAGGGACCAGAAAAAGAAGAACAAGCAGAAAACAACAAAAAGCAAGAGAAGAAACAAAACAAAAGCAAGGATCAGGCACAAGAGGAGCAACAAAAGAGCAATGCGAATCTAGACCAAAGAATAGATCTGCAAAGCTCCATAAATAAAAATGACGCTCTACAAAGAAACAAGAAAAGTGATCATAAAATAAGCAATTGCTCAATTTATGAGGATTATAGAAATTTATCTCAATAATCCAAGAGTCAACCTTTTTCAGGACGGGACAATTCGACTAGGCCTAATCACTCTTCTCCTCTCCCCCTTGCCTAAAAGCAGAACAGGCCAATCATTGTCCTATTATTTTTATCTTTCCCTATTATCATTAGCATAATAATCTATCCCCTTCCCTTTTTCTTCATCCCTTCCAAGAAATCCATAGACACAATACGTATATCATGAAACCATTCTTTACTATCTGTATCTTTGCTTTATTGCTGCAATTTGTAGGAGGATGCGCGGCCTATGATGAGCCCCTCTACCTCCGAATTAAGGATGCGGATCGATTGGCAATTGCCTTTTATCCGAATCAGGAAAAGCCCGAGAAATTGATTGACCACCGAGATTACCTTGTTTTCACAGGCATCCGAACCATTAAACAGGTCTCTATGTTCATTTCAAACGATGTCGTTGATCCTTATAAATGTGGATATACGGGGCATATCCTTTATTTCAAAGGGGATAGCACTTTGGAGGAATTAGAGTTTAATGCCACACGTGATTGCCCCCACTTTGTCTATACCTATCAGGGCGAAACCCATTTTCGACGCATGGAAAATGAAGGGATTGACTATTTTGAGCGATTATTTGCTGAGTATATCAATTCCTTTTAAATGCGAAAGGGGCAAGCCTTAAAGACCCGCCCCTTCTGATAGAATTGTATGAGGATTAAAAGGCTATACCAACTGCTTAGGCGCAGCGGCAAGAATTTCCTCATTCGCATATGCCTTGTACAATTCAAAGTTGTCATTAAACAACTTCGCAAGGTAGTTTGCTTTCTTGTCGTAAGCAGCTTTGTCTTCCCATGTATTTCTTGGGATAAGTACCTCAGCAGGAACATTGGGCACCTCCACAGGGATTCTCAATCCGAATACAGGATCTACCGTATATTCTACATCATTGAGTTCTCCATTCAAGGCTGCTGTAATCATGGCGCGTGTATAGCGTAGCTTCATTCGGCTACCTACTCCATATGGGCCTCCTGTCCAACCAGTATTGACCAACCAAACGTTTACGCCATGCTCATTGATTTTCTCTCCTAGCATTTCTGCATACTTCGTTGGGTGTAATGGAAGGAAAGGCGCACCAAAACAAGCAGAGAATACCGCTTTAGGTTCTGTAATACCCGCTTCTGTACCTGCTACCTTGGCCGTATAGCCTGAGATAAATTGATACATGGCCTGTCCAGCCGTCAATTTAGAAATAGGCGGAAGCACTCCAAAAGAATCACAGGTCAAGAAGAATACGTTCTTAGGAATTCCTCCAATAGAAGGATGTACCGCTTCTTTAATATGATGAATCGGATAAGAAACCCGTGTATTTTGGGTGATAGAGATATCAGAGAAGTCTATGCTACGTGTGCCTTCGTGAAAGACAATATTCTCAACCATTGCCCCAAACTTAATGGCATTCCAGATTTGAGGTTCATTTTCCTCGCTTAGGTTGATACACTTCGCGTAGCATCCTCCTTCAAAGTTATACACTCCTGTATCTGCCCATCCATGCTCATCATCTCCGATGAGATCCCGAGAAGGATCAGCAGATAAGGTTGTTTTTCCTGTTCCAGACAGCCCAAAGAAGACAGCCGTATCCTTGTTCTCTCTTCCAATATTGGCAGAACAGTGCATCGGTAGTACTCCTTTGAAAGGAAGTTCATAATTCAATACAGTAAAGATTCCCTTTTTAATTTCACCTGTATAGGCACTTCCTCCAATAAGGATTAACTTTTTGGTGAAGTTCACAATAGTAAAATTATGCTGACGGGTTTCATCTATTTCGCTATCGGCATAGAAGCCAGGAGCGCAGAGGATGGTCCAATCAGGGGAGAAGTTTGTTTGCTCTTCGGCATTTGGCCGAATAAACATATTATAGGTGAAGAAGTTTTGCCAAGGATTCTCATTGACTACCCGAACATTAATTTTGTACGCGGGGTTCGCTCCTGCAAAAGCATCTCTTACATACAAGGTACGACCTTGCAGATATGCCAATATCTTTTGATGTAAATCATCAAACTTTTCTGCAGAATAAGGCTGGTTAATTTCTCCCCACCATACGGTATCATGCGTAATTGCATCATCCACCGTAAATTTATCCAATGGGGATCGTCCTGTAAATTCACCTGTCTTTACACAGATAGCACCAGAATCTGCCATCACACCTTCGCCATTAATAATCGTATGCTCCAAGAGCTCCGCTGGCGTTAGGTTCCAATACACACATGCAGCATTCTTGATACCTACTGCGTCTAAACCTACTTTTGTTGAACGATTACCTACAATCATAATTTTGGGTCTGTAAGGTAGAATATTTAAAAGTTATTGAACAATTCTAAGCATACATACAAACTAGATAAAACTATAAATAGATGTTTACCCTGTTGTATAGTAAATTAATGATATATGTGGCCAATAACATATTGTTTAAAACAAACAGCTCATTAATTCATGGATCTGAGTCGTATGTAGGCAATAACGATAAGTCTCGAATTTTAAAGCTACAAAGTTAGAAATCCATCAGGATTATCAAAACGATTTACAGTAAGTTAATAATTAAACGAATATCCGTAAATATCTGATACAATTTCCCCATTTTCCTATCAATTCTTGTACATTTACACACACTAGGGGAATCATTTTGATGTTTTTGAGCAGCAATCCCCCTGAAAATCAGTACTAAAATGGAATGTACTCCTTAAACTGAACCCTATATGCAACTCTTCTTATTCCAAATTGAAAGCGAAACACATGCTTCCTTGGATGAAGTAGAAACCAAACATTGTATAAAAGTACTCCGACATAGTATAGGAGATATCCTCCACGGAATAGATGGAGCAGGTAACAAATATTCAGCCGAAATCATCAAGACAACCAAAAAATCGGTTTCATTACACATTCTAAGTCGTGAAAGTAAGTGGGGCGAGCATGCTTATCGCATCCAATTGGCAGTATCTCCTTTGCGTATTCGAGACCGCTTCGAATGGATTATTGAGAAGGCAGTTGAATTGGGCGTAACAGAAATTTACCCTGTAAAATGTGCCCGTTCCATTAAGAAGCAAATCAATCAGAAACGCCTAGAAAGCATTATGCTCTCTGCCGTCAAACAATCCAAAAGGAGCTACATCCCGAAACTACATCCCCTTACCCCCTTCAAGCAATTCGTACAAGATTGCGATACTGCCTTTCGATACATTCCCCATTGTACCTCCACTGAACCGCTCCACAACCACCAATCGAACATCCAAGCCAGCCAATCACTTACCTTCTTCATTGGCCCAGAAGGCGATTTCTCTGAACCAGAAATCGAACTTGCCCAATCCCATCACTTCCAACCCATCAGTCTAGGAACCAACAGGCTCCGTACCGAAACGGCAGCCATTTATGCCCTTAGCATCATAAAAGGGCTAAAAGGCTGGTGATTGCCCTAGAAAAAATAGAAGTTTTATCCTAAAATCTCCCTTATACATGCAACCCCCCTGAATTTCCCTTGTCTATTAAGGCAAATTCCATTAAGATCTGTTCATCAGTCTTTATGTAGCATTAGACAGTTGTATCCAATTCGCTTTATCGCGTGACGAAAGTAGTAGACATACATGCCTCCCTCGTTGCAAGATGCAGAAAGGGAGATCGCAAAGCACAGCACGAGTTATATCGGCTATATGCGAGGGCAATGCTAAACATTGCGATGCGTATGGTGAATAATTATGCTGAAGCGCAAGACGTTTTGCAGGAGGCATTCGTGAAAGCTTTTCGGAATCTTCATACCTTTAAGGGAGATTCGACTTTCGGGGCTTGGTTAAAGAGAATTGTGGTGAATATGTCCATCAATCACCTAAAGAAACGGAAAATTCAATGGGTAAGCATGGACACAATGTACTCAGATATAGCCGAACGTTCTGATTCACCTCCCCCGCAGGAGTCCGCCTGGAATATGGAACAAATTCGGAGAGCTATCATGAAACTACCTGATGGATACCGGATGGTACTAAGCCTTTATTTATTGGAAGGTTATGACCACAAAGAAATTGCACATATACTGGGAATCTCGGAAGCAACTTCTAAATCTCAATATAGTAGAGCGAAACGAAAATTAAAGAACATGCTGAAAGCAATGTAACACACACAAATGTTTATTGTCCGTTCTCACAAAACCCGATTTTGAATACTAGTAATGGAAGAGAGAGATCATTTAGAAATCTTTATAACGGAAAATAAAGAACTGTTGGATGTATACCTGCCCGAAGATGATCTTTGGGACAAAATAAACGCAGATCTTCATCCAACTCCCCAAGTCCTGACAAAACCCAATCGTTGGACATGGGTATTTAGGAGTGCGGCTGTATTCGTACTGCTCATAGCCGCAGTATGGGCTATCATTCAATTCGGCCGCCCCGAAACAGTGACTCCTGAAATGCGATATACAGAAGAACTCGTAGAAGCCGAGTCTTACTATACCTCTGTCATTGATAAGCACAGAGAAGAAATCTTGCAATACAAGAAAAAGGGAATCGAAGGAGATGAGCAATTCTGGCAAAACTCAGAAGAATTGACTCAAATGTATCAAGAGCTACGTAAAGAATTGGTGAATGGAGAAAACCAAGAGGCTGTCATCAAAGCGATGATGCAAAACCTCATGACTCAAATGGAAATGTTGCAGTCGCAACTCGAAATTTTAGCGTACATTCAATCCATTCAAGAAGAACATCAAGATGAAAACCGCACAAGCTTATAAAGCGCTGAGATGGATATTCGTCATTATACTAAGCAACTGTATTGTCCATCCTATACTAGCAGAAGATATTGAACTTACTCGCACTGAGAAGTTAGCGTTTCCAATCCAAGCCTCCCATGAATTGGAAATCAGGAACCGATATGGCACAATTGACATTCAGAATTGGGATAAAAACTCAGTTGAGGTATCCATTACCATTGTAGCACGTGCCAGCAAAGCAGATAAGGCTCAGAAACGATTAGACGGAGTCTATATACGAGACCGCCAGTATAGTAAGAAGCTCCAACTGGTATCCGAATTCGAGAGCCTCCCTATTATCCGTATCGGCCAGCCCTCCGTCGAAGTACATTACCGAATTCGTATGCCAGCCTCTAATCCCCTTGACCTAGAAAACAAACATGGGGATGTAATCGTCGGCAATCGAACAGGGAGCATTGATATTGACCTAAGCTATGGCAACTTCCAAGCCGACCAGCTTGCAGCAGATGATAATCACATCCGTATTAATGGAGGGGATATCGATATTGTAAGTGTAAATGGCATTGATATCGATGGCTCTTTTGGCAAGCTTTTCATTGGAACAGCAGACTTCATTCTCTTCAAAGGGAAATCCTTTAAAACAGAGATTGACGAAGTCAAAACCCTAGAGGTATATGCCAATATGTGCAAAATGGACATTGAGGAAGCAGGAAGTGTATCAGGTACCTATAGTTCCGCGAACTTCTCCCTCAAACGTCTTAAAAGTCACATCAGCCTGACCCTGAAGTATGTAAAGTCTTTTAAGATTGAAACGCTTCTCCCTGGCTTTGTTGGGCTCGACCTCCACAGTCGCTATTCCTTCATTGACCTGAACTTTGCTCCTTCTACTGGAGTCGATATAGAGGCGGTCATGTATTTTGGTGTGCTTCGTATAAATGGGGAAGAGCCTCAATTCGAAGATATCGAGGTAGTAGGCGAAAAGGCAACAGGACGGCTGTATGACTTCGCATTAGGCAAAGGAACCAAAGGCAAGATTAGAATGGAAAGTAAGTTTGGCAATATCCGCCTAGGTTCTCGCTAATACCAAACCTGGATACACATAGCAATCTTTTCATACACCTTTAAAAGGGAAAGCCATCTCCAACAGGGGATGGCATTTTTTGTATTCCCTATTGTTATATTTCTACTCGACTGAGCAAGGCCTCCATCAACTGGTACACCTTCGTGCAGAGAGACTTTGGCCAAGCTTTATCAGGCTCTACATCTAATGCTTTTGCCCGCTCAATGGCAATGGGAGCAAAAGGAAAGTAATCATGTAGATAAGGAATCCTCTTATGGTAACTACCTGCGTCTTGATACAATAAAACATCCATATAACGCTTGGTGTTGCTCATCTTCTCATTCTGATACCAGCGTGCTAGCTCTTCTGCGGATTGACCTTCAGGATCTCTCCAATGCAACAACAACCAAAGCTCGAAACAAGGATTACTCACAATAAAGGCGTATCCCTTTTCGACACAAGCTTGCGCAACTTCATCTAATTGTTCCTCTGTTCTCGTCTGGCAATCTCGATCTACCACTACCCAAAAGGAATCCCCCTCTTCTATACTAGCCCCCTCTAACCGACTCATAACGGCCTTAGGGCTATTTCGTCCATCCTTCGTAGGCAATACCTTTACGATAATCTGCGGATTATTGTGATAGGCTCCAATCCCTTCGAAATATCGTCTCTCTGTATGCCGTCCCTCAACAGCAATAACGAATATCTCCTCTTCCCGAATATGGCTAGGCCGTTCAATCTGTCGCTTCTCTCGCATATATTCCCTAGTTCGTCCCTACTATGTCTCTGAGGTTAGCAGAAATAAACGTATTGATTCCTCCATAACGACCATGCAAGTATCGCGTACGAGGTATTTCATCATTTCGAGGCTTGAACTCTTCTAAAGAATACATTCTGGTTGCTCCTCCTCGACTCTTCTGCACAAACCAAACCTCATCTCTTCTCAATAAACTGTAATCCAACAAGTTATCATCATGAGTTGTTGCGATTAGCTGCCCAATCATAGGAGCCTCTATATTGAGACACAACTGTAACAGTCGAGACACAAGCTTAGGATGTAGGCTCCGATCCAATTCATCAATAATCAAGACATTGTCTTCTGTTGCCAAGTCAATCAGTGCAGGAATCAAATCCAGAATCCGCTGGGTTCCATCCGACTCCTCGCACACCTCAAACTCTACGTCTTGGTTATTCGTATCTTGATGAATCGTGATTAACTTGATCGACCGAATTCCCTCCATCGTACGACTAATATTGTAGCGTACTTCTTTATTGTCTGTAACAAACGCTGTTTGCCCAACCTCCAAATTCCCAATAATATCTTCTTTGATTCTAGGAGGGATATCCACCCCTAAACTCATGAAATCAACTTCTTTTACCTTCAACTTCTGAATCCCGAGATTAAAGAATGCCAAGAAGTGTGTATAGATGTGGTGAAAGTTTCGGTTCTTCTCAAGGTTCATCATCATTCCTAGGTATTGACTCTCAGGGAAAATGATCCTCACCTTCTTTGTTATCCACCTATAAGTTCCTTTCAATGCCTCAACTCCCTGTAGCTGGTCGATATTCCTGTTGTTAAAGGCACGAAGAAAGAGCTCATTCGGAAGTGTATCTAAAGCGATGTAAGAGATACGATGTAAAGATTGTTTCTCTATCTGCAAACCTTCTATTTTAACTTCGACTAAGCCATCCTTATGGGTCTTGCGAGTAAAGATAGAGCGTTCATTATTTTTGTCAATATCATATAACCATTCTTCCTCCACATGCACATAAGATAATACAAATCCATAGGCATAGGCTCTCCCTCCATATGAGAACTCAAACTCGAATCGACTAGGCTTTTTCAAGCTTTCGCCTTCTAGTTTAAATGGCTTTAGTGGAATGGCTTTCCCCTTTCCAACCCCTTGCTTAACCATATTTTGCGCGAACGCCAACGCTTTAACAAAGTTAGACTTACCTGAAGCATTCCCTCCATATATCAGCCCTGTCTTTAAAGTAGAGAAATACTTAGGATTACTTTCTTTATTAATATGATGAGCAAGTTTAGTGGATCTTCCAGGGTACATTGAGAACTCTATACGATCCTTAAACGACATAAAATTCTCGACAAAGAAACGAATAAGCATACAATTAGCTTGTTTTTGTATCAAATATGAGAATTTTTCTCGTGTATTGCAATTACTTATTACCTTCTCTCTTTTCCCAATTGTATATACGCTGCTAAAGGATAATCTGCATAGACTTCCTTCCAATGGGTTTGAACAACCTCCCAAGCTGCTATTGCATCCTTCCTTACAGCTAATCCATATCCATATGCTTGAGGGATATAATGATAGGTAGTCCCAAAAGAAGGATGGCTCACAAGCTCATGTCGAATGCGAGTATAATGAGAATGGGGAAACCAAATAAGTTCGGGAGCTTGTTCGAAGATATAACAAGCAGAAAAGCCCTGATGTGCAATAACAGGATCATGAAGCCCTACCATATCCAATATATACAATTGCCGATTGCCTGCACCTATGTATCCGTATTCGGATGCAGCAATGGTAAGGCTATCAGGTAGATCTCGGCAGATTGCATAGATAGCATCAGTGGCCTCCCACCAACTCAATTCAGGCAAAGGCTTAGTTGCTTGGATGCTAGGATCAGCTTCCTCCCATGCTTGTTCGTCTAAGAATAGTTGTTGGTATAGGTCAATGCCAGGACGTGAGAAGATTCCGATTAGCACCATGGCTCCCACTATCAACAGTCCACGTTTTTGGAGGCGCACCTTAAGGGTATCCATCGAATTCCTTATCCAATCATCCCAACAAATAAAAGCGAAGACTGTCAGAAAGGGAATTGTAGGGAAGTAGTAGCGAAAGCCCCCTCCCATAATCTGCATAACCGTAAAGTAATACCCAAAGGTCAGAAGGATGGGAATACCCAATACACCTGCCATTCGGCAATGCTTAGGTTGTATAAATAGAGCAATGCCTACTAAGGCAGGCACATTAACTAAGAGGAATTGTAAGAGGAATTTCACGGCATTCCATTGATACCCACCAATGTACCCATCATAGAACCCACTCTTCTTGGCATAGAAAGGAAGAGGCAAAGGGTCTCCGAATACCCGATATTTCACCCAACTATCCACAATAAGTACTCCTCCCAACAAAAGCCCGTATAGAATTGCCCATCGAAAACTTCTCTTCTCCCAAATCATATACAAACAAGGAAACAATACGATGATGATTCCGCTATCAGGCCTAATAAGAAAGCATGCATATGCAATTCCTACAAGTGCTCCCATCCGAATCCCATTCATCCGATTGCCAAATGCATACACAACTCCTATTAACCCACAATAAAACGTAAACGCCATGAGCGTCTCCATACCCGAAGTTGCGTGAAACCAATAGATAGGGTCAAAGATGAGATAGGGAAATACAATTCCTGCAACCACAATCCAATTCCGCAAAGCATCGCTCTGCATGGCATATCTGATACAGGCCACTAAAGCATAGAGCCCAGCGATCCCCCACATCACCGTGCTCCCCACAATCAAATCTTTGGGCAAAGCATAGGGAAACACCCACCGTAATCCCACAATCCAATATGTATACAATACACTCGTACACCCGTACGTAGGAGCCTCTCCAGGATTCCATGTGAATCCGTATCCTGCCAAGATATTCTCCGCATAGCGAACAAACATATAGGCATCATCGAAGACCAATTGCTCGCCGATTAGTACCCGTAATACATAAAAGAGCAGAGATGCCACCACGGAAAAACGGAAGAACCGCACGATAATATGCCAATGCTTGTGAATAAGACGCTCCATCAATTGTCCAGTTAAATGAAGCCACAAAATAGGTTCTTTCCTTATGTACTGCAATAAAAACAGGCTCATACCTCAGAGAGATATGAACCACCTACTTTATCCTAAATAACTGATATACCATTTATTAGAACCCTGATACGGGTAAATTCTTGGGATATTTCGCTTCAAAAGAGAAGCGAATCTCTTGACGTTCACCTGGCTTTAGACGTAATTTCCATGTGAGTTTCCCATTTTCCTCCTGCAATTCAGCCCCTCCTTCGTCTAATAAGGTAACCTTAATTTCCTTATTCTTAGAAACAGGAATTTGGTCTTCAAGGGTAAGGTTTACCTCATCGTCCTTATTATTCTTGACCGTGATTTTATAGGTAAACATTTGCTTAACGCTACTGCCAATTACCTTCTTAACAGAGTAATCCTCAACAAGCTCTCGTTCGATTAGCACCTTTGCATCTCTACCGAGAGAAATCTTAATAGAGTCTTCTGGAGCATCATAGATATTCGTTTCTCCAACGTATGTCCCTTCGAAGTATACATTTGCTGGTCCTCTCAAAAGGTCTTGCTTAATGTAAGCCACAAGGAAAGCGTCTTTATCCAATTTAGGAACAGCAAAATGTTGGAAGCTTCCATCCACATCAAGCAATTGGATATCGACTTGGTATTCCTTCCCATCTGTAGGAATATCGTAACGCAATGAGATATTAAACTCCAATGATAAGGTATTTTCCTCCGTTGTCGTGTATTCATAGGTGTATTGGAGCTTTTCCTCCTCCCTCTTATCCATATCTCCATCTGCAAATGTCTCCGATGTAGTCACTTCGATACGGTTAGAGTATCCCTTTTCGGCGTTACGTCTCTCTTGCAAGCTATTGTAGACCGACATAACATCGACGTACCATGGATTAAGGGTTGGGCTGGTGTTATTGCCTGCATTGCTGGCGGTGGAGAGGATAAGCTTTACACGCTTCCAATCGATTCCTGTTGCATTGACCACATTCGCTTTGAGGAAGAACTGTAGAGGGTCGCGGGTATTCTCTACGCGAATATCGTAGAAGGGGCTCCAACTCGCATTGTTCACTAAGTAGATGAGTTCGAGCTTAACAGAACCTGAGGATTTCGCACGGAATGCCACTACAACCTCTTGAGTAGGTTGGTTACGGAGGCTCATGATTTCGCGCTGTTCCTGTTGGTATGCACTGGTACGGACACCTAGCTTCACCTCTTGGCGCTTAAGCTCACGCAACTTATCCCGAATCTCCTTCAATCGATTGCGATAGAGATTAGATACCTCCTGTAATTCTGCAGCTGTTAGTCCTTTCTCTGTACCTCCAATCTTATTATTAGCGAGGATAAGCTTTTGTTCTTGTTCGAACACAAACTTCTCGTCTTTAATCGCGTTTAGGTCTTCTTGCAGGAAATTAAGGCTATCCTCCAACATAATCATCCGAGGAGTTTTCGGAGTACGGTTGAGGTAAGTGACTCGGTGTTTTACGGATTGGATAACTCCATCCCCCTTACCCTTTACAGTAATGCTATTCGGAATGATATGCTGTGATAGGCCGCTTAGGATAAGAATATTATCCCCTGCTTTCACTTGGGCGGATGCTTTACGAACGAGTTGGGCTTTTTGGCGGTACACTTTTACTTGGTCAATCTTCGAATCAATCTGCACCTCATCAGATGCAAAGCTGAGCAAACAAGTGAATATAAGGCAATAGAACACTATGTGTTTTTTCATTAGGAAAAGAATCTTTTGGTTGAATGACATGTGCATGTTGGTTGTGAATGTACACTCAATAGACATAGCCATCTTCGAATTTCCATATGAATCTTTTGAATATTCTATAAAAAAGTCGGATTAGCAGTGTGCTAATCCGACCTCTTCCTCCTTACATTAGGGGATATCAATATGGTTATTCCAACGCATCATTGAAGAAGGAAATGAAGGGATGCAAGGTCTTGAATGCCTTCACTATATATTCAACAAAGTTATCACTTTGTACAACTTTGTCTTCTACTTGATTGGTTACGACAAAGTCTTTCATCCGTAGCAATACAATTGCAGGATGATCCCTTGCATATCCTTTGGGAGCCGTTTTGAGGGAGCCTCCATGTAAGGTTGTCCCATATACCTTTTGAAAGGACTGGGTTGCGAGAACCCCTTCTAACTCTTCATGTTCAAGGTCAATATGGGCACGGATTTTTCGGAGAGATGGAGAATCAGGATGCCAAATCCCTCCTCCTATGAAATGGTTATTGGGTTCAATGTGGATATAATATCCCGCTATGCTAGCCTGTCGGCCTCCCTTCGAGATACTTGCCCCGAAATGGAGCTTATAAGGAGCTTTATTCTTAGAGAATCGGATATCTCGATTGATACGAAATAGGCACTTTTTAGGCTCTTGATTGAGGATACTATCATCAAACTCAGATATACCATCAATCACCTCCCCTACCATATCAATGACATTCTTCTTAGCGAAATTGTATCGCTTTTTATTCTCATGAAACCATTCACGATGATTATTCTCTTTCAAATCTGAAAGGAATGACAATGTATCTGCATGAATCATAAGTTTGTTGAAATTATTGTGACAATGGGACGTATAACTGCTACACAAATTAGCATTATTCGTTGAAGAATCCCAATCCTAGAATTCTTTGCTCTCCCCATAGAATTGTCCTATCTTTATATGAGCAAATCTGTATATACATCCGCTTCTATGATTATTCCATCCAAACTTTCTGGCGCATTATATGGCCATGCAATTGGGGACGCCTTAGGTTATCCAGTTGAATTCTTAAGTGTGCCAGAGATTCTACAACGTTTTGGGAGAGAAGGGGTGTTGCAACCAAAAGGCAATCCGATTCTGGTTTCAGATGATACCCAAATGTCCATTGCTGTAGGCAAGGCGCTCATGGATTGTTGGGAGATAGAAGAGGATATTACTGCAACGGATTTAAGTCGGTATATTCGCAAGTATTTCATAGAATGGATGCTGAGTCCAGATAACAACCGCGCCCCTGGAAATACCTGTATGTGGGCTTGTAGGAACCTCCAACACTCCATGACCTGGCAAGAAGCGACTCACCGAACCTCCAAAGGTTGTGGAGCCAATATGCGGGTTATACCCGTAGCACTCTTTAAATACATCCATCCTTCCATTACCCATACTGAAGTCGCTAAATGGGCTCAACTCCAGGCTGCTATGACCCATGGACATCCTACTGCTTTAGCCGCAGCTGATTTGACAGCCATGGCTGTGGTAAAGCTGCTTGAAGGAACCAGCCCTGAGCAACTCCTCAAAGAATTGGTCATATATGGGGAGTCTCAAATAGGCGTCTATCATGAAGACTATCTCGGTTCTTTATGGGAAGGGATGAAATCTAGCCCCGCAGCCTTTATTCGGCAGGGGTGGGAAGAATGCCTAGAGATACTTGTATTAACACAAATTGCCTTAATGCGTACAGGGCCCGAGCATGACCCCTGTGAGATTATAGGGGAAGGCTGGATAGCTGAAGAAACCCTCGGCACTGCCCTATTATGTTTCTTACATTCTCCAAGAAACCCCTTGAAGGCGCTACAACAAGCGGCCATATCTACTGGAGATTCGGATAGCATAGCGTGTATTACAGGAGCATTATGTGGTGCGTATATGGGCATAGAAGCATTCCCTGAAGATTGGCGCAATAGAATTGAGTATAAAAACGAATTGGATACATTTTTGGGATTTCTTGGTCTCTAAGATTATCCTATCTTTACAAGATATTAAGACCTCTTATACATAAAATAGTAGATTGCCTTGATTACTGCCAAGCGTATTCCATTAGACGACCCAACAGATTCGTAGTACGTTTTGATTGTTTTCCCTATTCCTAGACTTCTTATTGATTCATCCACTGTATTCCCAACCCACAAAACCATGCCTTTATACCATCCAGCGAATAAACAAGAATTCGAAAGGCTATTCATTGTATATAAGCAAGCATATGATCAATTGATGGCAAAGGAGCAAGACAGATTAGTGGTATTGTTTAACGTTCGGTTTCGATTGACATTGGGTAAACGTATCCAATTTGATGATTCCTATTCTTATACCAAAACCAAGAACGTAAAAGACACTTATCGATTGCTTATGCGTCTCAATGATGCATGGTTTGCCTATGAAGCCCTATTGGCTCTATGTGAGCAAGAAGGCAAGGTGAAGCTATATAAACGCAAGAATAAGTCTTATATGGCAAAGCCTGAATCCTTTGACTCCTCTCATATCCAGATGTTCAAACTCCTTCCACCAGTTGTACACTTTAACAAGCAAATGGCCGCCTATTTTTTTAATAAGCTCAAGCGAATGGCCGACTTAGAAAGACTCTTACAACATTTGGAGGATAGAACAAAAGGCAATACCAATCGCTTAGTTGAACAAGCAAAGAGCCGAATTCAGCAGGTTCAACAGTTCGACCTCAAACACATCCTTGCCATTATCTATTCGATTCGGAACTTATACGTACATCAAGGAGATGCAGCACGCTCGGGGGTGAAGAACTATACCACCAAGCTTGCATTGCTCAAGATGGCCTATGATTTCCTCATCTTGCTCATTACCAAAGTAGGCACGCGTGTCATGAACGACAAAACCAAGAAGCTGTCCAAAGCAGCCAATTAAACCATAGAAGCGAAACCATTTAACGCCTCAAAATACCTGCAAGATTTATGAAAAACATCTATGCCTTGCTTTTGCTATGCTGTTTGCTCAGCATACAGATTGTCTGTGCCCCCCTTTTGGGTCAAATGTCTATTGATCCAGAGAAGATTACCATTGTAAGAGACCAATGGGGTGTTCCCCATATCTATGCGGATTCGGATGAGGAAGCCGCTTACGGCATTGCTTGGGCAGTAGCCGAAGACGACTTTGAGAGTATGCAACACAATCTTTTGGCCATTCGAGGTCGATTAGGAGAAGTAACAGGAGCCGAAGGAGCAGGCTTTTCGGTATTCTCCCAAATGCTAGGGTTGGAGATTGTAGACGAACGCTACGCAGGGGCTTATTCGCCCAAATTCCAATTGGTACTGGAATCCTATGCAGAAGGGGTCAATGCCTATGCAGCAGCCCATCCTGATGAAATCCTCCTGAAAAAGCTTTTTCCCATCACGCCCCAAGATGTGGTAAAAGGATATATGTTGGGAATTGCTGCTTTGACCCATGTGCCCGACTATGTCGTTCGTATCATGAAAGGTGATATATACAAAGATGAGGTAAAGGGTTCAAACTCCATTAGCATTAGCAAGAATAAGACAACTGACGGCAAGACATATTTCGTTGCCAATTCACATCAGCCCCTAGAAGGTGCCCTCTCTTGGTATGAATTACATGTAGAGACCAAAGAGGGATGGAATATGCTAGGTGCAACTTTCCCTGGAGGTCTATCTCCCTTTATTGGTACCAATGGGGATATTGCATGGTCGCATACAGTAAACTATCCTGACCTAACCGATGTGTACAAGCTTGAGATGCACCCTAAGAAAAAGCATATGTACAAATTGGATGGGGAATGGCTAGAGTTAGAGAAGCATAAAGTCAAGTTCAAGGTCAAACTAGGCTTCCTCAAGCTTCCCTTGTCCAAGAAATACTACAAAAGCAAGCACGGCCTTGTATTGAAGTCGAAGGATGGCTATTACGCCTTACGATATCCTGCCAATATGGAAGTTCGAGGCTGTGAGCAATGGTACTATATGAACAAGGCTCGAAACCTAGAGGAGTTCAAGCAAGCCCTAAAGATGCAAGGACTCGCAGGGATGAATACCGTCTATGCCGATAAGGACGACAATATCTTTTATCATTGCAATGGCTTGTTTCCTTATAGAGATTCCAACTATGATTGGAAGAAGGTATTGCCAGGCGATGACTCTAAACTGATTTGGGAAGCAGGCAAATTCTACTCCTTTGATAGTACCGCGTATCTCGAAAACCCAAGTTGTGGCTTCCTATTCAATTCGAACAATACCCCTTTTACGGCTACCTGTGAAGGCCAAAATATTGATCCGAATAGTGTTGATCCTACCATGGGCTATTCAACCAATGAGAACAACCGTAGTCTACGGTTCCTCGAGTTGATGGAGCAATACGATAAGCTCAGCTATGAGGATTTCAAACGCGTAAAGTTTGACCTCACATATAGTAAGCCCCTAGCCACCCCCCAATTGTCCAATATGGAAGAATTGCTACAAATGAATCCCGATAAGTTAGGCAAGAAAGATGCAGAAGCCTTACGCTTATTGCAATCATGGAATCGGGAGATGCATATGGACAATGAGGACGGAGCCGCATTGATGGTCATGTTCATCCAAACAATCCTAACGAAGCTGCGAAAAGAACATCGTTTAGTTGTAGGAAATACCCTTAGCGAGGAAGAATTCCTAGCAGCCCTTCGCAAGGCTCGCAAGCATTTGAAGCGACACTTTGGGAGCATACGGGTTCCTTTGGGCAAGGTTCAGCGGCATATTCGGGGAGACATAAGCCTACCTATGTCGGGAGGGCCTGATGTATTGGCGGCCATGTATTGTAAGCCTTATAAGAAGGGACAATTGCGCACCTTTGCGGGAGAATCCTATATACAAATGGTTCGATTCTCTGATAAAGGAATAGAGATTGAGAGCATCAACGCCTTTGGAGCATCCAATAAAGAGGATAGCCCTCACTATGCCGACCAAATGGAGCGCTATACCAAACAAGAACTCAAAACCATGACGCTTGATAAGGAGACAATCATGAAAAATGCCGAACGAGTCTATCATCCTATGGTAAAACAACCCTAGGCATTCCATATCTCCCAAGCTTTTTCTGCTTGAAGGAGCAACATTTCCATCCCATTGAGGGTATATGACCCTGCCTGAGCCGCGAGTTGCATAAAGCGTGTTTGGGCAGGGTTGTAAATTAAGTCGAATGCGTAAAAGGAAGCATCCAATTTGTGATAGGGAAAAAGGGGAGCCACATCAACGGCTGGGTACATCCCCAAAGGAGTCGTATTGACAATCAATTTATAGGGGGGGAGAGGCATGACAGCAAGTTGTTCGTAGGAGATTTGATGAGGGGTCGAGGGGGTACGCGAAACAAATAAGCATTGCATTCCCTCATACTTCCGACATACATATTCGACGGCTTTTGAAGCTCCACCTGTCCCCAATATCAATACGTGACTAATCTGCGTATCCCCTAACAATCCACGAAGGGATTTGGCAAAGCCATACACATCTGTATTATGTCCAATGGTTTTTCCCTCCACAATCTTAATGGTATTGACCGCCCCTATCTCTTTGGCTTCGGGGGAAAGTCCATCTAAGTAAGGAATCACGGCAGTCTTATAGGGGATGGTGACATTGAGGCCGTGGAGGCTAGGAATGCGTTGGAGGAGCTGAGGAAACTCCCCTATCTCGCCCAATTCGAATAGGTCATAACGGGCATCAATCCCTTCTCGTTCGAACTTCTGCGAGAAATGTCGTTTCGAGAAACTATGCCCTAACTTTTGTCCAATGAGTCCGTATCGTCGCATATCAAAAAGGTTCTTCAGGAGATTGTACCGACATATTAGAACTTTCTAGGGCAAGGCGCAAATAGCCCGTATCATTCCGTTCAATCAATTGCATAAGTCGATGGCAAGGAGACAGCATTCGTCAATTTTAATAGCAAAGCGTAATATTTATAGCATACAAGCTAAGTCTCAATATGATTGGCGTGATATAATGCACAGTCTTCATATTTCCTCTCCCTTTCTTTCAATTTAAGCCATTTCTCCCCTACTATTCATCCGTATCCCCCAATATCTTCTCTTAAAAAGGGCTATAATCCCTTAATATCACTTGCCTATATTCCTCCAACAAGCCTTGTTTCTCCCCTTCCACAGCCTTCAAATTGGCCAATTAGTATACTCATTATCAGATTTTTATATCCTAACCGCCATACATATATATGTAGTCCTTGATACACATAAATCTCAGACTCTCGCCCAGCTATATGGGACAATTAGCCAGCAAGCCTGTCTGGGTCGCACAGGCTTTAGTGTCAACTAGCCAGCGTCCCTGTCATGGCGCATCAGGCATAGGTGTCAACTAGCCAGCGTCCCTGTCGTGGCGCATCAGGCATAGGTGGCAACTAGCCAGCGTCCCTGTCGTAGCGCATCAGGCATAGGTGTCAACTAGCCAGCATCCCTGTTATGGCACATCAGGCATAGGTGTCAACTAGCCAGCATCCCTGTCATGGCGCATCAGGCATAGGTGTCAACTAGCCAGCATCCCTGTCATGGCGCATCAGGCATGCTGGCAAAATGCCAGCGTCCCTGTTGTGGCGCATCAGGCATGCTGGCACTTTTATTTCCCCCCTTTTTGCGGCTTCTCTATCCAAGTTTCCTAACCGTTCCATAGAGAGATAATAAAAAAATTAGCAAGCTCTTCTCTAAATATTTTATCTTTGTATCGCTGTTATCTCCATAGAAAGTTGTATTTTTTATGGTGAATTAAGGCATAGGATATGCAATTTGAGGCACCTTTGGTTCCAGGCGTAGGTTCTTACCTCCAACAATACTACAAGATTGTACGTATACTGACAGTTCCCTTATTGGTGCTGATGGTATTCTTATTTGCTGGGTTGTGGGAGGCAAATGTAGCGACTTGGATATTGGTATTGGGAATCGCAATGCCTATCAATTTTCTATTGGCACATTACTTCCTCTCCAAAGGCATTGCACAGTGGGACAAGAATAGACGGAATGCGCACAAGCTTATTTTTGTACGAGATGAGCTTATTATCTATCGAGAAGGTCGGCCTGTAGACTACTATTGTCTGGATGAACTACAATCTCTCAAACTTATCTACTCGGGCTACGACCGAGCGTTTTTCTCTACCAACAAGCATTTTCATGGGGGCAATAATCAGGTACATTTTCGCCATAAAGGTAAAATCATTGAATATCGCTTCCGCTTGTTATCGCGCAAACATGCAGCCGCATTCAAAGAAACACTCATGTATTGGTATGACATCGGACTAAAGTTCGAGGAATACAATACCAGTTCGGGCTTGCCCATCAAAAGCTATCTATTAACAATCGAATAACCACAAGCGGGGAATGGACATACTATCACTACTCATCGGATTCAGTATAGGCGGACTCATTGGCGGCATTGTCTGTTATATATGGGCTAATGGCCGATACCAAGCGTTATTATTGGCCGACGAAAAAACCAAGGGGGCATTGGAAGCACAAAAGCAGCAAATCGCCCAAGTAGAAGGCGAATTGGTACGGATTCGGCTGGCGAACCAAGAAGCCCAAAACACAATCCGAAGCCAAGAACGAGGCTATACACGGATTGAGACAGAGCACGCATTGCTCAAAAAGCAATTGGAAAGGCGTGAACAGGAATGGACGCAGATGCAAGGAGCTTTCCAAAAGGAGTTTGAGAACCTTGCCTACAAGATTCTGTCTCAACAAAGCCAATCCCTCTCTACTACCAATGAATCCTCCCTCAATGCCCTCCTCCAACCCCTCAAGGAACGCATTCAAGCTTTTGAGAAACGGGTTGAGGAAAGTTATGGACAGGAAGCCCGTGAGCGTTTCCACCTCCAAAAACAACTCACGGAATTGGTGAAGATGAGCGAACTTATGGGCAATGAAGCCCGTAACCTCACCCGTGCGCTAAAATCCGAGAACAAGACCCAAGGGAATTGGGGAGAGTTGATTCTATCGAAGGTATTGGAGAGTAGTGGATTGCGAGAAGGAGAGGAATTCCAGACGCAAGCTAAAGGAATGGAGCTTCGTTCGGATTCGGGCAAACGCCTCCAGCCTGATGTCGTCATCCAATTGCCTGAGCAAAAGCACCTGATTATTGATTCGAAGGTGTCTTTGACTGCCTACGAACGATTCGTCAATGCCGAATCAGAGACCGCCCGCAACCTCGCATTGTCCCAGCATATTGCTTCTGTAAAAGGGCATATCCAGAACCTAAGTGATAAGCACTATCATAGCCTTTCGGGGGTTCAGAGTCCCGACTTTGTTCTCCTATTTATGCCCCTCGAATCGGCCTTGAGTGTGAGCCTACAGGGAGATGCCACCCTATTTCAATTTGCATGGCAAAGACGCATTGTCCTAGTAAGCCCAACCACTCTCTTGGCAACCCTCAAAACTGTCGCCTCTATTTGGAAGCTAGAGAAGCAGAATAAGAATGCGGAAGAGATTGCCAAAAGGGGAGGTCTTTTGTATGATAAGTTTGTCAACTTCGTCAAGGATTTAAAAGCTATTGAACGCAACCTCGATAAAACCCGCGAAAGCTATTCGCAAGCCATGAATAAGCTACAATTGGGACAAGGGAACCTCATTAAGCAAGCCCAACAACTAGAGGAATTGGGCATCCGCAATAAGAAGAAGTTGGATACTTAGCCAAAAGGAGAAGGCCTAGTCACTCTATTCTCATATTTCTGACTTAAGTATTTCAGTATCTGATGCGTAAAGTAAACCCTAATTTTCTTTCCATCACATAGCCATCCCTGCCTGAAAAAGTCAATTCTTTTCCCTAAATTTCAAAAGGATTAGAACTCCTTCTCTACTAACAATTATGTGTAACGATTGGAATAAGCAAGCATGGGTAGGATGAAGAAGCATCGGCTCAATGCAATTGAATTTTTAGGGCATAATCCCTACGCTGAACAGCCGAGAACCAATCGGATGTTCTTCCTGGAATTCGGTCATCTATTAGGCATCACCGAATTCCAACATCCCCGTAGGCATCGCAAACAAAACTGGCAGGCCGTACCCAATAGCTTCCTTGATCTTTGCCGAACGGCTTTGGAGGGTAGTCCCAAATGGCATACCTACGCCCAATCGCAAGACATTAATCCAGCCAACGAGCAAGAACTCTTACACATATGTTGGCAATTGGTACGTATATGGGCCAGCCGAATCCTATTCCTGAAGTTCCTAGAAGCTCAGCTTCTTCAATGGAACCAAGGAGATGAGGCCTATAGCTTCTTCCATGAAGGGAATATCACTTCCCTATCCGACCTACAAAAACTATTCTTCGATGTATTAAACCGCAAACCCAGCCGTCGCAAGAAAAGTGCAGCTTACCCCAACCTTCCCTACCTAAGCCCTCAAGTATTTGAACCGACTGCTTTAGAGCAACAACTCCTTTCTATCAATCAATTACCTGAAACCGAAGGCATACTTCGATGCCCCCAATCGATTCTCACGCCTCCCACTCCTATAGATACCGAGCCTGATGCTGCGGAAGGCTCTACCTATCCCCTACTCTCTTATCTATTGGAGTTCCTTAACGCTTGGTCTTTTGGAGCCCATTCATACAGGCCCCTTATCAACCTAGAAGCATGGGACGATATGCAGGAGCGTTGGCATGCGTGGCCCTTTGCCGAACTACCCGTAACGACAGCTGCAATGGGCAAGCTTATTAGAGGGAGCATTCGAGCAAGCATCACTCGGCAATTCAATGAAAAGTTCAATTGGGATTGCGATAGCTTCAGCGAACTATCCTATCATTTACATAAGGTCTCCATTCGAGAAGCCAATGCGGTCATCAATCAAATCAGAATTGGCAATCCCTTTCTAGGAACAGGCCAATTACTCGTCACTGCCCTCAACGAATTGCTCCTCGCAAAAAGTAAACTCCATATCCTCATGAACGATAGCGGACAAAAGATATGGGACTACCATTTAGATATAGAAGGAGCCGAATTGTATATACTTGATGAGGAAAACAATCGCATTCTCTATCAAGTAGAAACAGATGATAGTGGCTACCTTAAAAAGGTCGCTCCCGAATTAACAGAGATACAGGCAGTAATCTTTCGAGAAAAGTGCGACCTCATCTCTGAATGTCTCTATGGCGTATCTGCAGAGGAAACGAGTGTGCATATCAGCAAAATGCGGCTATGGTTATCCCTCCTCCAACACGCCTATTATACCGAACAATCAGACTATGAGATTCTCCCCCCCCTATCCAATGCCACATTCAACTTAGGTTTGGGCAATGCCCTTGTACGACGGTTCGACTTGACTGCTGATTTAGAGAAAATGCTCCAAGGCAATCGAAAGCAGATGGGCATATATCGTTCTGCCCTAAAAGGCTATAAACGCGCCCAATCCGACCAAGAAAAATCAGAATGGCTCAGCATTGCCCAAGAAATCCAAGCTCAATTTAGCCCCTATCTCCTCGCCAATAAACAAGACTTCTTGAAGCTCAAAAAGCTGGAAGAAGAATTCTACTTAAAGAGTACGCCTCTATTCAACCTAAGCTTATCGCCCAAACAACAACATCAGAAGGACGAAAATCTACGTAGGCTCAGTCAACAAATCGTATTCCTGAAAGAAAAACTAGAGATTGATACCCTCAATCCCGCCTATAAAGATGCCTTCGAATGGCGCTACCTATTCCCCAAACTTCTAGACGACCAAAGCTGCGAATTCCTTGGCTTCGACCTGATTGTATTGGCTCCTCATCATACTCGTATACCCCTATTCCCCCAACTCAAAACCTACCTCAAAGACCATTACAAATCGTATCATCCTGTTATAGGGAGCTATGCCGTTTTTACTGAATTAGCCATACAATTGTGTAAGGAAAAAGGCCATGTAAATGTATGGTTCACGGATGATTGGCAAGATTCCAGAGCAGCAAAAGCTTTCCGTAAATGGCTAAGTAGTTGGCATATCAAACGACTGGTACACTTCGACCGTATTGCCCTGAATACCTCTGCTTCTTACTGTTTACTTCATATTAAAAAGCAAAAGCCTTCCTCCCCCATAAAGTTATAGCATGAAGTGAGGACATAGTCTTCTTATTTTTGGGCATTCTGCCCGATAGAACTATATTAGAGAGACATTACAACTCATTGATTAAGCCTTAAAAAAATAGAAAGGTGTATAGTATCATTACATAAAAAATAGCACCATGAAAAGAATACAATTATTTGAGTTTGAAGACTTCAATTGGTTACCAAGCACTTTTCGATCAACTATGACGAAAATGCTCGCAGTACTTCACAGGGTCTTTGGAACCAAAGAAGTGGTAGGAAATGTCCTTCATCAAATCCGACAACGTCATTCATTCTCCCAAATCGTAGACCTAGGGTCGGGCTCAGGGGGGCCAATGCCTATGGTAGTTGATTACCTATATGAGCAAAGCCCAAACGACTCTATAAAACTGCTACTCACGGATTTACATCCAAACCAACAGTTTGTTCAGGCATTTAACAAACATCAAGACTCTCATATTTCCTATCAATCAACGCCCTTGGATGCTTCCAATCTATCCAAAGCTCCTAAAGGGCTTAAAACCATGATTAGTTCTTTTCATCATATGCCTCCAGAGATCGCTCGTAAGATTTTAAAGTCAGCGCAAGACAATAAGCAGCCTCTATTGATTTATGAAATGGCTGAGAACAATATCCCAACCATACTTTGGGCATTAATGCTTCCTATATCACTTCCCATTCTCATGGTAATGGCACTTGTATTCCTACCTTTTGCAAAGCCCTTAACCTCAACAGATATAGCTTTTACATACTTAATTCCTATCGTTCCAGTTTTGTATGCTTGGGATGGTCAAGCTTCTATACCTAGAATATATACCTTTGATGATATCAAATCATCTCTTTTACCAGAGGAAGATGAGAACTATACTTGGGAGATACGCCCAGCACAAAAGAAAGATGGCAAAAGCCTAGGATATTATATACTAGGACTCCCTAAGTAAGTGAAACGTACAAATACACAAAGCTCATAGGATTCCTCCTATGGATTCAACAACTAAACCTCAACGAAAATTAGTAGAAACAATGGCTCATATAGATGAACAAAGCTTCTTACAAAACTTCACCGAATTATTCGAGGAAGTAAAAGAAGGAGAAATTCAAATGGCTACCCCTTTCCGACAATTAGGCGAATGGAGTTCTATGCATGCCCTTATGGTCATTGCTATGATTGACCAAGAATATCATGTAACCCTAGATGCAAATATCCTAAGACAAGCCCAAACGGTTCATGATATCTATCTTGCGACCCTCCAACCGAGCTAAACTATGGCAAAGTTCTCTCTAGGAAATGTACGAATCGCAGGGATATCGGCCTGCGTCCCCCGACACTCAGTATCAAATTGGGATTATGATTGGATTAGCGAGCGAGAACGCAAGCTCCTCGTCCGAACAACAGGCATCCAAAACCGCCGAGTTGCCCAAGCTCATCAATGTGTATCTGATTTATGCGTTGCCGCCGCAGAACGTCTCCTAACCGAATTGGCTTGGGATAAAAGCGAGATAGAAGTACTCATCCTCGTCAGCCAAACCCCTGATCATCTCATGCCTGCAACCAGCATCATGGTACAAGACCGAATGGGGCTCCCTAAAAGTTGTATGGCCTTGGACATCAACTTGGGATGTTCTGCTTATGTATATGGACTTTCGGTAATCAGTGGGCTACTAGGCAATTCAGGCCTAAAAAAGGGATTGCTGCTTGTAGGAGATGTCATCACAAAAACCCTTTCTCTCCAAGACAAAAGCACCTCTCCTATTTTTGCAGATGCAGGTTCAGCTACAGCCTTGGAGTTTGCTCCAGACGCTCCGCCTATTCACTTTAACCTCCAAAGCAATGGGGCAGGTGCTGAAGCCATTATGGTAAAAGAAGGCGGAATGCGGAATCCCATCACATACAAATCCTTAGAAGTCATAGAACATGCCCCAGGCATCTGTCGAGCAGGGAATCAGATGGGGATGGATGGCTTACAAGTATTCAACTTTGCCCTTCGAGAGGTCAAGCCTAATGTTGAGGCTTTATTAGCCTATATCCAAAAGGAGAAAACGGATTTCGACTATTTCGTTTTCCACCAAGCAAACCTATTACTGAATGAAAGCATTCGTAGGAAATTGAAGCTGCCTAAGGAGAAGGTTCCCTATGCCTTGGCCGAGTTCGGTAACACAAGTGCCGCAACTATTCCCCTTGTGATGGTTAGCCGATTAGGAGAGGTTCTCCAATCTCGTCCTCTATCATTAATCCTATCAGGATTTGGGGTCGGGCTATCTTGGGGGTCTGTGGCATTATCTGTTGATAAAATTATTTGTCCCCCTCTCATTGAACTAGAATAAAAAACTGATTAACAGCTTCTTATTCCTATGAATGTATTCCAATTAGTGCAGAAGCGTATCCTTATAACAGGAGCCAGCTCAGGTATCGGCCGTGCAACCGCCCTTCAATTGGCAAAGCAAGGAGCCAATCTTGTCCTTACTGCCAGAAATATTGAACGCCTTACGGATACCCTTAACAGCCTTCCTCACCCAGAGAGGCATACACTCCTCCCCACAGACCTTACCCAAACAGCATCCCTTAAACAACTGGTGAAAGATCTCGGTGTTCTTGATGGAATTGTACATGCGGCAGGTATTGTCAAGCCCTATCCTATCGAAATATTATCCGAAAAATACCTCCACCAACTCCATAGTATCAACTACCAAGCCCCCGTTTTACTCACCAGTCAATTGCTTCGCAAGCGCAAGATCAACAAAGGCAGTTCCATTGTATTTATAAGCTCTATTGTGAGTGAGGTTACCTACAAGGGAGGAGCCATTTATGCGGGCACCAAAGCAGCCCTCGAAGCATTCTCCCAAACGCTCGCCTTAGAACAAGCCCATAAAGGAATTCGATCCAATTGTGTTGCGCCTGGCATAGTAGAAACTCCTATGCTCCAAAGCCTTGACCCAACCTATCTGAAATCCCTCAAAAGTCGCTACCCCTTAGGCTTTTGCCAAGCAAAAGACGTCGCCCATGCCATTATTTTCTTACTTTCCCCCTTATCTAGCAAAATCACAGGCACAAAACTCATCATTGACGGAGGATTTTGCGCGGGTTAAAACAAAAAATGCCTTAAATTCGACCATCATATAAATAGAATAGGTGGATTTATCAATCGTCGTCCCCGTTTATAATAGTGAAGAGACCTTAGAGTCCCTATTCCTTGGCCTGAAGAAGACAATAGAATCCCTAGAACTTTCTTTCGAAGTCATTTTTGTAGAAGATGGAGGCAAAGACAACAGTTGGGGTGTCCTTTGCGAATTAAAACAAGCATACCCAAAAGAAATAACGGCCATTCGTCTGTCTAAAAACTTTGGGCAGCACAATGCCACCCTTTGCGGCTTCTCATTCGCAAAGGGCCGAATGGTTATTACCATAGATGATGATCTACAAACCCCTCCCAATGAAATCAAAAAGTTAGTTGAAACCTATCAACGTACTGAAGCAGATCTAGTCTATGGAATCTATCCCCAAAAGGAACACTCATGGTTTAGAAACCTTGGGAGTAATACCCTGAGTTGGATATTCAGAAGGTTCGTTACAGGAATACGGACAGGAAGCTCATTTCGGCTGATACGTGGCGAACTCGTACGACAAATACAAGGCAAACAACATCACTTCCTCTATATTGATCACATCCTGTCATGGTATACCCATGACATACAATTCGTCGAGGTAGATCATCGGAAACGAGAGATTGGACAATCCAACTACAGTACTTGGAAGCTCATTAGTATGGCAATCAACCTGATTATTCACTATACAGATATTCCCCTCCGAATGATGACCTATGGAGGATTATTCGCTTCCATTGTCTCCTTCCTCATCGGGGTAGGATATATCTACAAGAAACTAATGTATGATGTAGCCCTTGGTTTCACTTCCATCATTGTTTCTATCTTCTTCAGCACAGGCATTATCCTTATGTGCCTAGGAATATTGGGGGAATACATTAGCCGTATATACGCCAATCGATCCGAAAAGCCCCTATTCTTCATCAAAGAAAAACGATAAGGTTACTTGCGTGGAACACGAACGGCATCCTCTCCCCATAACTTCTCTACTTTATATTGTTTTCCATTCACCCAATAGCTCTTTCTACTTCCCTGTACCCGAATCCAAAGCTCTCCTTTTGCCCTTGTATTCCGATGAAAAGAAACCCGAATATGGTCCTTATTCACAGCCAGCGTTTGCACTTCACTCGCAGGGAATAGATGGATATTGTCTGCGATAATTTGGAAAGGCTCATACGGAATACGCAGAAAGATTCGGCTCTCATAAGGCTCAAGGTCAATTTTCGAACTGGTAGCATATTGTATAGGCTTTCCCTCTCCATTATATGCAGAATACTTATAAGGAGGAAGCTTTGCCTTTCTAGCTTTGGAAGACAAATTAATAAGAACGAAATACTCACGTTCTTTCACCTTTGCCCGCACCTGATAACAACCATCAGATTCAATGAGAGACAGAATCTCCTTTTGCTTATGGGGGAAAATAGAGAGATATAGGCCAAGGGTTTCCACATCATACTCAGCTATATTATCCGACGTAAAAACTAAGCCCCCAAATAAAAGATTGGTTACCATTAAAGTGTAACGTTGCGTAGGCGTAAGCTTGTTGTTGTTCTCACGAAGGTTAAACACATCGGGATCATTCCAGAATACCTTCCCATTCAATCGCCAACGACTGATAGTGGCACCAAGAGATTGATGGGTAGAAACAAACTCACGGAAATTGGTCAGTTTAGGCACCCAATTATCCCACCCCAATGATATATCACAGCCTATTCGGCAATAATCAGCCGTATCAAAAGCCGAAGCCAAAGGCACTCCACACCCTAATATTAGCTTATCCCCACAACATTCTCGTAAAAAGTTCATCGCATCCTGCATAATCTCTCCCCTTGTTTTCCCATTACGAGGGATATAAGCGGCAGCATATAAGAAGTCTAGTTTCACCATATTAAATCGCCACTTTACCAATACCTGATGAAACACCTTCTTCAAATAATCACGAACTTCAGGATGATATATATCCACCCCATAAAACCAACCGCTCCAAAGGGGGTTATAGCCCACTGTCACGGGTTTACCCCTTGCATCTCTCAATAACCAATCAGGATGCTCCTTAAAGAGCTTCGACTGCTTCTCACAAATAAAAGGAGCCAACCACAAGCCCGCATATATTTGCTTTTTTCGAATATAAGCCGAGACCTTCTCCATACCCGATGGAAAGCTATCTTTCACCTCCAACCAATCCCCAATCTTCTCTTGCCAGCCATCATCTATTTGAAATATATCAATAGGAACTTGATGTTTCAAGAAAGCCTTGAGGTTCTCTTTAATAATACGCTCAGATATATTTGTATAATGGTTATACCAACTCGTCCAACCCAACGCAGGCATCGTTTTTTTCTCCTTCAATCCCATTACATGATAGAATCGCTCAAAAACTTCCTCTTCCTCTCCTTCCATCATAAAGAAATGCAAAAGATGCCTTTTGCCCTTTGCATTCAATCCTTCCACCTCTTTATGTATCTCTATATATCCTTCTAAAGTCTGGAAAATAAACTCCGTATATCCATTCGATTCGTTCAATGATCCAAAAAACAAGATGCTACCATCTTCCCGACGAATATACGCATATGTCCACCCATGTTCTTCTCCCTTTTTCCCCTTAGAATGCGAAAAAGTATAGTCTCCATATTGCCGCATAATGGGCTTAACAAAAAAACGAAGCTTACCCATTGTACCACCAATAGGCTTCTCTACAGTTTTCGTCCAAGACTGAAAACCATTTAAAAACACCCGCTCTCCCTCTTGAAAATCATACAAAAACCGTAGGTAGGCCGATTTATACGCTCCCTTATCAGCTTTTACCTCCACCTCCAATTGATAAATCTTATAAGGTTTCTTCCTCTTAACAGATAAATTAGTGTGAATATTCGCATCAATATCATGTTTCCCTGTCTTAAAGGAATAAGCTGACTTATCAGTGAATTGGAGATATCCATTCTCAAATTTCATAGGTGTACATCTTTCAGGTAAAGCTAGTAAACTCATAGGGATTTATTCCCCCAAACACTTTCTAAATTTGTTAAGTTAATTGTGTATATATGTATCACAATCGACTTATCCTCATTTCCTATCCGTTCAGGACGCAAACACTATGAAATTCTCTGTAAAGCGCATCATTCGCCTTAGTCTCCTTATTCTTGTCTTAGGTCTAGGGCTTTTTATTGTTAAGCTAATCTGGCTCAAACCCTTCCATATCAATCACTTCTTTGAGCGAGTATTTGTTGAGCTGATGTTAGAGGAACCCGAACTACTCACCCGTATCCAAATCCCTCAACTCAAAATATTCTACAACTACGATGCACGCCTCAGTGATGCCTCTAAAGCTCACCAAGAGAAACTCATGGAGATGACGAAAAAGGATCTCCGTATCCTCCAACGATACAATTATGACAAATTAGACCATTCGCAGAAGCTGTCTTATGATGTTCTAAAGACTTTCCTCGAACAATATGTAGCCAATGAACCCTTTCTGTTTCACGACTATCCCGTCAATCAATTCATGGGAGTCCAAAGTGAGTTCCCTGAGTTCATGGCCAACTCTCACATCATAAAGGAAAAAGGGGATGCAGATTCGTATGTGTACCGAATGAAGCTACTTCGCAAGAAGTTCGGCCAACTTATAGGGAACCTTAAATACAGAGAGGAACAGGGTATCATTCCCCCAAAGTTTGTGATTGAACGGGTATTGAAGGAAATGAAGGACTTTGTCAAGTTAAAGCCAACCAAAAACCCGCTCTACTTAGCATTGGCAAAAAAGATTGTGACTTTGCCTGCAACCTCTATTAGTGAGAACGAGCAAGTAAACTACCTCATCCGTGCCGAAAAAAACCTCAAAGAATATGTCTACCCTGCCTACCGTGATTTAATCGCCTACTTCGAATCCCTAAAGAAAAAAGCTGACGATAAAGATGGGGTATGGAAACTCCCACGAGGCGATGAATACTATGCATTAAAGCTTAAGGAACATACAACAACCGATTTATCCGCAGCAGAGATACATACAATTGGATTAGAAGAAGTGGCTCGATTGGAGGCTGAGATTCGGGGATTACTAGATAGCCTAGGACATACAGGTAAAGAAATAGGCGAACACTACCAAGAGCTCGCAGCCATGAACCAATTCCTATATCCCAATACGGACTCAGGTCGCTTTGCCTGTGTAAAGGATTACCAAGCAATAATCAATGAAGCCACCGAAATGGTGCAAGGCCTCTTCAATACATTGCCGAAAGCCCGCGTAGATGTCAAACGCGTACCAGAATTTAAAGAGAAAACCGCTCCTGGAGCATATTACAATCCCCCTGCCTTAGATGGCTCTAGAAATGGGATCTTCTTTGTCAATCAACGCAATATGAAAGAAATTCCGAAATGGGGCATGCGTACCCTTGCCTATCATGAAGCCGTTCCAGGACATCACTTCCAATTCAGCCTACAACAAGAAATAGAAGGCGTCCCAACCTTCCGTAAAGTATTGCCATTTACAGCTTATGCAGAAGGATGGGCATTGTATACAGAAACCCTCATGCGTGAATACAGCTTCTACAACAATCCCTATGACCTCCTAGGTCACCTACAAGCCGACATGATGCGAGCCGTTCGCCTAGTAGTGGATACAGGTATTCACTCTAAGAAGTGGACACGAGAACAAGCAATCGAATACATGATGAAGTATACAGGCCTAAAGGTAGAGGAGGTAACATCAGAGGTCGAACGCTACATTGTAATGCCTGGCCAAGCTTGTGCCTATAAAATTGGGCAATTGAAAATACTAGAACTCCGCCAGAAGGCAAATGAAGCCCTAGGACAAAAATTCATTATAGCCGAATTCCATGACGTTATTCTCCAAAATGGCTCCCTTCCTTTATCCATTTTAGAACAAGTGGTAAATGAGTATATTGCCGAAAAGAAAGCTCAATAGTTATGAAACAATACCAAGCATTGCCCTTCTTCCTCCTGCTCATTATCGCAATCTGTAGTTGTACCGACCCTTGTGAGGAGGTATCTTGCCTTAATGGAGGTACCTGTGTGGAAGGAATCTGCAATTGTCCCGATGGCTTCTTAGGACCCAGATGTGACATTGTCCTTGATTCTTGTATTGTTCTAGGATGCGTGAATGGAACCTGTATAGAGGGATCAAATGGAGTAAGTTGTAATTGTGAAACAGGCTGGGAAGGAACAATATGTGATGAAGCTTGGTATCAAAAGTTCATCGGAGTATTCAATGTAACCCAAAGCTGTGGAGCTGCTGGAGCAAACTATGTCGTAGACATTAGTCCAGGCCCTAAGTTCAACGAGATTACGATATCAGGCTTCAACAATTCACCTAATCAAAAGCTTGTAGGCCAACTCATAGGCTCACGTCTCGTTAATATTAATGAACAATTCATGTCGTTCGGTCGTGTGGAAGGGTTCGGAAGTATCAATGAAAACTATGATGCCATTAGCATAGATTTCACTATTGATACCGTTTCTTGCAACGCGATCTTCACCCAGTAAGCGTATTTCTATTTTCAATGTTTCGTAGAAGACTCATCCGATATGGTATTTTATTAGCCATAGGCATATTCTTTTGGATATTCCTATGGCAATTTGACGCATATATAGCACCTGTATACGACCTCCTAAGTCGCCAATCTCCCATTACAAAGAAAGCTGAACTCCAGAAACAATTTGACCGCTTCGAACGAATCTCTTGGGAGGAGATGCTAAAAACGGGCTATGCACAAGCATCAGGCATTGCATCCCTCGACAAAAATGAAAAGCTCTACAAACAACTCGAAGGGAAAGAATTCCTCATCGTTAAAGGCTTTCAACGCTATCGCTATGTCGTAGGGAATTGGCGAATTCGCGACTTTTTGTGTAAAAGTCGTTTGGTCGGTCGCCATGTCCCCATTCAACATACTGCTTACACCCAATACCTATTATTAGATGAAGAACTCCTACTCCAAGCCCTCAAACTCCAACAGACGTGTAGAGACAAAGGCTGGAATCTATCAAGCCTTCAACCTGTATCAGGCTATAGAAATCCAAAGTATAACAAAATGGTAGGCGGAAAAAGCCTTAGTCGTCACCAAATGGGACAAGCAATGGATATATGGGTAGCCGATATAAATGGGGATGGGAAATCAAATGAAGAAGATAAAAATCTGATCTACAATTTCTTAGATAAACACGTATGCCAAAAAGGAGGCTTAGGAAAATATAAAAACTCTCCCCGACTCGTTCATTTTGACAGCCGAGGATACAGAGCCCGTTGGTAGTTCAATTGCTACTTTTTATGATACGCAAGAAATGCATCCAATCCCTCCTTTCCCATATACCGCCTCAATTGCCGAGGATTCGTTTGAAGCAAATCTGTCATCATCAAGCAATCTAATACATTCGAAAAGTCTGGATCAATATTGAAAGCCAGCATCTTAGCCCCCATCTTTAAATAATGCTTAAACAAAATCGGAATTCCCATTTGGTTATTCTCCAACTCTTTAATAGCATCTTGTAACGATTTGAGATCTTTAATGCTAAAGGAATTGTAATATTGTTTTGCCTTTCGCTTATGTCGAAAAGGGTTTTTAGGACGTACCCACTCATGAAATTCCTCAGCCAATTCTTTCTCAGATAGAAACTCAACCAATAAAGTCTTCGAAATCTTATTCATTTCCGCAGAAATACTCACAGGACCAAAAAGATATCGATACCGCTTATACCGAACCAAGTATCGCCCAATACCCGACCATAACATCAACAAAGGCGCATAACTACGTTGGTATTCCTTTACAATAAACGAACGCCCCATCTCTAAGGCTGGACTAATTTGATGCAAAAGCATCTCATCTATCTGAAAAGAAGCACAAGTATAAATCCCTTCTTTCCCATACTTATGCAATATCTCATCTATTCGACCCAAACGATAGCCTCCAGCTACAGCCTGCGTTTTATGATCCCATAACACCAATTGAATATAATACTCATCATACGAATCCGTATCACAAGCCTTTCCTGAACCTTCTCCAACTTCCCGAAAAGTAACTTCTCGCAAACGCCCAATCTCTCGCATAAGCTCAGGAGCCTCCCACGCTTCAAAAGCATAGATAGAAAACTGCTCATTAGCAAACAACTTATGGGTCTCCCCCAACTTCTCTACCTGGCCAACAATAACATCTTTAGGAAGAGGGGCAATAATATCCTCATCTCGCTTTAGGCGCAATAAAGGAATCTGCCGAAAAGAAAGAGAAGATTGTATTCGATGAAGGGATAACAGGAACAGACGGCTTTTCAAAAACTGCTCGCACTCTTTCTCTTCTTCAAACTCATCTATTTGACGAGGAGTAATCGGCTTGCCAATATGAAAATATATCCTCCTGACATTTGAACTCACCACATCTTTGTACGGAAACTGCTTCATAAACCGTGGATACAATATCCCTGACAATTGAAAAAGCAGCCTATTTTTCCCATGAAAGTAAATAGGAATGACCGTTGCAGAAGTTTGACGAATCAATTGAGTGATAGAAGAAGGCCAAGTAAGATCATAGTGACGCTTAATCCCCAACGGCAAATCTCGCTTAGTTTGAGTCGGAAATACAGCAAGCATTCCATCTTGTTGCAAATAACTAAGCAAAGCCTTACCCGATTCATCAATGTCCTTCTGGTCTGTAGGAACCTTCGTGAAAGGATCAACATACATCAAACTATCAGAAAACTTATCATCCTTATTAAACCCCCGATGGCTAACCAAACGAAAATCCTTCCGTATTTGACCCAATACATCAATCACAATAAAGCTTTCAATATTCTCTAGTTTCTTATTGCACAAAAAGACAATAGGCCCTTTTATCTTTTGAAACTTCTCTATCTCCTCTGCAATAATTTGATAGCTCACGCCTAACTCTTTTAAAACTGCCCGTGCAAACTCAGCAGGATCATTGGAGCTATTCCGAATATCATCATACAATTTACGAAGGGCTGTCGTTCGTAAAACACTTTGTAAGAAAGGGGTAATCAAGGAAAGAGCTACTTTCCTGAAAGGGGATTTACGTACGTACGTCTTCTCAAACTCAACAAAAGAGGGGTTACGCATACAAATCAAAGTTGGAGCAATAATAAAAGACAGCTGGGAAATGCTAAGATTATTAATAGTAGATCATTTTAGGAAAATGGTCACATGAATCCAAATTCGTCTAAGGAATTCTAAAAAGGAAATAGGATTTTTTAGACAAACACATTGACGTTCAAGGATATTCGTTCGTTCTAAAAATAAGGAGAAATTACTACCCCACATCTCATGATTTCTCTTTAGGGCAGTCGAAATCATCTACCTTATCGTTTTCTGATCAAATTGGCAGGATTAGCCAGCTATCAGAAGAATTTACACGCGTGTATGCTACGTAAAAACTACCTTACTCATTCATTTTGGACAATATGCCTTAGCGTCGGAATTCTATTCGTGTATCCCATCATTCACGAACAAAGTAACTTCCTACAAAAGCATTTTGTTGGATACCATCTGTTCCCACAACCAGATGAGATACCCCATGCAATGGACGAAACGCCAATTGCATCAAACAGCCCTAATGAAATCCAACCAACCAAACAAAAAACAAAACTCCCCCTAAGGAAAGGAGCTACAGTAGCCGAATTCGGCGAATACATAGGCATGCACCACCTCAATTACTTTTTTGGCTCACTCAAAAGAGTACGTAAACGCAAGTCTAAAACACGAGTCGCATATTTTGGAGATTCCATGATAGAAGGAGACTTAATCTCACAAACACTGAGAAATGCCTTACAATCAGAGTTTGGTGGACGAGGCGTAGGCTTTGTACCAACAACCTCCATTACATCTGAATTTCGACGTACCATCCGCCAAAGCTTTTCCCCTAAATGGAAACGATATTCCGTTTTAGACAAAAATCCCACACCATTTCGCTATGGAATGTCAGGAGAGGTTTTCGTTAGTCGCCCCCAGCATCATACAAATCATAAAGGAGCTTGGGTGAAATTTGTACCAAGAGCAGGATTCAGACGAGGAAAGCCTTTCCCTGGCGTGAAACTATATTATGGCCCCAAAGTGCATAATACCCCTCCTGTTAAGACAGAAACCAAACCCACTGTCTCACAAATCCCTCCCAAGAAAGTAGAGGAATCTCTTCCCCCCACAGATTTATCCCTTTTAGATACGGCTAAGGTTCCCCAAAAGGATAGCATCTTCCCTATAGAGTCTCTCCCAACAGACTCCCTCCCTATTGAATCCATCCCTCCCCCAGATATCTCGACACCTGATAGCGCCCTAGCGCACCAAAAGACCCAAACCCCTACAAATCCGCCCCAAAAGAAGAAGCCTTCCCAGCTTGATATCCTCCTACAGGTTGTCGATACAACCAAAGGAAAGTTTAGATCAGAGGATCAAGACCAATTCCCCCTGCCTACCCAAAAAAGTAAAGCAGTTCGCGATTCCAGTCGCTCACTTTCATATGTAACCTGTAAAGACAAACATCATATCACACGAATGATGCTTTCAGGAAATGATATGGTCAATGAACTCACAATCAGCAGCTCCCAAATCGAAGACGTCGAATTCAACTTCTTCATGAAAGAGACACGCCCGATTTATGGCTTTAGCTTCGAAGACTCCGCAGGAGTATATGTAGATAACTTCGCACTGAGAGGAAACAATGGCCTCCGCCTAAATAAAATCCCCAAACAAATGCTTCAACAATTCCAGAAGTATATGCACTATGATTTAATCATCCTCCAGTTCGGACTCAATGCCATTGACTACTCCAAAACAAATTACGATTGGTACGAAGAAGGCCTCGTTACCCTCATCCAACACCTCCAAAGTGCCATGCCCTATACCAGCATACTCGTCGTCAGCGCAAGCGATAAAAGCAATAAGTTCAGTGGCCAAATGCAAACCCCAAGATGCATCCCCCTAATTGTGCAGGCCCAACAAAATGCCGCCGAACGAACAGGGGTCGCATTCTTCAACCTCTTTGAATCCATGGGAGGCATACACTCAATGCCCAATTGGGTCAAAAAAGGTCTCGCCAATAAAGACTATACACACTTTAACTTTAAAGGCGCCGAAAAAATAGGAGAACTCCTATCACAATTTCTCTTAGAAAGATTCGATCAATTCGACCAAAAACGTCGCCCTTCCCCAAAACCAAAGAGACCCAATCGCCCCACAAAACGCAAACCTAGCCCCCTCATTCCTTCCAAACAGATAATTCCAGGCGAAAATTAAGAGATTCCGAGAATGCTTCGTACCTTTAGAATAGAAACATTAGCATAATATAGACAGTGGAATATCCCTCTAAAGTTATTGAAAATGCAGTGGCTGCATTGTCTGGACTCCCTGGCATTGGAAAAAAAACAGCCCTCCGACTTGCCCTACATCTTCTCAAACAACCCCTTGAAGAAGTAGACCAGCTTGGCACATCCCTCGTTGCCCTCAGACGAGACATTAAGTACTGCAAGGTATGCCATAATATATCTGATGAGGAAACCTGTCGTATATGTAGCAATAACAGACGTGATAATAAGATCATTTGTGTAGTCGAAGACACCAAAGATGTTATCGCAATCGAAAACACCCACCAGTTCCAAGGCCTATATCACGTATTAGGCGGAGTGATTAACCCTTTACAAGGCATTGGCCCCTCCCAATTAAACATTGAATCTTTACTAGAGCGCGTCAAAGTAACCCAATGTAAAGAGGTAATCTTTGCACTCGGAGCAAATATCGAGGGCGATACCACCCTATTCTATATCTCTAAAAAACTGAAAGCATTAGGGGTAAAAGTATCAAGTATTGCAAGAGGAATCCCTGTAGGCTACGAACTCGAATATACAGATGAGGTCACCCTCGCCCGCTCCCTCATCAACCGTACAACCCTCTCGTTTGATTAACCCACTCTCCCTCCAAACATAGGAGCTTCATATACAAACATAGGAGCCTTATATCAGAAGATAGGAGCCTTGTATTGGAAGATAGGAGCCTTATATCGGAAGATAGAAACCTTGTATCAGAAGATAGGAGCCTTATATCGGAAGATAGAAACCTTGTATCAGAAGATAGGAGCCTTGTATCGGAAGATAGGAGCCTTGTATCGAAAGATAGGAGCCTTATATCGAAAGATAGGAGCCTTATATCGGAAGATAGAAACCTTGTATCAGAAGATAGGAGCCTTGTATCGGAAGATAGGAGCCTTGTATCGGAAGATAGGAGCCTTGTATCGGAAGATAGGAGCCTTAGAACAGAATGTAGGAGCCCTAGGACAGAATATAGAAGCCCTAGGACAGAATATAGAAGCCCTAGGACAGAATATAGAAGCCCTAGGACAGAATATAGAAGCCCTAGGACAGAATATAGAAGCCCTAGGACAGAACATAGAAATCGAACACAACAGCAGGACTCTATCCCTCCCAAAACAAATCAAACAACATTCACCTCCCTTTCAAGACGAATCCCAAACATCGCCTCCACAGACTCCAATATATCTTGAGATAGCTTAAAAATATCCCTTCCATTAGCCCCTCCATAATTCACCAGCACAAGAGCCTGATAAGGATACACCCCATAATTCCCAAATCGCTTACCTTTCCAACCACACTCTTGTATAAGCCACCCCGCAGGAAGCTTCACCTCCCTATCTGAAACAATATAATGAGGAGCATTCGGAAACCGCGCCAATACCTCATTAGCTTTCTCTCGGCTTACAATCGGATTCTTAAAGAAACTTCCAGAATTCCCAATCTTTTCAGGATTGGGCAACTTTCGATTCCGAATCCCACAAATCACCTTACTTACATCCCCAATCGAATAAGGCTTCTCACACAAAGCCTCCAACTCTTTCTTCACAGCTCCATAAGACACATTCAACTGAGGGTGCTTCTCTAAACGAAGCCGCACCTTAGTAATAAAATATTGCCCTTTATACCCTCGCTTAAACACACTATCTCTATACCCAAACTGACAATCTCCCCCCTCAAATACACGCTTCTGCCCAGTCGTTAAATGAATCGCGTCCAATGAATGAAACACATCCTTCAATTCTACCCCATACGCCCCAATATTCTGAATCGGAGCCGCCCCAACACTTCCAGGAATAAGCGAAAGATTCTCAATCCCTCCCCAACCTTTCTCTACACAATGCATCACAAAGCTATGCCAATTCTCCCCTCCACCTGCCTCCACAACCACAGAATCCCTATCTTCCTCCACCACCCGAATCCCCTTAATAGCATTATGCAAAATGATCCCATCAAAATCTTGGGTGAACAGTACATTGCTCCCCCCGCCCAAAACCATCACCTTAAACGAATTCGCCAAATTATCTATCAAAAACTCTGTTACCTCTATCTCCTTTTCTACGCTAAACCATAAACTTGCGCTAGCATCAATCCCGAATGTATTATAGGGCTTAAGAGAAACATTCTTTTGTATTCGGCTCATATAATAACTATAATTGGTTTCATGAGTAAGTATGAAGTAAAATTACGTCAATTTACCTCAGTGGACAATTATTCTTATCTTCACAGCCTAAAATATTCCTCCCACACATAGATTTCGTCAACCCTCAAGTACCAAGATAATGCTGCATCAGGTTCGAAAATTTCGCAAACTCATGGCCGCCAATCGAGGCGAAATTGCTATTCGTATTTTAAGAGCGGCCTCCGAGCTTCACATCAGAACAGTTACCATATACACATACGAAGATCGATACTCCCTCCACAGGTATAAAGCAGATGAAGCATACCTAATTGGAGAAGAAGACCAACCCCTCAAACCCTACCTCAATATAGAAGAGATTATTCAAGTGGCAAAGGAAGCAGGGGTCGATGCAATCCATCCTGGCTATGGATTCTTATCTGAGAATGTCGAATTTGCCCGAAGATGTAGAGAGGAAGGAATCGTATTCGTAGGTCCCGCCCCTGAAGTAATGCAAAAACTCGGCGATAAGGTATCAGCGAAAGAGGTCGCACGAGAAATCGACGTCCCCCTCATTCCAGATAGCAAAATCGAACTCAAAAAGCTGAAAGATGTCGTAAACGAAGCCGAACGAATTGGCTTTCCCATCATGCTCAAAGCTTCTGCTGGAGGAGGAGGAAGAGGAATGCGGGTTGTACGCACCGAGGAAGAACTCTCCAAAGCATTTTATGAAGCCCGCTATGAAGCAGAAAATGCCTTCGGAGATGGAACCATCTTCATCGAAAAATTCCTAGAAGGCCCCAAACATATTGAGGTTCAGATTCTAGGAGATAACTATGGCAATATCCTACACCTCTACGAAAGAGATTGCTCCGTACAAAGACGCTTCCAAAAGGTAGTCGAACTAGCCCCTTCTACCCTCCCCCAAGAGGTCAGAAATAGACTCTATGAATACGCCACCCGCATTGCCCGCCATGTCGAATATAGCAATGCAGGAACAGTCGAATTCCTCGTAGATAAAGACCATAATATCTACTTCATTGAGGTAAACCCCCGTATACAGGTAGAGCATACCATTACGGAAGAGATTACCTCTATCGATATCGTTCGATCCCAAATCCTCATTGCTGCAGGATGCAAACTCTCCGACAAACAAATATTCCTTCGTAGCCAAGAAGAGGTTCCCTGTAGCGGTTTTGCCATCCAATGCCGAATCACCACAGAGGATCCCCAAAACAACTTCAAACCCGATCATGGCCGAATCAGTACCTATAGAAACGCAGGAGGATTCGGAATCCGACTAGATGAAGGAAACTCATATGCAGGCGTAAAGATTTCTCCTTTCTTCGATTCTATGCTCGTAAAGGTATCAGCCTACGGCCGAACCCTCAAAGGTGCCTGCCAACGAATGCACCGCGCCCTAAGAGAATTCCGAATCCGAGGAGTAAAGACCAATATTCCTTTCCTCCTAAATGTAGTGAATCACCCAGTCTTACAAAGAGGGGAGTCTACCGTTAAATTCATCGAGAACTATAAAACAGATCTCTTTTCCTCCCAAAAGGGCTTAGACCGAGGCACAAAAACCATCCGATATTTAGCCAATGTAAAGGTGAATGGAAACAAAGATGTGAAGTTCGTCGATGATAAAAGAATCTTCCGTACCCCCATTGTTCCCGCCTACGACAAAGCTTCCCCCTATCCAGAAGGCTCCAAAACCCGCCTCGAAAAACTAGGACGTGAAGCCTTCATCCAATCTATTAAGGATGCGCCCCAAGTCCATTATACAGATACCACCTTCCGCGATGCACACCAATCTCTCCTCGCCACTCGAATGCGATCCCTTGATATGCTCAATGTGGCTGAGAGCTTTGCAAAGAACCATCCAGAAACCTTCTCTATGGAGGTCTGGGGAGGAGCAACCTTTGATGTATGCCTCCGCTTCTTAAAGGAATCTCCTTGGGAACGGCTCCAAAAGCTCCGTGCCGCCATCCCCAATATCCTCTTCCAAATGCTCCTCAGAGGCTCAAATGCAGTAGGATACACAGCTTACCCCGACAACCTAATCGAAAAGTTCATTGAGGAAGCTGCCGCCAACGGAATCGATATCTTCCGAATATTCGACTCCCTCAATTGGCTGGAGGCAATGAAGGTCAGTATCAAAACGGTTCGTGAGCGTACAAACTCCTTGGCCGAAGCATGTATTTGCTATACAGGCGATATCACAGACCCTACACGTACCAAATATACCCTCCAATACTACCTCGACCTCGCCAAACAACTAGAGGACGAAGGCGCGCACATCCTCGCAATTAAGGATATGGCAGGCCTGCTAAAGCCTCGTGCCGCAACCGAACTAATCGGCGCCCTCAAACAAACGGTCAGCATTCCCATTCATCTACATACACATGATACCTCTGGTATTCAAGTCGCAACCTATCTCAAAGCAGTAGATGCAGGGGTCGATATTGTAGATGTGGCAATGAGCTCAATGTCTGGCCTAACCTCCCAACCTAATTTCAATTCGGTCGTAGCCATGTTAGAAGGCCATGAAAGAGCCCGAAACGTCGACTTACCTTCCCTAAACCAATACGCAAACTATTGGGAAGCCGTCAGACAATACTACTACCCATTCGAAACCGAATTAAAGGCAGGGACAGCAGAGGTATACCAACATGAAATTCCAGGAGGCCAATACTCCAACCTCCGTCCACAAGCTCGCTCCCTCGGACTAGAAGACCAATTCGAGAAGATAAAAGAGAACTACGCAATTGTAAATCAGCTTTTTGGCGATATTGTAAAGGTTACCCCCTCCTCTAAGGTTGTAGGAGACATGGCATTGTTCATGACCTCCAATAACCTCACCAAGGAAGATGTCATAGCCAAAGGCGAAACACTCGCATTCCCCGAATCAGTCAAGAAGCTATTTCGGGGAGACCTCGGCCAACCCCACGGCGGATTCCCAGAGAAGCTCCAGAAACTCGTCCTAAAAGGCGAAATCCCCTATACCGATCGTCCAAATGCATATCTCGCCCCTGTAGACTTCGATACAGAATACTCCCAATTCCTACAGGAGTTCGATGACGGCCGTAGAAGCTTCCTCGACTTCCTCGCCTATAAGTTATATCCCAAGGTATTTACCGACTACTATGACTTTGTCCAAACCTATGGCGACGTAGGAAAGCTACCCACACCAGCCTTCTTCTACCCGCTCAAGGACAATGAGGAAATCCTTGTCGAAATCGCTGATGGGAAAATCCTCCTCATCCAATACCTCTATATGACTTCCCCCAATGAATCAGGAGTAAGAAGCGTCTTCTTCCGCATCAATGGCCAAACCCGAGCCATTGAGATTCAAGACCAAAATATAGAGTCCCAAATCGTTGCCCATCGCAAAGCAGATGGCCCTAAAGAGGTCGGATCCCCCTTGCCAGGCAGGCTTACCAAAATATTCGTCATTCCTGGCGATGAAGTAAAAGCCAACCAACCTTTATTTGTTATTGAGGCCATGAAAATGGAATCAACCATCACCGCACTCCGAGCAGGAAAGGTTAAGCAAATCCACCTGAAAGAGAAAACCATGGTCGAGCAAGACGACCTCATCATAGAATTCGAGTAAGCAAGCTATATGGCCGAATTACCCACATTCGAACCCATAAAGGATAGGAGGAGCCTAATATTTTTCCTCCTATTCTTTCTTGCTTTATTCCTACAATACCCCCTTTCAGGTTCACTCCCTGGCAATACCGATACCTGGTTTTACTTAACCCTATTCAACCACTACCAAAACCTCCTTACAGGAATATTCGGTACGCCAGCAGGAGGCGCATATTATCCCTCCATGCCCTTCTTCTTGTATGCCGAACCCTCCTTCCTTAGTGGAGCTATTTTTATCTTCTTCAAAACAATTGGTCTCCCCAATCTCTGGGCATACTATGCTTTTATCTCCCTCATCTATGGCCTAAATGCTTTTGCCCTATACAAAATCGCCCGTTTATATGGTGCAAGCACCTTTGGAGCCCTCTTTGCAGGCTTAGCTTTTACCGCCTCCAACTACGCCCTAGGAAACATCGACCAACAAAATGCAGTCGTTTACTTTCCTGCCTTATTTTCTATCTATTACTTTAGGAAGTTTTTGTTCTCCTATGAGCACAAACACCTAGTTTACTGCTTACTAATAGGAGGATTACAAATATACTTCTCCAGCTATATCTTCATCTTTCAATCAGTCATACTCGGACTAATCGGCCTCTACAACATAAAAGAGATCGCACAAACACCAGAACTTAGAACTCCCCTCCTAAAGTACTTCTGCATATACCCCATTCTCATCCTACCCTTTGCATACCTATACATATTCAATGACCGAATTGAACAAAGCTATGACCCCTCCAGTCAATTCAAAGGCTTCATTATGTCAAGCCTTCATTTACAGGACTTTATTCGGGTATTACCCAACAACCTAATCATTCCAGAAAGTACCGACATCAATATCCCCTTACTTGCACATATTCGCTCAGCCTATATAGGCTTATCACTTTATGTGCTCGCAGCAATAGGATTGATTACCTTTAGACATCGGATAGAAGTACTAATGATCGCCCTCATAGGATTGCTCATATCTATCGGTCCTTATCTCCAACTTGGTTCAACAAGCATTCCTATGCCTATGTATATCTATTATGAGATACTACATATGGATGCCTTCATGAGAACGCCTTGTAGAGCTTTCACAATCTTCACAATTGCCCTTGCTATCCTTGCAGCAATGGGCATCAGTCACATCATCAAACGCCATAAATATGGGATCTATATCAGCTTCGCGATTTGTTTTGTATTCTTACTAGAGAACATCCCTACTCCCTTAGAGAAACATCCCTCTACCTTCTTCCTACATCCTCCAAAGGAATATGTCGCTCTCCTCAAAGAACAAGGCCAAGTCCCTTGTCTAAACCTTCCTTCTTCGCTCTTTTCTCCTAATAATGAGTTTATTGCCCCTTTAGAAGAGTATAACCGCGAACATATCTATACCTTCTGGCAAACGTTCCATAAGCAACCTGTACTCAACGGTTCGGCGGGTTACTTTCCTACTCCTCGAATGAACAACAATGATTGGGCAAAATCCCTCTCAAACCCTCAAAGTATCCCCAACCTTATCAGCCAAAACAACCTTGGATATATCATATACCACAAAACCTTTGTCCTTCCTTCAGACAATCCCAAAGACCTAAGCACCCTCAAAACCAGTGAGCACCTAACCCTCATAAAGGAAACCCCCTCCTTTGCCCTCTTCCAATGCAATTCTCCTTCTGACCTACAATAGGGCTTCTAGCAAGGGAACACCATCCGTATTATTCAGGAACATATCAGTAGCACGCTCAGGGTGTGGCATCATCGCAAATACATTCATCCCTTTATTAGCAACTCCCGCAATATTCAATAAACTTCCATTAGGATTAGCATCATCCGTGACACGTCCCCGCTCATTACAATACTGAAACAAAATTTGGTCATTATCCTCCAATCGCTTCAAGGTATCCACCGTACAATAGTAATTCCCTTCGGCATGTGCAATAGGAATCTTGTATGCCCGACGCTTCAAGTTCGCAGTTAATTTGGCCGCGCGACTCACAGGACGAATATGCACATTCTTACACACAAAGTGCATCGAATCATTGCGCAATAATGCTCCCTCTACCAAACCCGCTTCAGCCAAAATCTGAAACCCATTGCAAATGCCCATCACATAACCACCCCGATTTGCATGAGCAATTACAGACTCCATCACAGGAGAAAAGCGAGCAATAGCACCTGAACGAAGATAATCCCCATAAGAGAATCCTCCAGGGATAAAGATAAAGTCGCAGCCTTGAAGGTCTCTATCCTTGTGCCAAATCTCAACAACCTCCTGATTCAAGTTCTTCCGCAAACTATAAATCAGATCTTGATCACAATTACTACCTGGAAAAATAACAACACCGAATTTCATGTATTCTTTTGCCTATATAAGATGAATAAAGCCCCAAAATCCCTACTTATCCGCAAGTTCTTCCCCCCCTCTTTTATAAATCATATAATCTTTCAAAGTATCTGCATCATATTGATCAAATACCGTTGGAAATCGATCCTGCAAATAAGAAAAATATCCATGAGGATCGACTATATAATCAGGAGTATGCGCAATGAACTCCTCATAAATCATGTCATCATATTCTGTATTCGAAACCAAAAGGTTCTCTTGTCGATAGGGAAAGCTCTCAAACTTATGCCAGCTAATCCGAAAATCAATATACTTATTCGAACAATCTGCATCTAAGAGATAGTATAAATCAGGCCGATGTGCCATAATCCAAATACCATTCGAAACGTCCTTCTTTGAGAAGTAATCAACAATCTCCGAACTAGACCGAAACGACCGAAGCACATCCCCAAATAACACCTTCTCTCTTTGATATGCAGCATAAGAATAAGAATCCTTCCGAACTGCTTGAAAAAATCCCCAATACGCATAAATAGGAAGCACAATCGCAATAGCCAACAACATATATTGCCAATTCTTACGAATCATAACCGTCAGCATATGGTTTGTGTAGAAGCTTACAGGAATAGCTAACAAAGCCAAATGGTGTAAGTCTAACCCTCGTCCCACAAATAAAATACATAAGACTGCCCCCATCAACCAAAATGCCATGGCCGTCTCTACCAAGCGGAGATCCTTAACATAACTAAAGAACCGAATACGGAAATGGAAAAAACCTAAGATAGCCAATCCTAGAAATCCTCCCCAGAAAACCAATGAACGTAAAAACCGATACCCAAACCCTTCATAGGCACCTAACTCCCCCGACCAAAACGAATCAATGCTATACAACAACACCAAATCTTTAAACATCGTCAGGTTTCCTCTGTAATAGAGTGCCAGTACCACCAAACCTAAGCTCATTGCCCCTCCACCTATAAACACAATTAATTCGTCGAACGCTGTTCCACGAATCGCCAAGAATAACAACATCCCTGCAAGGAAGAGGAAGAAAGCCTGAAAAGACACCAAGAGGCATAAGGTCAAAAGAAACCCTGCCCACATTAAAGAAAGATAATTCTCCTTCTTCCGTTCGCTCATTTCCACAAAAATATAAAAGGCAACAATTAAAGGGAAGAGCATAAATAACTCAGCACTAAGCTCTTGTGCAAACCATGGAACCGATAGGAGGAAAATCGTTAATACAGGAGATAGGAATTTATACCGTCCTGCCATTCTATACTCAACCAACAATGCCCCTAAATATACCCCAATAAAGTACACATAGAAACAGGTAAAAATTCGAATCATCAACAATGCCTGTCTCCCAAATAGCCAGGAGAACAACCCATAGAACCACATAAGCAAAGGAGGCTCTTGCACCCATATCTCATTATACAAGGTCGCTCCAGCTGCTAACTTTTCCCCACACAACATATACAAGGATTCATCCATCTGTATATAAGATGAATGAAAAATAGGGAGACGCAATAGGAAGGTAAACACCAACAATAACGCATGCGTCCAAATAGGATAATGAATAAATATACGAGGCAAGCTTTTCTAGTTTGCAATAATGACGAAATCCGAATTCAGAAGTAAAAATAGAGAATAATTTAGTTTTACACGACCCTACTGAGATCTTTTTCCATTCATCTGAATTCCCTATCGCCTATTACATCATTTTCACCCTCCCCAAAGCTGATTCCACAATCCTCCCACATCAATTCCTTCCTTCGTTATCCAAGCCAAAAACATTGACCAGCATAAGAAAGAAATAAACATATGCAATACAATATTAAAACGGGTTGCTCGAAACGCAATAGCAACCGCCACTCCCACAGGAGGAGTTAAAACAGGAGGAGTGAGAAACGCAATTCCTACAAGCCCTACACGCTTCCAAATCTTGTATAAACGCTTAGCCCTCTTAAAGTTAAACGACCGCTTTTTCGCCCCTCTTCTACTTCGCCAAGCCGCCAATATTGCTTGAATTTTCTCACCAAAATAAGAATACACCAACACCCCAATAGTTCCTCCTAAAGTAGGAACCAACACCATCTCCCAAAATCCAAACCCATCAACCGTACAATACAAAACGCCAGCAATGAACTTAAAGGAAGATAACAAACTCACAATCAGGTAATCCCATAAATATCCCATGCGCTCCTTCTTGATAAAACGAAACCTTACTATTAGAGCTATTTGCTCGTCTAATCACTCTCACAAAGAAAGCAATACGAACCACTCTAATTCCCCAACTATCAATCCCCTAAATATGTTACTGAGCAAAGAGAATACTACGTAAGTAACTCACAAACAACTAATTGTTTTGTGAGAACACCATTCTAAAGCCCGATAAATCCTCTATTGGAACCCTACTTTCTATTAAAGATGAGCCTTCTCTCCATAGGCAAGATCTCCCACATCTCCTAGTCCAGGCACAATATACGCCTTAGCTGTTAGCTCCTCATCAATAGCCCCAACAATGACCTCTGCTTCTGGTAATTGACGAATAACATGATTAACCCCTTGATCACTCCCAATTAATCCAACAACACGTAAACTACGTGGCTTACCTAACCCCATCAAACTCTTACAACTCAAAACCACACTACTACCTGTAGCAATCATCGGATCAACCACAATTACATCACGCCCCTCCAAACTTGGGCATGCAAGATACTCCATCCGAATCGAAAAGTCATTTCCTTTAGAATGATGACGATACGCAGCAATAAATCCATTATCAGCCTCATCAAATAAGTCTAGAAAGCCTTGATGAAAGGGCAAACCTGCCCGCATTACAGATACCAACACTGGCTGATTCTTTAGCAAAGGCATGGTCAATTCTCCTAAAGGAGTGCGAACCAATTGATCCTCATATTCCAAATCCTTACTAATCTCGTACGCCATGAGCATACCTAAACGCACAATATTCGTACGAAACCTGCGACGATCTCGCTGAACATTCTCCTCTCGCAACTCATAGATAATTTGATTTAAATAAGAATTCGTTACCCCTAAGACCTTAATTCTTGAATCCATCGTATAATAATAGGTAGTTTATTGTTTCTAATCTCCAAATACGGGACAGGTTTCGCCCCAAAACCTCGAAAGAAGCGTTCGATTCCTTCAATCATTGAACCCTCAAAATCAAATAGTGTGCATGTATCTAATGATTGTATCATGGCTTCCCACATCAGCAAGCTCATTCCTCCCAATTGTTTCATGTCTGAATCCTGCGCTCCCATCAAATACACACAACTTGAAGCAAAACGAACGTATATCCCAGCAGCATAAATTGCTTTTTCTCCTTGTTTTCGCACAACTAATACCTCTCCCAAACCCGATGCACATAAATAGTTCACTATTTTCGGAAAAATCAAGTCCATTCCCTTACCGCCCCCAAATAAATCTCTGCCACGCGTTTGATTCAGTTGTAGGAGTTCAAACAGTTCATTGGGTTCTCCTTTCTCTACCAGCAAACCTGCTCGTTTCGCTTTTTTAATATGACGTTTTGTAGAGCTAGATAGCCCCTTCCAAAGACGCTCATTTCCTACTGTCATATCTAATTGATATGTATACCGAGTCGTTAAAGCGTATCCAGCCCAGTGAAAAGGCAAAGGATAAGAAAAACGAGGGGAGAACCGATAGGCGAATAGCCCTACATTGGGCAAATTCTCTATAATATGTATCGAAACCTTCCGTTGAAAACTATACTGAGCATAGGTTTGTGTTGCTGTTTTTGGCCGAAAGAACACGCCCCAATGTTGTGTCCAAAGGGGCTGCATGGCATATTTTAGTCCATATTTACGCTTCACACTTATAGGCATTACCCCCACCCATTGCTCCCCATCCTCCACAACAATCGCCTTCCAATCATCACAGACCAAAGATATATAAGCATACAATGCAAATACAGTAGCTTGAGGAGATTTAGAAATGAACGCATCCCATCTCTCTACTGGTATCTCCTTTGCAGTTAATAACAATACCTTCATTGAATATCCTTTCGTGTAAAAAACAGTACCTTGCTTTTCCCCAATTATATTACCTTCAAAGTGTGCATAGATGATGAGCAATATGTATTTTTATCTCATCGCTTATTTCAATATTCCTTTGATCCACACACCAAAGTACATGTGTAGCTGTATTTTTCCCCAACACCTTTACACCAAAATCATGACAATCATCAATTCTGAAAGCAATCAACACATACTTCGATATATCACTACAAATCTAACCATTATAACCTTACTTTGGTTAATTCCCATACAAAGCTTCGCACAAATAGATCCTACTCAAGCCCAAAATGTATTGAACAAGCATGTTGCTTTACTCAAAAAGTCAGACAATGACCTTAAGAAGCTTTGTGAGAGCTTAGGTTCCCTCAATAATCAAATGGTCAAGTATGTGGATGAGGACAAAAATACCACTTTCCCTTTCTTTTATGAGTATGCCCTTCCTGAAAGAGAATACCAAGTAGCAGCCTATCAAACCATCAAGCTAGAGATTGCCTCTAAAAAGGAAATTCGAACAGGCCTCGATTCTCTAATGGCTACCCTAACCCGAATTAAAACCTACAATCGGGAGTTAAAGCAATACCTCCAAGCCGAATACTACAAAAAAGATGGGATGAAGCAGGGCTTTGAATACCTTAAGCAATTAAAGAGACAGTTCAGTTGGTACTTTGTTCGGCATGAAGATCTGTATACCCAAGTGCTTAATGCCTGGCATAAACACAAGCCCCGTAAAAATGATGAAGAATTGGCTTTGGCAATTGGCCAAATGAAAGAAGCAATTGGCAAAGCCCATCAAGTATATGTATCTCTCAGGTATGATCCTGACATGAGCTTTGGCAAGGAAGCCTATCAAAATTTACAGAAAGCTTTATCCGAACTCCCGAAAAACACACATTCGATTACCAAAAGTCAAGCCTATACAGAATTTACGGCTCCTTGGCCAAACAATTACCTCTCCCAATATGGAGAAAAGTTTACGGCAGATTTCTTTACAAAAGTCAATAATACCTTTATTGCGGAAGTCAATAAAAAGCTGATAATCAATTATAATAAGGTAGTTATTGAGTCTGGATATCCCTCATTAAACATTCCTTCATTGCCTCCTATGTTTGGGGTTGAATCTCCTAAGAAGCCTTTTACCCCCGAGAAAGAAGAAACCAAACCTGAACCTATAGCAGAAAAACCTGCTCCTACCACCAATCCCCCCAAACCCGAGAAACCCTCCACTCCGAATCCCCCAAAACCTCCTAAAACCAATCCTTCTACAACTAGTAGTACACCAGTAAAAGCTTCTGCTCTTGAAGGCTACGCCCCCAGTAATATGGTCTTATTAGTAGATGTTTCAGGCTCGATGAAACGAATTGGCCGTCTTGATACCCTTAAGTCCTCATTCGAATACTTGTTGAAAGAAATGCGGTCTCGTGATAAAGTATCGATTGTCACCTACTCGGGAAAAGGAGAAGTTATACTTCCTCCAACTCCTGTAACGGATAGTAAACGTATCATGAAAATCATCAATGAACTCGAAAGTGAAGGCGAATCAAACCTCATCGAAGGTCTCCGCATTGCCCTTACACAAGTAGGGAAAGGTTATCTCCAAAAGGGAAACAACCGAATCATCTTGGCAACAGATGGAGGGCTTAAAATTCCTGCGAGTATGAAAACCTATATTTCCGCAGAAGCCACAAAAGGGGTCTCTTTCTCTATCTTTTTCTTCGGTAGCCCAAACAATCCCAACATACCTGAGCTACGAAATCTCGCAAAGATTGGCAATGGGCACTTTGTAGCGGCTATGACAGAAAATGCCAAACAGGCCATGATACGAGAAGGGAAGTCTATCATCCAAAAGTAGCGTTTATAACGATACAAACGTCGGAAATACCCCTAGCACTAGAAGGACAGGTCAAAAACATATCAAACATCAACCCTACACCTATTTAACAGAGGTGTCAGTAGGAGATTTCTTGTAGTAATTCTCTAATAGACAATATTTTATATATGATGAGGATCTCTCACAAACAAGCAATCTCCTTTATCTTTAGCATGTTGCCAACAATGCAGGGTTTCCTATACAAAAGTGTAGAGCTGAGGTTGAGCGCGTAGTGCTTGCTCTACAAAAGTGTAGAGCCGTGGTTGAGCGTGTAGTGCTTGCTCTACAAAAGTGTAGAGCCGTGGTTGAGCGTGTAGTGCTTGCTCTACAAAAGTGTAGAGCCGTGGTTGAGCTTGGAGTGCTTGCCCTACAAAAGTGTAGAGCTGAGGTTGAGCGTGTAGTGCTTGCTCTACAAAAGTGTAGAGCCGTGGTTGAGCTTGGAGTGCTTGCCCTACAAAAGTGTAGAGCTGAGGTTGAGCGCGTAGTGCTTGCCCTACAAAAGTGTAGAGCCATGGTTATTATCTCCGATGATTGATATTTGAGTGGGTAACTCAAAGGGGGCGGTCGATTCGCGCATATTCAACCGACTTATCCACATTCCGAAAGAATATATATGTGGATAACTGGATTCAAGTTAATACGACTCAACACTGCTTCTGATTCTCTTCCTACTATCATCCATCAGGCCCACCAGGCTTCAATGAAGGCATGTCTTCCTTACTTGCACGAGGTAAATTCGTTCCTGCGAATTGCTTAATGATTCCCTCCTTAACCAATGCTTCATTCTTAAATACTTCCATCCAAATAGAAAAATGCCCTGAACTCTTTGCAGTAAGACAAATCTGGCTAAGCATTTGATCAGATCCTAGTAATTTCCAATTCTGAAGAGAGACCTTTGCAATTCCCCAAACCTCATTTCGAGACTTCCACCTTGCATCAATCCGATTACGGCTATCCACAAAGCGGTTTAGAGATGTCAAATTGATAGTTGCCAATGCAATCTCTCGTTCCTTCTCCGTTAATTCAGGATGTGGTATAACCCCTTTCTTTTGAGAGTATGTGAATTTATACATCGTCACATCTCTATCAGGCCAAAAGTACCCTTCTCTCCCTTGGTTTCGATCCTTCTTGCACGAATTACAGTAAGTACAGGCCAACAAAAAGTTATCCCAATTATACTTATTTCCTCCATTGGCCACAGGAATGATATGCTCAACTGCAAGTAGGTTATTAACCCCCATCTCACAATAGGAACAATATCGCCCAATACGCTTTACCAAATCGGGGCGGGCATCTCGGTAGTTTTTGTAATTTCTAGGTGAACTTCCTTTATCGACTGATCGCATATAAACTAATGAATAATCAAATCTCTATCGAACCATAAAAGCTATTCATCATCATCTCCCCCGTCATCGTCTTTCTTGTCATCCTTATCCTCAGTCACATTCGTATTTTCATCAAGGCCACTTAACGGATTTATTCCTGCTTCTTTCAAGAGTCGTTTTTGCTCAAGGAAAGCAACATATGCCAAATTATCTGCAAATGGCTTTGATAGGAGGTCAAGCTCCTCCTTCAGATTCTCCAGCTCTTCCTCACTGGTATTATCATCAATGTCGTTGAGCTTTTTAAAGTATTGAGTCGCTGCCGCATGCATCTTTGTACGCTCATCACTCCAATACGGATTTGCGACTCCTTGCACATCTTCCGCAATATCCTCTATGCTCTTATCGACATAATCCCCCTTCAAGTCTCCATCTAGTGGCAGTAGCTCTCCTTCCTTAAGCGATTGAATGATAAACGCAGAGTGAGTTGTAGCAAAGAATTGAATCTTAGGGAATGTCTTTTTGAGATCATTCACAACCCGCTTTTGCCAAGTAGGATGTAGATGTAAATCAATCTCATCAACCAACACAACTCCTTCCGTTTCTTTTAAAGCATTCCCCTCTAAATGAGGATTCAAGGATACACAACGATAAGCTAAATCTGCGACCATATATACCATATTGCGTTGTCCATCACTCAACATCCGAATAGGTAGTTTCGCCTTTGTTTGGGAGTTAATCCCCATCAAATCGTCCTCATCAAAATCAAAATAGACAGTATCCCAAAACTCAATACAAGCAGATATCGCTTTCTTCACTAAATCCAGCTGGGTGGAATCTCTCTTTTGAAGTGCAGCAATTTCACGTGTCTTGAACCATTGAAGGAAGATTTTATTATTCGTGCCAGGTTCTAAACAATAATAATAGCCCTTAATCAAACGGGAAGTTCGAGGCAATGTCGCAACGGGCATTCGGCGGGTTTTCCATAATCGACCAGTACTGTAATAAGAGATAACAGGCAAATTGACTTTACTTCCATCTCTGGCCATCTTCGAATGCCGCTTTGCAATATTGACAATTGGACGCGCATCAATTCGAGTAGTCTTGGCCGATTTTTTTGCGCTGTTTAAGCGGCGGGTCCATCGAATCGATTTAGCGTTAATGGCTCCTTCTGCTCTAATAATCACAGGAAGTTTCATCTCCAAATCATCCTCATAATAAGAGGCTCTCCGAATCTCATCCTTATAGATTGACCGAGAATTTACCTCGTCAATCCCTAATAAGTAAGCCCCTGTTGCCACTGCTAAGGCATCTAACAAAGCCGTTTTTCCTGTCCCGTTCTTACCAATAAATACATTAAAGGATGAATTAAAGGAGAATTCTCGCTCTTTAAAGCCTTTAAAGTTTTTAATATAAAGCTTATCAATCTTCATATATAATCAATGCTAATGTATGGAAACCCCTCCAATACGCTATAGTTCACAACTAAATAATCCCCAATATACTACCTAAAGACGCATTTACCAATTTCATAACTGCGACTTTTCGTCTTTTTATTTTATTTTGACAACCGCTAGATTTGGGGGAAATTCATCCGTACAATCGCCCATAAGTCTCCATATTCGAATGCCCAAATATCTTTATATACTCCTATATACTTGCCTCTTTCTCCTATATCAAGAAGGTGCGGCACAACGCCCCATCACATGGACCGCCCAATTTCATTACGGCCGAATCATCCCTATGCTTAGGGATTTTCCCACCATCACCCATAATTCTCAAGTATTTGAAGTAGGAGCAAGTTGGAGTCTATCAGGGAAAAAGGCTTGGCACCACCTTTATAATCATCCTAAGGTAGGCTTGAAAGCGATGACATTTAGGCTAGGAAACCCCGATATATTCGGCAATGCCTATGCCCTCATCCCCTCTATTACATGGGACATTCGCAAACGCAAAAACTTTAGGCTTCAATGGACAATGGGCGGAAGCCTATCCTACATCGACAAAGCATTTGACCGAGTCGATAATCCTGAGAATATTGTCATGGGAGCCCATCTCAACTACCTCTTTCAAATTGGCATACAAGGAGTTTGGCGGACCCACAAGCCCGTTCAACTCTTAGCAGGTATAGACTTATCGCACTTCTCCAATGGCCATACCTCCCACCCTAATATTGGCATTAATATTCCTGCCTTATCTGTCGGAATTGCCTATCAACCACCTAAGGAACAAACATTCTCTCCTGAATCCCCTCCTAAAATGTCTCAACACAAAAGAGGCATATATCCAGGCATAAAATTGGGGTATGGCTTTGCCAAACTCCAATCGAAAGATGGCCCCTTATACAGCGCATATACCGCTACCGCTTTCCTCAATAAAGACATTAAACACAAGTTTAATCTCAAAGCAGGAACCGAATGGTTTTTCCTCTCCAGTATACATGATTTCCTCCAAAACCAAAATGAACCAGAACCTACCAATAGGGCTTGGGCTGCAACAGGAGGAATCCTATATCTGGGCTTTGAAGCAATGATGGGTCGTATGAGCCTTATCGCAAATGTAGGGCCTTATATCAAACGCCCAGCCATTATGGAATATACCCTTTACACCAAGATGGGCTTTCAGGTATATCTATTCGACCAACAAGTCAGAAGGAAGAATCAAGCCTTCATAGGGGTATACGTTCATGCACACTCAGGTCAAGCAGACTTTGTAGAAACAGGTATTGGATACCTATTCTGATACCACTCCTATTACCCCTAACCATTAACCCACAATGAATTCACACTATTGGATCAAAAATTTAGGCCTTCAACCTCATCCTGAAGGAGGATATTTCAAAGAGGTATTTCGCTCTGATGAGCAAATCCCTCAATCATCCCTACCTTCTCGATACCATGGTAGCAGGGCATACACCACATCAATCTACTTCCTACTATCAGGAAATGATTTTTCAGCCTTTCACAGAATCACCAGCGATGAGATTTGGCACCTCTATGCAGGTTGTTCGCTTACCTTATACCAAATAATGCCCGATGGAGAGCTTATCATTCAAAAACTGGGAACCAATCTAGAAAAGGGCGAGCGTCCACAAATCATCATTCCCCGAAACAGTTGGTTTGCTGCTAAACCCGATTTTGAAGATAGTTTTACCCTTGTTGGCTGCTCTGTATCACCAGGTTTCGACTTTAGCGACTTTGAACTAGCAAAACGCTCTCTCCTTACCCAACAATACCCTCAACACCAAGAGCTTATAGCCGAATTTACGCGCATGTAACCACCAAATAAAGAACATACAAAAAGTCGAGCAACACATAAAGTATTGCCCGACTTATCTATTAAAAAACTAATCCTAATATTCGCTAATTACTTAGTTGCAAAGTTTTGCACCCAACAGTTAGATTGATACCCAACCTTCCCCGCATAATAGCAACCGATATACTTCCACTCAGGGTTCAAAATCGCTTTTCTATGCGCACGATTTGTAATGCCTGCATCAATCAATAGCAAGATAACCGCTTCACGAACACTTTTAGCATCTCCTACGAGGTTCTCTGCACCATGAGTATAATCAGAGGAAGCCTTAATGCGCCCTAAAGGTAGGGTTCCATCACTTCCTACATGGCCTGTATATCCCCGTTTTTGCTGGTCAATACCATGTTTTTGAGCCGCTTGATAAAGAGCTTCTTCTGGATAAAGCAGTGATAATGAGTTTGCTGCCCGAAGTTCAGAAATCAATTCCAATGCTGCTTTATACTCTTTAATCTTTCCTTGGCGCTGTAGCTCTTTTTTATATTCATCTATATGCTTGATGTATTCTTCAGGGAATGCTCTTACATAGTTGATTTCTCGAATCATTTCCTTCTCAATAGCAGACAAATAATTTGCTTCACTACCTGTATTCAATACTTCTGGAGTTGCGACTTCCTCAGGAGTATAAGTAGGTGCCTTAGTTGGCGTTTCAGCTACAGTTTCTTCTTTCGGAGTAGAAATAACAGGAGTAGTGAAGGTTACTTCTTTCTCTACAGGAGGCTTTGAAGTAACAGCAGGAGGAACAGGTGTAACTTCCTTCACAGGAGGAACAGATGTCACCTTGATAGGCGATTGTATAGGAGCTGGCTCTTCTTTCTTCTCTACCACAGGAGGAGTTGATGGAACGACAGGCTTTTCTGGTACTACAGGAGGCTTAGCCGTAGGGGGCGTTGCCTTAGTAGGAGGTACATAGATAGGCTTCTCAGGAGGCTCTTGCGTACGTCCAAACAATTGCACCCAAGAGAAAGGCATATCTCCAACCAATCCAGTTTCATAACAAGCTGCTTTTTCCCATGTAGGATCAAGTATCGTTCTTCTATGAGCTCGGCTTGGAATACCCGCATCAATCAATAGAATAATAACCGTTCTTCTAACTAAATCAGGACCTCCAGCTATGCACTCTTTACCATAAGTGATACCAGGTACGCGCTTTGCACGATCCCAAGGATCACTACCATCCCCTCCCGTGTGTGTTGCATACCCAATTCGCTTTTGATAAAGTCCATGATCTTTAGCTTGTTGATAGAGCCCTGCATCTGGTTGAATAAGAGATACAGATTCAGCTGTTTTAAATTCTGCAATTAAATCATACAGACCTTCCATTTTAGAAGGACTTTCCCATGTTTTAGCTTCTTCTATATAATCTTCTAAGTATCCCACATATTCTTGAGGATGTGCGCGAGCCATATTAATTTCCTTAATCATATCTCGCTCACGCTCAGTCATATAATAAGCGTCTTTAGCTGTATTCAAATACTCTCCATCAGGCCCATCTAAACGAGTAGTAAATTCCACATCTTCTTTTTTCGGAGATTTACGCTTCGCAAAACTCTGAATCCAAACATTGGATGTTTCTCCTACTTGTCCGATTTGATGACAAACTACATAGTCCCAATGTGGGCTAAGTAAATTCTTTCTGTGACCTTTGTCCTCAATACGACCGTCAATCAGCAACAAAATCACAGCCTTACGGATAGAGGTCTCATCACCAATCATATTTTCGCTACCATCCTCAAATTCAGGAGATTCTGATAAGATTCTGTCCCAAGGGAATGAACCATTCTGGCCAACATAATCAATTTTACCTGTATGTTTTTGCTCTGCTCCATGCTTACGAGTTGCTTCATATAAGGCAGGATGAGGTTTTAATACAGGCAAGGGTTCCATTGTCTTCAGCATACTAGACAACTCGAATCCTTCCTTAACAAACTCATCAAACCCTTTCTCAGACAACTCATTCATGTAGGCATTAATATACTTAGTATACCCTTTAGGGTTACTTCGAAGTAAATTAATCTCACGCACCATATCAACCTCATCAGTAGAAAGGTATGTAGCTCCAGCAGTTGTTTCTATATCTTGATTCTCACCCACATTCAGATCTGCTGGGCGAGCATCATCTAGATTATCCGTGATGATTTCATTACGCTCATTATCGTAGTCTTTGATTTTGTGCGAGACGAAAGCGTTCAAACCCGCAGAAGGAAGTGGATGAGCTTGCAAAACATCATTTGCATCAAACATCAATCCGCCTGGTGTTACAATCGCATCATTATTATCATCAAATACCAATGAACCATCTTTTATAGGCTCATCAGGGATACCATCCGAGCTGACAACACTCACTGCCCCAACATCCGTAGTAATAGCTGCGCCTTCTTTCAAACCCACTCCTGCAATTGCAGGATCTGGAGCGACCTCGCCAACAGGGCGTGGTTCAAATGGGTTCGGAAAAGTTGATGAAGGTTTTGACTCTTCTTTCAACGGCTTCGCATCTGGAGTAGTTGTAGAAGAGGTAGTGGATGTATATGTGTTCGTATATGTACTTCTTGGAGGATTCGAATAAGATGGACCACTTGTCGTAGGTTTAGGAACAGTAGTCGTAGGCTTTGATGTAGGATACTGATTTACAGTTTTTTCTGGATTTTCAGTAGCTGAATGAGTATCTTTTTTAGGAGTAGATTTCACCTTGGGGGAAGGCGTTTCATTAGAAGCGATCGGCTTTGGGGTAGAAGCTTTTGGATTACGATTCACCTTTCGTTCCTGAGGAACTTGTGTAGTAGAAGGTTTTGTAGAGCGAGAAACAGGAGCATCACCATCTAAATCAGCAGAACTTGATGTTTCTTCCTTTGGATCAGAAGACTCATCAATGAACTCATAATCAGATAGCTTAGCATTTAGCTCTTCACTCACTTCTTCATTTGAGGTGTCATCATTAGTTGAGGGTTGCTTTTCAGAAGCAAGCATCCCTTTTCTACCTTCATCTTGGCGATTACTACATGAAAATAGTAACACACAAAATAATAGTGTAATTACATACAAAACTCTTTTCATGACCGACGGATTAGTATTATGGAAATACAATATAAGCAAAATTACCGATAACAAACAAATACTATAAACCATACTATGCGGAATAACATACACTTCTTTTATACAAAACCTATCAATTTGTAGAATATTATACAAAAATATAAAAGCCTCAATATTTCGCATGTAAAAACCTGTCTATCAAAAACTTAAGGAATGAAAATTTTGCACAAATATGAACTATACTTATTTCTAAACCCCAACTAAATCCTTAGACAACTCACCAAATAGAGTCTAAACAAATCAAAACTTATTAAAAAATAAAGCTCTCATTAGAGAGTTTAAAAATTGAAAATCAGTTTACTATAAAAAAGACATTTCGTTTAAGCCAAACATTTAAGATAGAAAACCTAAAATTCATGTTTCGTATAACTCGCTATCTTTTTTGTAAGAAACGCGTAAAACTGCATAAAAACGCAGATTTCAGAACGATTAACACACGAAATAACTGAATACTAGCTTTTTGTATCAAAAACCTAAACGAGTAATTATTTTCAAAAAAAAAGATATAAATATTTTTATCATTGTATAAACAAAAAGGAGTTCGGATACACATAAATGTAAAGTAAAGATTAACTAAAATCGCAACTAATTTAAAAATCATCTTTTATCGGAGGTTTTTTTTCGCTACCTTTCAAATCACTGCAAATTCATACCAAATGATGAACTATGAAGCACTACAAAACAAGTGATATTCGAAACATAGTACTGCTCGGAAGTGCTAAGTCAGGCAAAAGCACATTAGCAGAATCCATGATGTTTGAGGGAGGTGTTGTGAATCGAATGGGTACTCCAGAGGATGGAAATCTTATCTCTGATTACCATGATGTGGAAAAGGAACGCCAAAACTCAATTTTTGCATCAGTTCTACATACAGAATGGCGAGGAAAAAAGATAAATATTATTGATACTCCAGGAATGGATGACTTCATCGGAGAAGTTATTGCGGGTTTGAGAGTAGCAGATACTTGCCTTCTTACCTTAAATTCTCAACATGGAATCGAAATTGGTACAGAGATTATCTGGCGATATGGAGTAAAATATAAAAGACCCACAATCTTAGTTGCAACCCAAGTAGACCACTCTAAATCAGACTTTAATTCCCTCGTCGAACAGGCACAAGATCAGTTTGGAAGTAAGGTTGTAGTTGTACAATATCCCTACAATGAAGGGGAAGGCTTTAATGCTATTATTGACCTATTGAAGATGGTCATGTATAAATTTCCTAAAGGGGGAGGTAAACCTGAAAAATTGCCGATTCCTGATGCTGAAAAAGAAAACGCAGATGAGCTTCATAATCAATTGGTTGAGATGGCAGCCGAGAATGATGAGGACTTAATGGAGTTATATTTTGACAAAGGAGAATTGGATGAGGATGAAATGAGAAGAGGCCTTAGAATAGGGATTATGAATCGAGATATCTTCCCTCTGTTTTGTTTGTCAGGAAAACGTAATATGGGTAGTGGCCGTCTAATGGGTTTTATTAGCAATGTTTGTCCTTCTCCTATTGATATGGGCGGAACAAAGCTACAGAGCGAAGATTTACTTCCTTATGATGATGAAAATCCAACCTTATTCGTGTTTAAGTCATCTAATGAGAAGCATACGGGTTCTATGAGCTTCTTTAAAGTTTGTGCAGGAAGCGAAGGTGTCTCAACTGGAACCGACCTATTTACGGTTAATACACGTGCCAAAAACCGCCTCAATCAACTGTATGTAATGAATGGCAAAAATCGTACGCCTGTTACGAAACTTAGTGTTGGAGATATTGGAGCAACAGTAAAACTAAAAGATACCTATACCAATAATACACTTCGAACAGTCGAAGATGGAGTAGAGATCATGCCTATTCAGCTTCCACCTGCTAAAATGCGAACAGCGATTAGCCCTATTAAGAAAGGTGATGATGAAAAGATGGCTGTTTCTCTAAACAAAATTCAGCAACAAGACCCAACCCTCTCTGTAGAATACTCTAAAGAACTTCGACAAGTAATTCTTCATGCACAAGGAGAATTGCATCTCATGATTATCAAATGGCTTTTGTCTAACGTATATGGCGTAGAGGTTCAATACGGTGAGCCCCGCGTACCTTATCGTGAAACCATTCAAAAGAGCGCCAAAGCAAGCTACCGCCATAAGAAACAAAGTGGGGGGGCAGGCCAGTTTGGTGAAGTACACCTTGAGATAGAGCCTTATTTTGAGGGAGTTGACTCAAAATCAGAATACAAAATCAGAGGAACCGAGGAAGTAGAACTACCTTGGGGAGGAAAACTGGTCTTTTGTAATTGTATTGTTGGCGGGGTCATTGACGTACGCTATATGCCAGCCATCTTGAAAGGAATCATGGAAAAGATGGAGTTTGGTCCATTGACAGGATCTTATGCACGGGATATTCGCGTACTTGTTTACTTCGGAAAAATGCACCCAGTAGATTCTAATGAAGTATCATTTAAGATTGCTGGTTCAGCTGCATTTAAAGATGCCTTTATCGAGGCAAATCCAAAATTATTGGAGCCTGTATACCAAGTAGAAGTATTAACTCCTGAAGAAGTAATGGGAGATGTAATGACCGACCTTCAAACAAGAAGAGCAATTGTACAAGGAATTGATACTGAGGGTAATTATCAAAAAATTACGGCTCGGGTACCCCTAGCCGAATTATACAAATATGCGACATCTCTAAGCTCTGTCACCCAAGGGCGGGCAACCCATACCCGTGAGTTCTTAGAGTATGCTCCTGTACCAAGAGATCTACAAAAGAGCCTGATTGCTAATTATCAAGCAGAATCAGCTTCTTCATAAGAAATATGATCCAATTATTCTGGTGAAATTATGTATGATACATAGAACCGCAGGCTGGTGACCTGCGGTTTTTTTTTGTCAAATTCTTCAACCTATTTGCAATATTACCCGTGTTTAACAGAAACAAACCTTAGATATCAGAAAGATCCAAACATTCCCATATTTATTCGGTACATTTGTTTAAACATTCATCCTAAAAGATGCATCATTTATGAACCAGAAAAACCTTTATCTCTTCTTTGTTGTATGCATACTTTCGGCATATGGAGGCTTTGCCCAGTCTCAATCCAAAGCACTAGAAACAGCCCAAAAGTATATCCAAGCGCATCATGCGTCATGGAACCTTACTCAGAGTGATATCACGAATTGGGTTGTCACAGACCAGTATACGTCAAAGCATAATGGCTTAACACACATCTATTTACGGCAACAACATGCTAATATCCCCCTTCCCCAAGCGAATCTAAGCTTGCATGTTATGCCAAATGGAACGGTATTAAACCCAAATTGCCGCTTCATAAGCAACCTTAGCCAACGAATCAATACAACCCAACCAAGCTTGAGTCCAAACCAAGCAATTAGCAAAGCGGCAGAAAATTGCAAACTTCAGTCAAATGATGTCATTAAACTGATTTCCAGTAATCTACAAACAAATGAATACCTCTTTAGCAAAGGAGGAATATCACAAAATGACATCCCAGTCAAACTAGTATATGATGTATCTAAAGAGCAAGATATTCGATTAGCGTGGCAAGTAGTCATCTACGAATTAAGCTCACAACATTGGTGGGAGATGCGGGTTGATGCCACAAATGGTCAAATTCTCAGCAAAACAGATTGGGTGATTCATGACCATTGGGGAAGCCCTGCGGTCGATGATGAATGTATAGAACTGGAAGCACATCCTACCCACCCAGAACATGCCCACGTACACGAAGCCCACAAAACCATGGCTCCAGACAGCTATAATGTATACCCAATGCCTGTAGAGAGTCCCAACCATGGTTCTAGAGCTATTATTGTAGATCCAGCAGATGCTACAGCCTCTCCTTTCGGATGGCATGATGACAATGGCGTAACAGGCGCAGAATATACCATCACAAGAGGAAATAATGTATGGGCTAGAGAGGATAGAGATGCAAATAATTCAGGGGGATACAGCCCCGATGCAGGAGCTAGCCTTGATTTCGATTATCCATTAGACTTGAATCAATCGCCCCAAACCTATGAAGATGCTGCCATCACCAATCTATTCTATTGGAATAACCTCATTCATGATGTTTGGTATCACTATGGATTTGATGAAGTGAGTGGCAACTTCCAAGAAAACAATTATGGTAATGGAGGCCAAGGAGGAGATTATGTATTTGCTGATGCACAAGATGGAGGAGGAACCAATAATGCGAACTTTGCAACCCCTGGAGATGGGAACAATCCTCGTATGCAAATGTTCCTTTGGACAGCAGGTGGTGCTACCGCTAATTATCTGACTGTCAATTCTCCTGGTTCAATTTCAGGCTCCTATTCGGCTACTGGAGCAACCTATGGGCCTGGCCTTCCAGCAACTCCTATTACAGCAGATGTTGTGCTAGTCGATGATGGATCAGCGGCTCCAACAGAAGCCTGTAACGCATTAGTAAATGGAGCAGACGTAAATGGAAAGATTGCCCTTATTGATCGAGGAAACTGTACCTTTGTAAACAAAGTATTGAATGCCCAAAATGCAGGAGCGGTTGCCGTAATTATGGTGAACAATGTAGCAGGAGCTCCTATAACAATGGGAGGAACTGACAACAGTATAACGATTCCTTCTATCATGATTAGCCAAGCAGATGGGAACCTCATCAAAGCACAATTGCCTAATGTAAATGCTACTATCTCAAATGTAGGAGGCTCTAATGAAAGAGATGGAGACTTCGATAATGGAATCATTGTACATGAATATGGACATGGTATCTCGACTCGTCTTACTGGAGGCCCTTCCACTTCTTGTTTAGGTAGTGATGAACAAATGGGTGAAGGTTGGAGTGACTACTTCGGATTGGTCATGACGGTTGAAGCAGGCGATCAAGGAGCGGATGTAAGAGGAATTGGAACCTATCCAACAGGACAAGCAGTCAATGGAACGGGTATCCGAACCTACCCCTACTCTACTGATATGAACGTAAATCCCCATACCTATGGAGACATTGGAGGCGAATCTATTCCTCATGGTGTTGGATCTGTTTGGTGTGCAATGATTTGGGATTTATATTGGAAATTAGTTGAGGAATATGGCTGGGATTCAGATATTTACAATGGTACAGGCGGTAATAATATTGCCATGCAATTGGTCATTGACGGATGTAAAATACAAGGATGTGACCCAGGATTTATTGATGGACGCGATGCCATTCTTGCTGCCGATCAAGCCAATAATGGAGGAGCTAATCAATGCCTCATCTGGGAAGTATTCGCAAGAAGAGGATTGGGATATAGCGCAAGTCAAGGAAGCGTATTCAGTACAACAGATGGAAACGAAGGCTTTGATATGCCGCCAAGTTGCTTGATTCCAACAGCTATACCAAGTACAGATTTCGAAGTAGATTATACGACGACTTGTGATGGCTTAGTATACTTCACAGACCTATCAACGGAATTTCCGAATGCTTGGCAATGGGATTTTGGAGATGGTAATACATCTACTCAACAAAATCCAAGTCATACCTATACTGCTCCTGGTACTTATACAGTTACCTTGACATCATCTAACTTACTAGGTTCAGATGGTGAAACAAAAACTTCTTATATCGTTGTAGACTTCCCTACAGACCCAAGTGTAGTAGATGGAGAAGGATGCTCAGGTACAGCAATTGTGCTATCAGCAGCAGGAAGTGGGCAAATAAACTGGTATGATGCCAATGGAAATTCATTGAGTTTTGGCAATACCTTCTTAACGCCTACATTGACCTCCACAACGACCTACTATGTAGAAGACGAACAACTCTCTCCTGCACAGAGTGTAGGGCCTACAAATCCGTCATTTGGAGGAGGAGGTTACCATGGAAACGCCTCTACACAATTCCTAGAATTCACCGTTCACAAGAGGCTATTGCTCCGTTCTGCTTGGGTAGATGCTGATGGCGCAGGAAATAGAACCTTTACGTTATGGGACAATACTGGGCAAGTATTGGACAACATCACGATTAATATTCCAGGAGGAACCAGTCGAATCGACTTTGACCTAGAATTGACACCAGGCCAATATCGAATCGGAGGAACTCAAATGGATCTATATCGAAACAATAATAGTCCTTCTTATCCATATAGCATCCAAGACTTCATTGAGATTACAGGTTCTTCTGCTGGCCCTGATTATTACTACTATATCTACGATTGGGAAGTACGTGAGCCCTCTTGTATCAGCCAGCAAGTACCTGTTACAGCAACTGTTCTCCCTGCTCCAACTGCAGACTTTTCAGTTACCAATGCAGGAGCAACATACACTTTTAATGACAATTCAAGTGGAGCAACAAGTTGGAACTGGGATTTCGGGGATGGAAACACCTCTACGGCTCAAAACCCAACACATGGATATGCGCAGGTTGGTAGCTACCAAGTGACGCTTACCGTTAGTGATGGTACATGTGAGAATACCACAACCCAAACCCTTGAAGTATCAGTTGCGTCAGCAGTTGAAGATGAATTGCCAAATGCAAGCATGAATCTCTATCCAAACCCAAGTGGCGGAACCTTCATGCTAGATATCATTCCTGACGCGCCATCTGACGTTAAAATACAGATTTTCAGCACATTAGGAAAGCAAGTATATAGCTATAACGAAGCAAACTCAACGAATTTCCGTAAGCAAATCGCATTGAGCGATCTTACAGAAGGAACTTACTTTGTTAAAGTTACTGTAGGTGAGTTTACGGCATACCGAAAGTATCTTTTGGTACGATAGATTCCCCTTCTTGTTCTCATTCAAGCAGCCTTCTAAGGATTTCTTAGGAGGCTGTTTGCTTTTACAATCCCTATACTTCCTTCAGCATTTTTCCCTATTTTCACCCTTGAAACTCATAGGCACTAACCATCTCCTCCCATGACAATTGAGGCAATACTTCACAAGCTTACTTTATATACCACCCTGATTGTTGTGGCAATGCTAGCAATTCAAGCCTATGTCTTAGGAATTCTCCTTCCAATTTCCCCTCTTCTCGTCTTGCTATTGCTCCCGAATCTTATCGTCCACTTTACCAAGCAAGGTAGATTTAGCAATTATCTACTGCCTATTTTAAGCTTCAACCTCTGCTATTTATTTGCCGAATGTATTGCCCTTTTTGCGGTAGGCATAGGCTTAATGAATAGTCCCTATACCTATACTTCACTTGAAATAGGGGTACCCGTTATCCCCTACTTTCGTCAGCCCGCCGCCGAGTTTCATCCTATTCGGGGATACCAATGGAAGCCAGGCGCACAAACGGCGGCTAAGCAGGTATATGGCACCACCGTATTCAACAACACTTTCACTCCTAACCCACAAGGATTTCTTTCTCCCCAATCCTACACCCGCAAAAAGCCTCCCCAAACGTATCGATTTATCACCTTGGGCGATTCCTTTACAGATGCCTATTACCTAAAAACTCCTTGGCCAACTCAATTTCAAGCTTTGCTCAATCAAAATGAATCTGATTCTATTCATTATCAATGTTATTCTTTTGCCTTAAACGGAGGCGGTATAAGCAACTGGAATTCAACTTTTTGGGAGGAAATTGTACCAAGATATGAATTTGACGCCTTGATTATTCCTTGCTTTGCCAATGACTTAGCCCGACCCAAATTCATTATGCATCATACGTCTGACACTGCATATCTATCATGGGATTGCCCTCCTGTAGCATCTCATCATCAATTCGAACAAGAGTGTCTTCCTATTATGGATGCGCTCCCTGCTGTACTTGACCAAAATGAATGGGCAACCATTGTCTCCAAAGAAAAAGCCCAAGCACAATCCTTCTTGCCCCTTTTCATATATATATATAATACCTTGCGGCATCGTTCTGCTTTAAAAAGGCAATTGCCCCAACTCAACAAACTTTTCCATACTTATGTCGATCCATTCCCTGAAAATCATCCTCCTACTTGGCAGGGATTTATAGATAAATATGGGAATGAACGCGCCCAAGAATTAAAGGGGATACTCGATTATTGTAAGGCAGAGCAAAAGCGATTAATTTTTTGTAGTGTACCTGAGAGTTATGGGATTGGGCTCACCCATACAGGAAAAGAAACCCAAGTACAATCCGAAATGGCTTATCTAGCCCAATTATATGGAGGCTGGCATTTTGATGGTTATAAGGCTTTTACTGATGTTCCGACTGATTCAATCTCTCACTATTTTCTCCCCCATGATGGTCATTGGAACCAAAAGGGATCTGATGTATTTGTACAAACTTTAGCGGAAAAATGGAGAGAGAATCAAGCAACAAATTCGCCTAAATGACAAAATTAGTCCAAAAGATTCACGACCTTCGAATTCCCAAACCTAAAATCATAGCATACCTATGGCATTTCTTCATGGATATGGATTAGGATTAACCCTCATCATATTAATTGGCCCTGTATTGTTTACCCTCTTGCAAGCCACCTTAAAAGGCGGCTTCAAATCAGGTTGGGCGGTCGCTTGGGGAATCTTCGTGAGTGATATTGTATGCGTATTGCTATGCTCTTTTAGTACCCGTACCATATTTGAGAATCCCCATAACCTATTTTATATTGGGATTATGGGCGGCATTATTCTATTAGGATTTGGGTTACTATATCTCCTAAAACCTCCCCTACAATTCGATGTCGAACTCAAGCTCAAAGCCACAGATTATATGGGCTTATTCATAAAGGGATTTCTCATCAACTTTGTCAATCCCGTCGTTTTTGGCGTTTGGATAGGATTTATTGCCTTAGGAACCGATACCTATGGCTTCAATATGCAATTGGGTTGGTTTTTAACAGGGATGCTACTTGCCATCCTTACTACAGATACTATCAAAGCCGCATTGGCACATTATATCAAAAGATTCTTGAAAGAAGACCTCATGCGTAAGCTCTATCTTATTATAGGAGGGCTTCTGGTAATCTGTGGCATTGCCATGTTTTACATTGTTTTTGATCAATATACATAGCAAACATTTGAATCCTATTCTCGTCTTATCTAAAAAACAGGCCGAATCATGAAATACACCTTATGGCTATTCGTATTCCTTTTTTGTTTTATAGGATGCGACGAAACAAACACTACCCATAACGATACAGAAGCGCATACTGCTGATGTTCCTAAAAGCAATCCCCAAGCCGAGGATACCGAGCTGACTCCTAAAGCACCTCTCCAATACGGCAAACGCAAACAATCCTTTGACTTAGGCAAGAAAACCTATAGCATAAGCCCATATGTAACCAAAACGGTATTCAAATCCTATGATAAAGAACCTCGTGTATTTACCTATACAGGAGATTTGCCCCCCGATTGGGAATCTCAATATTATGATATGTACCTCAATCATGCTGAGGATAAAAAGCTGATGAACAATATTTTGGAGCAAATCAGAAACCTAGAACCGACATGGAAAGGAGATGATTTAGTTGAGCTAATCGTTGCCTATGTACAAGGGGGCTTAGTTTATGATTGGAAGCAGCTATATGCCATTGACCAAAACCTCAATTACCCCTACGAAACCGTATACAAAGGCAAAGGCGTATGTTCAGATAAATCCATCTTACTTGCGGGTCTCCTCGATAAATTGGGCTATAAATTTGTGCTCCTACAATTTCCTCGCGCCAATCACTTAGCAGTAGGCATCAAAGTACCTGAAGGATATGGGCAATTCGGAACCGAATATTGCTTTATTGAAACGACCAATTATGCCCGTATTGGCATCATTCCCGAAGAATATCATGAGGGTGTACAGCTTGACCCAAACCCTCGCGTCATTCCTCTTGGCTCAGGAACCCGCGAATTCTCCAAAATTGCTGCTTATAAAAAGGAGGAAGAGCAAATCCGAAATACCTATGGTGAGGATTACTTATTCGCAAGTGCCGAACAAAAACGCATGCTAGAGGAACTTCACGAGCTTGACATTAAAAAGAAAAAAGCAGAACGAACCGTTCGCAAAATGGGATGTGAAGGAAACCTAAGTGAAGCGAAATACAATAAATGCCAAAAGGCCATTGAAAAAGTGAATAAGTATGTAGATGCCTACAATGAGCTCGTCAATAAGTACAATAAATCGTTGAAGAAGGATAAGTAATAATCGTTTTACCCGCTCTATCCGACGATTTTTTAATGGGGAAAACCGTCGGGTAGAGTATGCTTACTCTTCACATCAAAACTAAAAAACCGCCTTTTTCCACATTCACTTGCACTGTATACAACTATCGACCCGATAACCCCTAAATTCACTTGCACACTAAGCAACTGTCGACCCGACAACCCCTAAATTCACTTGCACACTAAGCAACTATCAACCCGACTACCCCTAAATTCACTTGCACACTAGGCAACTGTCAACCCGACATCCCTCAAATTCACTTGCGCACTAAGCAACTATCAACCCGACTACCCTTAGATTCACTTGCACACTAGGCACAGTACAGTTGATAGGTGTATATATTCACATGCAAAATGCCCTCAGTACACTCAATCCTCCTTTCGAATCCCTAGGGCATAAAAAAAGGGCAGCCTTCCTAAACGTAAAGGCTGCCTCAAACGCAATAATCTTACTCTTTCAAGAGTACAAATATCGTTCCTATGCAATGTCCTTCTCTAAGCGAAGGTTATTAATAATAAATTTCTGTCTATTCGGAGTATTTTTTCCCATATAGTAAGATAAAATTTCCTGAATCGAAGTACTCTTCTGCAAAAAGACAGGTTTTAAGCGGATATCCTCCCCTATAAATCGCCCAAATTCATTCGGCGAAATCTCTCCAAGTCCCTTAAAACGAGTTACTTCCGCCTGTTTGCCCAACTTCTTCATGGCTCGTTGTTTTTCCTCCTCACTATAGCAGTAAGTCGTTGTTTTCTTGTTACGAACACGGAATAAAGGGGTATCTAAAATATATAGATGTCCCTCTCGTACCAAATCAGGAAAAAATTGTAGAAAAAATGTCATAAGGAGCAATCGAATGTGCATACCGTCCACATCTGCATCCGTTGCAATGACCACATTATTATACCGAAGGTTCTCGATTCCTTCCTCAATATTGAGGGCATGTTGGAGGAGATTGAGCTCTTCATTTTGATAAACGACCTTTTTCGTCATATTGAAGCAGTTCAAGGGTTTCCCTCTCAGGCTAAAAACCGCTTGCGTTTCCACATCGCGCGCTTTCGTAATAGAACCACTCGCAGAATCTCCCTCCGTAATAAAAATCGTCGAATCCATTTTCTTGTCACTCTTACCCTTATTGTAGTGAATTCGACAATCTCTAAGCTTCTTATTGTGAATACTCGCCTTCTTCGCACGTTTATTTGCGAGCTTTTTGATTCCTGCAATCTCCTTCCGTTCCTTTTCCGATTGAAGGATGCGCTTAAGCATTGCTTCGGCCGTTTCAGGATTCTTATGAAGGAAATCGTCCAAGGCCTTTTTCAAGAAATCATTGACAAAGGTTCTGATAGTTGCACCCTCAGGAGCAATATGGGTAGATCCCAAACGGGTTTTCGTCTGCGATTCAAATACAGGCTCCTCCACCCGCACACTAATTGCTCCAATAATAGAAGCCCGCACATCACTAGAGGCAAAATTCTTCCCAAAAAAGTCTCGTGTAGTTCTTAGAATTGCTTCCTTAAAGGCTTGGAGGTGTGTTCCTCCTTGCGTTGTATGTTGGCCATTCACAAAGGAATAATATTCCTCTCCATACGCACTACCATGCGTCAATGCGATCTCTATATCATCTCCTTTTAGGTGAATAATCGGATAACGAATTGCCTCAGCATCTGTCTTCTCCTCCAATAAATCCTGTAATCCATTCTTTGAATAGAAGCGTTCTCCATTCAAATATAAACTCAAGCCCGAATTCAAATAGGCATAATTTCGAATTCGACTCAATAAATAATCAGGAATAAACCGATATTTCTTGAAAATGCTGTCATCGGGTTTAAAGGTCACCTTTGTCCCATTCATCTCTGTAGTCGAAACAATAGGGTGCTCCTTCAGCAAAATTCCTCTCTGGAATTCCGCGACTTTCAATTGGCCATTACGTACAGACTCTACCCGAAAGTAATTCGACAAGGCGTTTACAGCCTTTGTACCCACTCCATTTAACCCTACTGCTTTCTTAAAAGCTTTCGAGTCATACTTCCCCCCTGTATTAATGCGCGAAACACAATCGACTACCTTCCCCAAAGGAATCCCTCGGCCATAATCTCGCACAATCACCTCTCCATTCTCCAAGATAATCTCAATCTTCCGCCCATTCCCCATCACAAACTCATCAATAGAATTGTCTAGGATCTCCTTAACCAAGATGTAAATCCCATCATCCTGAGCCGAACCATCCCCCAATTTTCCAATATACATACCTGGACGCAACCGAATATGCTCACGCCAATCAAGGGATTTTATACTATCTTCGTTATAATTATTATCTATTACTTTTGCCATATATTAGGTTTCTCTCACTCTTAAGGAGCTACAATACAATTGGTTAAATTGGCTGCTATTAAAGTTATCTACAAGCAAATATATAAAATTTCATTTGCAATAAAAATTAGCCATTCTGCTTCTCCATTTCAAAGCAGGGGAATAGCCATTCGATTAAGCCTATACTTCCGACCGCCATTATTACTACAAATACCTTGAGGAAGAAGACATGAATGAGGTCGTCACTTGGCCCCATTTGAAAATTTAAATAGAAGGCTGCCAAGCAAATCAGGCTATATACAAAGATGCGTTGTATTCGATAAGGGACGGGGAAATACCGTTGGCCTGTATAATAAACCAATACGCACATGACTGCATAACAAATCAATGTCGCCCAAGCACTTCCCATATATCCGTAAGAAGGAATCGTCAATACATTGATTAAGATGGTAATAACGGCTCCTACCCCTGTAAACAATAACCCAAAACGGGTTTGTTTGGTAATCTTAAACCAGATTGAGATGTTGATATATGCCCCAAAAAATACGTAGGCCAATAACACAATTGGCACAATCTCCAAGCCCGACCAGAACTTTTCATCTATAAACGAGAAGTCTAAGAGACCCCAGAAATTAAAGGAAACAATCTCTTTAGAGAAGGAACTCACCAATAAAAAGAAGCCCAAGCACACCATCACAAAGAAATGAAAGATCTTAGCAAAGGTCTCGGGAGAGTCCTTATCTTTTGCTTCTTTAAAGAAAAAGGGTTCTACCGCATACCGAAAAGCTTGCGTAACTAAGCTAATAAATATAGCCATTTTATAATTCGCGGCGTAAATCCCTAACATTTCCTCTCCTGTTTTGGGCTCCCCTTTGTATAAAGAACCATCTTCCCAGAGATTCGGCAACAATATTTTGTCAAGATGCTCATTCATCATGCCTGGCAATCCTGCAATCATAATAAAGAAGCCATAATCAATCATTTCACGCAATTGTTTGCGGTCAGGCTTCAAACTAGTGGGCAAAGTCCCTGGCAATACCAACAACAATTTAGTGGCCGAACCAATGATATTGGCCACAAATACATATTCAATCCCCCATCTCAGCCATCCAATAAAGATTAAGTTTGCTCCAAGGGTCACGATGATATTGGCCAGATAAATAATGGCAAAACGTGTGGCTTTCTCTTCATATCGAAGCCGTGCCATGGGTAAGGCTGCAGTCACATCTAAAAAGATGATTACTACCACCATCAATACAATATGGGCATAATCTGAGGCTGCAATCAAATCCGCAATTAGGCTATAGTTTAATAAGCCCAATAACAAAAAAGAGCCATTCAATACCAACATCCATAGAAAGGCATGGTTATAAGCCTTCTGAGATTCACTCGCATCCTTCGCAAAACGAAAGAAGGTAGTTTCCATCCCGAAAGTCAGAAAGACATTCACAAAAGCCACATAGGAATACAGATAGCTCACAATCCCATAGCTCCCTTGAGATAGGACTGAGGTGTATAAGGGCGTCAATGCGAGAAACAACAACCGCCCCAAAATGGTACTTACGCCATAAATAGCCGTTTGACCCAATAATTTTTTCAATACGCTCATAATGCGTCCACTTTCATTTATGCTAAATTATAAATATTTATAGACAAATAACGTCATCTTCACATTTACAGTTCCATAAGCTTCCCTCTCCTCATTTTAGCTCCCTCCTGAAATACGCCTACTTGCCTTGCAAGCCTACTAAAAGAGAACTAACTTTGCAGCCTAAATCAGAAGAAAATGAGAAATATTGCATGTATTCTTTTAGCTGTTTGTTTCCTGTTTGCTTGTAACAAAAAGCAAACGGAGTCTGTAAATCAAGATGGCTCTAGCAATTATGGAGAGAAAATCGATGTAGCGGGCGCAAAACCTGCTGTAGAGTTTGCAAGCATCTTAGGAGAAAGTCCTAGTAAGGACAATGTAAAGCTCGTAGGTGAGGTAGTTGAATGCTGCCAAGTGAAAGGATGCTGGATGACGATGGCAGGAGGAGAAGATGGCGAAATGATTCGTGTTCGCTTTAAAGATTATGGATTCTTTGTTCCTGAAGATTCTCCTGGCAAAATCGCAACCATCGAAGGGAAGGCATTTTACGATACTACTTCTGTAGACATGCTCAGACATTATGCAGTAGACGGCGGAATGTCCGAAGAAGAAGCTGAAAAGACATATACTGAGCCTGAGGTTACCTTAGCATTTGAAGCAGTTGGTGTCAATTTAAAAGATAAGGAAAACGAAACTCCGACAGAATAAACAATGGATATACATTCTATTATAGGCAAGGTCCTATTCGACCTAGGTATTCGAAAGAAAAACCCCTGTATCCAAACAGGGAGAGAAAATTGGTTCGCTGCAGAAGGAGATTTCCATAATATCAATTCCCCAATTGATGGATCTCTCATTGGAGCTGTACAATATGCTACTGCACGTGAATACAACCAAGTAATCGAAACGGCACAAGAGGCCTTTCAAGTGTGGAGAGATATTCCTGCTCCTAAACGAGGAGAGATTGTCCGCCAAATTGGAGATGCACTCCGTAAGTATAAAGAGCCTCTCGGGAAATTGGTATCCATTGAAATGGGTAAAATATACCAAGAAGGGCTAGGAGAGGTACAAGAGATGATTGACATTTGTGATTTCGCTGTTGGGCTATCTCGCCAATTATATGGATTGTCTATGCATTCAGAACGGAAACACCACAGAATGTATGAGCAATGGCACCCGCTCGGAGTTGTAGGAATCATTTCAGCCTTTAATTTCCCTGTGGCAGTTTGGGCATGGAATGCGATGCTTGCAGTTGTATGTGGGAATGTAACGGTTTGGAAGCCTAGCGAAAAAACGCCTCTTACGGCCTTGGCAGTCATGCACATTATTGAAGAAGTGCTTGAAGCCAATAAACTTCCTGAAGGTATCTTCAATCTAATCATTGGAGACCGCGAAACGGGTCAAAGACTCTCCGCCGATGAAAGAGTAGCACTTGTATCTGCAACAGGCTCTTCTCGTATGGGCAAAGCAGTTGGGGAAACCGTTGCGAAGCGTTTCGGAAAGGTACTCCTAGAGTTAGGAGGAAACAATGCAGTCATCGTATCTCGTCATGCAAACCTCCAATTGGCAATTCCTGCCATTATTTTTGGAGCCGTCGGAACCTGTGGCCAGAGATGTACTACTACGCGCCGTCTTATCATTGATAGTAGCATTTACGAAGACTTCAAAACACGACTCGTAAATTCTTATAAAGGCCTAGTAAATAGAATAGGAAATCCTTTGAGTACTTCTACGCTCATCGGTCCGCTCATTGATAAAGATGCTACTAATGCCATGCAAGAGTCTCTTTTGTCTGTCAGAAAGGAAGGCGGAAAGGTGTTATTCGGAGGCAACGTACTAGAAGGGGAAGGATACGAAACAGGCACCTATGTTGTTCCTGCAATTGTTGAAGCGGAAAACACATTCGAGACGGTACAAAAGGAAACATTTGCGCCTATTTTGTACTTGCTCAAATATGACAATATTCAAGAGGCTGTTAAGCTGAACAATTCGGTGGCTCAGGGGCTTTCTTCTGCAATCTTTACCGAAAATATTCGTGAATCAGAGTACTTCCTGAGTCATTTAGGGTCAGATTGTGGAATCGCGAATGTCAATATCGGTACTTCAGGAGCAGAAATTGGAGGAGCATTCGGAGGGGAAAAAGAAACAGGAGGAGGCCGCGAATCAGGCTCTGACGCTTGGAGAACCTATATGCGTCGTCAAACCAACACAATTAACTGGTCGCCAGAACTTCCTCTCGCACAAGGCATAAAATTTGATATATAGGGTGTTAGCCATAATTGGCTAAGTACACTCGATTCAATATTGTATATGTTAAGACATTCTCTTAAAGAGGTTTGGGGAGCTTCCCCAAACCTTTATTCATTTATTTTGAACTTTTTTGCAAATAATGAAACATATAACCTCCCCTCTGTTCTATCCCTTCGTTTCTACTTACAGAAAGAAAGCTAACAATGTCTCAGAAATAATAGCTTGAAATTTCATTTGGGCGTAAAAGTTTCTACTTTTACAATGACGAGAATATCTTTTTTTACGCTATCATAAGCATTATTATAGCTAATAGGTTATCTGAAATAATCCACATATGCCAGCAAATCTGTCATATCTAAGCAACGCAACCCCCGCCTTTTTTGAGAATCTTTTCAAGCAGTATAAGGAAAACCCTGAATCGCTTGATATAGAATGGCGCAGATTCTTCGAAGGCTTTGAATTCGCCCTACACTCAGAAGACGGAACTGAACAAGGAATCGTCTCCGAAAAAGTCGCTTCAAAAGAGGTGAATGTCCTCAACCTCATCAATGGGTATCGAAAAAGAGGGCACTTTTTTACAACGACAAACCCCGTAAGAGAAAGACGAAAGTACGAGCCTACTCTCGCATTGGAGAACTTCGGTTTGTCTGAAGCAGATTTAGACACAGTCTTTCAAGCAGGGAAGGAAGTTGGGCTTGGACCCACCAAACTCCGTGATATCGTCGGGCTACTCGAACAAACCTACCGAGGAAATATTGGTGCGGAATACCTATACGTCCGACACCCTAAAATGGTTCGGTGGCTACAAGAAAAGATGGAAACCAGCAAGAATACTCCTAACTTTTCGATTGCTAAAAAAGAGCATATCTTAAGAAAGCTAGGAGACGCTGTTGTCTTTGAGAGATTCTTGGGCACTAAGTTTGTCGGCCAAAAACGATTCTCCTTGGAGGGAGCCGAAACCCTTATTCCAGCAATGGATGCAATCATCGAAAAGGGAGCGACCCTCGGGATTAAGGAATTCGTCATTGGAATGGCACACCGAGGCCGTCTCAATGTCCTTGCCAATACCCTTAATAAGGAGTACGATGAAATCTTCTCCGAATTTGAAGGAAAAGGCCATGCCGAATCGGTATTCCAAGGAGATGTAAAATACCACCTCGGTTTTTCTAGTGATGTAGATACAGAAAGTGGGAATAAGGTTCATCTTAGTCTTATTCCAAACCCCTCTCACCTAGAAGCCGTCAATCCTGTTGTTCAAGGTTCTGCCCGTGCGAAGATTGACCGAAAGTATAACGGGGATTATAAAAAACTGGCTCCCATATTGATACATGGAGATGCCGCTATCTCTGGGCAAGGAATTGTCTATGAGGTAACCCAAATGTCTCTACTAGAAGGATACAAAACGGGTGGAACTATCCACATTGTTATAAATAACCAAGTTGGATTCACCACCAACTATACAGACGGCCGTTCTAGTACCTATTGTACCGATGTAGCCAAAGTAACGCTTTCGCCAGCATTTCACGTTAATGGAGACGATGTAGAGGCATTGGTATTCGCCATTGAGCTTGCGATGGAGTTCCGCCAGGAATTCCATAGAGATGTATTTATTGACCTCCTATGCTATCGACGTCATGGTCATAATGAAGCGGATGAACCAGGCTTCACCCAGCCCATTCTCTATAAGATTATCAAAAAGCACCCGAATCCTTTCCGCCTATACTTTGAACGCTTAAAAGAAGCAGGAGAGGTTGAAGGAAATATGCTGAAGAAAATCGAATCGGAATTAAAGGCGAAGCTACAAGCAGAGCTCGAAGAGTCTCGTACACGAGATACCCTTCGTGGAACTCCTTACTTCAAAGGTACATGGCTAAATATTCGGCGACCAGAAGAAGGAGAGTTTGAATATTCGCCAGAAACTGGAGTCTCTATAGAGAGACTTGAGGCAATCATTCAACGACTCCATAAAATACCTACAAAGTTTAGAGCGCATAAGAAGATTCGGAAGCTGTTCAAAGATCGTTTACGCTTCTTGGAAGAGGATCGACTTGATTGGGCTTTAGGAGAGTTATTGGCTTACGCAACCCTCCTTATTGATGGATACCCCGTACGCTTGAGCGGACAAGATGTAAAACGTGGGACTTTCTCACATCGTCATGCGGTATTGTTTAGCGAAGACTCTGAAAGTGCCTATATACCATTGAATAACCTTGGAGAAGAACAAGAACACTTCTCTGTATATAATTCCTTCCTCTCTGAATATGGGGTATTAGGATTCGAATATGGTTATTCTCTCGCCAACCCAACCAACTTTGTTATTTGGGAAGCACAATTCGGAGATTTCGCCAATGGAGCGCAAATCATGATTGATCAATATATATCCTGTGGAGAAACCAAATGGCAACGTATGAATGGTGTCATTATGCTCCTTCCTCATGGATATGAAGGTCAAGGGCCAGAGCACTCCTCTGCACGTATAGAACGCTACCTTACGCTTTGTGCCAGAGAGAATATGCAAGTCCTCAACTGCACAACTCCTGCCAACCTATTCCATGCCTTCCGCCGTCAGGTACTACGTCCCTTCCGTATCCCAATGGTAATCTTTACGCCTAAAAAGTTACTTCGCTATCCACTTTGTGTCAGCAAGTTGGAAGACTTTGGTGAAGGAACAAGTTTCCGAGAAATCATTGATGATACATATGTAAACCCTGAAGAGGTTGTTCGGGTACTGATGTGTACAGGAAAGGTATACTACGATTTGCTAGAAGAGCAACAAAAGAATCAACGGAAAGATGTCGCAATCGTTCGTTTAGAGCAATTGTATCCATTGGCTCAAAAGCAATTAGAGAATATCTATAAGCGATATCCTTCAGCTGAATTTTTCTGGGTACAAGAGGAGCCTGAAAATATGGGAGCATGGTCATACATCCTACGTGTATTTAATATCAATATTGACGTTATTAGCCGAAAAGCAAGCTCTAGCCCAGCAGATGGTTCTTATAAGGTATATGCCCGTAAGCAACGAGAACTGGTCGAAGCCGCCTTTCGAATTACCACACCGGTACAATAATTACCGTATATAAAGAGTTTTATCATCACTCCAATCATTGTTTTATGGTTGGAGTGATTCCCTTTTACTAGAGTATGCGATCCAAAATTGTCACATGAAATCTACACATCTCATCATAAGTCTTGCCCTAAGTTTACTTCTCATCTTGGTCGCTTGTGAAGAGCGTACACCTATCCCTCGATCATTTGGTTTTCCTCGAATCGATTTACCTACAGAAACAACTTATCAGCAATTCGACAGTGAATCCTGTCCCTTTACGTTTGAATATCCCACTTATGCTAAAATTACGCGTGATCGCACTGATTCTTGCTGGGTAGATATTTATTTCCCTCCCTTTGATTGTAAATGGCATTTTACCTATCGAGATTTACGGGAAACAGGGCTGAAACGCGAAGCCTATTTTGAAGAATACTGGGAACTCGTTCATAAGCATAGCAAAAAAGCAACAGAAATTCGCCCAACCAATATCCAAATACCCGCAGGTTATGGAACTTTATTCGAGATGTTCGGTAATGTAGGAACTCCTGCCCAATTATTTCTAAGTGATTCGACACATAACATTATGATGTCATCCTTCTATTTTAATACAGCCCTTAAAAATGACTCCTTAGCTCCTGTTATCGACCATATGAAGAAAGAATTTTTACATATGGCCAGTACCTTGAAGTGGAAAGAATAAGGGAAGTATCCTATCTAATGAATTTTTTATCAGCATTTTAACATAATGAAAACAATCGGCTTGTATTGTTGGTATAAAATACTGTAACTTTGTTGCATAAGCTTATTTACGAAATGTCAAAGATTAGTATTGTATTAGCTGTTTTGTGTGCCATCCATTGTGCAGCCACTCCCATCCTACTATCAATTGCCCCTGTACTATTGGGAGAATTCGCACATAATTGGTGGCTAGAAGCGATGATGTTGGGCGGAGGATTAGTCCTTGGCGGATATGCTCTTATAAAAGGATTATTGAATCAACATGAAAGATGGGAACCCCTCCTATTGTTTCTACTTGGTTTCTCTATCATTTTACTAGGTCAGACCCTTGATTTTCATGTTATGGAGCATATTTTAACTGCCACTGGCGCATCTTTCTGGATTGTTGCCCAATTATATAATGTTCACCTTGAACATAAAACCCATCAATGTGAAAACCACGCCTAATTCTATTTTACTATTGTACTGATAACAAGAAATAAAAGTACTCATAAAAACGCTCCTTGAGGAAGTTACGCTAATCCCACTCTCGCTATCAGGATTATTTGTAGTACTTCCCTACTAAGCCCATATTATATTGTAGCCCCCATATATAACAGTCAAACTGTATTTGAGTTTCTTAATCCCTCCATAAAGATTGAGGCTGCACATCCGCTATATATTGGCCTATCTCCCCCTTATACTGGCTGAGTCATATTTTCTGGAGCAATGTTGGCATTTCAAAAAGTAGTAGAATAATCTACCTACAGGGTAAACTCTTAAAAAAATCTGTCCAAAAGTAAAAAAATCATAACCTTCATAAAGGAAGTACGTATATATTAGTAGATATTTAGATAATTATCTAAATATTTGATTGCCTTTAGAAAAAAGATAGACTATACTAACAGATAGCTGTCAAATATGAAAAAAGTATTTAAAGCATTAAATGACCCCACAAGAAGAAAAATCTTGGATCTCCTCAAGGAACAAGATATGACAGCGGGCGATATTGCCCAAGCATTTGAGATTAGTAAGCCCAGCATTTCTTACCATCTGGATTTACTAAGACAAGCGGATCTCGTAGTGTCTGTAAAAAAAGGACAATACGTGTACTACTCTCTCAGTGTATCAGTGTTAGATGAGCTTTTAGGTTGGCTCATGAGTTTTCAAAAAAATAACGACATCAAATAAAAAAGAAATCATGGAAAAGAAATCATCATTCTCTCTTTTAAACATCCTCTCAATCATCTTATTGATTCTCCCCTTTCCACTCATTGCATATTACTGGAATGTATTACCAGAAGAGGTTCCTATTCATTGGAATGCAAAAGGAGAGCCTGATGGCTGGGGAAGCAAATGGTGGGGGATTTCCCTTATGCCCTTAATCAATATTGTAATGTATTTCTTTTTGGGGGCGTTACCTATGTTAGCAGCAAAGAAGAATATCCCTCAATTTTGGAATACAATAGAGGTTATTCGATTATTAATGGTAGGATTCTTTTTCTGTATTTTTGGCCTAACCCTCTTGTTCTGCCTAGGAAGCTCCGTTAATATCTCATTGGGTGTCATTTGCTTGGTACTTGTCTTATTTATGGTATTAGGTAACTATATGGGGAAGTTTCGACCTAATTACTTTGTAGGAGTGCGTACTCCTTGGACATTGGAGAATGAGGAAGTATGGGCAAAAACCCATCGTCTGACGGGTCGTTTATGGGTTATAGGTTCATTCCTTATGATAGGGATTACTTTACTCCTACACGATAGTCCTTATTTTGTAGGCTTATTTATCTCTTTTGTCTTATTCATTTCTTTCTTTCCTATTATCTATTCTTTTGTGTTGTATAAAAGAATTGAAAGAAATAACGAAAACCAAGAAGCATAAAAAAGGAAAAAGGGAAATCATCTTTCTACCCTTAGATGATTCCCTTACCCTAAAAAGTCGAAATCCAAGTTATATTTGCCTCTTGCTACTACTTATTAATTTATTTCGTTGTTTAGTGAATAACTATCGTCATTTGATTTACTACGAGGAATCTCTGCTAGTACTGTTCCTTTAACGGTTAATACTGACTGACTCATTGGATTGAAAGAGGAAGTATTAACGAACTTCTTTCCAACTGTACAACTTGAGTAGTTATTGAAAGTTCCTTCATTAACTAAGCTCTCTGTAATTACAAAATCAGCAGACATCCGATTAGATGTTAAAGCGTATTCATATGCTCTATAATGATGAAGATTTGCAGTAGCTGATAAGCTATTGTCTAATACTCCATGATTCTCAACTGTATTCACAGATAAGATTCCTTCGTTGAGTACCTTTCCAGAAGGTCGGATAACTAAATTATTTCCCGTAGAATGTAACTTTGCACTAATGGCAATCTCCAATGTACCATCAATTTCTATATCATAGCCCATGAAGAAGGCATCATCCTGAACGACAATTTTATCATCTTTCTTAATCTTAGTGCCAGGGTACTCAGGTTCCCAGTTAGCTGGGTTCTCGTATAAATTGTCCTCGACGGAGGAGAATATGTACTCTGTACCTTCTGGTTCTGAGAATGGATCAAAGGTAAAGAGTAACAACCCACTTACCATTACAATTCCTGCGAAAGCATAAGCTGTAATAGTTTTTACATTTAATCTCGGGGCTGGTCGAGGCGTCAATTTTGGTCTTTGTGTCATCATTAGCTCGAATTAATAAGTCAGTGGATTCAGTTGCAATTTTATGGATAAATGTCTTGAGGTAAATATCTAATCATTTGACAATCTTACATCTAATTAATGATATTATCTCGATTTAGATCTTTCCTATTTACAAAACTTAGTTTTAAAGAATATACCAATTAAAATAATTATGTGTGTTTGACTTCATATACGTTTTTGGTTTTGAGGGGGTTGTTTACCCCTATTTTATATATCTTAGGCACACATGAAAGGTATCGATTAAATTTGTACAAATATTGAATTAGTGTTTAACATTGTAGTTCTGATATATATATACCTGAAATAATAAAATATGAGAGCGTTAGTTCAGCTTGTCAAACAAGCAAAAGTTGAAGTGGGAGGTAACACCATAGGGGAAATTCCTAAAGGGCTCCTCGTTTTATTAGGGGTTACCCATGAGGATAATCAATCTGACATTGAATGGCTTGTAAAAAAAATTACTCAGCTGAGAATATTTAAAGATGAGGGAGGAAAGATGAACCTGTCTATCAAGGATATAGGGGGAGACATCCTCATCATTTCTCAATTCACATTATTTGCTAATTGTAAAAAGGGGAATCGCCCTTCTTATATACGGTCTGCCCCTCCTTCAGTTGCAATCCCTCTATATGAACAATTCATTACGACCCTCAAGGGTGCCTTCTCAGGTAAGGTTGAAACAGGCGAATTTGGTGCATATATGCAGGTTTCTTTGCTAAATGATGGCCCCGTAACCATCTTATTAGACTCTAAACAGCCTGCCTTTTAATGGCCTCTATATCTGCCAAAAAACAGACTCTACCTCCCCAATCTTATGTATATCTCCATGTAATATTTTGGAGCACTTTACTGTTGAGACTCTTCTATTTATGGAATATACAAGCGAATCTACTTGTAGAAGATGCAGGTCAATATTTTCAGATGGGCTTATTACTTCTACACGATGAAGTATTTACCCCCTTTTGGCCTCCTGGCTTGCCTATCGTACTTGCAGGATTTATGAGGCTATTTGGTGAGAATCCTTTCGTCAGTTCCTTCAGCATGTTGATTTATTATGGTCTATTTATGTGGGGGATATGGAAAAGCCTACAATATCTGCAATTGAGCAACTTAAGCCATGAGTGCTTTCTCATAATAGGTGTTTTTCCCGCATTCATTCACCATGCAGTTGTTCCTTTAACCCACTTACCTGTTGCTACCTATTTAGTTCTTCTTTTCCTATGGACAATATCATACCTGCGCACTTTAACCTCTCGCTATCTGATAGGAATTGGAATACTTCTCACATTATTGGTGCTTACAAGACCCTCTAGCTTACTCTTAGCGATCGTTTTACCCCTCTACTTATGGTACAAAACCCAATTTCGGTGGACATCAATTACCCTCCCCCTTATAATATTCACATTAGGAGTAGGTATGTGGGAAATGCATGTATATCATATGACCCATAGGTTCATATGGATAAATGAGGCCAATAGCCGAAATTTTTTCTTGGGCAACAACCCTTATACAGATTCCTACAAAACGTGGTGGTTGGGCTCCCATCATACAGATGACCATCAATTTCTAGAGTACCAAAATCGAATCCTCGCTTTGCCTGATTCAGAACAAGGCAAGGCATATACTCAGTTGGCAATTTCTCATATCAAAACGAACCCAGTAGATTTCCTATTGAGGTCTTTCAATCGCTTTCGCGTTTTTTGGGCTTTCGATACATTTACAGGAGCTACCTATTTACAGGATTATCAAGGGAATCGTTGGATAGGTGTTCTCTTCCTTTTACTTGATGCTGTATGTTATTGCCTCATTTTATTTGGCGCAATTTTCCTTTTCCCTTTCGTATGGTTACGTAAACAGTTTTATACAATCCCTCTTATCCTTATAGGAGCATTCACATTCCTCTATGCTTTTCCATATTGGTTGGCTTTTTCCCATCCTACCTATCATTTGCCCATTCTATCCTTTATACTACTCATTGCTCTTATCGGATATAGAGAAATGAAATATACAATTGCCCCAAAAGGACTGTGTCATATTTCATGGAGTAGCATCCCTCTTTGGGGACGGAAATGGATACTTACACTTGGGGCTTTTGGGATTTATATACAACTTGAATGGATTTTTCGGATGCTACTTTCATAGAGAAATTCATCACCTTTAGATTTTTGATTCATGTATAAGTGTTTCCGCCTTGTTTACTTACTCATTTTGTTTGCGAGCAATGTTCTATATGGGCAATCAACAACCAATGACTCTATACCTAAACAGCGAACAGTATTCAGAATTAACCTTGCAGGTGTTGGGGTAGGTGCAGAACTCCCTATTTTCCCCAAACTAAGTACTTACTTAGAAGCAGGGATGGGATACAACCTACAGTTTGTAGAGGAGCAAGGCAAAACCCGCTTAAGAAGTGATATCTTTCCTTTTTTTCGTGCTCAAGCACGTTACTATTATAGCCGCAATAAGCGAATCGCCAAAGGTAAAGATGTGGATAAATTTACAGGAGAGTTCCTTTCTATCACAACCTCCTACTTAAGCGATACGAAGAATAAAGAAAATGTAATTGGAATAGGGGGGGGATTCGGCTTTCAGTCTCATTTTAAGAAACGAGGCTTTGTGGGTTTCCTTATTGGACCAGGTGTAGCGTGGCAATCCCGAGGAGAAATATGGCAACTTAGGGTATACCTAAACACATGGTTGGGTTTAGGGTTTGCATTCTAATAAACAGAGGGAGAGTATTGGTAAAATACTCTCCCTCTGTTTATTAGCTTACTTAGCTATAAAGGAATATTAAAACAAAGGTCGGGTTCTCACAACTGTTTCTCCAGCAACAAAGCCATCTCCCATTGTGAAAGAAAAGCTTCCAATTGCTTTATCCATAAATTGGATGACGCAGAGATACCTTCCTGGCTTCCAAGAGCCCTTATAGTTCGAGCCCCATCCACTAGTTCGGCTAAACTTTCGTTGCCCTCCAACGACATCAAATAGCTCGTAGGTAATCCCCTTGAGTTGCATCCCATCATTGAAGAATAGAAACTTCAACTCACACTTCCATGTATCCTCTAATTTATTAAGTCCTTCCATCTCAACCCACAGATATCGAGTTTCTGCCGCATGGAAGTCAGTATAGTACTCTCTCATCTCGGTTACCGTATCTTCATAAGGCCCTTCATATAGCTTCACTGACGCAATATCAAAATAGGGATTTTCTCCCCAAGCCTCCACTAAGCCAGCCTTATTGACATAGAACTTTCGAGTACCGACTAATTGGCCATCAATATAAGCTTCCCACTTATAGCCACCAGCAGTCCAATACACCCCTGGGTTAGCATTCCCCCACCCTTCTCTTATAGCGACAACGGCATCATCTTTACTCACCTTTTTCTCCACTGTAAGGTTGCATAATTCTTGATGCCACCCTGCCATGGAGGAGGCTTTTAAGTTAATATTAGCTACCCAATCTTCTTCCTTAAATTTTAGATTGTGAAAGGAGAACTCACAATAAATATAGGACGTTTCTTGATTCTCAAATACTCTTCTATAGCGCTTCTTGCTATTTGCTAGCCACTCTGTTTTACAATAAACCTGAACATCTTTTAATGCATAGTTACTCATGAGATCTGTTTACTATTTGGGTTATTAGGAATTGGTTAATGATTTATAATTGCATGTTGGCTTTCTTCCATTTTGTTCTTGTTGGAATATACGATATGAAGGGATGAGAAAGCCCAAATACACCTTAAAAGTAATACATGCTTATATACTTAAAGGTACGAAATTTTGCAGCATTTCTATCAATCTTTAAGGATTGATTTATTTGCGTAAACGCTTATTTATATCTTTAGGCTGGCTAAAGATTCATGTTTCTTTCTGAACTTTGATACTCAAACTATGTTAGGCCTTCCGTACACCTTGCATGAAATTGCACAAGAAATATTTCCACTGGACTTATTCCAAGGCAATCCCGATGACATCCTATTACGCTATGTAGCCTTTGATTCGAGGCTGATTATTCGAGGACGAGAGACCGTCTTCATTGCCATAAAAACAACGAATAGAGATGGACATGAATTCCTCCAACAAGCAATGGATAAAGGCGTTCGCAACTTCATCGTAGATCGAGTCTTGCCCTTCTCAGGTATCAACTATATCATTGTTCAAGATACTTTAGAAGCGCTACAAATGTGGGCAATGTATCACCGGTCGCGCTTTAACTGCCCCGTTGTTGCGCTTACAGGAAGCAACGGAAAAACAACCGTTAAGGAATGGTTGGCGACCTTATTAGAGATGAATTACTTATTGGTGAAGAGCCCAATGAGCTACAACAGCCAGTTAGGAGTGCCTGTATCGGTATTACAAATGCGGCCAGATGCTGATCTTGCCATATTTGAAGCAGGAATTTCTAAAAAGGACGAGATGGAAACCCTAGCAACAATTATCCAACCTTCTATAGGAATTCTAACCCATATGGGAGATGCCCACTCTGAGGGATTCGCATCTCATGAAGAGAAACTCAGAGAGAAGCTGCGTCTATTTGCACAAGCCCAACTCCTCCTTTCTTTATCCCATCAGCCATTACCTACATCAGCCTTGCCTTCTCATACGGAGTATATAAGCATTGGGTATGATGAGCAAGCAGATATCAAAGCAACTTATGTACACGATGAACAAGGCTCTGTACTTCATATACAAGACCACTGTTTCAAGCTTCCCTTACAAGGCGAAGCTGCTAGAGAGAATGCGCTTTTGGCCATTTTGGCAGCGAATAAGTTGGGGATGAGCTTAGAAGAGATTGCAAGGCGAGTTCCGTTATTATATCCTGTCAGTATGCGGATGGAAATGATTACGGACAATCCCTTTGTGCATATCATCAACGACAGCTACAATATTGATGTCGATTCGGTAGAGAACGCCTTCATGTTCCTCCAACAATCTTTAGGGCAAGACCGCAAACAGCTCATCTTAACTGACATTCCCAACTTAGGCAATAAACAACTAGAGATTCAACAAGGGATATGGAAGCAGGCCAAGGAGATGTTTGGCGAAGAGAATATATGGACAATTGGGGAAGTGTTTGGGAGGTTTAGACAACAACAGCATTACCTCACAACGCAAAGCTTATTGGCCGAATTCGACTATCATCGTTTTGTACATAGTACAGTATTGCTAAAAGGCGCCCGCAAATTTGAATTGGAACGATTGGTGCCCCTCCTTAGTCAGAAACTAAGTGCCACCTACTTTAAGGTCAACCTCAATACCCTCATCCAAAACCTTCGTCACCTCAAAACCTATATACCTGAAGGAACCAAGATTATGTGTATGGTCAAAGCCTTCTCGTATGGCAGTGGTACATGGGAGATTGCGCAGGTATTAGAGAAAGAAGGAGTCGAATACCTAGCCGTTGCCTATACATCCGAGGGCATCCAATTGCGGAATGCAGGCATTCAACTACCTATCATGGTTATGAATCCTGATCGTAACGGCCTAGAAGGACTCCTCCAATTCGATTTAGAGCCTGAGATTTACGACTTCGACTTCCTGCAAGCCTTTGTGCGTGTCGCTAGGCTAACAGATAAGTCGGAATACCGCATCCACCTAAAGTTTGATACAGGTATGGGGCGATTGGGGTTTCGAGCAGACGAATTGCCTGCCATTATCGAATTTCTCTCTCACTATCCCGACCTTCAAGTTGTGTCTGTTTTGTCTCATTTGGCAGCTGCAGACGATTCACAAGAGGATACGTTCACCCTCAACCAAATTGCCCAATTTCAAGAGATTGCCCAGCGACTTACGGCAGAGCTAGGTATTACGCCCCTAAGCCATATATTGAATTCGGCAGGGGTAATGCGCTTTTCTCCTTATGCAATGGATATGGTACGCCTAGGAGTTGCCCTATATGGAATCAATCCTTTGGCCAAAGACCTGGTACAACCCAAACATGCAAGCTTGCAAGAAATAGGCAGCCTACATTCAGTCATTTCTCAAATACACGAATACCCTAAAGGAACCAGCATAGGCTACGGCCGTTCTCAGTTCACCCAACGTAAAACACGTATCGCGACTATACCTATTGGGTATGCCGATGGCATCGCTCGGTCTTTGGGCAATGGAAAAATCAACTTCCTCATAAAGGGAAAATATGCCCCTACCTTTGGTCGAATTTGTATGGACATGCTCATGCTTGATGTGACCGATATACCCGAAGCTGAAGAGGGAAATGAGGTCGTTTTATTCGGTCGTCAAGACAATTCCTTCATTTCGGTCAATTCGCTCGCTGAGGCCATGGAAACCATCGCATATGAGGTTTTGGTACGAATTCCGCCTCGTGTAAGGCGAATTTATGAAAAAGAATAGATCTCATACAATAAACTCACAATCAGATTATTACACGCTAAATATTGCTTCCAAAAGATCGCTTCAGAAAAAAAAATGAAAAAAAATCGCCTTTAGGTGTTGATGTCGAGGCCAAAATTTCGACTAATAGGGGTAAAAGCAGTAGCCAAATGCAAAAATGGTAAGGCTTCATCTTTCGAATCGCCCGCCTCGCGGTGGGTCTTACCATAAGCACAATTGGCATGAAGCGTTTACAAAAACTGATTGAATCCCTATCCCGAAGTGAGCTCAAAAGACTCCGATCTTTCCTTCTTTTATTCTCGAATCGTCCAGAATCCAAAATCATCGAACTACTCGATTGTCTACTATCTTATCCTGATTGTGACGAAGCTGAAGCCTGTATTCTTTTGTATGGAGAAGACTCGCAGAAAGCCTTCCAAATGCTCCAGTCTCGTCTTATTACTCGGATACTCGACTTCCTCTCCATCAATGCGAGTGTTCACCGTGGATCCAAACTACGGAATGACGATTATACCTATCGGTTGCTTGGGTTGCAGAAACAGCTCCACTACGCCACCCTCATCTATAGCCGCGGTATATACGATATGGCAAGAGAACTATTTTGGAAGAGCTATCGCGATGCCGAAGTCCTAGGAGCCACTCCCCTAAAGTTGCAAGCGCTGAGCGCCCTGCAAGAGTTGGCGATTTCTCCTAACGATAAAGTATGGAAACGATGTGAAGAGGTAGCCCATCTCATCAGCCAAATCCAGCAAGACATGAACGCCCAATGTGTAGGCTATACCCATCAAGAATTCCTGGGAACCTACACCAAGCCCCTCCTCTACGACAAAAAACTCACCCAGCAAATAGAACGATTTGAGGCACAATTGGCAACGGCCTATAGCCCTATTGTGCACTTCCATCTCCTCCACCTCCAAAGCATCCAATACGAACGAGAAGGCGAATACGAATCGGCTTTACAATGCTTAGAGAACATTGAGCAATTGCTAAAGATGCGCAATCGCCTATTTCCGCGCTACTACAATGGTGTTCGGTTGATGCAGGAAGCCCGCATTGCGCTCATTCTTGGCCAATTTGAAGAGGCTGAAAGATTGGCAACAGTTGCAGAGGATGAATTGGAAGGACATAAAGGATACGCACTCAAATGCCAAGTCCTTCACATATATCTCCATATCTATCGCCAGAACTGGGATAAAGCTGAATGGCTTTGCCATATAGTCGAACATGATTTCGTTCGGTCAGAAGCAGCCTTAAAAGGCCACCTTACCTATCTACTCGCCTGTATTACCTATGGCCGAGGAGAACCCCAAGAAGCCAAACGTTTGCTTTCAGACGCACGTCGTCACCTTGCCCGTACCAACGATCGGGATCCCTTCATTCGCATATTCGAAATCATGATTGCCCTTGAGTTGTGCGAATTTCGATTGGCGGATTATCGCATGGACAGCCTTCGGAAATTGCTCCATAAATACCCTTGCCCTATGCGGAGCAAAGCCATTTACAAATACCTACGTGAACTAGAGAGAACGGGCTACGATTTTTTAACAACTCAATTGAAGCACAAAGCCCTGTTCGATGATGTAAATCACAGTCGAGAATGGAACCCCTTAGGGTATGAGCTCTTTAGATTTGATTTGTGGTTGGTTAAGATGACCCACAATGAGCAAAGAGCTCCTATTGTCAATTGGCACAAACATGCTTAATATTGAGGGAGAAAGCGCGGAGAGATCCCGCAAGAAGAAAAGATTTTGTATCTTCCCTTCCTTATTTTTCCCATGTAAACACAACTGACAATGGACAATCTTTCACTATCTATTGGAACCCAAGTAGAGCATCCTCAATATGGTCGCGGTGTCATTTTAGACAATACCATGGAGATAGCCTATCTCGTAGCTTTCAAGAACATTGGCCAAAAGGGAGTTGCGAAAGACTCTGGCCTCCTGAAAGTGGTTGAAGTGGCACCGAGTGGGCAATTTAGCCTAGGCGATGTGAAGCAAATCATGACGCAAGTGCTTGAAGAATACTCAGGCGCGGTCAAGAAGGTTAAAATGGCTCCTAAATGGGAAGGTGGCACGGTGACCATACAAGCTGCTGACTCCTCTCTAAAACCCAAAGAAATTCCTATCGATAAGTTCTTCCATAAAATCATTATGGTGCGCGATCGGTTACGGGTATTAGAACAAAATGTTAACAAGAACAAAAGCCTGAGTAAAGAAGAAAAGCTTCATTTACAGCAATATATCACGAAATGCTATGGAAGTTTGACTACTTTTAACGTACTTTTTCGATTTAAAGAAGACGGGTTCAAGGGGGAATCTACGAGCCGTTAAGTCTTTCTGATCTTACGTTATAGTCTTTCTTCACCTTCCAATATCTGACGATAATGAAGCTATTCAAGCGAATTGGCATTGGGCTAGTCGTTATTATTCTCCTCTTGCTTATAGGAGGATACATTTACCTGCAATCTTCGAAACCACAATACAGTGGCTCCCTACATATAAAAGGACTCAATGACGAGGTCGAGGTATTATTTGATACCTATGGAGTTCCGCATATTTATGCCCAAACCGAAGAAGATGCGTACCTAGCATTAGGCTATGTACATGCCCAAGAACGCTTATTCCAAATGGAAATGTTAACGAGGGTAGCAGGTGGAAGCTTATCTGAATTGGTTGGTGAAGCGGGTATTAAGCACGATAAGTTCTTTCGAACGATTGGGCTACGAGACCATGCAAAGAAATTGGCTGTCAAGTTGTTAAATGAACGAGAAACCCCTATGCAAAAGGCAGCTTGGGCATATCTGGACGGGATTAATCAATTTGTTGAGCATGGCACTTTGCCTGTCGAATACCAGATCATGGGGATTCCTCGTGAGAAGTTCCAAGCCGAAGATATCTTTCTCACCCTAGGCTTTATGGCCTTTGGTTTTGCGCCCGCTTTCCGTACAGACCTTATGGCTGCCTATGTTGCGAATACTTTGGGTGAAGAATACCTAGAGGATATGATGCTCTTCTGGGATCCAAGCCTTGAGCATACCCGTATCTTCATCCCAGAGGATACAGCCAATACTCCTACGGCGGCGGAGTTTGAAGAGGGATTGTTTCAAATGTGGGAGGTAGTCAATGACCTTGCCCTACCTTCATTTGAGGGTAGCAATGCCTGGATTATCAGTGGCGAACATACGGAATCGGGTAAGCCCATTCTGTGCAATGATCCGCATATAAAGTACGGACAACCTGCGGTTTGGTACGAGGCGCATCTCGAATACCCTGGTGTCAGTTTCTATGGCAATTTCCTTGCAGGTATGCCCTTCGGAGTCATTGGGCACAACAAGCGCTTTGGGTGGGGACTGACCATGTTGGCGAATGATGAGGTAGATTTCTACCTAGAGAAAATCAATCCCGAGAATGCTAATCAGGTATGGGTAGATGATCATTGGGAGGATATGGAGGTTCGGGAGGAGAAGATTTATGTAAGGGGACAATCAGAGCCTATTAGCTTAAACGTACGCCTCACCCGACATGGCCCTATGATGTTCCCGCAGCCTACACAAGGGCATTTGTACGATATAGAAAAGTTTCCCATTTCTCTCTCATGGGCATTCACCCAACAAGAAAGCAAGTCCTTAGAGTTTACCCACCGCGCTCCTTCTGCTCAAGGCAAAGCCGAATTGGAGGAGCATATACGCGAATTGGGGGCTCCTGGCCTCAATGTGATGTATGCCGATGTGGATGGCAATATTGCATGGTGGGCTGCAACGAAGTTTGTGAAGCGACCTGATAGCGTCAATTCGAAATTGTTCCTTGATGGAGCGAGCGGCAAAGACGATTGGTTGGGCTATTACGACTTCAGCTATAATCCCCGTGCGATCAATCCGCCCGAAGGCTATATCTTCACCGCCAACCATCAGCCCGATTCTATCAAAGGCATCCTCCACCCAGGCTATTATATGAACTATCGTGCAGGCCGCATTCATGACCTCATCAAGGCGCATGAAGGGAAATGGACAGTCGAGGATATGAAGAAGATGGTCATGGACGATTATGCCAAAGAGTTTGCTCAAACGGCACATGAGATCATCCAAACAGTAGAGGAAGAGGACTACGCCTATAAATCGCCCCTCTATGAGCAGGCAGGACAATCCCTCAAAGATTGGCAGGGCAATCACCCCAAGGATGCCATTGCCCCTACCCTCTTCAATCGTACACTGTTCTATATCTACGAGAATGCCTTTAAGGACGAACTAGGGCAAGAAGCCTTTGAGAGCCTCATCAAGTCGGAATTCCTGATGCGAGGCCGTACGGAATTTATCGCTGCCAATCAATCAATTTGGTGGGATGATGTCAAGACGAAGGACATCAAGGAGAGCCGACGGTTTATCTTTGTCAAGGCATTCGAACAAGCCGTCAAAAGCCTAATCGATCAATTTGGAGAGGATGCTAGTAGTTGGCAATGGCATAAGGTACATAGGCTCACCCATGAACACCCATTAGGCCGTGTTAAAGCATTAGCTTCCATCTTCAATGTAGGGCCATTCGGTATACCTGGCGCAGGCGATGTCATCAACGCCCAACGTTTCTACCTATCAGACGACCCCAGCTATTTCGATGTCGCAACAGGCCCATCTGCCCGTATGATCATCGACATGGCCGATATTGAACATGCCGTCAGCATCCTACCTACTGGCCAATCAGGCAATATCATGAGTCCCCACTATGACGACCAAGCAGAAATGCACAACCGCGGAGAGTTTCGGGGTATGCTCATGAACCGTCAGGAGATTGAAATGGATAGCAAAGGACGGCGTTTGTTGCTATCTCCTGAGTAGTATAAAAGCCTATAGCATTGTAAATGAGCGTTTTCCATAGGAGCACCTTAGCGGCCTCTCATGTATAAATCACTCATTATCAGCAGCCAAAAACTAGTTTTGACTGTACCCTATAGCCGTTGCACTGCGCCCACTAGTGCTTACATTGTCTGCTAGCGTTTGTTGACGTGTATACCCTACTGCTTACATATGTAAACGATGCTCGTTCAGCGTGAAAGGATACTATCTACATATGTAATAGGGCTTGGTGCATAGGAGTAGGCGGGTAGCGACAGTTGTAAAAAGTGGATTGTGCGGGTGTATGGGGATAGTTTACATATGTAGTTGGTGGCTTTCGAGGGTAAACGGTAGGGGAGGTACAGTGTAACCACTAGTGGGCGCAGTGCAACGGCTATGGGGGACAGTCGGAGGGGAAGAACCTATCGAGTACAATGAGTTTAATAAAGGGATTTGTTTAATCAAACGATGAAGATGGACTGATATTTAAGGTTGTTGCTTTCTTTTTAGGAAGTAACTTATCTCTCCTCCATTAGCCAGAGAGTCCATTTCGTATGTTTTTAGAATGTGAGCCGTACCTTTAATAGAGTCCTCTCCATAAGAGAGGATATCTTTTAAGAATGAGGGATTAACATATATTGAATCTAAATCCGCATCAAATAAATTCGCTCTTCTTAAATCCGCTCCTGTTAAATTCGCTCCTGTTAAATACACTCCTATTAAATACGCTCCTATTAAATTCGCTCCTATTAAATTCGCTCCTCCTAAATTCGCTCCTCCTAAATTCGCTCCTCCTAAATTCGCTAGACTTAAATACGCTCCCCTTAAATTTGCTCCTGTTAAATCCGCTATTCTTAAATCCACTTCAAATAAATCCGCTTCTCTTAAATTCGCTTCTCTTAAATTCGCTTCTATTAAATCCGATCCTGTTAAATTCGATCCTGTTAAATTCGCTCCTGTTAAATTTGCTCCTATTAAATACGCTATTCTTAAATCCACTTCAAATAAATCCGCTTCTCTTAAATCCGCTTCTCTTAAATTCGCTTCTCTTAAATTCGCTTCTCTTAAATTCGCTTCTCTTAAATTCGCTTCTCTTAAATTCGATCCTGTTAAATTTGCTCCTATTAAATACGCTCCTATTAAATTCGCTCCTGTTAAATTCGCTCCTGTTAAATTCGCTTCTATTAAATTCGCTTCTATTAAATTTGCTCCTCTTAAATTCGCTCCTCTTAAATTCGCGTAAAGTAAATACGCTCTTGTTAAATACGCTCTTGTTAAATTCGTTCCTCTTAAATACGCTCTTGTTAAATTCGCTCCTCCCAAATCGGCATCTCTAAAATCAGCTTTCTGATAAATCTGATCCATAGTTATACTATCAAGTTGACTCTCAACTAGTGAAACTAAAAGCTGTCCACGTTCTGGGCTTAATGACTCGGATGTTAAAGTATCCCCTTGTAAATACCGATAAGGCTTTAAGCGGGTACTTAAGGCAATAATTCGTCCAATTAATTGTGGGGTTAAATCCCGTTTACCTTTCACTTCTACATCCTCACGCAACTCTTGATAAACTGCATCCATAATATTGCTAAAAAGGAAGACAAGAGCACTCCGCCTTTCTGCTTCTTGTAAATGAGTTTGTTGGTCAAGACGTTTGGTCTGGGTTGCGATAAACTCATTCTGCTTATTAATCAACTGATTCTGGTTAAACAACAACCAAATAGGAATACCTGCTAATGCCAAACCGACCAATCCCAAACGAGTAAACCGATACACCAAATGCCCTATTAATGCAGCAGTCGCTGCCTTAGAAGGAGTAGGCAATTCACTGAGGAAAGCCTCTGTTGCTTTGATTAAATCAGAACCAATAAGGAATTGCTTACCTAAGCCCATCATCCACTGTTGCCCATAGAACAATCGGACGATGAGATATAAGATAGAAAGTCCCCCTATAGTTGCGAGGGTGTATATGACAACGGTAGAAAAATGCGTAAAGAGCCATTGGCCTCCATAGAAAAGCCCTAGGAGGCATGTAATCAATCCGATGAGTTGGAGGATGCGGCTCATAACAATAACAAGATATAAAACCGCCGCCTATCATCCTAATCCCTACCCCTCAATCAACGCCCTTAACTCTGCAGCCGTCTCCTCCACATTCCTTGGATTTGCAGCAGCCCAAGCCCCTGTTTCCGAGGAAGCATTCCACTTAATCTTCTTCGCAGAGCGCAAGGGCGGATAAAACTCCACATGGAAGCGATAGTATTGTGCAGCATCCTTATGCTCAAGGAGGTTAATTGGTACCTGTTGGAGGCACATCATATAGGGAAACTCTCGATCGAATAAGCGTTCGAAAGCAGAGGTAATGGCCTTCAGCATAGATGCGAGGCTTTGGATGTGTTGGTTGGAGAATGCCCCAAGGTGTGGGAGCGGCTCCCGTGCTACGATATACACCCCATAAGGATAATCCGTAAAGAAAGGGATATAGGCCAAGAAGTCCTCATTCTCCATGACCATCCGTTTGCCATAGGTCAATTCTGCCGCATTCATATCCCCCAACATATCCCGTCCCTTCTCCTCAAAGTACCGCTTACAATTGGCCAGCTCAATCGCAGGCTTCTGTGGCAAATAAGGATATGCGTACAACTGCCCATGTGGGTGAGGCATCGTCACGCCCACTTCCTTCCCTCTATTCTCGAATATCATGATGTATTTCACCCCCTCATCTTGCGAAATCGTGACGAAACGTTCCTTCCACAAACGCACCAAATCCGCAATATGATCCACAGGCAAGGCATACAAAGACGTATGATGATCAGGCGAATACAGAATCACTTCGCATTTTCCATGGTTATTGGCGACTTCATACAGCCCATCTACCAAGCCAATATCCGTAGGAGGCTCCTGCGCAGGCGATTGTAAGGTCGGAAAGTCATTGGGGTAAACATAGACACGGTAGTCATCAGGCACTTTCCCCGAACCTGGACAAAACGGACAATAGTTTTTGGGCATATGCGGACGATTCTGGCGGTTAGAAGCGACCATTGTCCAAGTACCCAATAGCGGATTATAGCGAAGATGTGGCATTTTACTCTAGCATTTGGCGGGGAATATAGCCAACACCCGCTAATAATAGAAACTTTTCCCCGAATTCAATGTTAACTTATCCCCTTTCATTTAGCAAAATGCGAATCCCTTAGTATATTTGCACTGTTTTTACAAAACGGATTGTTCTGTACTTTGTCGTTTATATCAGGTTTTAACGCATTAAAGGCCAATTGAAAATCCGAAATAGAGACCTTTCATCCAATGGCTGGAAAATCGTGCAAACTATGGCAATGTGTAGAGGTTTAGGCACATATGAGGACGAAACCATTGCCTCCCAGCCCCTACTCTACACCCTAGTACAGCTTCAATGTTGTCCTTAAATCCTTAATTTTAGCAAATCGTATGTCGGGCAAATATCCTGAGTACAAGAGACTATCCCTCCCATCGTTAGAAAAGACGATTCTTCAATTCTGGGACGATAACAATACTTTCGAACAAAGTGTCACCACCCGAGAAGGAAACCCTACCTTCACCTTCTATGAAGGCCCCCCTTCGGCTAATGGTACACCAGGGATTCACCACGTCCTATCTCGAACAATTAAGGACATCTTCTGCCGTTATAAAACCTTGATGGGCTTCCAAGTGAAGCGTAAAGGAGGATGGGATACCCACGGCCTCCCCGTTGAACTCAAAGTAGAAAAGCGTCTCGGCATCACCAAAGACCAAATCGGGAAAACCATCTCGGTGAAGGACTACAATGCCGCTTGCCGAGAAGACGTACTTCGCTATAAAGACCAATGGGACGACCTCACCCGCAAGATGGGTTATTGGGTAGACCTCGAAAACCCTTATGTCACCTTCGAAAATCCCTATATCGAATCGGTATGGCATCTGCTAAAACGCCTATTCGATAAAGACTACCTATACAAAGGCTTTACGATTCAGCCCTATTCGCCTGCTGCAGGTACAGGGCTCAGCTCACACGAATTGAACCAGCCAGGTACGTATAAGAGCATCAAAGATGTGTCTTGTACTGCCCAGTTCAAATCTAAATCAGCTGACAATGAGTATTTTCTGGCTTGGACAACAACTCCATGGACCCTTCCTGCCAATACCGCATTGGCCGTAGGAAAGAACATTGTCTATGTCAAAGTCAAGACCTTCAACGCATATACGCACTTGCCTATTACGGTCATATTGGCCGAAAAGATAATGGATAAGTACTTCTCTAAGAAGGCAGCGAAGTTGAAGTTGGAGGACTATAAGCCAGGCGATAAGCGCATTCCATTCGAGATTGTGAGTCGGCACAAAGGATCAGAGCTAGCAGGCACCGAATATGAGCAGCTCCTCCCCTACGTACAACCCGACAAACCCGCCTTCCGCGTCATCGTGGGCGACTTCGTTTCGACGGAGGACGGAACAGGAATCGTGCATATCGCCCCAACCTTTGGAGCGGATGACTTTCGCGTAGCCGCACAAAATGACATCCCTCCTATACTCGTGAAGGATGAAGAAGGCAATCCTTCTCCTTTGGTGGATAAGCAAGGCCGATTCGTAAAGGAAGTAACTGATTTCGCAGGTAGATACGTCAAGGATTACGGACAAAAAGAAGACCGTCCCGTTGATGTCGATATTGTCATCAAACTCAAAAAGGAGAACAAGGCGTTTAAGTCGGAGAAATACGAGCACAACTATCCACATTGTTGGCGTACAGACCGACCAATCTTGTACTACCCCCTCAATAGTTGGTTCATTCGAACAACTGCCGCCAAGCAGCGTTTGATCGAACTCAACAAGACAATTAACTGGAAGCCAGCTTCTACAGGTTCAGGCCGATTCGGTAATTGGTTGGAGAACCTCGTGGACTGGAACCTATCTCGTTCTCGCTATTGGGGAATCCCCCTCCCTATCTGGCGATCCGAAGACAAGCAAGATGGCCTCAAGTGCATTGGCTCCATAGCCGAATTACGCACCGAAATGGAACGTTCTGTAGCACATGGCTTCATCACCCAAGACTTCTTCGATGCTTTCTTCGAGAACCTCGATTTACACAAACCGAATATAGACGATGTCATCCTCGTCAGTGATTCAGGCAAGCCTATGATGCGCGAACCTGACCTCATTGACGTATGGTTCGATTCAGGTGCAATGCCATTTGCCCAATGGCATTACCCCTTTGAGAATCAAGAAACCTTCAACAAGAGTTTCCCTGCCGATTTCATAGCCGAAGGGGTAGACCAAACCCGTGGCTGGTTCTTCACCCTTCATGCGATTGCGGTAATGCTAGAAAATAGCGTTGCCTATAAGAATGTAATTGCGAATGGATTGGTGCTCGATAAGGATGGCAACAAAATGTCGAAGCGTTTGGGCAATGCCGTTGATCCCTTCTCCACCATCGAAACTTATGGTGCAGATGCCACTCGCTGGTATATGATTGGCAATGCGGCTCCTTGGGAGAACCTCCGCTTCAATATGGACGGGGTCAAGGAAGCTCAACGAAAGTACTTCGGTACCCTCTTCAATAGCTACAACTTCTTCGCATTGTACGCCAATATCGTCGGATTTGTCTATGGAGCCAATGAACCTACCCCCGTTGCAGACCGCAGCGAACTAGACCGTTGGATCATCTCCAAGCTAAACTCCCTCGTGAAAGAAGTTGGCACACAATTCGATAGCTATGAACCCACACGGGCACTACGCCAGATTGATAGTTTCGTGATTGAAGAGTTATCCAACTGGTATGTCCGACTATCTAGAAGACGTTTCTGGGCAGGCGACACCCAAGCATTCGAAACCCTATACGAATGTCTCCATACAGTTGCCATATTGATGAGTCCATTGGCACCGTTCTTTTCCGAGCGTTTGTTCCAAGACTTAAACAATTCTGCACAAACTACGTCTTTAAGTGTACATCTCACGACCTTTCCAGAGGTAAAAGAGTCCTATATTGACCTAGCCTTAGAGGAAAGAATGCAGATGGCACAATCTATCACTTCTCTCATCCGAAGTATTCGCCGAAGAGAGAAGCTCAAGATCCGCCAACCTCTTGCCAAGGCTATGGTGGCCGCAATGGGGAAAGAGATGCGCGAACAGCTAGATCTCGTAAAAGACCTCATCGCAGCAGAAGTGAATGTAAAGGATATGGTATATATCACGGAAGACAATTCCGTCCTTATCAAAAAGGTGAAGCCAAACTTCCGAAAACTGGGTCCAAAGGTCGGAAAACTCATTAAGCTAATTGTTCCTACAGTGAACAAGTTATCGCAAAGTGAGATACGTTCTTTAGAAAAGGAGGGCAAGATTAGCCTTGATTTAAAAGGACAAGCCTTTGACCTCCTCTTGGAAGATGTAGAAATTCTCAGTCAAGACATCCCAGGTTGGGCAGTTGCCTCTGATGGGCGCTACACTGTGGCATTAGACCTCAGCCTCACTGATGACCTTCGTAACGAAGGAATTGCAAGAGAATTGGTAAACCGTATTCAGAATCTCCGTAAGGATAAAGGATTTGAAGTAACTGATCGTATTAATATAACTATTACAGAGAACCCCTATTGGGATAATGCTATCAAACAATTCTCTGAATATATCCAAACAGAAACCTTAACGGGTAATTTAGTCAGTAGTACAACCGTTAGTAATGGAGATGAAATAGAAATTAATGAAAATGTTGGGCAGATTTTAATAGAAAGACGCGATGAATAACGAAACCGAAAAAAACTTTTATTCCAGAGAAGAGTTAAAAGAATTCGAAACACTCATTAATAAGAAACTGGAAGAAGCCAAAAAAGAATGCCAAAGCCTAGCAAGCAACCTCAAAGCCATGGCAGAAGGTTCGGCAGATAACGCAAACTTCATTGAATTTGGTGCGGATAGCACTGAGAAGGAGTACACCGAAATGCAGCTTGCTCGCCAAAAAAAGTTCATTCGTAACCTAGAAAATGCCTTAATTCGCATCGCCAATGGAACCTATGGGCGTTGCAAAAATACAGGAAAGCTTATTCCTAAGGAGCGACTTCGAATTGTACCGCATACCACTACTACAGTAGAAGGAAAAATGATGCAGTACACACGAAAACGTTCCCGAAGACGATAAAAGATAGAGACGCACATTCTTCCTAAAAGATTGTTGCGTCTCTATGACATTTTTTCCCAGACTACCCTTGTATCTTTTCACTATCAAAAAACGCTAAGTAATTGAAAGCTAGAAAATACTTCCTCATTGCCTTTAGCATTGTATTGGTCGATCAGATCGTGAAAATGCTTGTTAAGTTTAGAATGGAGATGGGCAGTATAGGTGAAATCCCCATCATAGGCGATGTTTTTAAGCTCCATTTCATTGAAAATAAAGGAGCGGCCTTCGGGATGACTGTCAGTGATGTTCTCTACAAAATAGGAATTGATATGTCTCCAGAAACGGGGAAGTTGGTTCTTTCTATCTTCTCGGTTGTCGCTGTTTTTGCGATTGGGGTAGTCCTCTATCGAATTGCCAGCCATAAATCTCCCCTCCCCCTATTTGTCGCGATTATCTTTGGAGGGGCAGTTGGGAATATCATTGACCGTGTATTTTATGGAGTAATCTTCCCCTTCTGTGAGAATGTAGAAGCAGGGTTTATGGGGGTATGTAATAACTATCCTGGGGGATTGTTTCATGGACGGGTAGTAGATATGTTCTATATCAATATGGGAGATGTGCCAGCAAGCGTTCCCATCTTTGGCGGGATGCATCTATGGCCTATTTTTAATGTAGCGGATTCGGCTATTTCCTTAGGAATATTGGTTATTCTTTTGTTCCAAAGACGCTTCTTTGCAATGGACGAACTGGCAGATAACCCGAGCCCTACTACCGAAACACCTGCGGTTACCCCTCCCGAAGCCCCAGAAGAAAAAGCTACAGTTAACAGTTCTGAAGAATCTTCCACAAGTCTTGGGGTATAAATCCTTTCTTCCTTCGGAAAAAGTCTTTAATTTGGGGGATATTATCATGGTATAGGAGTTTACCTAGGAAATACCCTACAAACCCTCCTATTTCTTCGCAATTCTAGACATCATCACGCTTATATCTTTATACGCATGGATTGGAGAAATTATAAGAAAGTCATCCTACCTGATGTTCCCAATCTACATCAGATTTCTGTATACGAACAAAATGGAGGATATGAAAGCCTTCGAAAGGTGCTAAAATCAATGGGGCCGAAGGATGTAGTGGGAGAAGTGAAAAGTGCCAATATTCGAGGCCGAGGAGGAGCTGGCTTTAATGCAGGATTGAAGTGGTCATTTATGCCTCCAAAGAAAGAAGGTCTCCCTCGATACTTAGCCTGTAATGGAGATGAGTCGGAGCCAGGAACCATCAAAGACCGCCGAATATTCGCATACAATCCCCATCTTTTCATTGAAGGAGCCATCATTGCAGCCTATGCCATGGAGATGGATGCGATATACGTATATATTCGAGGAGAATATGCTGATTGGATTGATATGCTCCAACGAGCAGTCGATCAGGCTTACGAAAAAGGCTTCCTTGGCAAAAACATCCTAGGATCAGGTTTTGATGTTGAGATGTATGTACACCGAGGAGCAGGAGCCTATATCTGTGGAGAAGAAACCTCTCTCATGGAATCTCTCGAAGGTAAGCGTGCATATCCGCGTTCTAAGCCTCCTTTCCCTGCACAATATGGTATCTGGGGAAAACCGACTACCATTAACAATATTGAAACCTTGGCATGCGTGCCTTTGGTTATTAAGAATGGAGCAGATTGGTTCCGAGGCATTGGCGCGCCAGGGCATCCAGGTCCAATCCTATATGGAATCTCAGGCCATGTAAACCGACCAGGCGTGTATGAATACCCAACAGGTATGCTTATCACTGATATGATTTACAAAGTTGCAGGAGGAATGAAAGGTGGCAAGAAGCTTAAGGCGGTAGTGCCTGGTGGATCTTCCGTACCCATCCTAACTGCAGAGATGTGCGAAGGAATCTCTATGGACTCAGACTCTCTACGAACTGTAGGAACAATGCTCGGAACAGGAGGGATGTGTGTCCTCAATGAAGATACAGACATGGTTAAGTTCCTCATTCGAATTGCAAAATTCTATGATCATGAATCTTGTGGACAATGTACCCCTTGCCGTGAAGGTACAGGATGGTTCGTAAAGCTCCTTAAGAAGATTGATGCAGGAGAAGGCACCATGCGAGACCTAGAGATGCTTCTTAACCTATGTGATACAATGGAGGGTCGGACAGTATGCGCCCTTGCAGATGCAGCCGCATGGCCTGTAAGAGCAACTATCCAACGATTCAGAAGCGAATTCGAAAAGAAAATCACGAAGAAAGACATATATGCTGTTGTATAAGGCTAAAGAAAGTTCTTAGCCAAACAATAGCATTCGTTTCATCCAGAAGCATGTTCTCATATTGTCTCGTTCAGAGAAAAATATGGGAACATGCTTTTTTTCTCCTTATCCCTTTTCTGCACACCCAAAACCCATTATCAATATGTGCACCCTAACGTACCTTCCTAAAGGCGAAAAGCATTACCTGCTCACTTCCAATCGAGATGAAGGCTATCAAAGAAAAGTCGCCTCACCTCCCACGTTTGTACAACGAAAGTACGCCCAAGTATTTTGCCCAATTGATGAGCAAGCACATGGAACATGGCTAGCAACTGGAAGCAATGGCCTCACCTGCTGCGTCCTAAATGGTGCATTCGAACTTCATAAACGTAAGCTCCCCTATCGATTGAGTCGGGGGATTATGGTTATGCAGTTGTTTGATTATCCCAATCCTTACGCATTCCTCAAAGAATATGATTTAGACAATATAGAACCGTTTACCTTAGTCCTCTTTTATCAAAAAGCTACGTTAGAGATTATAGAGCTTAAATGGGATGGGCAAAAGAAGCACATCAAAACCTTTGATGCGAGCCAACCCCATATATGGTCTGCAGCGACCCTATTCGATGCTGATGCAAGAGGCAATCGATGCAAATGGTTTGCAGAATGGCTAAACACGAATCCAGGCTTTGAACGAGAGAATATCATCCAGTTCCACCAAACCGAGGATTTCGACAATGGGTTCAACTCCATCAAAATGGATCGAAAGCCTTTTGTTCGAACAGTGAGTACCACCTCCTTGAACTATGATTTCCCTAACAATATTTCGTTCAAGTATATGGACTACGTCAATGGCCAATCCCATTTTGTACAGGCTCCTAAAGGGTTCTTACAACTAATCACCTAAGCGAAGGTACTATGGCAAATGATGCGTTCTGGTTTCGGCTAAAGAAGAAGATGACATGGGAGTTTTTTCCTGCTTGGCTAGTCTATACTCCCGTAGTGGGATACTATTTCTATTTAGCCGCAAGGGCGCGTTCACTGACCTTTCCCTTAGCCTCTAATCCTGGCATTCACAATGCGGGCTTCTTTGGCGAATCCAAATACGATATCCTACGACAAGTAATTCCTCCTTTCTTGCCCAAAACACATTGTTTTGAGCAGGAAGTAAAAACAGCAGCTATACTCGGACAAATGCAGGCGATGAACCTTAACTTTCCTATTATCTTAAAACCTGATAGAGGGGAACGAGGCAATGGAGTCGCGAAGATTTATAATGAAGCGGAGGTGAGCTCTTATCTAAAAGAGATTGCGGAATTTCCCCTACTACTCCAAGAGTATGTAGGTATGAAGGAAGAATATGGCGTTACCTATTATCGCATCCCAGGCGAATCTCAAGGGCATGTCATTTCAATTGTCAAGAAGGATTTCCTTTCTGTAACAGGAGACGGGCATTCGACCTTGCATGAGTTGGTGAAAACCTCTGACCGTTGTCAATTTCATTATGATACGATTGTCCAGAATCATTCTGATTCATTTGAAGAAGTGATTCCTGCTGGACAAAAGAAGGTGCTTTCGGAGATTGGAAACCATTGTAAGGGAACCACATTTCTCAACGCTAACGACCTTATTACGCCTGAGCTACATAAAGCCTTTGAGCCCCTTGTAGACCAGCTAGATGGCTTCTATATTGGGCGGTTCGATTTACGTGCTCCTAGTATAGAAGAGCTGCGTAAGGGCAATTACCGAATCATGGAAATCAATGGCGTAGCTTCAGAACCTGGCCATATCTATCATCCTGGTTTTCCAATTTGGAAGGCTTATAGAGATCTGCTATCCTATTGGCATAAGGTATACTTAGTTGGAGTAGCCAACCAAAAGAGAGGCGTACAAACCTCCACCGTTAAAACCTTTGTAGGAGAATTTAGGGAGTACCTAAAAAGCTAATAATCAGCTTTCTTACTTATTCGCCTTCTTCTTCTTTCGCTCTTCTCTCGCCCTCTCATTAAGCTTTTGGTGATAGAGTTGGGCGTACCGATTGTGTTCGGCTAAGGTCTTGGAATAGTGGTGATAGCCAGAGAAGTCTGCCTTGGCACAGAAGAACATATACGAATGTCGCTCTCCACTCAACACTCCATCAATAGAGGCAGGAGAAGGCGTACAAATTGGCCCTGGCGGAATCCCTTCGTACATATAGGTGTTGAAAGGCGAATCAACCTCTAGGTGGGAGTTCAACACTCTCTTAATCTCAAAGTTCTTCAGGGCAAACTTAACTGTAGGATCCGCTTCAAGAGGCCACTTCTTGCGTACTCTATTGAGGTATACACCTGCCATACGCTTCTTTTCGTCATTCATATTCGTCTCTTCCTCAACGATAGAAGCAAGCGTCATGATTTCTAAGCGCGTCAATCCCCATGGGCCCCTCTTTTTATTTCGGGCATCATTCCAGAAGTTTCGGTACTCTTTGAGCATTCGGTTGAAGAATTGCTCAGCGGAGATATTCCAATACATTTCATAGGTATTGGGGATAAAGATCGCAATCGCAGTATGTTGGTTAAGCCCAAATTGATCCAAATAAGTATTGTCTTGCAACAAACCTAGGAGATCAATGTCCGTAAACGCGAACTTCGTTCCTGCATACCGCGCGAGATCCTCTACCGTGCGGAACTTCACAAAGGTAAACTTAATAGGAACCTGCTTGCCCGAACGTAAGAGCGTCACCAACTCTCGATTGCTCATTCCATCCCTCAATAAATAACGGCCTGAGTATACATGATTGGGATAGTTCATTTGTTCGGCTACCCAATGGAAGCCCTCAGGGTCGCTAATCACCTTATCATCTAGCAATTGTTTTCCCACATCGGTATAGTCCATCCCATTATAGATGAACAATTCATAAGGCGTATCCCCCTCAACATGCACCGTAGGGGCGAATATGGTTTGGTAATAAGGATAGACAATAAATGCCCCAACCCCTACCAGAATTAACAACGCAATTGAAATGTATTTTCTCATCTCAAGAAATGACTAACCTACCAAAACTTGATTTTACCCGCGGCATACATAACCATTCGAAGCAAGATTAGCCCATGACGGAAACGAGAGATATTGGTATCTCCATATGTTCTTTCATGGTAACGAATGGGAAGGTCAATGATTTTCAGGTTCAATTTATAGGCACCAAACAATAAGTCGAAGTCGCCAAATGGATCAAACTCTCCAAAGAATTTCCGATTGGCAACCAACTTAATATAATCCTCACGGAACATCACTTTAGTTCCACAAAGCGAATCCTTAATCGGTTGTTCCAATAGCCAAGAGAAGGCTACGCTAAAGAACTTATTTCCAAGGGTATTGAGGAAACGCATGGCCTCCTTCTCCATCGGATACACAAGTCGCGACCCATTGATAAATTCTCCTTTACCCGATGCAAGGGCATGATAAAACTTCGGAAGATCTTCGGGCAATACGGTTAAGTCAGCATCAAGAATCATGAGGATGTCCCCAGTCGCCATAGCATACCCTTTTCGAACGGCATCCCCTTTCCCTTTTCCATCTTGCTGGGTGATTTTGATATTGTAATCCCCTCCATGGTCACGGCTATATTTTTTATAGACCCGTTGGATTTCCTCCCAAGTATCATCCGTCGAATTCCCTTCAACAAAGATAATCTCTACATCCTTCCCAAATTTAGGCACTCGGAGAATTGCCTCCTCAATATTCCCGCTTTCATTTCGGGCAGGAATCACCACAGTGGTTGTATACTTAGTGGCAGTTTCCTCATCTTCTTTAGGTAACGGCCTTGCAAAGATAAACTGGTTCAAACAGAACCAATTAAAGATTGGCAAACGCGCAAAGAATTGATTCAGGATAAAGGCAAGCAACGGAATATTGATGGGGAGAAGCGTTCTACGGTTTTCCCGATACGTCTCGAATCCCCCTAGGTATAGCATATTCTCTAGGTCAATGCGAGACATCCAGCTTTGGCGGGGGCTTTTACGCTTAATACCCAAAACCTCTCCCAAACGAAGAATAGGCTCCCAGATATAGTTATAATAAGCAACAACGATGCGGGTGCGGTCATGAGACACACGTTTGACCGCCTCCAATACATCCAGCACATTCTCAAAGTAGCCCATGACATTCGACAAGACAATCACATCGAATTTTTCATTCAGCTCCCCAAGGTTTTCGGCATCCAACAACCGAAAGTCTTCATTGGGATAATGCTTTTTCGCCTCTGCAATCATGGCTGGGCTAAAATCAATCCCCACCTTTTTGGAGCCATTCAATTGTGCCATGGTCTCCCCAGAACCACAACCTACCTCCAACACAGTATCATCCTCATGAATGAAGTAGTTGCAGTATTTAACAATATCTTTCCAATAGTAATTAAACCGCTTGCGGTACTTATGGTTGGTAGGGGCTAACGTTTCAAAGTGGTCAAGAATCTCTTGGCGTCTCCTTGCTTTATTCTCTATATCTGACATAATACTCGAATCTTCAGAATTGAGTGATGAGTGGATAAGGTTCATTTAAAAACCCACTCTATATCACGTTGCGAAGCACATAAAATCCTACCAATAATACAAATTAGATTAGGTGTAATCGGCTGTTGTTAAATGGGTTTTCCAAAAAGCCGTTGGTAAATGGGCTTGCGGTAGTAGAACTGTAGATACAAGATTGGATACATCAGGTAGTCCATCAAGAAAAAAGGCGTTTTGAATTCAATATCCTCCACAATTTCACTTTGGTCTTCCCCCTTACGCTCAATGATATGCTTATGTTTCCAATAAGAGAGGAAGAAGGGCAATTTGACACCTTCATCTGTAAAGTAGCAATGCGTATCCAATACTTCATTCTCTGTGATCTCACTCACCCAATCTTGTTTGCTAATCCCTAATAGGTTTAAGCGTATATGGACAATATTCCCCTTTTCGGATCCCTCAAACCGAACCAACTTCACAGGTACGCCAGGGGGAGCCAATGCCAAGAATAAATCCTTGTCGAATCGTTTGAGCAAATCCTTATAATTGCCTTTAACAGGTATGCGAATCTTGATTTTCATACTAGGGTAACCTGTCTGAATGAGGAAGTGTTTTTATTCTCTAGAGATAGTTTTCGGACAACTGTCTGGCTTCCTCTCCACGCGCGGAGGGTTTGTCAGACAACTGTCTGGCTTCCTCTCCACGCGCGGAGGGTTTGTCAGACAACTGTCTGGCTTCCTCTCCACGCCGCGGAGGGTTTGTCGGACAACTGTCTGGCTTCCTCTCCACGCCGCGGAGGGTTTGTCAGACAGTTGTCTGGTTTCCTCTCCACGCGCGGAGGGTTTGTCAGACAACTGTCTAGCTTCCTCTCCACGCCGCGGAGGGTTTACCAGACAACTGTCTTGCATACCTTGCACGCTGCGGAGGGTTTACCAGACAAGTGTCTTGCATACCTTGCACGCCGCGGAGGGTTTATCAGACAAGTGTTTTGTATACCTTGCACGCCACGCAAGGTATGCAAGACAAGCCTCCTAAAACAATATCCGCCCAAATCGGATGATTTGGGCGGATGTCTTTATAATTGGAACAGGAATTTATTCCTTAATATCTATTTTAATATGCAATTCTTCCAAAGCCGTTTCGGGTATAAAGGAAGGAGCCTCCATCATCAAGTCGCGGCCACCTGCACTCTTAGGGAATGGAATTACATCTCGAATCGATTTCTCATTGGCCATTAGCATGACCCATCGGTCTAATCCGAATGCACATCCTCCGTGAGGAGGCGCGCCATATTCGAATGCCCGTAGCATAAACCCAAACTTCTGCTCTTTCTCCTCTTCAGACAATCCCAAGATATCGAAAATCTTATCTTGAACATCCTTTTGGTGGATACGAATACTACCACTGAGAATCTCATTGCCATTCATCACCATATCATAGCTTTGGGCATATACACGCTTAGGATCTGTATAAAGATATTCCAAATCTTGCGGACGCGGCATACAGAAGGGATGGTGTGCGAAGGTCAATTCGCCCGTTTCCTCATCTTCCTCAAATAGAGGGAAGTCTACTACCCAGAATACAGACCAATCATTTGGATCGTACCACTTCTCTTCTTTCCCAAGGTGTAAGCGGAGGTCACCAAGGATTTTACGGGTTTTGCGCTTCAATTTATCCGCCACGATGAGCAATAAGTCGCCCTTTTCGGCTCCTACAGCTTCTCCAATCTTTCGGAGATGGTCATCACTATAGAACTTCCCAACCGAAGACTTAATCGAACCATTCTCATTGTACTTTACATACACGAGCCCTGTTCCGCCTCTATGAGGTGCCTTCACAAACTTGGTTAGCTTATCCAACTTCTTACGAGAATAGCCTGCGCATCCCTTTGCCACAATCCCTGCAATCAATCCATCCCCTTCGATTATGCTATTGAATACGCCAAAGCTGGTACCGCCCATATGCTCGTTCAATTCGACGATTTCACAGCCGAATCGAAGGTCAGGCTTATCTGTTCCATACTTTGCCATGGCCTCTTGGTAAGGCAAACGCTTGAAAGTAGGCAAGTTTACGCCCAATACTTCTTGGAATACATACTTCGTTAGGCCTTCAAAGGTGCGGAAGATGTCCTCTTGTGCTACGAAAGACATCTCACAGTCTATCTGGGTAAACTCTGGCTGACGGTCTCCTCTAAAGTCCTCGTCTCGATAGCACTTTACAATTTGGTAGTATCGATCCATACCTGCTACCATCAACAATTGCTTCAAAATCTGAGGAGATTGAGGCAATGCGTAGAAGGTTCCTGCATGCAAACGAGAAGGCACCACAAAGTCGCGCGCCCCTTCTGGAGTGGATTTAATGAGGTTAGGCGTTTCGACTTCCACGAATTGGAGGTTGTCGAGGTATGTACGAACGGCCTTTACCGTTTTCGCCCGCATCATGAGGTTGCGAATCATTTGAGGACGACGAATATCAAGGTATCGATATGTCATTCGTAGCTCTTCTCCCCCATCTGTATCATCTGAAATCTTGAAGGGAGGCAATTTTGAAGCATTCAAGACTTCAAAGCTAGTAGGGATTACCTCCACATTACCTGTTGGGATATTCGGATTTTTACTTTCGCGCTCTACTACTGTTCCTGTTACACTTAGGACGAACTCTCGGCCGAGCTTTCGTGCTTGTTGGTACAATTCAGGAAGCTCTTCCGACTTAATCGAAACTTGGGTAATTCCATAGCGGTCGCGCAAATCCACAAAAAGAATGTATCCTAAATCGCGAGACTTGTGTACCCATCCGCAAATACTGACTACTTGCCCCACATGCTCCATTCGCAAGGCTCCGCAATTGTGTGTTCTTAGTGTTGTTTTCATTCGATTGGTTATTGCCTGAAACGCTGGTCAAAAAACACTGCAAAGCTAGCCAATTATTCGCGAAGGATAAAAGGCTAGCTTTGAATTATCAATATCTTAATATGCTCTTAGGCTATTCTATGACCACTTTTTGGATGCCTACGGCTCCCTCTAGCTCCCATCGAAGGAGATAGATGCCTGAGGCGACTCCTATTGGGCGTTTCCATTGAGCTTTAAAGCTTCCATTTCCAATATTGCCCTCATATACATTGCTCACTTTTGCTCCATAAAGGTCAAATAGGCTAATACGGAGAGAACCTCCTTTGAAAAACTCTGCTGTGAGTTGGAGTTCGTCTTGGGCAGGATTCGGGAATGCAGGATGTATCGTGCCCAATTCGGCGAATGCTTCCTCTATATTGGTTTGGGTTCCTTCCACATATACCCATACTTCATCCGACTTGCTACATCCATCAGCATTGTAGCCTGTAACGGTGTAAAGAGTAGAAACGGTAGGGCTTGCAATGGGATTAGCAATATTCGGATCGCTCAATCCCGTCGTAGGCGACCATTCATAGGTTGATGCCCCTAAGGCCTGCATTTGGGTCGCCCCCCCTGCTTGTATGGTCACATCAATTCCCGCAAAGGTGGAAGGCGAAGGAGCCACATTTACATTGATGGTGTCTGTAGCTGAACATCCTTCTGCCGTTGTAACCGTCAAATAATAAGTCAATGCCCCTGATGGTGTCGCAATAGGATTCAAGATGGTAGGGTCATCCAAGTTATTGTTTGGACTCCAAGAAACTGTCCCAGGCAAATCAGACGTACCATTCAATTGAACACCCGTTCCAAAGCAAGCCACTGCATCAGGCCCCGCATCTACCACAGGAGTTCCTGCGATATATACATTGACCGTTTGGGTAAATTGATCTGTACCTATGCTATTGTTCACCGTAAGGGTAACAGTATAAGTTCCTGAGCTATTAAACTGAGCAACAGGATTTTGGCCTGAAGCAGTTGTACCATTTCCAAAGTCCCAGAACCAGCTCGTAGGAATATCACTAGAATTATCATAGAACTGCATACTCCCATCACACGTAAACGAATCAGGGATATCAAAGGCTGCAGAAGGAGCCGTAGAAACGGTAATACAGGCAATCGCTTGATAAGCATTGATTCGTCCAGCTCCCAATAGTCCTGAAAGCCCTGGGTTTTGCGAATCAATATTATCACAAGTACTCTTTAGGCATTGCTCCACCTGTGTAGGAGTCAAGGTAGGCGTAACCGAAAGCATCAATCCTGCAAGTCCTGCTACAATAGGGCTAGACATAGAAGTACCCGATTGGTTTCCGTATCCATTCCCATAAATGCTTCGAATCCCGCTTCCTGGTGCCATCAGATCAACCCATGTTCCGTAGTTGGAGAACCAAGAACGTTGATCGGTAGAAGTTGTAGATCCCACAGAGATCACATGGTCATAAGCTGCGGGATAATGCAAATCCGTAGATCCATCATTTCCTGCGGCAGCAATCATCACAATCCCTGCGGCATGCCCTGCATTGATGACATTGCGAAAGGTATTATTAGGCGATTCACTTCCAAAGGACATATTGATGACATCGGCATATCCAGAGGCAATTGCATAATCCACTCCTGCCATACCATCAGGAATCGTAGAACCTGTAGAGGCATCGGCTTTTCCTTTTACTCCCATAATACTACAATTGAAGCCAATAGCCGCAACCCCAATTCCATTATTCGTCGCTGCCGACGCACATCCTGCTACATGCGATCCATGACGGTGGTCGAAATTAATGACTGATCCACTAAGAGGCGGATTGGGGTCATTGTCCATATCTGCTACATCCCATCCATTTATATCATCTACAAATCCATTGTTATCATCATCAATGCCATTGCCTGCGATTTCATTGGGATTTACCCAAGCATTCGGAGCAAGGTCTACATGATCTACATTTACCGCATCATCTACAATCGCAATTACCGTGGCCTTACTCCCTTGGGTTAAATCCCATGTATCAAACGCTTGAATGGTTGCGAGATGATATTGGTTAGCCGTATAATCATCAGGGATGAACGACTTATAGTAATAAGGGACTTTCTCGGCATAATCAATATAGGCCAATGCTTGTAATTCGCGGATCAACTGGTCTACTCCAGCATGATTCGCGAATCGAAATTCGTATGTTCTATCTAGCTCTGTGCTACGGGTCTTGAAGGGCTTTTTGATTTGCTCAATTTGATAGGTCGATTGTAGGTCAGCCAGTTCAGGGAAGGTCGTTGCCCAATCGGGATTGGGAATAGGCTTATCAAATTGGGGCAGTTCGAATTGAATGTGATTCTGGAGTTTCACATACATACGCCCATCCTGATATACAGGCCGATTGCTCTGGGCATAAATCGAAAGTGTACAGAAAAAGAACAAACAAGTAAAGACAAACGTATTTCGCATAAGTAATAGAATGTATATGATGGTTTTTCCTTGTAGACGTAACCGAATCCGTAAGGGATTGGTTTGAAGCCCCATGTATTATTCACAAATATCAACATTTTTCATTTTCCATATGTAAACTATCCTACAAATCCCTCGGATTGAAGGAGTTTGCCTATGGAAGTTAAGGATTCTGTATACGTAAATTGCCCCATACTCCTACGAGTACGGGGCAATTTAAGCCTCATAAAAGGGCAGGCTTAGTTGTCTTGTCCCTGCAAGAAGGCCGTCATCTCACTTGCCATTTGTCGCCAATGGATATTCGAAGGAATATGCCCAAAGTCTTCAATCACAACGAGCTTACTATTTGGAATGAGGTCTGCACATCGTTTTCCATGTGCTAGCGTAATAAGTGGATCTCGCTTCCCATGAATCACAAGGGTAGGCATCTCTAGCTTACTCAAATCATCCCAACGAGCAGGAGAATGCTTAATGGCATAGGCTTGTCTTTTGCCTAATTGCTTCTTGCGCCCGCCTCGCTCCTGCGTTTCAAATAAGGACAATTGTGTAATAGCTGTAAGGCGCTCATAGGTAATCTCCTCTTCTTGTCCGAGATATGCGAAAGTCAATACGCGCTTTTTGATATCCTTCTTCGGATCTTTGGGATGAAACCCATATTTACGAATCAAGGCTACATTCGACATCAGGACTTCTCTAGAGAAGGTTTGCATTTTCTTATCATAGAAATGGCCTGTAGAAGAGATTGAAATGAGACTTTCTACCCGCTCAGGATGGTTAATTGCTACTGTTTGAGCAATCATTCCTCCCATAGACATCCCTGCAATATGGGCTTTCTTTTTGCCTAAATCGTCAAGGATAGCAATCACGTCATTCGCGAGGTCATCCATATAATAGGGATTGCGTTTGCTCCATGTAGGAGATAAGGTTGATAGGCCGATTCCCCTATTATCAAATCGAACTACATGATATCCCTGCTCTGCCAATGCGTTCACAAAAGGAACAGGCCACGAGGTAGCAGGCGCGAGATATCCCATAACCAGAATGAGCGTAGGGTTTTGTTTGTCTCCAATGCTCTCATACCACAAATGTCTATCTCCCACCTGTGCAGAATCAACCTCTCCTACAATAAAGGAGGGTACAGGTGTTTTTAGTAGGCTGTCAAGGACAGCATCCGTATGAGCAGGTAAAGGGGGAAAATAACGTTTTACGGATGTACAATGGACGAAGCAAAGGACAGTCAGCGATAGTATACCTAATGCTAGGTATAACTTGGGTCGTTTTCGAAACATGCTTTTTCTAATGTGTAATATTCAACTATGCCCTATATGAGTTTGCTGTATGGGCATCTTACGTATTATGCGCAATCTATGGTTTTGTACTATCGGATGCTATGACTAAATGTGGCACCATACCTAAATCCCAATGGATGACAAGTCCTCCCGCCAATCGCTCGGCAACCTCCTTACCATATAGGTGCTCACATAGGTATAGAGCAGCCTCAAACGACTTTGCCCCTCCTGCAGAAGTAATAAACTTACCATCATGTACGAATAAAACGCTATCACGTACATCCAATTGGGGAAAAGTAGCCCGATATTGGTCGATATCGCTAGGGAAGGTGGTAGAAGCATGTCCATCCAATATACCAGCTTTGGCCAACACAAATGCTCCATCACAATGGGAAGTAACAAATTCGGCCTTTTCCGAGACAGTCCGTACGAACTTGAGCATTTGTTCGTCTTCTAAGTCTGTATCAAGGTGATGTTCAGCACTTGGCACCACAAGTATATCAATAGGCGGAAGCTCTTCCGTCAAATAATTGTAATCTGGATATATATATAGGCCTTCAAATGTCCTAACTGGAGTCGATTGCTTTGCAACCGAAAAAACATTCATTGCCTTAATCCCTTCTCTATAAATGGTATGCTGGAATATGTCAAAGGGAGCAGTAAATTCAGTATTGTAAACGCCATCCATGATAAGAAACGCTACATTGTACCGTCCTTCTACCAATTGTGGCTTAGGGGACACAAATGCAGCAGGACCAGATCGCTTGGAATTTGAGCATCCTAATCCGCACAGAATTAGACATACAATGAGTACTCTCATGGTTACGTTTTTTGTTGGTAGGTATATTAGGCAAAAAAGGGAGAAATGTCAATTGTGTTTAGGGAATTGCCATAAGGATAACTGGACATATATATGCTAGATCAGTTTCATTAAATTGATAATCAGGATTTTATTAATAGAATTCGTCTTATCTCCAAGTAGAGATAAGACGAATATAAATCTATGAAAGAAGTCTCCTATTACTTTGTGCGTTCTTCTTGGAATGTTATAAATTCTTGTGCCATTTCTTTCCAATATTTCAGTTGAGGTACATGTCCGCAACCCTCAATTGTTACAAACTTACTATTAGGGATTGCTTTATGACATTTCTTTCCATTTCTGATTTTAATCAAAGGATCTTTATTTCCATGTATAATCAGAGTAGGCGTCTTCAAGTCTTTCAAGGCTTTTCTATGTGATGGAGATCTTGTAACTGCATGAATTTGTCGCCAGAAAATGCGTCGAAGCCTATCGTGTTGATTCAGAACTATCGGGCGAAACACATTCACCATATATTTCACATTCGCCTGTGTAATTGTTTTATCCTGTTCTAAGAAGTTAAAAGAACGTATGAGATGAGCCATATTTTTCTCAGGGTTGTCAGGGAAGAAACCATATCTCAATAAATTGATTCCTTCATGCATATAAAATCGCAAAGACACTTTAGCAATATTATAGTTATAGGTTGTGGAAAATAATGTTAAAGATTCAACAGAATCAGGGTATCGAATCGCCACATTTTGAGCAATAAGTCCCCCTAAAGAAATACCAGCAAAGTGTGCCTTTTCCTTCCCAGTTGCTTTCAAAACAGCCATCGCATCATCTGCCATTGCATCTACATGATAGGCTTTTCTTCGTCTTCCTTCGGTATCAAAAGAAGAATATCTCATATCTCTATTGTCAAATACGACTACATGATAACCATCATCAACAATAGGTTGGATAAACTCTTTTGGCCACGCAGGAGCAGGAGCCATAAAACCTAGAATAAGTATTACAGTTGGGTTAGTTGCATCTCCATAGGAATCATACCAAATTTCATACTTGCCAGAAGTTGTCATTTCCCCCCCAACCACTTTAATTTCTTTGTTCAATTCCTCCCTAATTAATTCCTTCATCTCTCGACGTGTAAGGCCTTTTTCCTCTGCTACTTCTGATGGGATTAATTCTGTTATCTCTGGTTCAGAAAATGAGCTCAATTCTAATATATGAATGACTTCATTTTCATCGATCTCATAAATAACCCGATTAGCTAGTTGTGTAAATCCCCATATAGGAAATAAAAACAGGCAAGCTAATAGACAAAGATTAATTCGTTTAACTACCATAATTGTAAGTGTGTAATAAAAATAATTGAACATTGAAAAACACAATTTAGGCAAGAAGCCACCTTTCACTTTTTGAAGACAAAAAGTGTTAAAAATGTGAGATAAAAGAATCCCTGCTAGGCATACGCATGCCTATCTACAAAAACACAATAAGCTATTGTTTACTAGGACGTTAGTGAATGTTTTGGATTTGATATTAACTAGACAATAAGCAACAATACTTAGGTAAAAACGCTTTTAGAGTGAAACAATAGTAAGTGTGACGCATAGTTCAATAGCATCACACTACATAAATAACAAATTATAAGCGACAAAACCAATACAGATTCAACATCGCAACCAAATTATTTCAATATCCCTAACTACATTAATCAAGCCTCAAATATCTACCCATAGCCTATTAGATTTTCTTCTTAACTTCCCTCCATTGTCCTTAAGTCTTATTTACAACCCTTAAATCATATGTCGAGTTTTACCAGACCCTTGCTTTTCCTTATTGTTTTATGCCTCATTTTAGGAGAGGGCATTGCTCAGAAAGCCTCCACGACCTTGCCCACCTTTGACCCGTCGCGTATTGACATTGTACGAGATTCCTTTGGCGTTCCTCACATTTTTGCTCCAACAGATGCGGAAGCCGCCTATGGTCTCGCTTGGGCTACGGCTGAAGATGATATAGAAAACAGTCAATTTATGTTGTTAGCAATGCGAGGAATGCTAGGCAGGCATCTAGGAGAAGAAGGCGCAAAGATTGATTATGCTGTCCAACTATTACAGGTAGTTGAACATGTAAATCAACACTATGAGAAAGAAGTACCTGAAGATTTTAAGCGGGTATTAGAAGGTTATGCTGCAGGTGCGAATGCTTACTTCATGAAACATCCTGATAAATTGTATTTCAAGAAGATGTTGCCCGTCACTCCTCAAGACCTAGTATGTGGCTATATGCTTGGCATGGCACTGATGGGAGGCGTAGAAGGAACGGTCAAGTCTATTATAAATGGAAGCATTGTCAATAAAGTGCCTCACAAAGAAGAAGGGCGTGGAAGTGGTTCTAATGGATTCGCATTTGGCCCTGCCAAAACCAAGGACGGAAGCAGTTACTTAGCTGTTAATGCGCACCAACCTTTAGAAGGATTATTATCTTGGTATGAAGCCCATGTCCATAGTGATGAAGGATGGAATATAGTAGGTGCTTTATTTCATGGAGCAACCACCATTTTCCTCGGATCAAATGAGCATCTAGGTTGGACCCATACTACAGGCCAATTAGATGAAATTGATGTTTTCAAGTTGGAGATGCATCCGAAGAAAAAGAAGTGGTATCGATTTGATGGGGGATGGTATAAACTCAAGCAGCGTACTGCCCGCCTACGTGTCAAGATAGGCAAAAGAGGCATCATTCGAATTCCTGTACCTAAGCGTTATTGGACAAGTAAATATGGTCCTACTCTAGTAACCAAGCATGGAACATATGCCATTCGTATGCCCGCACTCCTCAAGCTCCAAACAGCAGAACAATGGTATCGAATGAATAAAGCGAGCAATTTTGAGGAATTCCAAGCGGCATTGCGGCTCCAAGGTCTCTCAAGACAAAACATCACCTATGCTGATGATCAAGGCAATATTTATTTCTTATCTAATGGCCTAGTTCCCGACCGTAACCGAAACTTCGATTGGAAGATGGTTGTTCCAGGAGATACGTCTGCAACCCTCTGGACAGACTATATGCCCATTGATAGCCTTTCGTTCTTTCACAATCCCCAATGTGGTTGGGTGTTTAACACCAATAATGCAGGATTCGAAGCCACTGCCAAAGATGAAAACCATAAGATAGAAGAGTTTGCCAAACATATTGGGTATAAGAATGAATATAACAATCGCAGCCTCCGATTCTATGAACTCATGGAGGAAAAATATAAGGGCAAGAAAATTGACTATCAGGATTTTAAGGAAATTAAATTCGATCATACCTATCCAGAAAGAGTTACCTATAGAGGCCGAATGTGGGTAGACGAGCTCTTTACACTCAATCCTGACGATCATCCCGAAATTGCTGATGCTATTCGCCGAATCAAAAACTTCGATGGTACTGCTGATACCCTTGACCGCAACTACAGTATTTTCTTATACACAACCTATATGATTCTTAAGCATGGACATGAACAAGGGGAGGCAGAGAGAAATCCAGAGAAGAGACCCGCATTCTTTGTTAACATGATTACAAAAGCCCAAGATCATATGATGAAACATTTTGGCACCATAGACATTCCCCTAGGAAAGGTACAAATACTGAAAAGAGGAGATAAGGAATATGGAATGTCTGGTGGTCCAGACTTTATAAGAGATGCCCGAGGTACTTTTATGGACGATGGGCGAGTGAAGGTTCGGGTAGGAGACTCCTATGTACAACTAACCCAATTCACGAAAGATGGAACAATCATAGAATCTATTAGCCCCTTTGGTGCCTCAAGCTTCCCAGAAAGTCCCCACCACAATGACCAAATGGGGAAGTTCGTGAATCATGAGCTTAAGAAAATGCCTTTGGATAAGGAATCGGTCTACAAAATGGCAGAACGTGTTTACCATCCAGAATAGATCCTTTTAGGCTGCCATAAAAGTAACTTACCCAGCAGAGCAATCCTTTCCAAGTTCTTGTTTGTTACATTAGCTATTGCGCTAAATATTCTTCCAAACGTTGCTTGCTAGATTGCTCAGCTGGGTAAACCTTACTCAAAAGTTAACTCCTATTTTATAGGGAAATACGCAAATAGAAAAAGGGTGATTAGTATTACTAACCACCCCTTTCTTTTATTGCTCCCCATCTTGGACTCGAACCAAGGACCTGCGGATTAACAGTCCGTCGCTCTAACCAACTGAGCTAATGGGGAGTGTTTTTTCGTTTGCGAGAACAAATAACGGCCAAGTTTCTGAACTATCCAAATTTTTTCTTCGTTTTTTTACTTGAATTACCCTCTTTTCTCGCTTTATTCTCCCAACAAATAATCTATCCTATATTAATTGAGGTACCTACTGAGGAATACAGCTCCCAACACAAGCCCTACAATAAATAAAACAAACAGTAAGATCTTTGACCATGAAACAGGCTTATGTCCTGAGATTTTCCCTGTTACTCCATTAACGATAAATCGAAAGACTTTTCCATTATAAACATAGGCAGCAATCCAAATAGGAAGGAGAATATGCTTGAAAGTAAGTCCATCTTTTTGGGTATTTACACGCAAGTCTTTATGAGTATCACCAGGAACTCGACTTGAACAAGCATGCCGAATTTCGCTATCCATGAGCTTATCGGCCATCTGAAATCCCTCTTTAACATCCTTCTGATACAATTCACACTCCCATCCTAATACATAATGGCTGTCATAGTTAATGACCTCATCAAGGTCATAGGGATAAATCGATTGTACTTCTCCTTGACTCAATCCATCAGAAGCAATAATGAGCACATCATCAAAGAAACGCTCATAATATCCATTGGCGTTCTCCCAGCGAATCCGTAACTCTTGACGTGTTTGACGATTCCCATCTTTATCTGTGTAGGAGACTGGTACATAATAATGGTATCCAGCCTGTGCAGTCCAAGTAGAACGAGTCATCGCGTCGAATGTCCAAAACGGAATATATACCCCTTGAAGTTTGTCTAAAGCAGCAAGCTTCTTAAGGTTATTAGGCCGAAACCAACCTGTTCCAATCCACGCGCTAAATTGCTCTTGTGCCTTCTTTTTGGGCACACTGAATGGGAGTATACCCGAAGGTTGAATGACACGGGTACTTTGAGCTGCTTCATTGACATTGGTGGAAGCACAAAATGGACAACTAAAACTGACTTGTTCTTGATCTACTGAAACATCTGCCCCACAATCATTACAATGATAGACTGTCGTTTCAATTCCAAAGCCCACATTACGGGCTCGTAATAATGCAAATGACTCTGTTAAAGGGCGCTCGACGATTTGGTCTCTTTCGCGAGGCAAGGCCTTGGTATGTCCACAGTGATCACATAGAAGCGATTGCTTATTCGCACTATACTTCATTTGCGACCCACATTGATCGCACTTTACCGTTAGGAAATCCGATTTATTTGTATCCGCCATATCTGTTTGTCCTTTGTTAGCATTTAGGTACGGCTAAAATTGGTTTATTAATCCAATATGCACCTTGCCTCTTCCAGGCTGAAAGCTTTGTTCTCCTACCCTACCAATTGCATAACTAATGGAGATTATCCCTGCAGCAGTTTCATAATTCATCCCAAGGCCAATGCCTATAGGATGTGATACCAAAGGAGTTTCTCCCAAACTGTTTTGAAGGTAAGCATAATCTCCAAAAATAAAAACATAGGAGTTTCTTTCTAATAATAATCGATATTCTAAGGTAAAACGGCTATACAAATCCGTATAAAATTCATTTTCGTTAAACCCACGTAGGTTGCGGCTTCCTCCTACTTGTAGTTGGTCATTCTCAAAGTAGCGGTTTTGCCCCAACCAATATGTATGGTTCCCAAGGTATAAGACTTGGCGTTTAAACACTTTCTGATACCAATCAATTCTGCTTTCTACTTCTCTAACCGCCTGGTTGTCTCCCACTTCTGCATAAATATCCTCAGATAAGAGAGGATTTCGTCGAATTGTACGTCGTCCAAAAGCGCCTTCTAAAGAAATAGACACTCCTTTGGTAGGATTAAAACGAAAATCTAGGTTATTGAAATTCACCCCTACCCCATACATATTATGCGTACCATCCAAAACTGGAGGAATTTCGGTTGAGTTCTCATAAGGAGTAGCATCCAATAAACTACTGCCTTTGTTGCGGTAATAAAACTTAGCAGAAAGCTGGGTTGAAAAAGCGTAATGCCCCGCCACCGTAAAATGTCTATTCAAGAAGCTTTCCTCTTGTTTATGGAGGAAAAACTGTGCTTCTGCCTTAAATGGCGTTCGAAATAAGTAAGGTTTCGCAAAGCTGAATTGAATGCGTTGAGAAGTTGCGGTAAGTTTCTCATACTTCACATGTAGGCTCTCGCCAAACTTGAAAGGACTAATAAAAGTTAAGTCTAACAATCCTGTGAACTGAAGCTTTTGAGACTGATCCTTTGGTGGGAGTAATCCCAGCAGCACATCGAATTTACTAGAACGCCTCTTCTCTAATTTCACAATCAATTTAGCCTGTTTATAAGGCGTGAAGATAACCTCTGGAGGTTTCACTTTGGTATAGTAAATAGAATTGTTCAATACCCGTTGGATATCATCAATCAACTCTTGGTTATAGGGAGCATCTGGATATAGGCGAATCAACGAATAGACAAAAGCATCTTTTTCTCTCTTATGCCCTTCTATCCGAATGCTATCCATCCGAATAAACTCCCCCTCTTCAAACTCCCAATCAAGTGCAACCCCTATGCTATCTTGACCCGTTTTTTGATAAGCAATTGTTAGGCTATCAAAAGCAGCAAAAGGGTATCCATTGTTCTGGTATTGGTTGAGCATAAAAGCCATACGTCTTTTTATATCCTCCCAATCCAAAGGCATTTTTTTCGTTTCCAATCGTTCAATACCCGCCTTCTGCTCGTATAAAGGGTTTACATTCCCCAATTCTATTTGGTCATATTGATAAAAAGCTCCCTCGTGAAACCATAGAAACAAAGTATCTTCATGAAACGTCCATCTATCCAGAGAAAATTCCTGCCAACCTCGTTGTTTCATATATGTCTCCCATCTTTGCTGTTCAATCAGCATACCGATAGAGTCTCTCACCCCTTTTACGCTTCTTCTGATCTTTTTTTCCTGTTTTGTGTCTTTAATTCCCTCAATACATATTTCATGTATTCTCCAAAAGGTTTTTGTCTTGTTATTGACAGTGTCAACCTTTAGTTTGGTGCTATCATTAAGCGGTACCGGAGATTCGTTCTGAGCATACATAGAGGGGGCACAAAACAAATGCAGAACAATAAGTGTAGAAACATATATGATTCGAAATCCCATATATTAAATATTAGCTCCAAGTGTATAGAAAGTAACATTATTTTCTTCGGCCTCACAATGCCTTTTTATATCTCTATCGCTTAATAATCAAGCAAATAGATATTTGAATTCGCTCCTTTTTACTGTAGTTTCGTAGTCATTATTATTCAATCATTAACATGAAAAACACACTCCAGAATAAGACAAAAACAGATAAACGGAGATACATACCAAAAGATTTCAGCATTTCTGATTGGTCATCCCTAGAACCATTCTTCAAGAGCTTGTTGGAAGAGCAGCTTAACTCCCTAACAAAGCTCGAAGCCTTTCTTTTCAAAATGGATGAGCTAGAAGCGATTATATCAGAAGATATTGCATGGCGTTATATTCGAATGACATGCGATACACAAAATGAGACATTCACAAAGAGTTATCAGTATTTTATTGCTGAAATTCTTCCCCATCTCTCTTCTTATGAAGATAAGATTAACAGAAAAATTGTCGGAAACCCATACTTTAACCAACTATCAAAAGAAAGATACGGAACATACACCCGTGCCTTAAAACGACAAATAGAGATGTTCCGGGAAGAAAATATCCCACTTATCACTGACCAACAAGCGACTGCTCAGAAATATAGCGCTCTTATCGGTGCAATGACAGTCGAAATAAACGGCCAAACCTACACCCTCCAACAAGCAGGCAAGCTATTGGAAGAACAGGATCGGAAACTTCGCAAGCAATCATGGGAAAAAGTGCAAGCAAGACGACTTGAGGATAAGAAAAAGATCAATGAGCTTATCGATAAGTTGATTGCAACGAGAACCCAAATTGCACATAATGCAGGGTATGAAAGCTATACCCAATTCAAATTTGATCAATTAGGACGATTTGATTATACCCTAAAAGACACCCACACCTTTCATGATGCCATCGAAAAGGTGCTAAAGCCTGTATACATACAGTTCTTAAAAGAACGAATGGCAAAATTAGGTCAAACAGAGCTGAGACCTTGGGATTTGCAAATAGATATTCATGGAGATAATCCCCTCAATCCCTTCAAGGATTCACGAGAACTTATCGAAAAGACGATTGCTATCCTTGCCAAACTCAAGCCCGAATTAGGCGGAATGATTCGGACGATGGATAAGGAAGGCTTTCTCGATTTAGAAAGTCGAATAGGGAAAGCTCCTGGAGGCTATAACTATCCCCTATCCGAAACGGGTATCCCCTTTATTTTCATGAATGCGGCAGGAACACAATCAGACGTTACCACTATGCTTCATGAAAGTGGCCATGCTGTGCACTCTTTCCTTGTACAAGATATTCGCTTAAATTCACTAAAACATACACCCTCAGAAGTTGCTGAGCTAGCTTCTATGACAATGGAGCTATTATCATTGGACTTTTACAGTGAATTTTACGATAATGCGGACGAAGAGAAACGAGCTAAAAAAGAACAGATTAGTCGCTGTTTAATGGTTCTTTCTTGGATTGCGGCCATTGATGCATTCCAACAGTGGTTATATGATAATCCCAAACATACTCATGAAGAACGAGAAAAGGTTTGGGTTAGCATATATAAACGGTTTCATGGAGACCTTGTAAACTGGGAAGGGTACGAAGAGAGCCTTCACAATTTATGGCAAAAGCAAGGGCACATCTTTGAAGTTCCGTTCTATTATATTGAATATGGGATTGCTCAATTGGGGGCAATTGCCATTTGGCGAAATTACCAGACCAATCCTTCTAAAGGATTGGCACAATACATAAGTGCACTGAAATTGGGATATACAGAAACAATTCCAGTCATTTATGAAGCAGGAGGTATCAAGTTTGACTTCTCAGAAACTTATGTGAAGGAGTTGGTAGCCTACTGTATGGAGCAGTACATAAACTTATAAATTATTCGCATACTACAGTCAAAAGAAGCAGTCTTTATCATGTGTTGCCCGAGTAAAATGTTTACTCGGGCCTTTATTTTGCCTTTACTTTTTCACGTGGAACATTAGACATAAGATTATAGCACTACTTCTAAAAAAAAGGGCAATCCTAATCAGGATCGCCCTTTTGTATAATGACAGACATTCATTACGTTTTCAACTCTTTCTCTACTCATTCAACTGAACTTTGTACAGAAGGTTTCTATTTTCTACCTGTATTTCTAAGAAATATAGGCCTGAGGCCATATTTTCACGCGTAATTTCTAGTTGATTGCCCGAGAAGGAGGTATGAAGCTGCACTTCTTTACCTTGTATGTCAAGTAATCGAATGTGCTTTATGGATAAAGCAGGCTGATTCCAGCTAACAATCAAACGATCTTGGAAGGGGTTTGGATAAATACTAAAGTATTGCTTAAGCTCCTTTTCAATAGAAAGACTTCCTCCTACTGTCACTGTTTGAATGAGGGTATCTGCTCCACACTCATTTGAAACAATTAATACAATTTCATAGGTACCTTCTTCCATATATGTATGGACAATACTTCTACCTCCTCCTGTCGTTCCATCTCCAAAATCCCATTGCCAAGTAGTCCCTCCTACTGAATTCGAGTGGAATGTAAGCTCGAAGCCATTGTCTATTGTATAGAAGTTCGCAATTGGAATAGGGATTTCATTGACAGTAATGGCATCTTGGTTGGTGAACCCATATTGGTCTACCACCGAAACTTGATATTGCCCCCCTCCACCTACATTCACAGAAGATTGATCTCCAGCAATAGTATCTCCTGTACTCCAGACAAAGTAGTAAGGAGGAATTCCATAATGAGTAGAAGCCGAAAGGATGGCCGTCCCCCCTTCACAAATAGTAGTATCTTGGCTCACCTCTAAAGCGGGATATTCAAAGAGGGTATTTATGACAGTATTGGTAATGATAGGGGCATTGAAATCAAAATATATAGCAGCCGTATTGAGAATTTCCGTTCCCAGCTCAAGGTGATCCGCATGTTTTAAATAGAAACTCACATGCCCTTGGCTACCAAGATAATTTACCGAGGAATCAGGTAGCATAATATTGGCAAAGGTGAAAACGAGGGTTGTATCTCCATCCACGGTTACAGTATATGGATGACTAGATGTTCCTGGCATGAAAGAGGTAATATCCAAATGAGGATCAATGACATCTCGGATGACTACATAAATGGCAGTATCTGTACCTGTATTTTGGAAGCGAATGGTGTAGTGCATTAAATCCTCAGATCGATGGATATAGCCTTCTTCTCCCAAGCCTTCTGGACTCACTTGCTTATCATTAGGGTCATAAGCATTCGTAACAGTTCGAGTAGCCTGTACGCTATTGTTCATCGGCATGATATCCGTAGGAAGCGGTTCAATAAGAGCCGACATCACTGTTTGTGCGCCAACGGCCACTGTGGTATCAATATAGGTTGTAATCTGAATATCGCCATGATCTGTAGGCGCAAACATAGGCACATCCCATTGAGCCGTATACGTCAGAGGATCATACGTTACAGGCGGAGGAACACTACTCACAAAACTCATGATAGAATCATGTGTCCAAGAAACCGTTGCGTTCACTGTAGTGGTTCCATCATTGTAGTAACTAACGGAATGGGTCTGTTGGAAGCCCCATCTAGCAACCCCTGCCGCCATTGAGACACGCAAGTCTTGAACAGGAATGACGAATACCCCAAAATCATTGCCTGATAAATGGGTACCGTATAAAGTTGGGTGCAATAGGTAGAAATTACCTGTGGGGCAAACCACTTGATAAGCAGGATGGAAAAAGTTTGCTGAGATGACGTATTGCCCCGTATCTACTTGGAAAGAATAATATCCATTCGAATCGGCAATAACTGCTCCTCCTGGCCCTATATCCACATATGCATATGGCAATACGACTTCATTGCTATCTTGTATACAATTCTGATTTTGATCTACATATACAGTTCCTGAGATTGTAACGAAACAACTATCATCCGCCTCCAAGATTAATACCTCTTGAGACAAACAGCCTAAGGTATCTGTAACCAATACACTATACCCCCCTGGAATCAAATTTGAAATAGTGGACGTTGTATCTCCTGTGTTCCATTGGTATGTATAAGGAGCAGCTCCCCCTGTAACAACCGCCGTAATTTCGCCATCGTTCCCTGCACAAGTTGGGGGAGTTTCTTGCAATTGGAGGGTTATATTATCTGCCTCCACAATATAGGTCTCTATCGCCCCACATGTACCGCTCGCATCTGTAACACTTACCGTATATACTCCCATTGGCAATCCTGTAAGGCTAGGGGTAGTAGGTCCATGGTTCCATTGATAGAAATATGGAGGCGTTCCTCCAAAAGCCGTCACATGAATTTCACCTAAATTCGATTGGCAATTCGTATGAACAATATTCGAAGCGAGGTATAAGCCATCTGGCCAGATGTTAAACGTAACAATCTCTTCTGATGAAATGGGACAAGCATCATCAGAGGCTGTCAAAGTAAAGCTTTGCGAGCCCCAATTCGTAATACCCGCCGTAAAATCAATTTGTGCCGTAAGCGGATTGGTTCCTGTTACGGTTAAGACTCCTCCTTGAATTGTTCCCCAATCTACAGACACCGACAATGAATCTCCTGGATCTGAATCTGTAATGGGAACTTCAAAAGAAAAAGGCATTCCTGGACATACAGCAATATCATACGCCCCGACTTGTTGTGCCCCTATTAGGTTTTGGATATTGCCTACTTGTACGGCTCCATTCGTACAAGGGAAGGTTGTAACCTGCATATCACGGCTGTGTTCTCCAACCAAAACGCCCCCTTGATACTCCTGAATGTATACACACATAATTCCTGTTACAATGGCTCCACCTGTACTATCGGGATCAAAATATATCTCTCCAGTAGTGGCATCAATTGAGATGTCCCAACTAGGCCCTAGAGGATCAATTGGGCTAAAGCCCATTGTATAGGGGACTTGTATCCCCATATTGCTATAGCATGGTCCTAACGAATAGACCAATGAATCTCCATCAGGATCAGATCCTTGCAAATCAAAAATGAAGCTCTGCCCAGCACACACATATACTGCTGCAGGGGAAGCAAACTGAGGCCCACTATTACAAGGAGTAAGTCCTGTATTGAGGTCAAATGATAGATAGATTCCTGCTCCACTTGCTCCTGAATTAATCGTATAATTTCGACAGCAGCTCTCAAAGCTTACTGTATATGTAGAGCAATTGACAGCGCAAAAATCATAATCGACATAATAGACAGCCTCCAATACCCCATTGAGTACTCCAGCACCTGTGCAGGCCGTCGGATAGGCCGCACAAACAGGCGTAACTTCGGTATAAGAGACGAATTGCCATGCTGAGGTTTGAATAGGTGCAGCACAATTCCCTGAGTTTGCTCCCGTAATAGAAAAGTCTGTTTGAGACGGAGCTGGGGGAATCCCTCCGAGTGGGATAGTTGCACCGCCCGTACAATCGTAATACGTTCGATGGTAGAACCGATACGTACACGAGCCTATGCATTCATAGGAGAGGTCTACTCCCATGAAGTGTGTCGAAAAAACAATAATTGGAATACAAGAGAGGACAATGAGGCCAATGATTTTTTTGTACATAATTTGAGAGAGAGTGGTAAACTACTTGACTTGTAAGCGTTGATTATAGGTATGTTGTTCTCCTCGAAGTTCTAGCAAATAAAGCCCTGATGGGGTATTTCTCAGTTCGATGGACACTTTTTCTGTCCGAATACCGTCAATCTCCTGCACCAACCGTCCCAGTTCATCCCATATTCTGAGGGTATAAGATTGGGCTGATGGATTAGAAAAACGTACGGTAAGCTTACCCTCAGTAGGGTTAGGATATACCTCCACAGATTGTTCAAAGTAGTCATCTTCTAGGCTTGTGACCATAATTTCATAGGTGACAGTATCTGAACCGCAATCATTCAACACAATAAGGGTCACTGAAAAAGCGCCTGCTTGTGTATATTCATGATGTCCCAACATTCCTTGGGAGCTAGTTCCATCACCATAATTCCAGAGATATGTATGACCTGTAGTATCTACTGGGATGAAGGAATAGCTCACGCCTGTTCCACCAATCATGAAATCAGCATTTGGGAGGGGGAAGGTATCAACCGTAATAACTAGGCTATCCATAAAGCCGAATTGATCAGTTACTTGTACGGTATATATCCCTGGCACATTTGTTCTCAGCACACTCATCGTACCCACATCTACCTGAGCCGTATTCCATTCAAACGTATAGGGCGAAGTGCCTCCTGCAACTGTTGCCACTAGATCAATTTCTGTCATAGGACAAATCACTGCATCTGGAATAGGATCTAATATTGGGAAAGCATACAAGGTATTGAGGGTTGTATTCGTGATGACAGGCTCATTAAAATCGAAGTAAATCCCGACTTGGTTTTCAATGGTTGTCCCCAAGGGGAGGTTCGGTTTAAGCTTTAAGTAAAAGCTGACAAATCCCTGGCTACCAGCAAAATCTGTAGTAGAATCGGGCAGGAGAATATTGGAAAAAGTGAATATCAGGGTCGAATCTCCCTCGGCCTCTACCGAATAGGTATGGCTTGCACCAGCAGGAACAAACGAATGGATATCCAGATCTTCATCAATTGGATCACGAATCACCACATAGAAAGCTGTGTCATTTCCTGTGTTTTGGAATCGAACGGTATAATGTAACGCCTCCTCTTGTGGATCAATGAGGCCATTTTCTCCTATCCCTTCAGGCGTGACCAATTTATCATTAGGATCATAAGCTGCTCTAATGGTATCAATGTAATTGACATAATTATTTGCTGGGGCAATATCATTGACTACAGGAGCTGCCTCCGCGGTCATTGTCCAAAGATCTCCCATATTTGCGGTCGTATCAATATAACCCGAAGCAACAAAAAGGCGTGAACTACCTGGCAAAAGAAGCGTATAGTTCCATTCGCCTGTTTGGGTAGTCGCATCATAGCTATTCAATGCAGGAGTTGCCGTCGAATAGTTCCATATAGTATCATGTGTCCATCTAAATGTACCTGAAACTGGCACTCCCCCATCATTGTATAAGGTAAAGATATGATTTTGGGAACCACCTGGCCGAGCAAAAGATCCGACATATTCGAGACGGAGATCCTGATTCGAAGGGATTTGCAGGGCAAAGTCAATTCCTGTCGTATCTCCTCCCAATGTGTTAGCAGTAATTGTATGAAGGCTATCAGATGGACATAAAGTAACTGCCCCAGAACCATTATAAAAACCTGATAATGAATATACTCCTGTATCAACAGGCACATAAAAGTTGCCAACGGAATCTGTCCAAACTCCCCCTCCAGGCTCAACATCTACCCAAGCAAATGGCAAGGGTGTTTCTCCTACATCTTGGATACAATTGCCATTCGCATCATAAAAAGCCGTTCCTGAAATGGAATAGAAACAGGAATCTTGATCCTCCAATACAGTTGCAGTATGGAACGTACAGCCTAAAGCATCTGTAACCGTTACACTATATCCTCCTGTATTGATATTTGAGAGGGTGGAAGTCGTATCTCCTGTATTCCACAAATAGGTGTATGGAGGCACTCCATTGCTCATTGTTATTTCAAGCATTCCATCCGCAGTGCCACAACTCGGTTGAGTTGCTGTTAAGATTCCATCAATCACGATACTGGTATCGAAGGTATCTATTGTCATACATCCGAGTACGTCTGTAACCCACACGATATAAATTCCAGGCCAAGTCACAAAGATACTGGGAGTAGTCGCTCCATTGCTCCATACATAAGAATAGGGAGATTGCCCACCCGTCACATTAGCAATGAGTTGAGTATTAAGAGTACCGCATTGCCCTCCCGTTGTGATGTCTACAGAAAACTCTTGCACCAAAATCTCATACGTAATATTCTGTTGACCATACATCGGGCAAACATCATCTCGTACAAATACAGAAAAGGTATGTAAGCCCTGATGAGAGGTATCAATAGGCCATGATACATAGAGTAAAGTGGGATTCATCCCTGAAGTGCTCCATGTCGCTCCAGGGAGTTGAGCAGATATATTAGAACTAATAATAAGGCTATCGTTGTCGGCATCTGATATAGGGATTTCAAATGTCAAAGTAGCCCCTGTACAAGTTACAATTCTGTTGCTAGCAACCGTAACCCCTGATTGTACATTCTGCAATCCTCCCAAACTTGGGACATTATTGGCGCAGTTCTGGGTTTGAATTTGCATATCACGAACTGTTTGGCTCAACAACTGGCCGTTTCTATATTCGCTTATCTCTATGCAAATGGCTCCCGCAACGGGAACCCCTCCTCCTGTGGGTTGTATATCTAGCATGCCTGTTTCAGCATCAAGGCTTACTGTCCAAGTGGCTCCCATCGGGCTAGTACCTGAGTAGTTTGTGAGGTAATTCACGGGGTCATTGTCTCCCTCTAAGCAATCAACTAAGGTATACACCAATGAATCTCCATCGGCATCTGTCGCACTCATATCTAAAGCGATAGGTTGCCCTGAGCACATGAGCATCGTTGGAGGATGGTCAAAAATAGGCGTAGAGTTGCAAAGCGCAGAGTCTACATTGATAGTACTGGTTATATAAATATTACTCTGGGCACTGCCTGAAGTATGCGCAGCAGATCTACAGCAGACCTCCCACTTCACCTCATAATCTGAACAATTACTTGAACAAAAGTCATAATCTCTATAGTAAACGGCCTCCGTTTGGCCGTATATGCTTGCCACAGGGTCATCACAAGTAGACTGAACACCTGCACACAAAGGCGTAACTTCAATAAAAGTACCTAGTTGCCAATTTCCAATAGGAGTAGGTGCATTACAGCTCCCCCCTATCCCTGTAATCGCAAAATTGGGAGAGGTAGGCGCAGCAGGTGGATTCGTATTCGTAACTGAAGCAGCGCACTCAACATAATAGGAAACATAAATTCGTTGGGTACAGTTCCCCATACATTCTGCATAGATGTTACCACCTAAAGAATGTGTAGCCATTGAGGGATTAGAAAAGAGAGAAAGAATAAGGAAAAAAAGTCCAGATAGAGAGAGAAGACGCATAGCTATTTTCGTTTAAGGTATCCAGGAGTTTGACTTATTCCTAGATACGTACTTTTCCCTATAAAATCAAAGCAGCTATGCTTCTTCTTGTGTTCCAGTAATACCTCCCAGATAGTGGTTATTATATCATAAAAAACTCACAATCAATATTATATCATCAATTCTTTGTTTCCTCTAATTGTTAATATGTCTTACACTGAACGGTATACATCTCTGTATGAACTGCCGCAAGGCATTGATCTAATCTATTCCATATTCCTTTACGATATTGTATCTTCATACAGTCTCCATATAATTGTTGGGCTGCACGACGTAGGGCTTTTGCTCGTTGAAAGTAGGTTGCTTTCGTTACATAATATTCTTGAAACAGAGATTGGGAGGTAGGTTCCTTGGCTTGATAGCCCAGTTTTTGGTTAAAAAATACGGCTGGGCGATTCAAACGATTGACCTTTGCTTCTAATCGTTCTATCCCCATCACTTCAAACATAAAATCCATCATTGCCAATACAGCAAATACGGCATGGGGCGAACCTAAATACGATTGTTCGCCAATAAAAATGCCCGCATCGCCTGTTCTTGTATTCCAGTTGATGCGAGCTGCACTGACCATTCCAATTCGTTGGTGGCCAATTTGAATGATAAAATGAAAATGTTGAATATTGTTTATAGAATGGAACCACTTTCTTTGTGCTTCCTGAGAAATCAAGACTTGATACTCCATGTTCATTCGTACATGCTCAGCATTTCGCCATAGCCTTACCTCCTCAATATCTTCCTCACATAAACGAATGAGACTTACACCTAAATAATCTATTCTCATACTATCGCCTTAGTCTACATAACCAATTTGGCGATAAAGTATAAAGAAAACCACAGAAAACTAGCGAAAAAACAAAGGAAGCTAATACAAATAAAGTCGAAGAACATACCTACTCGCGCTTGAATGCTTTGTAAGGCGATAGCCCCCTCCGCAGTTTTTGTATGTAACGTTCGAGTAGAAGGTTCACGGTCTAACAATCGATAGTATGCATCATGTTTTTGCATGGCATGTTTAAATTGCATCATTGATTCAGTCCCTTTATAGTCTACCTGAACAATCTGGCTACTCATGGGAGCATTTTTACGGAAATCCCATATAAGTTTATTGCCTTTGGTTTGAAACTTATCAGAGGGATATAAATCGACTATATCTTCCTGATCTAGGCCATCCATGAGGGTAATATTCATTCGGCCATTGGCAATAGATGCAGGCCAAGCCCCAGAATTGTCCAAAGCATATCGAAATCCACATGATTGGATGGTTCCTTTATCTGTTTCTGCAACTGCCATTTGCGTTTTTATAATCGAATAAATGGCAATCTGCGTACTCGTTTTCTCTTTAAAATGCACCCGCCACATATACCAATTATCTTTCTTCCCCTTCTCTCGTGATTGAAGGTAGGTATATGGAATGAATTTATCATCTGCTTTGATCATGACATGACAAAGGCTATCTAATAAAATCATTCCATGGAAATGTTGGTTATGTGGAACGTTGGTTGGGTATCCCACTCTTAATGATACCTCATGCCCTGCTTTATTCTCAACTGTATACAAAGCCTTCACAGTAGCAAACCCTTTATAGAGGTGTACTGAGATGCTTTCATCCTTAACTTGAAGTGATTTTGTTTCTAGCTTATTCTCAGGTAAGAGCGAAGAGAATTTATGAGCTGGCGTCCCCTTGATGGGGTTCGCAGCTTGTATGTTTGTGAAAGGAATAAGCCCGAGACACAAAAAAACAACGTAATATGTAACGAAGTCTTTCATGCCCTAATAAACGTAAATCACGATTGATGGTGGCTATAGGGAAAAGAGATTCGGCCATTTTGTATGAAAATACGCTCTTTTTCGGATTCGGTAGTAAGTTTTCTTAGGGGTTTATCAAGCCTAAATAGTCCGATTAGGGAAAAAATAAGCAGATTGTATATAAGACAATGGGATTGAGCCAACGTCATAGGTGTATGTGACCTCAAACGTATGGATGGGTACAACATCATTGGTGCAATTGTGTTCAGACGAACGTTTTCCTACAACATCATCAGTGATGTTGTGCCCTAAACGCTTGGATGCCTACAACATCAAGGGTGTAACTGTATTCATCCGAGCGTCTCCCTACAACATCAGCGGTGATGTTGTGGCAAAACGTGCGTCTGGAGCCATATCCGTTAACGTATTCGGGGGTAGTGTCCAAAAGATTGGTCAACATCACAGGCGGATATGGCTTCGGACACGCGTCTGGAGTCATATCCGCTAACGTATTCGGCTTCAGACGCGCGTCCGAACACGAATACGTTGGCGGCGTTGTAGGGAGTCGCCACGGATTAGGTCAACATCACGAACGTATTCGGCTTCGGACACGCGTCTTGCCACGAATACGTTCGCGGCGTAGTGGGGAGACGAGCGTCTGGAGACAAATACGTTAACGGATATGGGATTTTCCGTCTAGAAAAGTAGACATTTCATCAAGCATGAGTTTCTCCCATACACAAATTCGGCACCTCCTAATCCAAAAGGAGATGCCGAATGCTATCTATAATTGTTTTCTCTATTATAGAGAATCATGAGAAGTCTTTATAAATAATCGTTTTATTCACCGAAGCCTGCTATAAGTGTATTCAATTCTTTTATCACTTGGTTGGCTGCATCGCGGCTATTCAGGTACATTTCGACCGTTGAAAAAGCGTTGAACATTCTTTCTTGATCATCATGTGTTATATAAAAACACTTATCATCTTTGTCGTAAGCCATTCGTTTGAGGGTTTCAAACTTAGTAATTCGCTTTTTCCCTCCTACCATTGTCACCTTGATAACGAAGTAAGAAGAGTCATTACAACATCCATCCTTCCAAAGGGAGTTTCCACTCATCTGCCGAATCTCCAACTTATCAATATCCGCCAACTTAAAACGATAGCTATTGTAAACAGCTCGTCTTGTATCAGGAGTTTTGCTATACTCCTCATAGAAATATATACATGTTCCCTTAGCATTTACACTAAGGTGAGATTTTGCAATTTGTACTTCAGCACAAGAAGTATCGCATGTAACAGAGCCGGAAGTCTCTAGAATTTCGTTAAGTAAATCTTGTTTTTCTTTTAGTTGCTCATAATCAACTTGTGCAAATGCTCCTATGGATGTAAACAGAAGTCCTAAAACGAGCAAACATGTAAAGGGTAAATATGTCTTCATCATTATACGTATTTATTAAGATAATACAATTTTATCAACCAATATAAGCACAGCTAGCCCTAAGAGGAAAAAGCCAAAGATTGTTTTCAATTGTTTATTGTCAATGTAATTCGTTGCATAGCCACCTAATAACACTCCCAAAACTCCCAATCCTAATAAAGCACTAAGTAACATAAAGTCTATATCTCTGCCCGCTTGCATATCTCCCAAAACCCCTATGGAAGACTTCAATGCAACAATGGTCAAAGACGAGCCAATCGCATCTTTAATAGGAAGTTTCATGACCAATGTCAATACAGGTACAATCAAGAATCCACCTCCCACTCCTAGAATAGCCGTTAGCACACCAAAGGCAATCCCGCAGAATAACAAAACACTTAATAAGCGTATTCTTTCTTTGGGAGGCAATGTGCCCAGAGAGAGTAATGTATGAGAATCGGTGCTCTTTCTATTTCCTGCACGAATCATTGAGAATGCAGCCACCATCATAATCATGGCCAACAGTATCATCATCGCCACAGGCTTTGCCACCGTATAGCCTGCTATTGAGAAGATAGGATCAGGAACTATATCCAATAAATATCGCCTTGTAACATAAGTTGCCCCAATCATAGGAACACCAAACACCCCTACAGCTTCATAGCGGATACGTCCTTTAAAGAAGTTTTCTATAGCTCCTGCAAGTGCACTTACTGCACTAATTAGCAAAACATATGAAGTAGCATTAATAGGCTCTATTCCTAATAGATATATAAGAATAAGAAGAGCAAGAATAGCCCCTCCTGCCCCAGTCAATCCCATAATGAACCCAGACAGTAGTATTGCCGCATACCCGAATAGATAATAAAGTAGCATGAGGGATGTTATGCTGGTTTTAAAATAGCCCTAAGTCATTACATTACTGAACATATATGTATAGCCACCAAAAATCAAATAAAGCGAGACATCAAACCTATTCGATTCGTTAGAATTTTTCCTTCTTCATTCCCCCAAACAAGTTCACACCATGCTTAAATGCACGAACCATTCGGGCAGAGACTCCTTGTTCTGTCAAATACAAAAACATAGAAGCATGGCCAATCTCATCTACACTCGTTTCTGCCAAATAAAACTCTTCTTCGTCTTTGTCGTAATAATAAATCTTCGTAATTGTATTTTCTTTAATCACCTCTCTCTGTAGGAATGTTTTGAAATGGATGGTATAGAAATGCTTATCTTTACAGCAATCATTCCACCAAATAAAGTTTCCATTCGCTTTGGAATTTGAAACCTCAACGATATCTGAGAGATTGAAGGTGTATGTAACGTATTGAATGTGCTTAACTTCTTTGTCTTCTTTATGCTTTGCTACATACGAATACGTACAGTTTCCATCCTCATCATAATCAAACTTCACCTTTTTGTATGCGTCTAATACACAAGCCTCACTTGTATCACAAATAATGTTGCCATATCGTTCAACATATGTTTGAATCCATTCCATTGTTTCCGCCAAGGTTGCATTACTAGATTGAGCATTACTAGTTATTGGGACAAACAATAATCCCATACTTAGGGCAATAATGGGTAATAGTTTTTTCATAATATATATAAATTAATCAGGTTTGAAAATGTCGTTATTTATATCATACTAGATTGGCACATAAGGTACAAAAAATCCTGTATTAGCGATAACTCCCTTTCTCAATAATTCATATTTATTGTAATCGTATAAATTTCCATGAAGGTTTATCCATAAGAAGGATCGTGCTTTCTCCTTGAGAATCAGGCTCTACAAAAGTGTATTATTGTTTGATATAGATTTTTTTATGAGGGATTAAGTTTATCACACAAGAGAATCCTATGAATAAAGAAAAAACAGGATTAAGAAACGTTTTCTTAATCCTGTTCTATAAAAACCTAAACACAACTATATACTAGAAGTATCCTTTCAATTCAATTGCGCTTCTCAATCGTTCAATTGCAACAATATAAGCAGCCAAACGCATTGAAACACCATATTTTTCACGTGCAGCATAAACGGCATTGAAAGCATCGGTCAAGATTGGGCGAGTTTTATCACGGATTTCAAGCTCTGAATAATAGTGTCCACGACGGTTTTGTACCCACTCAAAATAAGAAACCGTTACTCCTCCTGCATTGGCCAAGATATCAGGAACGATCAAGCAATCTTTTGTTTCAAGGATGGAATCCGCATTAGCAGAAACAGGTCCATTTGCCCCTTCCACGATCAATTTTGCTTTGATATCTCCAGCATTGTCTTCTGTAATCACATCCTCAATTGCTGCAGGAACCAAGATATCTACAGCCATTGTTAATAAGTCAGCATTGGTAATCTTCTCTCCTCCCTCAAATTTATCCAATGTACCATGCTTCTTAATATGTTTTACCGCAGCTCGAACATCAATTCCATCAGCATTGTAGAATGCTCCTGTATGGTCACTAATTGCCACAACAGTTACGCCTTCATCCACGAGGAACTTAGATGCCCAACTACCTACATTACCAAACCCTTGTACAGCAGCTGTACATTTATTAGGATCTAGCTTCAATTTGTCCAAAGCAATCATTGCACTTAATACAACCCCCCAACCCGTTGCAGGAATACGTCCTTTTGAGCCTCCTAAATTCAATGGCTTACCTGTAACGACACCAGGAGTGTGGCCATATGTCCGAGAGTACTCATCAAAGATCCATGCCATTTCTCGGAAGCTTGTGTTCATATCTGGAGCAGGGATATCCGAATCCTCTCCAAATACATCTTTCAATGCGCGAGTATAGGCACGTGTGATTCGCTCCAATTCGTCAATGCTATGTTCTTTTGGGCGGATAGTAATTCCTCCTTTGGCTCCACCATAAGGGATTCCTACTACAGCACATTTAAATGTCATCCATCCCGCCAAAGCCTTAACTTCATCCAAGAAAACATGAGGAGAATAACGAATTCCTCCTTTAGATGGCCCCAATACAGTAGAGTGTATTACACGAAATCCTTCAAATACACGGATCTCTCCATTGTCTAATTTCACAGGTAAATTTACAATGTTTACACGCTCAGGAGCATTGAGAATATTACGAAAACGAGGCTCTAAATTTATAACTTCAGCGGCTTTATTAAAGCGTGCTTTTAGCGATTTTAATGCAGACATGTTGTTTAATAATCGTAAGGTTATTGTATAATTCAGAGAAGGTTTTGAATGTACCTATTTCATATAGTAAGGCACATCTTAACTTACAGGCGAAAATAAAGAACGAAGGTTAAGATAAGGCTTGAGCCATTATTAAGCAGGGAAAAACCTATCTCAACATGCTATCTACAAGCTTAAATAAAACATAAAATTCCCTATTCATCAAATATTTTTAGAAAATAGGAATCCCATATATCCTTAGCTCATAGAATAATAATCTGTCATTTTTTATAAGAAATATGTAATAGTATAACAGCAAATTCCCCAACCTATCACATCTTTATATATTACGCTCAAAACCGATAAAAGGTTTTACAAAAGCGAAACAATGTAAAAATAAAGATACATTGCAGGAAAAGAGAAGTACATCCCGTCTAATCGATCTAGCATCCCTCCATGCCCAGGCAGAATTCCTCCAGAATCTTTAATCTTTTGACTACGTTTAAGCATAGATTCGGTTAAGTCTCCGACTTGGCTCACCACCGCGATAATCATGGCTGCTACCGTCCAACTCACTTCTGGGTATACCGCCAAATAATCAAATACCCCTCCTGCAACTATACAGGTAAGCCCGCCCCCTATTGCTCCAGCCCATGTTTTCTTGGGGCTAATGCGTTCATATAAAGGGCGCTTTCCAAGGTAACGTCCAAAGAAGTAAGCCGCTGTATCTAATAAGCCGACGAGAAAACATACCGTAAAGGGAAGCCATGGGTTATAATTGGCCAGATCTGGCACCTCGCCCCAATGTTCAGGAAATCCAATCAAAAAGGCGACAAACACAGGAATCACACAGTAGGTAATCCCTAATATGTATACCCCAAACGATTCGGCCGCACTTTTATGTTTGGAATCAAACAACAAAAGGGCTCCTAAAACAGGCGTTAATAAAATAGCCAAAGCAAACAGTAAGTGAGGTGGAAAAGGAAACAAAAATAAGGACCATGCAAACCCTACCAATCCAAAAGTAGGCACAATGTATTGTATCTTTGCCAATCCAAACAATCGATAAAACTCCCACAATCCAACAAATGTAGCCATTACACATAAGCCCATCAGCCCATAAGGAGAATAAAAAGTCAATGCAATAAATAAAGTTGAGACAATTATCCCTGTAATCGCTCGAACAATCAAGTTACTCATCTATTTGTGTTTTTTGAGAAGGAGCATAAATAAATCGATACAAACCAAATAAGACACAGAACGAAACAATAGAAGCTAATAGCAATGGAAAGGGAACAACTACACTATCATCTATCCATTCATCTTCAACCCGATAAATACTTGCAATATAGACAACAAAGATAGAAATAAAATTGAAGGTAAAATGCCCAAGCATGCCCAAATAGAGGCTACCAGAATAGTATACGAAGTAGCCCAATAATGCTCCTAAGAACATCCGACTAAAAAAACCATAGAATTGCATGTGCATCAAGCTAAACAACAAAGCGGTAAACCAAATTGCCAGATGGGGCGGTAATAGTTTTGCAAGACGGCCTTGCAGAAACCCTCTAAAGAACAGCTCTTCACATATAGCAGGAGTCAGTGCAACAAATACAACATTCCCAATAAATACCCCCAATCGATCATCGGCTAGTAAAGCGGAAAGTATACGTTTACCATTATATTCCAATTGATGAATTTGGTTTTCAAGACCCGCCATAAAGGAAGGCAAATTAAATGATTGTTCATCAAACATAATAGATTGTACCAATGGAACTGAGGCCAAAACAATAAGAGGCACCAATAAGGCTCCTGTTATACTATTGCTCTTTTTCAATCCTAAGAATTCTTTTGGTTCTCCTACCCATTTCGCAAGAATCCAAGCAGATAATCCCCAGCCTACCACCTGATGCATCCCCTGAATCATCTGAAATACAATCTTGTCAAGCAGAGACAAGTTCTCGGGATTCGTCAAGATCATTTCTCCTAGATTCTTCTTTAAAATCAATACTGACACTAAGGTTGGTAAGAGAAAAGAAAGACTCAAAAACAGATATCCAAGGAAAAGTCCTGTAATGATCTGCTTACCAATCGTATCTACAAATATTGATATCCTGTCTTTAAAAGTGTCCACAGATTATTCCTGAATTATTTTTTGTAACTTTACCCATATACTTAAATGAGAAAACTTATAAAGGCATGGTTTAAAGTTATCAGGAAATGATAACTTTTTTTAAAAACTTTATGGAAAATATGATTTATCTAGTCTCTTATATGTGAAGCGCGTAAATCATAAAACAAAAAGGAAAGAATAGCATGAAGATCGCGAACATAGATGTGGGTGAATTTCCTTTGTTACTCGCTCCAATGGAAGATGTGAGTGACCCTCCATTCCGTGCATTATGCAAGGAATTGGGGGCAGATGTAGTCTATACAGAGTTCATTAGTTCTGAAGGGCTCATCCGTAATGCAGAAAAAAGTACAGAAAAATTAGACATATATGATGAGGAACGCCCCATAGGTATACAAATCTTTGGAGCTGAACTCGAATCCATGCGCCTTGCTGCGCAGATAGTAGAAAGAACAGGCCCTGAGTTTTTGGATATCAATTATGGATGTCCAGTAAAAAAAGTAGCCTGTAAAGGAGCAGGAGCAGGTATCCTTCGAGATATCCCAAAGATGGTAAGACTTACCGCTGAGATAGTAAAAGCAACCTCTTTGCCTGTAACAGTAAAGACACGTCTTGGATGGGATGCGAAAACCATCCAAATTAAAGAAGTCGCTTTACGCTTGCAAGATGTAGGAATCAAAGCACTTTCCATACATGGCCGCACCCGAAAGCAAATGTATAAGGGTAAAGCCGATTGGACCCTCATAGGAGAAATTGCTAATCATCCTGATTTTGAGATTCCTATATTCGGGAATGGAGACGTAAACTCCCCCCATAAAGCAAAAGAAATGCGACAAAAATATAATGTAGATGGAATCATGATTGGAAGGGCTGCTATAGGTAACCCCTGGATATTTAAAGAAATTAAGCACTATTTCAAAACAGGAGAAATCTTGCCCCCACCAACACTAGCCGAAAAATTAAAAGTTTGCCGCCGCCACTTTGATATGTCCTTGAAGTGGAAAGGTGTCAAACTCACTTTGCACGAAATGAGAAGACATTATTCTTCGTATTTCAGACGTATCCCCAACTTCAAACCCTACCGTATAAAGCTTGTTACGTCAGAGGATGTACAAGAAGTATTGGATACTTTTGATGAAATTCAAGAAAAATTCGTCCAACACGAAATTAACATGTAAGAAATTGATAACTTTACGACTCATAAATCGTTTCACTTGGTCTAAAAAAACGCACGATACTATGAAGCTTCGATGTCTAATAGGTGCATTATTATTGGGACTAACCTTACCAATGTTTGCACAAAGCAATGTAGATGTGACCGCCTTGACTGCTGATACCAAAACTTTCATCTTCAGTGATGGAAAGCATACGGTTAAGCAATACATCTATGACGAATTAAAAGGTAAAACCACTTGCTGCGGTTCAGACCGCATTTACCTAGAAGTGAAAATCGATCCTTCTGGTTATGTTATGCAAGCGAAAACTTTGACAGGAAAAAACGAATGCTATAAGCTCTCTGCCATTGATATTGTGAAAAATATCAAATGGAATACAAAAGACTTCAAAGGCCCTCGCTCTGTATACTTCGAAATCAAACCAGAATTAGGATGTGAAGATGATTCTGAAAATGAATACAAGCAGATTGCTTTATTTAATAATGAAATCCTTGACAAAGATGGAAATCCTGTAGCAAACGCATCTGCAGGCCCACCTTCTACAAAGTCAAACACTGCTCCTGAGCCTCCAAAAGAAGCTCCTGCGAAACCTACTGTGGATAAGCAAGAAGAGGAAGTATTTGCTAGTGCAGAAAAACCTACTCGTAGCGACGAAAAACCAGATCAGGGAACGCCTAAAGAAGAAACAGCTCCTAAGCAATCAAATAATTCTCTAGCAAATGCCCTAGACAAAGCGAATGAAGAAAAAACTTCGCAAGTGTCTGAAGCTGAACGCTTGAAACAAGAAGCAGAGGCATTAAAGCTTAAAGAGCAAGAAGATAAGGAAAGAGAACTTGCACGAAAAGCAGAGATTGAAAGAAAAAGAGCAGAAATTCTTGCGAAAAGAAAAGCGCAGCAGGACAAAGCGAATCAAGAAGGTGGTGGCGACAATGGTGGGAAAGCAACTGCTTCTAGTGGAAAAGGGAAAAGCGGAAAAGGTGGCGGAGGTGGCAAAGGAGAGCCAGAGCCTCCTAAGAGCCTTTCTCCAGAAGAAAGACTTCGTCAAGAACTTGCAGCCCTAGAGGAAAAGAAAACCAAGAAGAGAAATGATATTCGTGGATTCGAAGACGTACAACGTCGTTCTGAAACAGACCAAGATAGAGCTGAGAATGACCTTTCACGTATCGAAGATGAAATCTCACGTAAGAAGGAAGAAATAGAACGCCAAAAAGAGGACAATGAGCTTGATAGAATCCGTAAAAAGAAGCGTGAAGCAGAAGAAAAGCAAAGAGACTTCCAGCGTAAGCTAGATGATCTTATGGGACAGCTTCGCCAGATTCAACAACAAGCAGACCGCCAGCAAGAAGACCTAAACCGTCAACAAGCGGAAGTAGAAAATATTGGCAACAACCTATTGGAAAAAGAACAAGAAATTACGTTCAATCGTGAAACAAGAAAGAAAGATACAGATGCTGCTGCAGCAACTCCTAGTAATGAAACTGAAGAAGTCGCTGTCGTAGATCGTTCTACAGATCCTTTCACTGCAACATTCAGTGCAGAGCAACTCAATGATACCAATGTAGTTAATGTTCTTTTGGCAGAAATTCAGTCTATCCGACGCGAATTGCAACGCATTCAATCTGGCCTAAATTCAGGTACACCTAGTAGCTACAATCCTGTCGTTACGACAAATCGCTCTACTACACCTGCAACCAACCCTACATACACAAACCCTCAGTCTTCTTCTGGAGGAGGTACTGTATATAACCAAAAGGCGAATATCCAGTATACAAGCACTGGAGAGAAAGAGCCAGATCCAAGTCATGCAGATACATATGTAAATGTTCAAGGACCTCAGTTCTCTCTTCCTGAATATGAGCAAGGTTCTGGTGGAATGAAAATGTTCATCAAGCAAAAGCTTCGTGAAGGAGGTGTATGCGGACTAGCCCAATCATTTGCAGAAGTAACTTTAGATCAAAATGGAAAAGTTATTGACTACCGTATCTTCAAAGCGAACAAAGCGGAAGTTTCTAACCTTCTTCCTGAAATCTTGGAAAGCCTTCGCTTCACAAAAGAATCAGTTGCTCTTACTCGTGTAGCATACATTGAGTTCAAAGCAGAAATCATTTGTGACCCAAGTAAAGATTCTATCGACTTGAACACAGTAAAAGATTATATCATTACTGATTAATATTTCCCAATAGTGGACATTTATGGGTAGAGCTTCTCAATTTCGAGAAGCTCTTCTTTTTTTATCCCCTTATCCCAATAATGAGAGGGAAATCAGGAGCAAAGGTTTATAGGTTTTTCATATTTTTGTCGAAACTATTTTTAGCTTAAGGAATAAGGAAGGCGGCTTTCATGCAAAAAACAATCATTCTCACAGGAAGTAATGGCCTATTAGGACAAAAAATTGTCCATATGCTCGCCAAACGATCAAATATTCGATTTGTTGCGACCTCCCGTGGTACCAATAAACACCCCATTAGAGAGGGATATATATATGAAAGTGCAGACATTACCGACAAAAATCGGTGGAGTGTGCTTTTTGCAAAATATAAACCGACAGAGCTCATTCATGGAGCAGCCATGACACAAGTCGATAAGTGTGAAGAGGAAAGAACCTTATGCGACTCCATCAATACAGAGGCAACCGCATATTTAGCAACGCTTTGTAAGCAATACGGAACGAAATTAATCCTAATTTCTACAGACTTTATCTTTTCTGGCGCAGAAGGGCCTTACAAAGAAAATGATGCACCTGCTCCCGTAAATTATTATGGATTGTCAAAGGTGAAAGCCGAACAAGCCGTAATAGAAACAGGCTGCTCCTATGTCATCCTAAGAACAGCCCTACTATATGGTGTAACGCCTTCTATGTCGCGAAGCAATATTGTTTTATGGGTCAAGAAGTCTCTCGAACAAGGAAAAGCTATTCGGGTAGTAGATGATCAAGAACGAACTCCAACACTAGCTGAAGATTTGGCCTCAGCCTCTATTACTGTTGCTATGCGAAAAGTAGAAGGAATATTTCATATTTCTGGTAGCGAGACGTATAGCATACTTGAGATTGCCTATAAAGTCGCAGAATTCTGGAAGCTAGACAAAAGCCTAATTAGTAGAACTGATAGCGAATCATTAGGCCAACGAGCCAAACGCCCTCTTATTACTGGGTTTATTATATTAAAGGCTCAGACCGAACTCAATTATAAGCCACATACCCTTGAACAGGGTCTCGTCCTAGTCGAGCAGCAATTGAAAAAATGGGGATAGAACCGACTTAGGTTATCCCTAGAAATAGACCTATACAAACAAAGCCAGCCTGATATCAGGCTGGCTTTGTTTGTTAAATACTCTATTGTATATCTTATCTTATCCAAGATATGCTTTCAAGCCTTTACTACGAGAAGTATGACGCAAACGTCGAATAGCCTTCTCTTTAATTTGTCTTACCCGCTCACGCGTCAAGTCAAACTTCTCTCCAATCTCCTCAAGTGTCAAAGAATGTTCGACTCCTATACCAAAGTAAAGACGAATCACCTCTGCTTCTCTTGGGGTTAGTGTACTTAACGCTCTTCCTACTTCCTTACTTAGACTCTCATTGATAAGCTCATGGTCAGGGTTCGGCTCAGAATCGTTCTCTAATACGTCTAATAATCGATTCTCTTCTCCTTGTACAAAAGGGGCGTCTACAGAAACGTGCCGTCCAGAAATCTTCAATGTATCAGAAATCTCGTCCTCGCTCATATTCTCCAACACCTCTGAAATTTCTTGAGGAGAAGGTTCCCGTTCAAACTCTTGCTCTAGTTTGGAAAAAGCTTTACCAATCTTATTCAATGCACCCACTCGATTCAAAGGAAGTCGAACAATACGAGATTGCTCTGCCAATGCTTGAAGGATACTCTGACGAATCCACCATACTGCATATGAGATGAATTTGAATCCACGTGTCTCATCAAAACGTTTAGCCGCTTTGATAAGTCCCAGATTCCCTTCATTAATTAAGTCTCCTAATGAAAGGCCTTGGTTTTGATATTGCTTTGCTACTGAGACAACAAAACGAAGATTTGCTTTCGTTAGCTTCTCCAACGCAATTTGATCGCCTTGTTTGATACGGCGAGCCAACTCCACCTCTTCATCGGGAGTAAGGAGTTCCACCTTACCAATTTCCTGTAGGTACTTATCTAAGGATTGGGATTCCCGATTCGTTATCTGTTTGCTAATTTTAAGCTGTCTCATGTATCAGTTTGTGATTTTCCCTTGTTTATATATAATTTGAGGAGAACTCATTGCTATGTTCATAAAATACTAAATTAAATAAAGGCAGACAAAACATCAATTGAGACTCCTGATTATTTATTGCGAGTCCAAGGTAGTGCCTTTTTTAATAATCGTATTTGTATTTATGATGGTGTGAATGGGGCTAATTGTGTTTTTTGAATGCTATATACATCAAAATGAGCAACATGCCATCAAGAGAATTCTCCTACTTATATGACGTAATTTGGGCGCGAAAGTTACAGTTTTTCTTTAAAAACTAAAATCTCTTTAAAAGGTTTCCTTTCAATTCACAATTTAAATCCTTCTTTTATCACATAAAACTTCTCATCTCTTCCCAAATTTCCCTACTCTGTTGTTTTCTTTACGCCCTTACACATTATATGCCTCCCCTAACCTACCCCAAAATGGAAATCAGCTTTTAGGTGTATATAGACATATGGCTATACAGCCAATCTCAGTCTATTACAATCCTAGTCTTTTAAAGATAAATTCAGGAATATTTCGAATAATCAGCATGATGTATCTCCACATCCACTTAGTGTATAAAACATTGCGCTTCCGTTTAACAGCATAGAAAATATCCTCCGCTGTTTTCTCAGGATTTGCAGTCAAAAGTCCTGGTAATACCAGAGCTGCTGTCATTTTTGTACGTACATACCCTGGCTTCACGGTGAGTACATGGATATTCTTCTTCACCAAACGATTCCGAAGCCCTGAAAGGAAAGCCGAGAATCCTGCTTTTGCACTCCCATAATAATAGTTACTGGCTCGCCCCCTATCCCCGGCTACCGAACTAATCCCGACCAAAGTTCCTTCTCCTTGCTCTTCTGCTCCATTGGCCAAATGATGCAAAATAGAAGTTGCTCCTGTAAAATTGGTGTCAATCATTAAACGCGCTGCATTCCAATCTCTTTCCGCCTCCAATTGATCGGTTAAGAATCCAAACACACAAATGCTTATCACTGGAAACGGATTGAGAGCCTCACAAAAAGAAGCATGTAGATCAAATTTCAATGCGTCGAATTCCAAAAGGATGACTTCGACTTGGTATCGAATTCGGATATCCGCAGCATCTTTCTCCAACCTCTCCACTCGCCTACTTGCTAAGTATATATAATAACCCGCCTTTGCATACTGATGTGCCAAGGCTAGCCCGATATCAGATGTACCTCCTAGAATTAAGACATATTTATTTTCCATAGATATTTAATCGTTGAGATTGGAGAGAACTTAAAGGGGGCGTTCCAATATATTGAGTAAGGATATCCCGAAACTCATTTAGTTCCCCATAAGACTTTTCGAATGTAGCAGCATTCATACGAGCATCTTTAGCCAAATAAATCCGACCTCCATAATATAAAACAAGCTTATCAAGCCGATTGAGTAAAGTAAATACACGTGTATTTACAGGAAAATCCAACGCAAGTGTGTACCCCTCTATAGGAAAAGACAGCAGGCCATGCCCTTTTCCTAAAAGTTTCAATACCGCTAAGAACGACCCTAAACCCGCTTGGCCTATTTCGGAGAGGATACGGCTAAGAGCCTCTTTCCCCACAGCCTTAGGAATAACAAATTGGTATTGTGTAAACCCCTTTCGTCCATATATCCTATTCCAATGATGAATAGAATCCAATGGATAAAAGAAGCTATCATAATCTGTCAAATGCGTCTGAGTCTTAATCGGACGGTGATAGTAAGCAAAATTGAATGCTTTTATACTATAGGTATTTAGCACAATAGAAGGGAAATCAAACGGAACCGCTAGTTTCCTTTTGGGCTTTAATTCAAGAGGATTTTGATTAGGCAATACCGCCCTTACTTCTTCTATAGTTGCATGCTCCCCTTTCATCAGAATGCTCCTTCCCATACGTTTTCCTCCCGCCAAACAATCAATCCAAGCCATCGAATAGGTAGCTGCTTCAAACTCATCCAACAGAGCCAATATATCCGATAGATTAGGAGCTCTAACGGCTTCCATCTTGATGAATGCACTTTCAATCCGCTTTAATTGCAGGCTGAGAGAGACAATCATGCCTGTCAGTCCCATACCCCCAATAGTTGCCCAAAAGAGCCGTGCGTTGTCCTTACGGCTGCAGAACACCTCCTCTCCAGATGGCAAACGTAATTGTATGGACAATACATAATCCCCAAAAGATCCCTCACTATGATGATTCTTTCCATGTACGTCTGCCGCAACAGCTCCTCCCATTGTAACAAACTTAGTTCCTGGCGTTACAGGAGGGAACCATCCCCTTGGCACAAATACTTCGAGTAGTTCTTCGAAGCTTACTCCTGACTCACAGCTTACAATCCCCCTCTCTTCATCAAACCCAAGGAAACGCTTAAGGGAATTCGAGGAAAGCATATACTTTGCCAATGAGGAATCCCCATAGGATCTTCCTAGGCCTCTTGGTATCCACTGCTTCCCGAAAACCCTCTCAAAGGATTGATTCGAATAAGCCAATGGAATCGCAGAAATTCGTGGATACTTCCCCCAATTAGTAGTTTGCCCCAAAGCTCTATGCAGATATTCGTTTAAACAATTGGGAGAATTTCATCATCACAGCCAAATTACTAATCTTGATTTTGCCTGAGAAGATAGCCGCCTGTGGGTTCATCTTGCCCAACTCTACCTGTGCATACGTTTCAGCAGAAGCTTCAATAAGACAGGCTGCTTCCCCTTCATGCCCATCCCTCACCTCGCATGTCCCATCTGCAATGGTCACAGTAAAATCGCCCCCATTCTCTCCAGAAAGGGCAAAGTGACAAACCGTAGAGAAGCCATTTACCTTCTCAGCCTTTAAACGTTTGGGCAATGACCGTATGATATCTATTGCCGTGAGAGGCGCTTCTTCCTTAGTTGTTTTCTGTCCTCCCTTATAAGCCGATTGATAGCTCACATCATCTACAACAATCTTGGCAATGATTTCCCGCATAATCTCAGAAGTACCCGCAACGATGGTTCCAGCCCGTGCATCACGATAGATTCGAGCAATTGGGAAGTCGTTCATATAGCCGTATCCTCCAAAGCATTGTAAGCATTCATCTGCTACCTTCTTGGCCAATTCGGAGCAATAAAGCTTTACCATAGAAGCTTCCTTTACTGCATATTGATTGTTCGCATATAACCAACAGGTATGATAAGTCAATTGGCGGGCTGCTTCAATCTCTGTAGCCAAATTAGCAATGCGATGCCGCAATACCTGAAAGCGATTGATGGGTCGTCCAAATGCCTCACGTTCGCGCATATATTGCAAGGTAACCTCCAAGGTATGCTCAGCTCCCCCAACTCCCATAATCCCTCCTACCAATCGTTCCAATTGAAAGCTCTCCATGATATAGTAAAAGCCCATCCCCTCTTTGCCTATTAGATTTGAAGCAGGCACACGTACATTCTCATAGAATATCTCTCCAGTATCCGAGCAATTCCACCCGATTTTATCTAGCTTATTAGCAGACACACCAGGAGTATTCCGATCAACAATAATAAGGCTAATCCCCTGTACTCCTTTCCCTGGCGAGGTGCGGCAAGCCGTCACTATGAAATCCGAATATACGCCATTTGTGATGAAGGTCTTATTGCCATTAATGACATACTCGTCTCCTTCTCGAACAGCCGTTGTTCGCAAAGCACTTACATCAGATCCTCCAGAAGGCTCCGAAATGGCCAAAGCTCCAATCATATCTCCCGCAATTGAGGGAGCTAAATACTTTTGCTTCAATTCATGCGATCCTGCTTTGGCTAAATGAGCAATGGCCATATATTCATGTACACTTACAGCTGCCGCAAAACCGCCCATATAGCATCGAGAGATTTCTTCCAAGAATACCACAGAGAAAAAGAGATCCGCTTCACTCCCTCCATATATCTCAGGAAGGTTAATCCCTAAGAAGCCCAATTCTCCCATTCGTTTCCATATATGTCGGGGGATTTTCTGCGCCTTCTCCCATTCGTCAGCATGCGGCACAACTTCCGTTTCTATAAATTGTCGAACCGTTTGCCGAAAAAACGTATGATCCTCTGTAAAGTATAATGATTTCATCTTATCTCAATTTGTCTAACGAATACCTTAAAGTTCAAGGTAAGATAAAAGGAATCTTTGGGATTTTAGGGAAACAATTCGAAAAACACCCTTTTGTCTACCAGAATCACTTCCATTTACCTTGCTCTTTACCCAAGGAAGCGATTCTCTTCCTACGATTATTCCTAACATTTCTATAAATTGTGCCATCATCCTCAACCCGAATCGTTATGGCGAAGAAGCAACCGAATGCTCCCAAAGCAAAAGCCCTACTAAAACATCAAAAGCGCAAAGAAGCTCGGAAGCAACAATCTAAGCGAAAGAAGCAGTCCAATGATAGTCCTATCCACTCGGTTATTGATACCCGAACCAGATGGATTCTGCTCGCTATATTGTTACTCACTGCTGCCATTTACGCCCCAACCTTCCAAAACGAATTCGTCAATTGGGATGATGACCTATATGTAACAGATAACTACTGGGTACAAAACTTCTCTGGAGAGAGTATTAAGCAATTTTGGACGGCTGAGGTCGCAGCCAATTATCACCCATTGACCATGATGACCTTGGGAATGAATTATATGATCTCAGGGATGAATCCATGGTCTTATCAATTGGTCAATATCCTGTTGCACCTACTCAATGTATTCCTTGTATTTTACGCAATCTTCTTATTGACGGATGGGAAATCGGAGGTAGCCCTGATTGTTGCCCTTATATTTGGGATACATCCCATGCATGTCGAATCTGTCAGTTGGGTAGCCGAACGAAAGGATGTATTGTATACCGTCTTTTTTATGGGAGGGATGATTACCTATCTACAATACCTCAAAAACCTAGATAGGAAATATTATATATGGACAATTGTACTATTTCTCCTGTCCCTTCTCTCCAAACCTGCTGCAGTAGTCTTCCCTGTGGTTCTACTTCTGGTAGACTACTATAAAGATAGAGAACTGAAAATCAATTTATTAATTGAGAAAGCACCTCTCTTCATTCTAGCCATCATATTCGGATTAATCACCACTCAGATACAATCCAAAAGTGCTGTAGGAGACTTTGCCTTCTTTAGTATCCCTGAACGTATCATGATTGGTTCCTATACCTTCAGTGCATACATAGCCAAGTTCTTTGTCCCCATAAAGTTGTCTTCCTTCTATCCCTACCCTTACCCTCTAGGCACACTGACTACCCTTATTCAGGTAGCTCCATTGGCTGTATTGTTGGTTGTAGGAATAGCGGCTTACTCCCTCAAACGAACCAAAATACTCATATTCGGACTAGGCTTTTACCTAGTGACTATTGCCTTGGTACTCCAATTCTTGGTAACGGTTGGAGATACTCTGCTATCAGAAAGATATACCTATGTACCCTATATTGGCCTTGCCTTCATGATTGCAATGGGATACGACTATCTCGTACAACAAGGGCAAAAACTGCAAACCGTACGATATGCAGCTTTAGGGATTCTTGGCGTAGCCATGTTGTACTTTGCTTATGCTTCTTTTACAAGAACCCAAGTGTGGAAAAACAGCGAAACCCTTTGGGCAGATGTCATTTCTAAATATCCTGATGTGCCTGTAGCCAATAATAACTTAGGCCTACTCTACCGAAGACAAGATCCACAAAAGGCTCTCCAGCATTATAACAAAGCCTTAGAGGTCAATGAACGCTATTCTATCGCGTATCTCAATCGTGGGAACCTTTATTTTGATATGGGTAAAGACAATGAGGCAATAGCCGATTACAGCAAGGTACTAGAGTACAATCCCAATGAATCGAAAGCCTATTCGGCCATAGGAGCCTTACATGCCCGTGGAGGTCGATATGATGTTGCACTTGAGAACCTCAACAAAGCCATTCAAATAGCCTCCACTTACGCAGATCCATATCTCAATCGAGCATTGACCTATACCAGCATGCAACGATACCCAGAAGCCATTGCTGATTATGATCAATACTTAAAACTAAAGCCTGGTCATGTAGGGGTCTATAACAATAGAGGCGTCTTGAAACAACAGGTCAATCGCCACCAAGAGGCAGTTCAAGATTTTTCATTGGCTATCCAAGTAGAACCTAATAACCCTGTATATTACCAGAATCGAGCACGTTCCTATCAAGCTCTAGGCAATGCGGCTCAAGCAAATCAGGATAATTCAAAGGCGCAACAATTGCAAGGAGGGCAACCTTAACACTATCCTAGCCTTTCGTATATAACTTCTTCTCTCTAGTTCGTTATTAATAATGAACTACATAATACTATCGTATGAACTTCAGAAGAATCCTCAAGAAATGGACTCCATCCCTTTTTCGTGATTTCAGCCAACGGTTGCTTACTAATTACCCACATTTATGGGTTGCAAAAATTCCTTATGCACTTACTTTCGGAGCAATCTTGCTCACAACCCTATACCTCTCTGTTTTTGTATATCCAGTCTCTCTTCATAATCTAACGATTCCCAATAAATCTATATCCCTCATTCTATTAGCAGCCATAGGAATAAGCCTATGGGTCTATGCAATGACACGATTCAATATACATGATGATTTTGGAGAGATATCCCCTATAAAGGATCTACAAAGTATTGTTATTTACTACTTCATACTGTTGGCATTTGTAGCCATCCCTTGTCTATACCCTGTTATCTTAAGCTATCGAATTACCCATATCGTTTCTAATGAAACGCTTACCAAGGACATTGATACATTCAATCTGGGTAGAAAAGCCTATCAAGCTCAACCTCCTATTTACGAAATAAAACTACCCATCCAATCAGAAAGGGAGCATCAAACTAGGTGGTATAACGAACTTACGAATGCTCAGCAAAAAAGTGCGTTTGACGCCTCTATTCCGCTCATTCAAAAATATGGGAACCCTTCATTTAAGCTGTCTCTAGATACCACTTGGACAAAGGATTGGGCTTCTAAGGGTTTGGCATTTGCCTCTTCTCCAGATCAATCATTTCATTTTCACGAGACTTATCGACAGACGCAACGTAACATTAAAAGTCTCATCAAAATAAAAGAGAAATCACTTGTTGATATTGCTCCTCCCCTTCCCTTCATCTTATGGCTTACAGGCCTCTTCCTTATTTTTCTTGTCCTATCTCTACGCCTTGGTTGGAAGCTCATGCTACGAACAATCCTACTTATGCTTCATATAGCAGGTCTCATAGGGATTCTCGTTCAAATACCTATAATCGATAATGTCTTTCAATCCATTGATCAAATCCTCCACATTTGTTTTTTACTAATATGCATGGGGTTAATGTATACAAGTTATCGCATTCCCCATACCAAAAGGGCTATTCGCTGGAAGATCTCCATCATTGCAAGCCTCTGCATCATGACAACAATAGTTCCCGTCTCTGTATTTGTATTATCTCTCGGAACTAGTTTCCATCCTGTATGGATTACAATCCTTCTCACAATAGGAACAATTGTAACCTTAGGGAGCATGCCTTTTTATTTCCTCCCACGCCTCTATAAACTCAAAGCGCACCCTGCATTCGAATCAGCCTAAAACACGAGGATTATAAACCCTCCGCAAGTGGAGAGGAAGCAATCCTCGAGGATCATAAACCCTCCACGGCGTGCAAGGTATGCAAGACACGAGGATCATAAGCCTTGCGCCGCGTGCAAGGTATGCAAGACACGAGGATCATAAACCTTGCGCCGCGTGCAAGGTATGCAAGACACGAGGATCATAAACCTTGCGCCGCGCGCAAGGTATGCAAGACACGAGGATCATAAACCTTGCGCCGCGTGCAAGGTATGCAAGACACCAGGATCATAAACCTTGCGCCGCGTGCAAGGTATGCAAGACACGAGGATCATAAACCTTGCGCCGCGCGCAAGGTATGCAAGACACGAGGATCATAAGCCTTGCGCCGCGCGCAAGGTATGCAAGACACGAGAATCATAAGCCTTGCGCCGCGTGCAAAGCTTATGATCCTCCAATCCTTTCGCTTAAAGGAAGGCCAGTAAAGTTTTTCCATTGAACAAGAAAAACTGTAAAATGAGTTAGCAATAATTGACGAACCAATAAGCTTTAATAGCTAAATTAGGCTTCAGGATTTTAGTAATACTTGGGTTTCCGTCATTTCACAGGTTAAAAACGTCCATATACATTATGCTTAAGCGTATCAGCCAATATATCACCCCCAATTTTCTCAAAGAAATAGATCAACGACTCCTAACGACCTATCCCCACCTGTGGATTTCAAAAATCCATATGATTTTTTCCTATGGAATAGTTATTAGTACCATCATACTACTTATCGTTTTTGCTACTCCTACTCTGCCTTATAAGCTCCCTCCCATTGATGCTGTATTCCCCTTTATTGCTCTTCTTTCTCTTATGTGTTTTGGGATATGGATATATGCAGTATCTCGCTTCAAGATTCATGACTCGTTTGGGCAAACTTCGCCCACAAAAGAGTTGCAAAACATTGGGATATACTACTTCTGCATTGTCTTACTTATTCTTATCCCCTGCCTACACCCCATCGCCTTGCACTATAAGATATCCCGAACGGTATCAACCCAAGAACTCATTTCAGATATAAACACGTGGAACCTCGGAATCATCGCCTTTGATGATGATTTATTCCTTGAGGACACCACACTTCCCATAAAATCAGTAGCCACCCAGCAAGCATTATGGAACACCCAACTAACCAAAAAGTAGAAGCTAGATGCTATTGAAGCAACCCTTTCAATGATGTATAAATATGGCGATCCCACCCTCTCTATATCCGCAACAGAAGTTTGGGAGCACCATAGGAGTAGTCAAGAAGCCTTTAGACCAAACAATAAGGCAATCCAACGCCAATTTAGTAATGCCTACCTAAATGCCGTAGATCATATGGACATGATAAAAGGTGCCAAGGTCAATGTTTTTAAAGTTGTGGAGGATTTAAGCATAAGCAAATTCATTCTGTGGGTTGCAGGAATGGTGCTTATTGTACTGCTTCTATTTTGGCGAATTGGGTGGATGCTGATGTTTCGAACCATCATACTCATGTTCATTTTAGGCGTTATCATAGCCATTCTCTCAGCATTCTTCCAAGGTTTCTTCAGGGCGCTTAACGTTCATGAAGATGTAATTATCCTCATCCTTTTCTTATCGATTTGGAGCAACCTCATCAGAACAGGGCTAAAAACGCCAAATAGTGCCCGTGATTCATTATGGAATATCATGAAACTCACAGCAGCTTGTAGCATAGCTCCTCTAATCCCATTTGCCGCCTTAATATTGTATGATATGACAATCGCACCTGTAAACACAGATCCTCACCCGCTTATCGTTACCTTTATCTTAACTTCAGGTATTCTAGGAACCTTAGGAGCTATGCCCTACCTTTTCCTTAAAAAGATTGACCAATTCAAAGCCTATCCTCCTTCCAAATAACATAAGTATCACTTTTTCTTGAACTTTCGGGAGCTTCATACGTATCATATAGAAAGTCTTCAAAAGTATACTATCATGTTTCAACGTACTGTTGCCCATCTCATCCCCAATTTTCTAAAGGAAATAGACCAGCGTCTCCTTACCTCTTATCCCTACATTTGGGTAACAAAGATACATTATGTACTATATTTTGGCTCCCTCACCATGCTTCTGGCAATTGTAGGAGCTTTACTTACCCGCATTGCCTTACCTCATCTCCCTAATATAGACGAACGAGCCACCTTACTAGCAATCCCCTTAACCGTCGCCTTTTGTATTTGGGTCTATCAGGCAGGCAAATTCAATATTCGTAACGCATATGGGACGATTAGTCCTCAACAGCAATTCAAGCAATTGCTCATTTATATAGGAGCTATAAGCGTGTTTATCATGATTCCCATTGTCCACTTAGGGATTCTACAGTACCGAATTGGGCAAACAGTTTCGACTTCTCAACTTGTACAAGACATTCCCACTTTCCAATTAACGGATTGGTCAGACCCTGTACTCGATCACTTCTTGGCCTCAGTGGAAAATGCTCATGAAGCGATTCCCAAAACAAAGCTAACGACAGCCGAACTAGAAAAGACCATACATACCATTCAATACTATGGCAATATCAAACAAATTTCAAACGAAGACCTACTTGCCTATATCACAAGTTTAGGGAATGAAGCCACAAATTATCATGACATTAATGCACAACAAACCCTAGTAACAGCCTATTGGAATATACTTCACATTGCCAAAGCAAAACAAAACCCCTTTTTCTTCCTCAGTAGCTTTATCCTAACCGCTTTATTCATTGGCGCAATAGCCCTACTTTGCCTCATGGCTTTGATTTGGCAAAATGGCTGGAAGTCTCTCGCACGTACAGCAATTGTTCTTATGCTCTTCACCTTCGTTGCCATACTTCTTACAAGTATGTTCTATTCCCTTCCCGCCTTCCAAAATACCCCTCCGACCAGCATGTTAGCGAGCTTCTTCTTATTGATATGGGGGATTCTACTTTGGAGTAGCCGTACTGTCAGCAAAGCACAATGGAAAGTCATTGCCCTCAATGGTGCATGTCTAATGACTCCCCTTGTACCTATACTTTTCCTCATTTTATACGACAATACCTTCAGTGTCTCCCTATTCGCAGAACACCTAAACAGAGAGACCTTTAGCTCTCTACTACTCAGTATAGGCGCAATAGTAAGCCTAATTTCCCTACCCTTCTACCTCAAACGAATCCAAACCGTTCGAACGGCTCCAATTGGATGAGCCTATACACAGTTTGGCTCCAATTGATTGGCTTTAAGCATTCGTATTATACTTGTTCAATATCTTCAAGGTCACCTCAAAGTTCTTAGAGTAAGGAGCAGAGAAGGAGATCTCTTTCTCGCTTGTTGGGTGGGTAAATACCAGTGTGTGCGCATGGAGCAAAAAGCCATGGTTCACAGGTTGTTCCGTTTTTCGAGACGAAGGCTTATACTTTCGCTTCATATCGGAGAGAAACATATCTCGCCCTCTATACAAGGTATCTCCTACAATTGGGCAACCTTGGGAAGCCAAGTGCACCCGAATCTGGTGCATACGCCCCGTCACAGGTTCACAACGAAGCAGTGTATAATTCTTGAAATGCTTTTCTGTATGAATAATCGTCTTAGCTCGTTTACCTGCCGACTTATTCACCGTCACCTTCTTACTTGCAGTGGTGAGCAAGGGTAAGTCCACGACATGTCCTTCAAATTGGTGTATTCCCTTTACAAGCGCATGGTAGTACTTATGTATCTTCCGACGCTCAAACTGCATCGATATACTTCTATATGCTTCTGCGCTTTTAGCCATAAGCAATATACCCGATGTCAGCTTATCTAACCGATGACAAAGCCGTAAGTCCTTATTATACTTCTTAGCCAATCGTTGTAGGCTCAAATTATCCTTATCTGCTAGGCTCGCAATCCCTACAGGCTTATTAACGAGAAGGATATCGTCATCCTCATACAAAATAATGTCCTCGAAATGGATGAATTTCCGCTTATTCTTTCGCTCTGTTCTTACCTCAATATTCCGATAATCCATTGATATTCTTTTAATGCAATTTTTGCCTTCTTATAGGATGGGAAGAACTTCTCCACCCAATTCCAAAATCTACTACTATGATTCATCTCCCTAAGATGCATCAACTCATGTATAACAACATAATCAATCAAAGGTTCAGGAAGAAAAATGAGTCGCCAATTTAGGTTAATATTTCGAAGACTGCTACAGCTTCCCCATTTGCTTTTTAGGTCTTTAATCCGAAGTTGGTGAAACTCAGTAGAAGTAGCATTAGACCAATGTTGAATCTTCTTTCGAAGATACGCCTTTGCCAATTCCCGCAAGGCCGCATATACAACCTTCTTCTTATCCCCTTTTAACAACTTCTCAGGCGCGTAAATACATAGCGTTTTCCCTTCTTTTACGATTCGTCTTCTATCCGAAACCCTATATGCAATTGGAAGGTATTCCCCTAAAAAGAGTACTTCTTTCTCTAGCTTATCATCAAACTCCTTTTGCTTATCAAGCATTGCTTGATGCACCTCCATATACTTCAGAATCCAACTTGCTTTCTCTTGTGCAAAAGCCAATACACGGGCATCCAATTTCCCTGTAGGCGTATCGATTCTAAGTTCTGGGGTATTGTCAGCAAAATACAATCGAGCACGTTTCCCTCGTGTCCTCCCTACTCGTATAGGCACCTCATATCCTTGTATCCGAATTGTATTCATCTCTTAAAGATACAATAAGCATTAAAAAAGGGCAGATTTCTCTGCCCTTTTTCTATAATCTTTATATCAATACCAAGCAATGGACTACTTTCCTTTAAGCAATTGCCCATGCTCCGTAGGATTTTCCAGTACCTTTACAGCTGCCTCAATATCTGGGTCATCATCGAATGAAGCCTCAATCACTCCCTCTTTGTAATAGTATCTCTTTACAATCTCTATCTTAAGAAGGCTTGAAATCTCATCTTTATGCTTACTCAATTCGCTATCCTTCAACGAATTGATTTTTGATTGTAGCTGTTGTAGTTCTTGCTGCAAGTCACTCAAATGTCCTTCCTCTTCCGCAATCTCCTTTACTCGCTCAATCTGGAGTTCCTCCTTCGTTTCGAAGTTAAACTTAGATGTCTTTGCAAAGGCAATAAACTCTTGGAAAACATCATCCGTTATTGCAAACTCTCTAGGCCCTTGAATTGTCTCATGATCTTGCACAAACTGAGTGGCAAAATCAAATATGACATTCTGATCTAATAGTTCATTGGTCACTGTTTCAAACACAATCTTATCAACCTTCACGTCTGGGTCAATCCCCCCTCCATCATATACCTTACGGCCATTCTTTGTATAGAACACAGACTGTAGGCTATCAGGAATTCGACCTACACTACCATCATCATTACGATGAGAGTAATCAATCGCTTGGATACAACGACCACTAGGCGTATAATACTTCGCTGTAGTAATCTTCACCTGTGTATTATAACTCAGTGGACGAGTAGTCTGCACCAATCCCTTACCAAACGAGCGTTGGCCAACGATTACGCCTCTATCCAAATCTTGCATCACCCCTGAGACAATCTCCGAAGCACTTGCACTTCGGCTATTTGTCATCACTACCAAAGGAATATCTGTATCAACTGATGGAAGCCGTGTCTTATATGTCTTTTGAGATCCTTCCATCTTCCCTCTCGTTTCTACAATCTTTTCTCCTTGTGACAAGAATACATTTGATACATTTACCGCCTCATTAAGCAATCCTCCAGGGTTTCCTCTCACATCCAAGATGACTCCTTTTAGGTTCGGATTAATTTGCTTCAATCCCTTTAAGGCTTCTGCCACCTCTTTACCTGCATCACGTGTAAAGCCCGTTAAGGAAATATATCCAATATTGTCATTCACCATGCCATGAAAAGGAACATTATCAATCTTCACCTCTGCTCTTGTAACCTTCACCTTTCGGTCTGTTGTTTCCCCTGGGCGTAAGATAGTAAGAATGACATCCGTACCTGGCTGTCCGCGAAGAAGGCTTCTTACATCAGAAACGCCCTTCTCTGTATCCTCAATAACCTCATTATCAATTTTTAAGATCACATCTCCAGCTTTAAGTCCTGCCTTATCTGCGGGGTATCCCTCATAAGGTTCAAGTACCAATAGCTTGCCACTTCTTCGGCCAATCAATGCTCCAACTCCTCCATACTTCCCTGTACTCATGAACTTGAAATCTTCAATCTCGCTGGCACTAATAAAGTTTGTGTAGGGGTCTAAAGAGCCCAGCATTGCATCAACCCCTTTACGCATCAAATTTGTGGGATCGACATCATCAACATACAAGGCATTTACTTCCCTATAGAGCTTACCGAATATGTCTAAGTTCTTAGAAATCTCAAAATAGTCGTCTCCATTTTCTGTAATGAACCCAACACTCACCCCCATAAACAAGACCAAGGTCCAAATTGTGAATCGCTTCATTCTAACTTTCGGTTTCATATTGCCGCAAGATTATATGTTCAATCTAAAAAATATATGATGTTTTGTAAAACTACGACATTGCAATAAGGATTCCATATTAAACCCTACTGCTTTCATACATTAACGTTCTCTTTGCATATTAGGACGATGCCTCAGCAAAGAAGTTCGCTTTTTTCTATCAAATTCTGTTTAAATGAGACGAATGTAGGTATATAGACGACCAACAACAGTCGATTTATGGGACGGGATCATGGCCATGACCACCCCAAGGGTGACAACTTAAGATTCGTTTTGCTCCTAAATAGCCTCCTTTCAGCGTACCATACTTCTGGAGTGCTTGAATAGTATACTCAGAACAACTAGGAACATACCGACAGGAGGAAGGAAGATAAGGAGAAATCATTCCTTGGTATAAACGAACCAAAAAGATGAATATATGCTTCATGATGCCAAGAGTTCTTTACGAAGTATTTTTAATGCCGATATAAACGATCGGTTGATCCGATCGTAGGAGCAATCCTTCCTTAGGTTATACTTAACCAGAAAAACAACCTTCTTGTTCTGCTTAGCTGCCTCCTCAAACAAAACATGCTTATTTAGGCGATATATCTCCTTCAATCGTCGTTTGATACGGTTACGATCTACAGCACGCTTAAAGTTACGTTTGGGAGCAGCGAATGCAACAGATACAGGAGCCTCGCTTAACTCTTCAGGGAAGTCTAATATATAATAAAGCCTGAGCACCCCCACCCGTACGGATGAGCAGTGCTCAAACAAATATTCAAATGCTTTCTTTCGAAAGAGTCGTTCCTTTTTGGGAAAGCAGTATCGTCTTTTAGGAGTTTCGAGCTTATCCACGGCTCACACTAGCGGAGCTTTCCTCGTCCTACATCACTAACAGACAATCTTTTTCTGCCTTTAGCACGTCGTTTTGCAAGAATCTTCTTTCCTCCTACAGAGGCCATTCTTGAACGGAAACCGTGCTTATTTCTTCTCTTTCTGTTACTTGGTTGAAATGTACGCTTCATAATCTCTTAACAATTTCGGATTGCAAAAATAGGAAATAAAACGGCTTAGCCAAAAAGTTTTTCAGCTTTATGCCCCAAGTTATCGTCGAATAACCAACTTTTGCTTAGATAGTTGCTCTTCTCCGATCACCTCCACATGATAAATCCCGTCTGTTAGTGCCTGAATAGGCAAAGACAGGCTTTGGCTTCCAAGCGTTAGGGTATACCGTTGAGAGACGAGTACCCGCCCAAGGTTATCCACGATACGAACTTGAACGCTTTGTGCAGTAGATGCGTCAAATACCAAATGTACTTCGGTGGATGCAGGATTCGGTGCAAGTTCTCCAATGGTTAGGGATTGGTCGTATAGGAAGGAAGCTTGTACACGATTTGAGTATTGAATGCTTCCATCCAAATCCACTTGCTTTAGGCGATAGAAATACACTGTGCCAGGCAATATATCCTCATCTTGATGGGTGTAGTATTGAGGTGTATTCGAATTACCTGCCCCATCATACCATGCAATCTCCTCGAATTGTTGTCCATCCACACTTCGCTCCAATCCAAAGCCTCGATTGTTCGTCTCAGATGATGTCTCCCAATTGATACGTACCCATCGATTGTCAATTGCTTGAGCCAAGAATGAGGTAAGTTCGATAGGGAAGGGCTGATTGACCGCTCCATGTAGCCAGAATTCCGAGAAACCTGCTGCTGCTGTATTGGTCACCGTAAACTCTACATAGTTTCCACCATAGGCTGTATTATTTGCCGTAGGCGATATAAAGTCATAGTCTCCTGCTATGGCAGAATTGTTCGACAAATCATCATCATCATTCGCCCCCTTATATCTCGTTACCTTAAGATCTGCAATGCTAAAAACTTCATCCTCGCATCCTCCACCTGCACTATTGCTTTGCGAGACAGATATGAGGCTATCTAATTCAGCATCAGTAAAGTATAAGCGAACATTCACCGTACCCGACCAATTCTGATCTGATTGGAGGAGGTAGTGTCTACGCATAGTAGCGATCGTACCTGCGCAAGAAGTAGGGTTCATCGGTACCGTTGAACTAGATGCGATATAGGTTGTGGCAGTTACATTGCCCAATGAAATCCCATTATCATTGATAGAAGCAATTACTTCTCCACTGTTATTGGTAAGGTGCAGCCATTGGTTAAGTCCATTAGATGCACAAGATTGTTGGTCTCCATCTACCATTGTAAGCGCGACGGGGTCATTTACCGTTACGGTTACCATCACACAATTCGAAGTATCGCAGCCTTCGTAGCGGCCATAGTAGGTCGTCGTTGCGTTTACGCTGACTGATAGCGAATCCCCCATTCCGACCATCATGCCTCCACATGAACCCGAATACCAAACAATATTTCCATTCGAACCCATACTTCCGCCACTAATAGTAAGTTCTACATTGTCTCCAGAAGCACATAAGAAGGCATTACTCACCATCGCTGCAGAAGGATCTGTAGGAGGCGTATTTACGATTACCTTCAATGGATCTGATATTTCCGTACAAGAACCCGAAGTTGCCGCTCTTCTAAACCAAGTGGTTTCTGTCAATGCACCAGGATCATAGTCTAGGGCTGTTGCACTTCCGATAGGCATCCAATTCATGCTATCCGTACTACTTTGCCACTCATAGGTAAAGCCTCCTGAACCCCCAGACGGCATTGTACCAAGCAACATATCAGGATCACCACCCGAACAATAAGGCCCCATAGCTCCACTTGCACTAATGGTATTATTGGTAATGGTACTAGGTGTAACCGAGATTGTAATCACATTCGAGATACTCGTACATGTACTCGAAGTTACAATACGTCTGTAGAAGACAGAGCTTGTTGTAAGAGGCGGATCATAAGTAGAGTCCAATGCCCCCACAATGATATTCCAAACGGCTCCATTCGGGCTAGATTCCCAATTGTATAGGAAGGAGCCATTCCCTCCCATCACAGGCCCAATAGGAGTAAGCTCAGGTGGGTCATATGCCCCACATACAAAGGCCGTTGCGTTATTCAGGGCATTATTGGTTATTTGCGGGATAGCATCAATTGTATCAGTTGATACACATGCCCCCAAGGTATAGGAAACGATATAGTTTCCTGCGGAGGGAGGAGTGAAGGTATTGCCACTAACGCCTGTACCCGACCAAGTTCCTCCAGATTGAGAGGCGGTAAGGGTTCGCGAGCTTCCCACACACATATCTAGATCGCTGGATGTAACGAATAGATTAGCAGATATTTGTCGGAACCAAAGCCCTACAGAGTTCGTTGATCCTAAGCATCCGAACTCATGCACAAGCACCCGTAAGGTACCTGTAAAAGTTGCGACCCATACTTTGGAGGATTGCACCCCACAGGCGTCATCATTGTGAAATACATTTACAGCATTATTCCCCTCAAATGCTGTAATCTCTGTGTCTATAGAGGTCATTCCACAGGTACCAAACTCATATTCTGCACCTGTTACTACATCAAATTGCGCCCACTCTCCTAATACCACTTGTACTGTATCATATTCACCACAAGGAGGAGCCCCTCCATTCACACTAAAGTTTGAGTTATTTGCACATTGTCCATACATGTCTGAGAAAGGAAATAGCCAAAAGCATAGGGCGAGAGCCAACGATAGGTAATTGTTTCTCATACTGGTTTTCTCGGTTTAATAGGGTAGAAAAAACAAGCCCACTAAAGTCCCCAGAGATTTGAGAAAACCTCCGTATGACACAGATAGAGCAGCTAACGAATCTCGACCATCCCCTGTCCTCATAATTGAAGAATTCTCTGAGAAGAGAATTGGGGTCCGCTCTTAAAACATCAAGTCTAACTCTAATTTTATTAATGTTAGGTTTTCCAAATGTGACGGGGACCAGTGGGTGTATCTTTAGTTATACGTAAAGCATAACGAAGCTTCCAACTTATAGCAAGGTAAATTATGATAATTCAACCTTTTGCTTTTTCATTGGTCTAAATTATAAATTTCTTATTGCTTACGCAATTAGATTTATTTCTCTATCTATTATAATTACAAATTGGCTTTTCTCACTTACTTTATCCCAACTTATATGTACTTTTGATAGTTGACGGAAAGGAGTTATGAAGCATACTAATAGAGACTTATACCTAAATGCCCATGTATAAACAAGCCCCTTTCAAGGCACTTAGTTTATCGCATCAGCGAGCCCCTGTAGAAATTCGTGAGTTGATATATTTATCTCCTCAAAGTTGTAGTATCCTATTACAACTCTTTCAAGATACCTTGGGTATTCAGGAGATGATGGTGTTTTCTACTTGTAATCGTACGGAGGTGTATTATGTATCTGAGCAGGATTGTTCTTCTACTATCATTCGATTACTGTGCATAGAGAAGCAGATTCCGTATACTGAAGAGCTTGCCACTTACTTTGATTGTATGGAAACAGAGGAAGCAGCCGCCGCTCATCTATTTGAGGTATCTATGGGACTACGCTCTTCTGTCATTGGAGACCTTCAGATATCCAATCAAATCAAACAAGCCTATTCTCTCTCGCATGATGCAGGCCTAGCGGGTCCTTTCCTTCATAGACTCATGCACACTATTTTCCATGCAAACAAAAGGGTTCAACAAGAAACTGCCTATAGAGATGGGGCCGCATCGGTAAGTTATGCCAGTGCCGAATTGGCCAAAGAAGTAACGGCTGTCATTCCCCAACCTTCCGTTTTGGTATTAGGGGTAGGAGAAATGGGACGAGATGTAGCCCGCAACCTAGACTCCACCCATTTTCAACAGATTCATGTAGCCAATAGAACCCGCTCCAAAGCAGAGGCTTTGGCACAAGAAATAGGCGCAACGGTCATTGCCCTACAAGACATTTCCTCCCACATCGACCAATACGATGTCATTATCTCCTCTTTGGCTGTTCCTACTCCTTTTCTAAATAAAGCGCATTTCAATCCCCATCATTTGGCCAATAAGTTCATCATCGACTTATCGGTACCTCGAAGCATTGATGCGAATATAGAAGAGCTTCCTCAAGTGATTGTCTATAATGTAGATGAGATCCAAGCCAAGACCTCTTATACCCTACAAAAACGCTTAGAGGCAGTACCCTTAGTCAAAAAGATTATCCAAGAATCTCTACATGATTTCTTCTCGTGGCGTCAGCAGATGTCCATTTCACCGACTATTCATAAGCTTAAGGACTCTTTAGAACAAATTCGGAAAGAAGAGTTAGCACGATTCTTAAAGAGTGCCTCTGCAAAAGAGGCTGAGATGCTAGAGGAAGTCACCAAATCTCTTATTAATAAAATAGTAAAGCTGCCCGTCTTACGACTAAAGGCAGCATGCAAACGAGGGGAAGAGGAATCGCTCATTGGGGTATTGAACGATCTCTTCAATTTGGACAAGGTCAATGCCTAAATCTCAGGACTTACTTAACGCGTGTCCATGTTTGGGTTCTGTAGAGGAATCCTAAGTATCCTCTTACATATAGTTTATTTGGGTCTTTTTTATCAAGCCACACCTTCGCCACGAAATCTTTACCCTGTTCAGGATCATATACACGTCCACCTTTCCAGGTGCTACCCGATTTTTTCAATCCCCATAAGATTTTCATCCCTACAATAGGCGCGTCCTTACGGTCTCCTGTACACTTAGAACACTTAGTATCTTGGGGATGCAGCAATAGTTTGGTGATCTTAGCATATAAGACCCCATCCTTTTCATACACCTTTACATGCGACTTATGTTCGCCTGTTTCATCATCAAGGGTTTTCCATAATCCAACAGCCGATTGGGCAAAAGCCATATGGCTCAGTAGCACAAACAAACAAAAGCTTAGGGATAGACGAAGAAGTTTCTTAGTTATCATAACTAATTGAGGATCAATTTTATTAAGTAAATATCTGGTTTAGCACTATTGTCTGAGGCTCTCGGCATAGCTCGCAACTGCATTCATATCTTCCTCAGAAAGAATCCCCTTATATGGAGGCATAGAATTTTTCCCCTCCTTCAACAAGCCAAGGATTTCCTCTCTTGTCTTCTCACTCGTGATCAATGACTTGGCTCCCGACTTCTGGGCATCGCCCTTCTCTCCATGGCAAAGAACACAATAGAGGGAATAAATCTCCTTTCCATGTGTTGCTTCATCATAATTTTGATCAGCTGGATTTACAACGATTTCCTCTGCAAGCTCCTGCTTCTCCACCTTGCTACTCATTTCGGCAAGTCCATAAGCACCCACAATCAACAGGAGGGTAAGAATTGCTAAGGCCTTATTGTGTCGCTTATATGCAATCACGCCAATAGGGATACTAGCAAGCACAATCGCAATCTTGATAAGCATCATATGCTTAATTTCGGCGATTTGGGTAAGCATCCCGATACCTGTTAAGAGAAAGAGGGTACTGATAATCATCTCAGGAACCTTCGTTTTCTTTCGGAAATTGTCCAATGTTTCTTGGCTAGAAAACAGAATCAGTACTGTTTTAATGACATAAATCAATAAAAAGAGTACCACTGTTAACTTATGAGTATGTAAAAGTCCAGTATACATATATTGTGTAGTTATTTATTCTAATCTTATGGGGCAAAAGTCGCAACCACCTCCTCCGACATGGCTTCATTGATGGGTTTGAAGCCAAGAGTCGTAAATAGGCTTTTGGCTGCAATATTATCAGAGGCATAACTCGTTCGAACCTCCTTACAATCTCGTTTCCTTTGAATCAGGCGAATGAGCTCACTTACTGCTTGCCGAGCAATACCCTTACGTTGGTATTCGACATCGATGAGTACACGATTAATCCAATACACGCCGCTAAAGTTAGCATACATCAAGAAGCCCACCATTTTTTCCTTGTATGTTACTCCATACGGATACATGGCCTCAAACTTTGCTTGTGCCAATGAGTACAGAACAGAAGGGGTAAAACGTTGTTGGTCTTCTGTAATGCGAATTTCTAGACAAGCTTCCCAGTTAAAGCGATTCAAGGGAACAATCCTACAATCAAGCCGCTTCATTTTCTTCTATTTTTCCGTATAACCCTTCAAAGCTATGAAAATCAAGTAAAGTTTTTCACATTATTCTTAATTTAGCCCATCATCAAGCATTTACCTAAGAATGGCAGCAAAAAACATAAAAAACAAACGTGCAACGCGGAACAAAAAGGCCGCCGCCAATGTACAAAAACCCACAGTGGTAGAATCTTGGAACGCCTTTCTCGGCAAGCACGAAAGTAAATTCTTCTGGCTTTCTTTCGCCCTATCGGTTATCTTCGGATTCTTACTATTCGATGTAAAGGTTAGCTTATCGGGAGACGATTCGGCTTATATCCTTAGAGCCTCCAAGTTTATTTCTAGTGGCGAATTTCCTACCTACCAAGGATCCTTGTATCCTATTCTATTGAGTTTGCCAATGGCAATCTTTGGGCTTAACCTCTTTGCCTTAAAGATGTTTTCCTTTTTACTGATTTTGGCACATCTATACCTTTTCCGTATTGCCTTCCGCAATCAAGTTGCGCCTGTCATATTGGTACCTGTTCTCCTTATCATTGGAATCAACTCATACCTCCTCTTCTTTGCCAGTCAGACCTTCACTGAGCCCCTCTTCCTTTGCTTACAGGCTGCATTGGCCTACTTTGTCCTTCAATACTTTGGCGACAAAAAGCCAGGTGAAGTGGTAGAAGAGCCCTTTGGTAAAACCTTTCAAAAATATTTGGTCATTGGGTTCGTCATATTCCTTATGACCATCACCAAAAACCTCGGATTGGTCGCTTTAGTGGCTGTTATTGCGTACTTCTTGTTCACCCGCCAATGGAAAGGTATAGGCTTAGTGCCAGCTGCATGGGCTGTCTTTTTCCTTCCCTTCCAATTGATCAAGCGATTTGTCTTTCAGGTCAATGAAACCCAGATATCTTCTCAAGGTTCAGGGTTATTGTACAAAGACTTCTACAATCCTGATAAAGGCTATGAAGACCTAGTGGGATATATATGCCGCTTTATCTACAATTCGGATATCTATATATCCAAATGGATGTATATCATCCTTGGGTTGCGCCCTGAAGGAATTCTCATGGAAGATCCAGATCCTTTTGCATGGTCACTAGGAGAAGCCTTAGGCCAAATAGATGGGTTTACGATTTTCTCTTATGTCGTCTTCGGAATCGCCTTGTATTGGGCATTTAAAAAGAGTCGGGCAATGCTATTTGCAGGAACCTATGGAGGCCTCATGACTGCAGCAACCTTCATTGTACTCCAAACCCGTTGGCAACAAGATCGAATGATCTTGATTTATATCCCTATATTGTTGCTCTTCTTGGCCTTTGGTCTATACCAATTGTTCCAACAACGCCTGAAATGGGCCACTAGCGTAGTGCCTATTTTATTGGGCTTCCTATTGATTACGGGTTTTATCCGAACGAATAAACGGGTGCAAGAGCACCAGCCTATCTTTAAGGCCAACCTTAAAGGGGATATGTTCTATGGGGTAACACCCGATTGGAAAAACTTCTTCCAAATGAGTAATTGGGCGGCCAATAACCTTCCTGAGGATAAGTTGGTTGTAAGCCGAAAAGCCACTTTGTCCTTTATCTATGGAGAAGGCCGTGAGTTCTTTGGTATTTACCGCCTCCCAACGGAAGATCCTGCGGAGTTGCTCAAACACCTACAAGACAATGGAGTAACGCACCTTTTGGTAGATGGCCTAGCTAGCTACAGTACCATGCGTCAAGTGTATGTCATCCTCAACAAGGAGTATCCAGGAAAACTGAAGTTGGTTCACCACATTGGACCAAGGGATGATAACTACACCTCTTATATAGTCGAAATTCAAGAGTAATCTTTTGTATATTTGCCTTCGATTGTTGCAAATCACCCCATCATGGAACAAAGACTCTTAAACGAAATAGAACACGGTAAATACTTGCTCGAACATGGAGCAGGCGAGGTCTGGAATTGGGAAACGCCTGCTGGTAAGAAACGGTGGAGCAGACGGGTGCAAATGCTCACCCAACATGTAAAGGAACATATGAATGTGCTAGAGATTGGATGCGGAACGGGTTACTTCACCAAGGAACTCGCCAAAACAGAAGCCCAAATCACAGCCATTGATATTTCTCCTGATTTATTGGAGGCGGCTCGGCATATCATCAAAGACCGCAATGTATTGTTTGAAGTAGCCAATGCCTACGATATGCAGTATGCAGATGCTTCTTTTGATATTGTGGTAGGAAGCTCGGTATTGCACCATTTAGAGGTCGATAAGGCACTGAAGGAATTCTTTCGGGTCTTGAAGCCAGGTGGCAAAGTCGTATTCACCGAACCGAATATGATGAATCCTCAAATTGCGGTTCAGAAGAATGTACCTTCTATCAAAAAACGTATGGGTGATTCTCCAGACGAAACGGCCTTCTTTCGTTGGAGCCTGAAGAGCACCCTCAAAGGACATGGTTTTACCAACATCCAAATCGATACTTTCGACTTCCTACATCCCCAAATCCCTGCTTCTATGGTCTCTACCATGGAGCCGATTTGTATGTTTGTAGAGAAGGTTCCTATTCTTAAGGAGATTGCGGGTTCGCTTTATATTCGGGCGGAGAAAGCATAAGAATTGGATATATCCATATAAGGCAAAGGCCAGTCTGATATTTCAGGCGGGCCTTTGTCTGTATATAAATAGGCTATACCTGTAATACCACTCCAAATATCGCTTTATAATGCCCAGCGACCCAAAATATGGTCATTGGGGATCCCATAACGCTCAACAGCAATAGATCTATTATCCATTTCCTCCACTCCTCTCTCCTACGCAACCAATAGATTCCTAGGGCAATATATACCCCAAATGCAATCACAAGTGCAAGCAATAAAGTCGCAATATTGTCATCATAGGGTTGGTATCCTGCTTGATACATCAACAACCAAACAATAACAACCTCCAGTAAGATTATCAATCGGATCATTATTCGTGTATAAAAGTCTTTTAGCCTTATTCTCTCCGAAAAGATTCCGCAAAGCTACGAGAAATAAATTTGTCCATGTAAACTGTATAGGGTGAGACCTACATGTGCCCACTTGTCCAGATAAAATGTACAAGGTGAGACCCTCATGTGCCCATTTGTCCATGTAAAATGTACAAGATGAGACCTCCATGTACCCATTTGTCCATGTAAAATGTATAAGGTGAGACCCTCATGTATACATTTGTCCATGTAAAATGTATAGGGTGAGACCCTCATGTGCTCACTTGTCCATGTAAAATGTACAAGGTGAGGTCTACATGTGCCCACTTCGACAGGTAAAATGCATAAAGCGAGACCTCCATGTATACATTTTACATGACAAACTAGAGAGAGGGAAGTCCGAAACGGGATTTTGAGCGGTAAACAGGCCATAAGGGAATTCCTACCTGTCCATTTCGTCATATAAAATGCGTAAAAAAGAATCTTTCCTGTATTACTTTGCCTTCTCTATCGTATGTTAGGATGTTCCCTCCTCTATATTTCATTCAAAAGAACGCATCAGATAGGATCCCTCTATGTATGCCTTCAAGGGCAATCTATGGGCTCAGATACAACTCCCAGAACATTGCTTATCAAAATGCTCATATAAGTATCCCTTCTATTGTTGCCTTTAGTCCCCTACTTACCATCCTATTCACTTCGAGGGGATATGATACCAATACTCCCTATAAGGGTTTGCATTATCCCGAAAAAATTGCCTCTTTCATCCCTCAAAAAGATGGCTGATTCAAAGACCTATTGTGAGAGTGTTCGAGAGTGGGAGGAAACCAACCTCCACCGCATATACCATGATACGGAATATGGTTTTCCTTTGTTGACCGACAATGAGTTATTCGGCAGGCTCATTTTGGAGATCAATCAAGCGGGATTGTCTTGGACAACCATCCTCAAGAAGAAGGAGAACTTTCGGGAGGCCTATTCGAATTTCGATATTGCGACAGTTGCCCAATATACAGAAGCTGATCGCCAACGCCTCCTTTCAAATGCTGGCATCATCCGAAATAAGCTTAAGGTCAATGCTGCTATTGTTAATGCCCAACGTATCCAAAAGCTACAAGTGGAATACGGTTCTTTTAAGAATTGGTTGGATCATCATCATCCTAAAACCCGAAAGGAATGGGTAAAACTCTTTAAGAAGCATTTTAAGTTTACAGGAGGAGAGATTACCAACGAATTCTTGTTGAGTACAGGCTATCTAAAAGGAGCCCATGAGCCCGACTGTTCGGTATACCATCAGATCATGAAACTCTCTCCTAAGTGGGCAGAACAAACCGAAGACTAGCTCGTTAGCTTTCGCATACACCACTCTAATGGCCCTTGCTTGAAGTAACGGCTCCAAATAACAGCGAATAAGACACAGGATAGGCTGAACACAACGGCATAACCCAACGAAAACGCTAAGGTGTAGCTTCCTTCTTTTGCTCCAAATCCCTCTAATGCACCCCCCATCCCTAAGATGACATGCCCTACATAGAAGGTCAATGCCAAGCGGCCTGTTTTGGCCAATGCCTGAAACCATCCTGCTTCTTCAAAGCGAGGGCTAATCCACACGCAAAAGGCAATGATAAAGGTGGCTATACTAATCCCATTAACCATATACAGAGGCATAGGGGGCATAGGGTTAGTCCCAAAGAAGATGGAAATAATGGCCAAATCTTCCCCACTTAGTCCAATACTAAAGCTTTCAATTAGGCTCCATGAAAGGAATTGCACCCCAATAAATACCACTAGGCTATAGCGCATCGCTCTTCGAACGACCTTTTCATCATACCAATTTCGTCTTCCTAACCATAAGCCATAGAGCATAAAAGCAGCCCATGGAATCACAGGATGGAATCCATTGTAAAATAGATTTCTAAAGAAGCCTTTGACCGTCCAGAAGTCCGCATAGGTAAAGGTCGCGAAGTTCCAAGATTGCTCATACGGAATAAAGTGAGTTAGGAGAGGAAAGCCCAATACAAGTAGGATAATGGTACGGAACAATGCTTTCTCACTGGCCTGTAAGAGTAGTAAGGTTAAAAGCATATAGATTCCGTAAAAGTGCAGAATATCTGCAGGCCAAATAGGCATATAAGACAAACCTAAGAAAAAGAGTACAAGGGCACGCTTAAACAAGCTCTTTTTAATGCCTGCAATTCGGGTCTTGTCTGATTGGGCGATGGCTGAATTGGATAATAGGGCAATGCCTACTCCTGCCAATACCACAAATGTGGCCGCAGCCTTGCCATCAAACAAATGGGCAAACCATTTTAATCCCGCTCCCGCATCTTGCTCCCCCAATACAACTTTGAAGTTTACGATGATCATCCCCATTATCGCAATGGATCGGGCGACATCAATGCCCAGAATACGCTTTTTCTTAGTCATAACGCTTACTTATTGAAACAATAAATCTCCATGTCCTCTATACTCACACTCTCCATCTATGAGCTTGTAATACATACGGACAGTGTCTTGAATCAAAAAGTTGCGTGCATTGACAATGATCACATCATTAAAGATGGAATCTCTTGAAATTAATACGTTTAGGTCTTCATCTACCAATCTATAGGCTAACCTGACCGATTCGGGCTTGGCCATTTGAATGAAGAATTGACCATCACTCGGATTGGGATACCCAATGATGTCCCAGCCCGCAGCATCATTACAATCCGTAGACTTGTTCTCCATAAATAGGGCGGCCTCATCATCTCTCCACTCATCATCCAATCGCCAATCATCGCTATCAAAGCCTAATACTAGTCCATTCTCATCAATTAAGGTGAGGCCTTCAAATACAATAGGACCGTTGGGGTCAGGCCCCTTATCGCAAGAGGTTCCTATCCCTATGAGTAGGAGCAATACCAAAACACATGTTAGTTGTTTCATCTCTGTGAAGTTGAAGTAAAGGTTAGGAAGGAAAACAATTGGGATTGCCCTCCTTTGCTCCTCAAAATAAAGAGAATTTAGGAGCTTACCTATACCCGTTTTACTCCCCCTTCAAAAAGCGTACAGAGGCATAGCCTTTATCAGATTGCAAGGTCAATAAATATAAGCCTTTGGGGAGTTCCTCCACAGATAAGTCCATAAAGGGCTCATCAAATTTTCCTTGCATAAGTAACTCGCCTTCAATTGTGTAGAGGGCATATTGCTTGCTTCCTGCTGTTTCTACCTCAATCTTCAAGCTTGCATAACAGGGATTGGGATATACCTTGCCTAACTCTTCAAAGGCCAAGGGTTCAAGGGCAGTTGTTTCTTCATGGGTAAGCATATATTGCCAAACAACCTTATAGGGCGTTTCGCTATTGACATCAATCGGCAATTCATGGTCTACGATGATATCACTATGCTCATTCCAACCCGATTGATTGACATAGGCATTATGATCAAAGGTCGAGGTATCCGAATACAATACATGCCCACCATTGTAGGGACTAGGCGTTATATCCGCATTGACTTCATTGCCCCAAGCCATCATCCCAAATAGGGTATAGACCTCAATACGACGAGGCCCAAGGTTTTGTTGATGAAAGAAGGCATAATAACGAGAAGCAGGTGTTAGATGCTCAGGAGAGATCCAAGAGGGTAGCCCATAGACATCTTGTTTGTCTGTTGGCGAATTAAAGAACAATACCCGATTCACAACATGTGCACGCGCAACCAAGGCTGCATGCCCCCCTCCTTGTGAATGACCCGAGAATGCAATCTTGTCCCAATTCAACGAATCTCCCGTAAAGAAATCATCCCATCCATAGTTCTGGTAGTTCGTATGCAGGTACTGAAGTAAGCGCAACAACCGATTCTCAATACAATTGTGTTCGTCTACCATAATGGTAGGATGCAGATCCTCTCCTGTAATAATCTCTGTTCTCGCCTTCTCCGAACATAAAGAGTCTGAATCTGTGGAGCAAAGTGAAGAAATGCTTGTACCATTCGGGTAAGCCAAACCTATTGCATGATATCCTTCTTCGGCTGCTGTCTGTACAATCTCATCATACATATCAGGGCTTGCATTGGTACCAGGAAAAAAGACAAAGCATTTCCCTTGAGCTGTCGAAGCCGTTGGGATATAAATATGATGATCAATGTTTCCTTGGTCTATAAGACTATCCGTATCATGTGGCGAAACGGTCATAAAGGAAGCCTGAGCAAACACCCAATGAGCAAGGCATAATCCGAGGAGTGTTAAGGTACATCTTTTCATGTCTATAAGTGGTTTGAGGGGTACTACAATAAGTATTAGACACTCTACAATCAAAAGGTTTAATCCCTTAGGCATTGGCCTATAAAACAACTGCCTCACAACCCTTATCTATTGTAAGAATCGGATTGTGAGGCAGCCAAAACAATTGTCCAGCTTATAAGGCAATTAGTTGAAGATCAATTTATAATCTGCTGTTGTACCTTTGGCATCATCAAATCGAATACGCACTATATACAGTCCAGCGTCTAACCCATTGCGATCAACTGTAAGGCTTCGATCTCTTTGGTTGTGGGCTTCGTATACCTTCGCCCCCATCATATTGTAGATACTTACATTGAAGGCCGCATTATTGTTCTGCACCTCTATTTGTACCTGATCAGAAGCAGGATTCGGATAGATACGAATGCCATTCTCGGCCAAATCGGGATCAAGAGAAGTAGAGAATCCGTCACAAACAATATCATACAAGAAGCGAGCGGCACCGTTCAATACAGAATCTTGGTAACCTGGAGGGGCAAGTCCTGTGAAATAGCTCACATGCTCATTGCTATTCTCTATTGTGATCAACTCATGGTATGACCCTACAGCATCCGCCTGCATTTTCATACTATTACTTCCTTCTAACAATACTCCAAAACCAGGAAAGAATTGTTGAATGGTTGTTCCATATGGAACCACATCATCTCCATCGTCATGCACACTAAAGCAAGGAGGGTCTGCTGCATCAATGAAGCTTGCCCGCGCCAATGCACCAGAGAAGTTTAATACACCTTGTACCTCCGAGGAATATTGGGTGTTGGGGCTGCTATTTCCATTAATCCCTCCATGCATATCCACCAAGGTCTGCATATAATCGGGCGTTGTATCATCTCCATCCCACATCCCCACATGCGAGGCAAGTAGGCCTCCTGCTGATATTCCTCCAAAGAATATCAAGTCAGGGTCAATACGATATTGATTCGCAGTAGCGGCATCTTCTCTAAAGAAACGTACGGCAGCTTTTCCATCTCCAACCGCCATAATCACTTCCTCAATCATATCCATTGTGTCATTAATACCTAAAATATCATATAAACGATAAGAAATCGTTGCGGTCACGAATCCTCGTTTTGCATAATAATCACAATAGAAATCCATATTTCCACGGTTCCCCCCAATGAAGCTTCCCCCATGCGCGAAGATGATTACAGGACGCTCTTGTTCTGTATCTCCCTGAGGTTCGTATATATCCATTGCTAAATTAGCATTATTCCCCCCAACAGTTGTTCCTTGTGCATACGAAACCCCTGAAGTCATGGTTACATCTGGAAATACTTCTTCAAGATAGCGTTGTCCATCGCAACTTGCATGTTGAGCGAGTAGGCCATCAGAGAGACAAAGAAATGCCAATAAGGCACTTATCATGAGTAGTGATTTTCTCATTAGATTTATCTGTTAGTCTTTGGTAAAAGGATTATATAGGCAATCAGCAATTCGACATGAAGGATAAGTTCGTAAAAAACCCTAGATTATGAAAAACATTTGTCAAATCTCCCTCCTGTGTTGCTGTATTATTCTTGTTTATATGTTTCAATAAAGTTCGTTACTCCCGTCATAAAGGCAGCTGTTTCATTGCACATAGACGCATGTCCAGAATGAGGCAGAATGAGCATATCCCGTTCTTCTGCTCCTATCCGACTGAAGCTCTCATAGCCTACGGCCAACGGTACAGTATAGTCGAACCTACCCCATATAAACAAAGAGGGTAGTTCGATGTTTTCCATTTCTTCAGCAATGGAATGCTGATACAAGGCTTTTAATAGGCGTAAGTTCACAGAGTTCATCTTGCTATCAGCCATTGCCAACACCCCAGCAGGAGCATTAAGGGTTTCTCTGATATCCGCATCAGCCTCGCAAATCGTAACAGAGTCTAGGGCAATGAGTAAATCCATTGCTTGAGCCGAAGATTGATTAATTCGAAGGGCATCCTCCCAAAGGTCTATATCAGCTCCTTCCACTTCTTCTAGTATCTCCTGCCAATCTGGAATAGCATTCCCTGATGCAATTTGTGCCTGCGCCTGCTCTACTAGCACTTGTTGAGATGTAGCAAACATGAGCGGGAAGTCATGTATCCCTCCAATGTTAATCCATCCCTCAAAATCTCTCTGGTTCTTCCTATCCAATAGAAAAGCAGCACTTAAATATCCTCCCCACCCATGCCCCATGAGAAAGAAGCTATTATCCCTCCCATAACGGGCTTCCAGCACCAGCTTCACTCCTTTAAGGTCTTTTACCAATGCCTCCACTGTCAAGGAATCCTCTTCGCAATCTCCTGTTGAGAGCCCTGTACATCGCTGGTCAAAATATACCATCGCGTACGTATCCTCTAGAGGCTCAGAGAAGGCTTGAAGTTGGTTATATACTGTGCTATTCCCACCAGGCCCTCCATGTATCAAAAGGATGAATACCTTAGATGCGGTATTGCCCTCTACCCAGACAGGCAAGGTGGCATCTTTCCCCTCCATGACAAAGGACTCTTCTACTCCTACCCCAATAGCCCCTTTGGGTTCACAAGAGCAACTCAACCCTAGGAAGTATAAAAACACATAGATGAGATTGTTTCTTCGCATAAGTCCTAAATTTACAGCAGAAAATATTGCTTGTCTCAGTAAACTATACGCAATCATTGCCCTAAAGGAAAGGAGCTCCCAGATGAGGACAAGTATAAACGTTCCTCCTTTGACCTCTTTTTCACTAATTGTGTATTATTGCTATCTACAAAAAATTACCAATGGATTGGGGATTAAGCAAAGGAAAAATTTGTAGAGAGCCGTATAAGCCCTATCTTAGCATTATAGGAATGATGGATCAAATGAATTCCCTCGATGCTTGAACTTTCTGGACGATATATTTTACATACTTCATACTCCTCCCGAGATGAATCTCACTTTCACGATTTTCGGTCTGTTGAAACGATGATGCGAATGTTGGGGTTTGTTCATGAAGTATACAAAAGAAAGATTAGCCTACGTGAAACAGCAATCGCTTACTCGCCCAGCCAAAAAGTTCATAGTTCCAACATATATCTCTTCTTTCTCAGTAAGGCATTTCTCGATACCCGATACATTAATAGTGAAGAAGTACAGTTCATACTCGAAAGGTATGCAACAGGAGAAGCCATTGCTTATGGGATCTTATTAGAAGAGTGTGCTTGGCAAAAGTCTCCTCTAGGTATCTTGCGGGTATTACCTCCAGATGGTATCAGTATCACAACCACCGATCTAGCTAAACCTAGTATATGGAATGTTGTCGGCCAACTTATACAGGCAGAAATCTATCGGAAGGAAGGGAAAACATACTTCGAGAAAGATGGAAAACTTGCCTCTGAGATTGCCCAAGAAAATGAACGCTTAGAGGAAAACCTACGAAAGCTTAAAGAAATCATTACAGGAGGCTCCCAGCATATTGTGAGATGGGATATCATGGCGCAAGCTGCTGAGAACTATGCCCGTAAAGGAGATAAGCGTAATAGCCTTAAGTACTGGTTGGATGCGCTCAAGATCGCTCGCGAAAATGCAGATGAAGAACGCCTTCTAAGTAGTTTATGCCATACCATCCAACTACTTATTGATCGAGGACGCTTAACAGAAGCCTTAGAACATGCCGAACTCTGTATTATATTGGCCAAGAAGCATGGCAATGTAGAAGGAGAAATCTATGGCCTTTGGGGCTTGGCAACCTTAGACTCAGTTAAAGGGAGATATGAAAACGCCCTCCAAACCTTTGTCCATACGCATTGTCTATGCAAACAATACAATATTCGCCCTAGCCTTATAAGTATGTCATTGGCCAATATCCAACTGTGTAAAAAACAGTTAGGCGAGGTAGCATTCTATCAAACGCTATCTCGCCTCGAAAATGAATTGCCGAAGGATATTCTTCCTTCCTTCGATATAACTGTATATTGATTCCTGTCACCTAACAGGAGGGGCTTCTTTCACGGGTACGAGCTCTTTTACAATTGTTTGAAGCACATCATAAGCACCTCCTGAAGGTCGAGGAGCATATGCAGAAATAAACGTTCCGTTTGTATTCAAGATTACATACCTAGGCAGTTGGGTTACATGATAATTGTCAATCATCTTATCATTTGACGGTACCAAAATATGCTCCCCATTCAAATTGAGATCGCGTATCTGTTGCATAAATACATTGCTACTATCCCCTACATTTACATATACAAATGATACGCGATCATTTGGCAACAACGGCTGAAACTTTCTCAGAACGTCAAACTCTTGTAGACAATCAATGCAGTCAGCATTCCAAAAGCTCATAAAAACAATCTTGCCCGTTAAGTCTCCCAAAGCAATGGAATCCCCCTTTTGGTTTACATATCGAAAGTCAGGAGCCATCATATTAGGACGCATTCGTTGTTCTACGACATAAGAGGTTTCTATTTTATCTAAGTATGGAGACTTCGGATAGGCTTTTCTAAAGGCATCTAAATGCTCTTTATATGCTTCTTCTGGAAAATGATAGTCAATTACTTCTTTGATTGTTCGTGCGGCAGCGTATTCATATGCCTTACCTGAAAGCTTCTTCTTGGTATTAGATACTAAGATAGATACAAGCTCTTTGTAATCAATGGGTTGTTTACGTACAGCCTCAAAATAGGCTTCACTATTGTATCCTACATATTCGCGCAGAAAGTCGCTATACTTTCGATTGCCTATAGCTTTATCATTTTCAATGGTGATACGGTCAAGGAAATCAAAATAATTCTTAGGAAGCTCCGCTTGCATCTCTTTGGGTCTCATCCGATTCTGAAAAGCGTATTGCAACAAAAGGGTCGCCCAATTATAGTCAATCTGCTGTTTGTAATACTCAATAAACCCCTCATCTAACCCATCCTTCAAGGGATTGTCCTTTAAATAGTCTTGGCTCCAAGTCCAACGATCTTCTACATATTCAAGGTATGCTTTTGGAACCAAGGTTTTTTCAGGCTCTTTTAAAGCATATGCATCCTTTAAACGTTCTGCGATATAATGAGACAAGAAGTTGTTCGCCAATGCTCCTGAACCTAAGAAGTTCGGCGATTTATTAAACCGTCTACCATCTACTTCAAGAAACAGTTCCATACCTGGTGTCACGTATAACTCTAGGTTCTGTTGTCCATGTACCAAGTATACCTCAGGTTTTCGGCTTGTCCAATCCAACTCAATTGAAAAATGGTTATTGCTGTCTAAGGTAGCATAATGATACTGATACCCATTACTTTGACTCAAGTCCATTACATCATCCAGATATACTAATACTACTGTATCTGATATAGCCTGATGAATAGTGCCTTTAATCGCTACCCCCCGAGCTTCCTCTTGGCTATTTTGTGCTTTCCCACAACTACTCAGATAGAGACAAACAAATAGACAAGTAACTGTCCAGTATATAAGCCTATACATGATAAATAATCTCCTTTAAAATATATTGTTTTTCCCTATAGTCTTATGAGAATATCAGATCCTCCACCAAAATTTCGTCTTCATCACTAATCAAAGCTGCCCGTTCAATTAAGGCTTTCAACTCCCGAACATTCCCTGGCCAAGTATGATTTACAAGAGCTTTCAAAGCAGGCTTTGATATGGTTTTTGAATCCAGATAATTCTGTTTACAAAAGTCTCTCAAGAAATGGCGGGCTAGCAGAATAATATCATTTCCTCTCTCTCTTAAAGCAGGCAATGGAATCAAGAATCCTTGTAAGCGGTAATATAAATCCTCTCGGAACTTCCCTTCTTTTACACGCTGAACGAGGTTTTTATTGGTTGCTGCAATTACCCGCAAATCCAATTGGATTTCTTTGTTGCTCCCCAATCGATAAATCTTGTTATCTTGTAATACCCGTAACAACTTAGATTGAAGGTTCATATCCATCTCCCCTATTTCATCCAAGAAAATAGTACCCCTATGTGACTCCTCAAACTTTCCTACTCGTCTTCCTACGGCACCCGTAAAAGCGCCCTTCTCATGCCCAAACAACTCACTTTCAACTAAGTCTGCAGGAATTGCTGCCATATTAACAGGGACAAAAGGTCGTCGGCTACGAGGAGAATTGTAATGTACTGCACGTGCAACCAGCTCCTTTCCTGTCCCACTTTCCCCCGTCACCAATACAATAATATTGCTCCGTTCAACCTTCTGAATATACCGTAATACTTTAAGGATTGCCTTACTCTCTCCTATAATGTTGTTATACTTATGACGGTCTATAACCTTACTCCGCAATTCCTCAACCTCTTTTTTCAGGTTTACATTAACAGAAAGATTCTTAATTGTATTGCTTAGCTCAACGACAGCGTTGCTATTTTTAATGATATATCCATTAGCACCTGCACTATATGCTTTCACTACAACCTCAACTTCTTCTTGCCCTGACACAATTACAGTTGCAATATCTTTATTATAATTCTTTACTTTCTGCAGAATGTCTAAGCCTGTCATTCCAGGCAAATTGTAATCGATTGTTACAATATCAGGGTTCTGATGTATTTGTTTGAAAAAGTCCTCTCCTGTCTGAAAAACCGTAACGTCGTTATTGTTTTCCCGCTCCAATGCCCGCTTCACGATCATACCAAAGATGGGATCATCTTCGATAACAAATATCTTGGTCATATATTTTTTTGCCATGCTAGACCCTACCTAAATAGTTGATTATCTGTTAAGTTTACAGTTTTATTAATTTTACCATTACTTGACTACTCATAAATCCTAACGAAAGATTTACCGTAGAAATAGCCTTAGTTAGTTATTCAGCTCAAAATTACACAATATGAGTTGATATTTATCCTAAACAGTTGCAAATTATAACTTATAGATATATTATATTTGCTATCCGATTGCAAATCATTTTATCTCGATAATCTTTAAATAGCGATTTAGATATATGGAATTAAGACCAGATTACTCCCAACTCCAAATGGTTTCTCAAGATGATGATAATGCTTTCATGATTCAGATCATCTCTATGATTGCAGCTGATACACCTATCACGATACAAAAAATAAACGAAAATCTTGAGAAAAAAGACTATTTAGAAATTAGTAAAATTATACACAAATATAAGTCTTCTGTGGGTATACTAGGGATGGAAAACCTTAGAGCAGCCATCACCCATGCAGAGCGGGAGGCAAAGCATGTTGAGAATGAGCGTGAATTTATTGCTAGAATCAATAAACTCACAGAAATATTCGGGAAACTTGAGTTAGAATTACAGGCAAAACTAAAGTCTCTCGGAGCCTAAACCTAGCTTTCCTGTATAAAGCAAAGAAGCTCAGAATCTTATATATAAGGTTCTGAGCTTCTTTGCTTTATGACTTGAGTTGGCCTGCTTCAAGTTGTAGGCGCAACAAATTGTTGTAAATTCCATCTTTATGTGTGACTAGTTCCTCGTGTCGTCCTGCTTCCATAATTTGTCCTTGGTCAATCACATAAATACAATCAACATCTCGAATGGTTGAAAGACGATGTGCAATAATAATAGTCGTACGCCCTTTCATAAGTGCATTTAAGGCCTCCTGAACCAAATGCTCTGATTCTGCATCCAATGAACTCGTAGCCTCATCTAATATCAATATTGCAGGATTCTTGAGAATAGCCCTTGCAATTGCAATCCTTTGCCGCTGCCCGCCAGATAAACGAATCCCTCTATCCCCTACAATTGTATCAAACTTCTCAGGAAACCCCATAATAAACTCGTAGGCATTTGCCTTTTTAGCTGCATCTAGAATTTCTTCTTCCGTTGCCTTTGGGTTTCCATAAGCAATATTTTCCCTTATACTTCCTCCAAATAAGATTACTTCTTGGGGGACAATCCCCATTTGATTACGAAGTTGATGTAAATCATAGGAGAAGATATCTTTTCCATCTACGGATAAGGTTCCTCCTTGAATCGGATAGAAACGAAGTAATAATTGGGCAATGGTTGATTTACCTGCTCCACTAGGCCCAACCAATGCAATTTTTTGTCCAGAACGCACAGTCAAAGACACATTCTCCAACACCGTCACATCTAAACGTGTAGGATACGCAAACTCTACCTCTTTAAACATGATGTCTCCTGCGAGTCGAGTTTCCTCCTCTTTTGCAGCTTCGCCAAATTCCCCTTCTTCATCCAGTATTTCAAGGACTCTCTCGGAAGCCCCTATTGTTTTTTGAAGCTCTCCATACAAACTACTAATCCCCCCTACTGCTCCTCCAATGAATGAGGTATAAATAATAAATTTGAGCAGTGCCCCAATAGAAAGGTTATGTTCACTAACCATACTTACGCCATACCACAAGACTAACACTATTCCTCCTAAAAGGGCAATAATAATCACAGTCGCAAATAGCCCCCGAAAAGTCGCAGCTTTAAGCGAATGAACAATCACACTATCCAAACGTTTACGATAACGTAGTACTTCAAACATCTCATTGGTAAACGCCTTCACCACATTAATGGCTTGTAAGGTCTCTTCTACAATGACATTAGACTCAGCGAGTTCATCTTGTGCATTCCGAGAGTATTTACGAATCACTCGACCAAACAAGATGGATATAATCACCATAGGGATAAAGGTGAAGACCATAAATAGCGAAAGTTGAGTAGAAACCATTAACAACAAAATCACTATTCCGCCTCCAAGCGTCAATATATTTCGGAGGAATTCGGCGAGGGTAAAAGATAGCATATCATTCAATTGGGTAATATCAGATGAAATGCGACTGGTCAGTTCCCCCACACGACGTTTCTCAAAGAAGACTAAAGGTAAGCTAAGCATTTTCTGATAAAGGGTATATCGAATATCTGCCATCCCCCTAACACTCACTTGTGCAAAGAGGTAAATTCGAGCAAAAGAAAATATCCCTTGCGTCAATAGGATGAGAGCCAAAATCAATGCGTTGCGATTAAGCAATTGTTTGACATCTGCCTCAGTCATTCCCTCTGCATTACCCTCAGATAAGAAAAATCCTTTGGTAGCAATATCGGCCAAGTCTCCAACAAAGTATGGAAAGGCCAAAGTAGTAAGGGTAGACAAAAGTAAAAAAACCATGCCCGAGAGAAAGTACCCTTTATAAGGATAAATAAACTTGAAAATCGAAAAGGCTTTCTGTAAGCCCGTCCGAGAAATCGGTTTTTTATCCTCAGCCGAAACTTCCCCCCTTCTTCTGCGGTTTTGTCGTTGCGCCATCAGTTATTCCTTTGCCAATCCAGTTACTTCAATATTCAAGATCCTCATACAATACCAATATATCTCCTAATTTGTTCGAAATGAAGCAGCCTTATGCTGATTGGAGTTGTTCATTTCGTTTGCGTCTCATGAATCCTCTTATAAGTCCAAAACCTACAATCAGCAATACAGGTAATAAGATATTCAGAATGCGAATCGTCCAAGCATTTTTAATCGCTTTATCTGCATTCAATCGTCTAATGACCACATCTTTAGAACGAATTTGTGTGATGGCACCTTCCCCTATTAAGAAGTCAATTGCATTCATCACAATCGCCTTATTATCAGGAGGCATATACCCTCTTTTTCCTCTAAAGTGTTTTCCTAATACAAACTCCCCATCGCTAATCACAACCATTTTCCCAGGAATACCACTTCTTGCCCCAAACTTTGCCGTTGGAGGGTTAGGAGCCGCCGAATCAGTAGGTGCCGTTCGCCCCGAAAACACAGACTCAAATACCCCTTCCAAAGTAATTCCTGTAATTTGAGCCCCCTTAGTAAACACAGACTTAGGAGGAGGGGATTGTACATATTCATTCACATCAATAAATTGTTGCCCTTGAATCGTCCGACTCGCAGGAGAAGTCTCAAGAAAAACCCTTGTCAGAACTCCGTTTCGGGCAAATGTATCTATACCACTAGCATAGCGATGCAAAATCAAATCGATATTACGGTTCAAAGGATGCTCTGGCAGCTTCAACAACATAGGGAAAAAGTGCCATGGTTTAGAATCAAACTGCATCCCTGAAGGAGTACTCTGAACAACCTCTGTTTTATCACATAATAAATCCTGAATTAGGTCATATCGTATTTTAAACCCATACTTCATGAACATATCATCAAGATTCACTTCCTGAAGTTGCGTCAAACAAGAGCGCTTATCATACATATCCATGTCCACAAGCTCTTGCCCCATTATCCACATAATACGCCCTCCACGCATCAAATATTGATCTATCTCATACTTATCTCTCTCAGAAAATCGCTTGGTTGGTTGGGCAATGACCAATACATCAATAGAAGGACTAATGGCATCTCCTGGCTTAACACTCATATCATAAGAGAAGACGCTATACGCATTTTGGAGTTCTGTGACGAGCTCTCCTAATTGTTCCAATGGATACTCTCCATGCCCTTGCATAAATGCCACAATCCCACTCTTTTCTCGTATCAATGTCCGTATAGCGGACATAAGCTTATATTCCAAATCCGCTTCAGCCTTCTGAAAATTGATTTCCCCTCCAGGATATGCACAACCTTTCAATAAGTCTACAAAGATTTCTTTCTTCTGATACTTAAGAGAAACGACGGGATACATCTTTTTCTCTGTTTTTTCCGCCAAACCCTGTTGCCGAACAGGAATAGGATAATAGCCCCTCTTCTCCAAATCAGCCATTAACTCCTTATTACGTGCAGGGTCAATAAAGTCAAATTCTAAATTTGAATACGAATATTGGCGCATCTCCGACAGAGTCGTCCGAATCATCTCTTGATACTTACGAATATTTGGCGGGAAGTCTCCTTCTAAGTAGACTTTCACATAAACAAGCGAATTTAAGTTACTCACCGTCTCCAAGGTTAAATCAGAGAGAGAATAGCGTTTTTCACTCGTTAGGTCAATTCGGCGAAAGTACCCAGAAGAAATCAGGTTCAACACAATCAGGATCAGAATAACCAATATCAATTGGATATTTCGCTGATACTTTCTCCTTTGTATGGCTTTTGCTTCCATCTCTATTACAAATTTACCCGTGCAATCTACGAAACTATCCCAAAAAATAACCTAAATCTCGAATACGCTTAAGAAAACCTCGATGGTTCTCTGGCAATACAACTACATGATAATCTTCTGCCTTCAATATCAGCTTACGTAGGGTAGGGTCATTCACAATCGTTTGGAGGAGTTCTGGTTGAGACTCCAATCGGTAAACTTTCGCTTCTTCAACTCGGTTAATTAATTGATTTCGAGTTTTTAACTCCTTCTCAAAGGCTTCCCAATTCTTTGGCCATTTATTGCCTACTACTGATTTGAATTTCTCTAGTTTGCTCAATACAGCAGGCATATCACGACAACCTTTCAGAAAAGAGCCAAAGGTTACTTTATAATGTACCTGATTAATCGGAACTGCCAACTCTGATAATACATGACGCTTAACATTACCGACCGATTCTTCCACATGAATCAATAATTGGCTTTCATCTAAGCGTATCTTGCCTTCTTCCTTCTTGAAAGAAGAAAAATTATAGTTGTCAATCCGCCCTAATAAATAAGCACCTAACCTTGTCAAACGTATATAACGAAGCATATCAAAAGGGCCATACAATTTATAATCCTCATGAGTATGTATATCGCCCCAAGGTTTTTCTAATGCTTTTGCAGGTCTATCATAGGCAATCTCTACAATCCCTAAACTGGCCAAAACAAAGAACATGGCATATATACCATATTGCTCCACTAAATATTTAGGATCATCTAGCTTCCAAAGATAGGACTTTTTCTTCTTCCCATTTTGAAAATGCATAAAAGTAGATTCGTACCGTAAATCGTCTGCATCAAGAGGAACAAAGATCTCACTTTCAGATCTCAATACATTGGCAATCAATTTACTATCTATCCATTTATCTATAGGCAGTGTGTATAAAAGAGCTACATAGTTTTCCCCAATAGAATAGACATTAGTATCGTGAAACTTTTCGAAGTAATAATAAATATAGTGAAGCCAAAGATTGTTTGATACAAAAAATGCAAATATCAGTTTTAGGGTATCTTCAGGTTCTGCCTGTTTCAAGTCAGAAGGCAACATCGCTATCAAATAACCCGCCAGTGTAGCTCGTGTGTAATCTGTCATCGGGTCATCTCCCCAAGGATAGAAACGCTTCAATTGTAAGGCTTTTTCTATCTTTTTAATCGAAGTTGCATGCAAAACGCCTTTCTTCGTCAATTTGATAGCTCCTTGAGCGTCTAATCCAACCAATAAAGAGAGATCCTTCAATACACCTCCCTCATTCGTAAAAACAAAGTCTGTTTTTTCTGGCTCAACAACTTTTATCGTTAAAGATTCTGGGCGTATAAAACAGGTATTCAAGTATTTACGTATAGAAAAAGGTAACCTAAAGAAATAAATTGGATTGGCACTGAGAAAAAACGTTCGTTGTCGTTCTGGAATAAAAAAATGCGTAAAAGGGAGAGGCTTTGACCATCCTGAATTATTTACCGTATCAATAGCAAAACGTTCGGAGAAAACTTTACTTGACAGTACTGGATTCCAAATCAACAGTTCCCACATCTTCTTAACCTTCTCAGGTAGTTCCTGAAAAAGATGAACGAAAACCTCCTTTCTCAAACACTCCGCATATACCTCTACATACTTCGCCTTAGACTTGAATGGCTTTTTTTTCTTGAGTTGGTTATAATACTTATCCAATACTGGATAACGAGCTGCAATTTCGAGGTGGTTGAATACAAACCCCTTCACATGTTTATCTACAATAAACTTTAGTTGCTCAAACTTGTAGTGTGAATCCAGAACCTTTCGAATCTCCTGTATCGTCATATTGTTTTGTATCAATTACCCAACAAAGATACAGAGAAAACAAAAAAAAAGTGCCTTTTACTGCTTATCAAGTTAAAAGGCACCGTACACAACTTCAAAGCTGTGAGGTTTATATCCCTCGTTCAGCTTCTAATGAAACACACCAATGAAACAATGAAAAACCATATAACAATGAAAACCACCTTATTATTAATTCTTTACAATTATTTTCTGATATATCTTTATAAAATCTTCAATAGTAGGAGATATCAAAGATTTCACTATTTCATCTCTATTATCTAAAAGAACATGAGCTTTTTACCACTTGTTTTAAGCGAACGCTCAATTCCATCAACGCAAGCTTTCGCAAAGGAGTTGCTTCTAAAACGAACAATGGAAAGAATATTTGTATATTGAACCTCGAATTATTTTCGGTCTATCCCCAATGTTTAATCTTCAACATTAATCAATATGCGAAAATTTACATATCTCTTTTCGCTCGTAATGCTAATTGCGCTCTCACAAACGTCCCTGGCCCAGCAAGATACCATCAGGGTTATGCACTACAATATCTTACAATACGGAAATACATGTGCAAACGTAAACATTAACAGTAAAAACACATGGCTAAGTGCAATTACTGGATACTATAAGCCCGATATTTTTACCGTAAATGAAATGGCCGCCAATCAAGCATATGCCGCCAATATCCAGCAAAATGCCCTCACCTATCAGACCATGGAAAGAGGAGATTATACCAATCAGGCAGGTGGAAACCTAACCAATATGATTTTTTACAATCCCGATATCCTAGGCTATGTAAGCAATGAAATTATAGGCGGAAACCTTAGAGATGTAAACGCATATACCCTCTTCGTTAAATCAACAGCCACAGATGCTGGGTCAGATACTGTATTCATCACCTGCATCGTAGCCCACCTAAAAGCAGGCTCTTCTAGTTCTGATGAATCCCAAAGAATGGTTGCAGCAACCTCCATAATGAACTGGATATCAACTAATAATCTAGAAAATGTAATGGTCATGGGAGACTTTAACCTGAGCGATGACCAAGAAGATGCCTATTTCGAATTCGTTAATAATAGCAATACAACCATTAACTTAACAGATCCTGTCGGGCTCTCATGGACAGGCTCAAATTATGCCATTCATCAAACCCAGTCCCCTCGCCAAACGACCAATGATTGCGGAGTAGGAGGAGGTATGGACGACCGATTCGATTTCATCTTATTTAACAATGATATTGATCAAGGTTCACAAGGAGTTGAGTTTGTAGCAGATAGTTATGAAGCATTAGGCAATGACGGTCTATCTTACAATGATGAATTGGCATGCAATGGAATAGCTGTCCCTTCAATTATTTGTAGCAGTCTCAAGCAAATGTCCGATCACCTTCCTGTTGTTATGGAACTCGCAATTCCTGAAGCAACAACCTCAATCGAAGATCTATTAAACCAAATAGAAGGCCTAAAAATTACCCTACTCACCCAACCTTTCAATGAATCTCTAAGCCTCCATCTAAAGGCCAAAGATATTTCACAACCCTATAAGCTCTCTGTTTCCAATCTATTAGGGCAAACAAGTATTCAAGAAACCCTCCGACTCGCCCAAAAGAATACAACCCTATCTTTCCCAACAGCCCAATGGCCAAAAGGAGTATACATCCTTACGATTCAATCTCCCTCGGGAGAGTATGTTAGCCAAAAAATAATCAAACAATAAGTTCTTCCTCCTCTAAAAGGTAAAGTATCAATTACAAGTATAATAAAGGGATATACAAATGTTTGTATATCCCTTTATTATTAACAGTTCCTATCGAGAGGCATTATTATCGTTTTTAGGAAACGGCTCGGAAAGAAGCCCCTATATGAATTTCGCAACTCATGAATCCCTTGAATTCTATTCTAAACCCTTCTTTTGAATTCTGATTATCCCATCACAGTAAAAACACATTAAAAATGAGGCATTACATTCCAAATTACAACACCCGTATTCATTTTTCATAATTAAACATTTAATAATCAGTTGTTTATATATATATCAAGCCCTCTAAAGACAAATAACCTTTACCATACCCAATATGTTGCGAACAATGCAGGGTCTCCTATACAGAAGTGTAGAGCCGTGGTTGAGTTTGTAGTGCTCGCTCTACAAAAGTGTAGAGCCGTGGTTGAGCTTGTAGTGCTCGCTCTACAAAAGTGTAGAGCCATGGTTGAGCTTGTAGTGCCCGCTCTACAAAAGTGTAGAGCCGTAGTTGAGCTTGTAGTGCCCGCTCTACAGAAGTATAGAGCCATGGTTGAGCGTCTAGTGCTCGCTCTACAAAAGTGTAGAGCTATAGTTGAGTGTCTAGTGCTCGCTCTACAGAAGTGTAGGGCTAAAGTTGAGCTCTTAGAATCGCCCACTCACCTTCCTTCATATCCATACCCCCAAGGTTCGTAACCCATACTTTATCCAGCAAGCTCTCCTCTTTAGGAACTCAGCTTATGATGTAGATGAAATATTGTATAGTTGATTTATATAGCCATGTAGGTACGATCTAACTTGATTAATGTTTTCATGCTACTCACCTCCCCTTCCTGAAAATTAGCATACTATATCAAACCCCTAGTAACCAAAACCAACCCAACAATACTTCGCCCCTATTAAGCATGATATATACAGGGTAATACCCATAATAAACATTAAATATACCGTACTCCCGCCAAAAATACCGCTCACGCAACCAAAACGACCGTTCATACAATGAAAGCGACCATTTAAACTTTTTTTGTCGAATTCCCCCGATATAGCCCTATCTTTGTGTCGTTCCCAATAAGGAATAACAAATCAATTAAACATTTCAACAATTTCACTAAAAATGCTACTCAATTCAAACACATATCGCGTCCATAAATTCGGCACATGTTTTGGGATAATGTCATTAGGCAGCCCCATTAGTGCGGAACAAGATTGGAACAAAAGGTGTGTGAACTGGCAAAAAAGCTAGTTTCTACAAAGGAATGACCGCCATTCACACACCTGAGCTGAAAAGTTCGGGTTTTTTTGTGCCCTCGCGGTTCTAAGAAACATAAGCTTACTCTTCTTTAGAGTAGCAAGAACAAGCCTGATTTTCAGTAACTTACATAATAACTGGGTTCACTCAGAACAGGAAAGCTACGCACTTTCCAATAATATGTAAGCCAATCAATAGAGCTTCTGGTTCTTTATAGGAATCTTATATCCTATAACCTAAGAATATCAAGACCCTGTGCCTAGAGCACCGTTAAGACAAGTACGAACGCCTCTCTGAGTGCCTATCGTATAAATAGCGTCAATACGCTTAATGGGGATACTATACCACTTAACATTTTAATGTCAGAAATCATGCGATTTAACCTTACTATTAAAAGAAACAAAAGAACGAAGAACCACGAAGGAGCAGACGCATTCATCATGACCCCTAAGCTGGAATTGTATGCAACAGTAGTGGCATCTACACTAAATGACTCTTTCTATGAAAAAGCAAATGACCGTTTGAAGAGAATCCAAGGATTAATTCAAACTGTTGCACAGAAAGATCCTAACTTCGTCGCAAAATTGGCAGTCTATGCACGTGAAAAGATGTACCTACGTACTGTTCCGCTTGTACTGACAATCGAATTGGCGAAAATTCATAACGGTGACGACCTAATTCGACGTTTGACAGCTAGAGTGATCCAAAGAGTAGACGAAATCACAGAAATCCTAGCATACTACCAAATGGCGAATGCACGTAAGGGCAACAAGAAGCTGAATAAGCTTTCTAAGCAGCTACAAAAGGGTATTGCGGATGCATTCAACAAGTTCGATGAATATCAATTCGCTAAGTACAACCGAGATGCAGATATCAAGCTACGTGACGCTCTCTTCCTTGTACACCCTAAGGCAAAGTCTGAAGGACAGCAAAAGGTCTTCGATAAGATTGTAAACAACTCGCTTTCAACTGCTTATACTTGGGAATCTCAAATGTCCAAGGCAGGACAAAAGGACTTCAAGTCTGCAGATGAAAAGAAGCAAGCCTTCAAGAAGACCTGGGAAGAATTGATCATGAGTAAGAAGATGGGATATATGGCGATGCTACGTAACCTGAGAAATATCCTAAACGCAGGGGTTTCAAAGGAAGCAATCAACAAGGTAGTAGCAACACTTTCTAACCCATACCAAGTTCGTAGATCAAAGCAGTTCCCATTCAGATTCTTGGCTGCATATAGAGAACTGCAATCCCTAAGTAGCGGATATACATCTCAGATTTTGAGTGCGCTTGAATCAGCAATCTTGGCTTCTGCAGATAATATCAAGGGATTCGATGAAAACACAAATGTGATGATTACAACAGACGTTTCGGGTTCTATGACCTCCACACTGTCAGGAAAGAGTGTAATGCAGTACAAGGATGTCGGTCTGATTCTGTCAATGTTGCTGAAGTCTAAGTGTGCAAATGTTGTTACTTCAATCTTCGGACATACACACAAGGTAGTGCAAATGCCTACTAACCAGATCATTGCGAACGCTGAAAAGCTACGTAGATTGGATGTAGGGCACTCAACAAACGGATACCTCGCAATCAAGCACCTAGTAGATCGAAAGATCAAAATGGACAAGGTTATGGTATTCACTGACTGCCAGCTGTGGAGCACGAACTGGGGAAATAACAACACCATCGAAAAGCAGTGGAAGAAGTACCTTAAGATTGCACCAAACGCGAAGTTGTATCTATTCGACCTAGCAGGATATGGAAATACACCGCTTGATACAAGCAAAAATAATGTATTCCTCATCGCAGGATGGTCAGATAAGATCTTCAACATCCTAGAAGCAATCGAAAACGGTAGCTCAGCGATCAAAGAAATCGATAAGATTAAAGTATAATATAGGAGAGGTAAATAGTTTCGTAATAAAGTAGTGTAAAGAGGGGTAATCTTTATTGTTAGGGAGGCTTCGGCCTCCCAGCAATAAGACCCGAACGCCCTAAAATCACCACAAAGTAGCATCTAATTGTCACAGAATGCTATCATGGGCAAGCTATGCCCTTTCTCAAACAAGAAATCAAGAGGTTCAGCCTCACAATCATACGAGTGCTTGGTCTAGCGGTTTAGGATTCCTGTCTGTCACACAGGAGGTCGCGGGTTCAAATCCCGTAGCACTCGCCACAAAATTGTTCTTTACTATCATTCGGGTGCTTGGTCTAGCGGTCTAGGATTCCAGTTTGTCAAGCAGGAGGTCGCGGGTTCAAATCCCGTAGCACCCGCAAGTAATAACTAAGTGCCAAGTCCAAATTGGCGAAAAGTTCATTGACGTATCAGCCGTTCACGCAATGGGAGGCGTGGAATACACAGGAAAGTCAGCCTACTTCCCTCCAAAAGAAGACCATATAGGCCAAACTTCCCTGAAGTACACTCCTCGCCTCTCATTACTAGGCACAATCAACCCGTAGCTCAGTCCAGTCGAGCGCTTGATTTGGGTTCAAGAGGGCGCAGGTTCGAATCCTGCCGGGTTGACTTCAACATATATATTAAAGTACACAATGGGAGGCGCGGAATAATAGGAAACTTAGCCGCCTTCTGTCCAAAGGAAGATCGGTCTAATTTCCCTTAGGGCGTCGAATACACAAGAAAGTTAGCTTTCTTCTGTCCAAAGGAAGAACTATATGGGCGAAACTTACTTGATGAGCACTTCGCGCCTCTCATTACTAATCAACTCGTGGCTCAGCGGCCGAGCGCTTGGTTTGGGACCAAGAGAACGCAGGTTCGAATCCTGCCGAGTTGACATACAGAAATGCTTCACCGATACGGTTATAATAATCAAAATCGGTAAGTCTTCTAACGAAATTTAGGGTGTCGTCAGGAAAGCGTTACTTCGACATTTTTACATGTCTTGTAGGTTCGAATCCTACCAGCTCCACAATCAAAAAACAACTAACAAACGGGGCTGTGGCGTAATTGGAAAACGCACATCACGCTCTTCGCTTTTTACCCCTAAAGAAATACAAAATATAAAGGATGCCGTTAGATAAGTGATACTTCGGTTAAACTAATTCTTTTCCAGAAAAAGTTATAGGTTCGAATCCTATCAGGTCCACAAAAGGTAATATTTCACATTTATATGGGCCTGTTTTTTCTTCACTCATCGCTTATTGCTCCTTTATTTTTTCCTGGGGTTGTAGCTCAATTGGGGTAGAGCATCTGTTTGAAACACAGAAGGTACGGTTCGAGGCCGTCAATCCCACCCAATTTTTTTCCATACACGGGGTTGTAACTCAATAGGTAGAGTGTCTGTTTGAAACACAGAGGGTGCGGTTCGAGTCCGCCAATCCCACCTAAGCATTATCATGCACATGAGCCTGTCGTCTAACGGTTCAGGACATCGCTCTTTCACAGCGGAAATGGGGGTTCGATTCCCCTCAGGCTTGCAATTTAACGATCATATCATCCGAGCCCGTCGTCTAATGGTAGAGGACATCGCTCTTTCACAGCGGAAATGGGGGTTCGATTCCCCTCGGGCTTGCAAAGGGTGTCGTAGGTAAGAGTTACTTCGATTTTCTAGCTCAATGGTAGAGCATCTAACTGTAAATTGGAACGTTGGGGGTTCGAGTCCTCCGAAAATCTACATTAACCCGCTCTTATCACTTATTACCCCTTTATCTTTTTCATATCATAGGCTTGTAGCTCAATTGGCAGAGCACCTGACTCTTAATCAGGGGGTCGTGGGTTCAAACCCCACCAGGCCTACCACGGGTGTCGTTAGGGAAGCGTTACTTCGTAACTCAATTGGTAGAGTAATTAATTAGGGATTAATTTGTTGCGGGTTCGAGCCCCGCCGAATTGTACCTCGGTACAATCAGTCCGCTTCTCGCCTGTTGCCCCGTTTCTTTATTGCATTGTAGCTTAATCGGCAGAGCACTCGTCTCATAAGCGAGCAAGTGTGGGTTCAAGTCCCACCAATGCAACCACTATTGAGTGTCGTTAGATAAGAGATACTTCGAATTCGTCGTTCATTTGAACAACTGACTCCATCAGTTGAGGCAAGACATTGGTCTGCCACAATTTCAAGATCATCCTCTTATCGCTAGTTACCTCATTGTATCTGGGAGTACGCCGAAGCAGGAGAGTCGGAGCGGTCTGTAAAACCGTTGCAACAGCTGAGTAGGTTCGAGTCCTACTACTCCTACCATACATAATCTAATATCTTGAGTCTGTAGCTCAGTCGGTTCAGAGCATCTGTCTTACAAACAGAAGGCCGTAGGTTCGAATCCTACCAGATTCACAATCAAACACATATTTGGGAGTGCGCCGAAGCAGGAGAGTCGGAGCGGTCTGTAAAACCGTTGCAATAGCTGAGTAGGTTCGAGCCCTACCACTCCTACCATAATCTACTATTTGGGTCTGTAGCTCAGTCGGTTCAGAGTATCTGTCTTACAAACAGAAGGCCGTAGGTTCGAATCCTACCAGACTCACCTTAACAACCAGATATCCAACTTATACAACCAACTTATTCCAACGAATGAACTAACACTGTCATTCCAACTTATACAACCAAGAATGGATCTGTAGCTTAACAGGAAGAGTCCCTGAATTCGAATCAGGGGGGCGCAAGTTCGAACCTTGCCAGGTCCTCTAGGGTGTCGTTAGGTAAGAGATACTTCGTAGCTCATTTGGTTAGAGCGTCTGACTCATAATCGGAAGGTAGTGGGTTCAACTCCCACCGAAGGCTGCTAGCCTTAACCTCTCTTATCGCTTGTTACCCCTTTATTTACAACTGGAACTGTAGCTTAACAGGAAGAGCCTTTGACTACGAATCAAAGAGGCGTAGGTTCGAACCCTACCAGTTCTACCGATAACACCGATAAAGACCTGTAGCTCAGTCGGTGAGAGCAGCGGACTCATAACCCGAAGGTCGCAGGTTCAACTCCTGTCAGGTCTACAAAGTGAGACAAACAAATAAAAGTAGTACAACAAACATGATTAGAACAGCAATAAAGTAAGCTTTCAACTAAACGACCACAGAACTAGAGCTGTTTCCTACAATATGGGCCGATAGTATTAATCACTTGGCAAAACCCTCGGCTTGCACCCGAAAGATACGGGTTCGAATCCCGTTCGGTCCTCCATATACATAAGCATCATCTGGAAGGATGGCAGAATTGGCAATGCAACGGCCTCGAAAACCGTCGTCCTTAATAGGACATGTGGGTTCGAATCCCTCTCCTTCCGCAAATCATTACACAAACAATTGGGCTGATAGTTTAACATTGGCGAAAATCTTTGGCTTGCACCCAGAAGATACGGGTTCAAATCCCGTTCAGTCCACAAAAGCATTACGAATTGGAAGAGTGGCAGAATTGGCGATTGCAACGGTCTTGAAAACCGTCGTCCTTGAGAGGGACATGTGGGTTCGAATCCCTCCTCTTCCGCAATCCTAAACACATACACAATCGGAAGAATGGCCGAATGGTAAGGCACTCGTTTGGAAAGCGAGCAGGGAGCAAACACTTCCTATGTGGGTTCGATCCCCGCTTCTTCCGCAAACTAATTTTACTAGAATTCGAGGTGTTAATGGCAGCATATCTGACTTCCAATCAGAAGGAGTGGGTTCAACTCCCATCGGATTCTCCCAACTTATCAATCGATAACGCCAAACAGTTTATGACTTTTAATCGATTGTAACGAATAGGTAAATATGAAATGTGAGTAAGAAAGGAGGTAATGATTACTTACAAGGGTGAGCCAAAGGGCTGATCAGACGGGCAACGAAAAGAAACAAACGCTCTCCCTATTTTTTCGGAAGGATGGCCGAATGGTAAGGCACCTGACTGCTAATCAGGCATGGGTCCTAAAAGATCCTATGTGGGTTCGATCCCCGCTCCTTCCGCAACAATATGCCCAGATGGTGGAATTTGGTAGACACTCCAGCCTCAAAACCTGGCGCCGCATGGCAACTGAAGGTTCGAATCCTTCTCTGGGTACTTCTACTCCCGCCCGAGTGACGAAACTGGCAACCGTACTAGTCTCAGCAACTAGCTTCCATTAGGATTTGTGGGTTCGAATCCCACCTCGGGTACTCAAAGTCAAATAAGTACATATGGAGTCTGTAGCTTAATTGGCAAAGCACCAGTCTGTGAATCTGGTAGATACGGGTTCAAATCCCGCCAGACTCCCCACTATTCCCGAACGAGGAATCATAATAAGATTGTTAATCCAAAATTCCACGTCAGGACACAAGATTCGACGGCTTTACATGGAGTATGTAGCTTAATTGGCAAAGCACCAGTCCGTGAAACTGGCAGATACGGGTTCAAATCCCGCCATACTCCCCATTTTTTATCTAAGTCCCGATGATGGAATAGGCAGACATATCAGTCTTAAAAACTGAGTTTTGCAGGTTCGAATCCTGCTCGGGATACACATAGAAACATCAACCCTAACCCATTAGCTAACAACCATAACTAACGCTTCAAAACAATGAAAGGACTTTTACTAATTCTGATCCTTGCTCTGGCATCAGAAAAGCGAACCAACTGGTTCAAGACCAAACCGAAGAGAGCGAATCGGCCGTTAAACGCCAATTAGCATAAATAGACCTATAACTCAGTGGCTAGAGTATCTGTCTTTTAAACAGAGAGTCGTGGGTTCGAATCCCACTGGGTCTACTTTCTCTTCTCTTTCATAGACCTAAAACTCTGCGGCCGAGTATCTGTCTTTTAAACAGAGAGTCGTGGGTTCGAATCCCACTGGGTCTACTTTTATATTCATATCTGTCCGAGTGGCGAAATTGGCATCCGCACTAGCCTTAGAAACTAGCACACTGGGGGTTCGAATCCCTCCTCGGATACACACAATCAATATACAATGAACCCGTAGTTCAAATGGTGGAATACTTGTCTGATATACAAGAGGGTGATGGTTCGAGTCCATCCGGGTTCACTTTCACATTCAAACATCTGTCCGAGTGGCGAAATTGGCATCCGCACCAGTTCGAGAAGCTGGCACACTGGGGGTTCGAGTCCCTCCTCGGATACACTCATTTCGCAGGCCTTCGTAGCTCAATTGGCAGAGCAGCTGACTTGTAATCAGCAGGTTATGGGTTCAACTCCCTTCGGAGGCTCTCTATAGTATTTTAGTTAGAGGTGTGGTCTAATGGTATGACCTCAGACACCAAATCTGATGACGAGGGTTCGATTCCTTCCGCCTCTGCAACAAACTCTTAAAGAGTGCCGTAGAAAAGTGTTACTTCGCCTGATAAGCGAGAAATGCGGGTTCGAATCCCGTCCGACCAAAAATCGGTAGTCTAACGGTAAGACACTAACCACACACTTTTCGCTTATTGCCTCTTTTATTTTCTTCATACAACCTTAACTAACTCATAGACAATTATTTTACAGAGGTGTCGTCTAGTGGCAAGACCCCAGATTCCAAACCTGAAGACGAGGGTTCGATTCCTTCCACCTCTGCAACAAACACTTAAAGAGTGCCGTAGAAAAGTGTTACTTCGCCACATAAGCGAGAAACACGGGTTCGAATCCCGTTCGGTTTAAGAATCGGTCGTCTAACGGTAAGACACTAATTACACACTTTTCGCCTATTGCCTCTTTTCTTATTAGCCTCGCGTAGCTCAATGGGAGAGCGCCGCAGTATGTAATAGCGGGTCGCAGACAGAGTAA
>Ga0163111_10000005_pt1 | contig 187524 bp, 139 predicted proteins | sample CRUFie1St18metaG_FD_109645 | JGI IMG/M metagenome (GOLD analysis project Ga0163111, IMG submission 109645) | Marine microbial communities from the Costa Rica Dome - CRUD Field 142mm St18 metaG | ecosystem: Environmental > Aquatic > Marine > Oceanic > Photic zone | place: Costa Rica: the...
CTATTCCCAAAACGCCACTGAGAAAGACCCAAAAATGACCGAAACAAGAGAACGAAATATGCTTGCGCTCCAAAATATCAGAGACGAATCAAAGAGCCATAGACACTTTTCGGTCAGATACTAACTATGCTCAGACGCACGTCTCCCTACAACATCAGCTGTGATGTAGAGGGGGTTCCCTACGGATCTATACAACATCAGCGGTGTAACTGTGTTCCGACATGCGTCTCCCTACTACATCAGCGGTGATGTTGTGGCAAAACGCGCGTCTGGAGTCATATCCGTTAACGTATTCGGGGGTAGTGTCCAAAAGATTGGTCAACATCACAGGCGGATATGGCTTCGGACACGCGTCTGGAGCCATATCCGCTAACGGATATGGGATTTTCCGTCTAGAAAAGTAGACAATTCATCTAAAAACGAAAAGCGGGCGGATGTATGCAACATCCGTCCGCTTTCACTTTCATGATATCTATATCGATCAGTGGGCTTATCCTCCTTGAGAAAGGGCTTCTGCACCTGATACAATTTCCAAGATTTCCTTTGTAATGGCAGCCTGACGAGCTTTGTTGTACCGACGCTTTAGGTCTTTCAAAAGCTCCTCAGCGTTTTCCGTCGCATTGTCCATCGCAATCATTCGCGCTCCTTGCTCAGAAGCATTGGATTCCAATAGGCCTCGATAGAATTGTAGCTTCAAGGCTTTTGGGATCAACTCAGTTACGATTTCCATTTTGTCGGGTTCGAATATATAATCAGAATTTGCGCTACCTTCTCCGCTTCCTTCTTCCAACGGAATCGGAAGGAAAGGTTCGATGATACGCTTCTGAACCATGACATTCACAAACTCATTGTATGCAAGGTAAATCTTATCCCATGTGCCATCCAAGAATCCCTTCATGACTTCTTCTGCAACAGGATCAGCCTTTGCGAAAGACAAACCAGAGAAAACTTCTCTATTTCCTCCTAAGATAGAATAGTTACGGTTACGCAAGTATTCGAATCCTTTTTTCCCCACACAAAGGAATTCCAAATCTCCTGCCTTCAATTGTTCGGCATGATGCTCCTCAATGTATGCAAACATTGCCTTCAGCAAGTTGGAATTAAAGCCTCCACACAACCCTCTATCCGAAGATATTACCACAAATAAAATCTTCTTTTCCTCTCGGGTTACAGCATATTCGTTTGCTATTTCTCCCTCAAGATTGGCAATGAGGTTTCCTTTAATCTCATTGAGCTTGGTAGCATACGGACGTAGCTGCATGATCAAGTCTTGCGCACGTCGTAGCTTTGCAGCTGCTACCATTTTCATTGCCTTGGTGACCTGCTGTGTGTTCTTTACACTTTTAATTCGGCCACGTATATCCTTCAAACTAGCCATAGAATGCTATACTTAATTTGGCTTATTGCAAAAGAAAGGAAGGAAGGCCAGCATATCCATTACCAGCCTTCACTATATCTTCAATTAGAATTATCTTTTGTAAGAGTCTGCAAGTTTCTTCACAACTGCAGCCAATGCTTTTTCCTCTTTCTTCGACCACTTCTTGTTTCGAAGGTCTTCCAACAACGCCTTGTGTCCATGCTCAAGCTCACGGATCAAAGCTTCTTCGAACTCGTCAATCAAATCAACAGGGACTTCATCCAAGAATCCTTTGGTAACCGCGTAGATAACCGCAACTTGGTGCTCAACCGCTACAGGGCTATATTGCTTCTGAACCAAAATCTTTACACTTCGCTTTCCTCGGTCTAGCTGACGCTGAGTCGCTTTATCCAAGTCAGAACCGAATTTTGCAAAGGCTTCCAATTCACGATACTGAGCCAAATCAAGCTTCAAGGTACCTGATACTTTCTTCATCGGACGAATCTGTGCCGATCCTCCTACCCGCGATACAGAGATACCTACATTAATCGCAGGACGTACCCCAGAGTTGAAGAGATTTGCTTCCAAGAAGATCTGTCCGTCTGTAATAGAAATTACATTGGTTGGGATATAAGCAGATACGTCTCCTTCTTGTGTTTCAATGATAGGCAATGCTGTCAAAGATCCGCCCCCTTTCACCATTGATCGGAATGACTCAGGAAGGTCGTTCATTTGAGAAGCAATATTGTCATCATCAATGATTTTCGCAGCACGCTCCAACAAACGAGAGTGAAGATAGAATACATCTCCAGGATATGCTTCACGTCCAGGAGGACGACGAAGAAGAAGCGATACTTCACGATACGCAACCGCTTGCTTAGACAAGTCATCAAAGATCATCAAAGCAGGACGACCCGTATCACGGAAAAACTCTCCAATCGCAGCTCCAGCAAAAGGAGCAAAGAATTGAAGCGGTGCAGGTGCAGACGCAGGCGCAGCAACTACTACTGTATATGCCAATGCTCCATTGTCTCCCAATGCCTTAACTACCTGTGCTACAGTAGAGGCTTTTTGGCCACACGCAACATAGATACAATATACAGGCTCCCCTCTATCATAGAATTCTTTTTGGTTGATAATGGTGTCCAGCGCAATCGCTGTTTTTCCTGTAGATCGGTCACCAATAATCAACTCCCGCTGTCCTCGCCCAATCGGAATCATCGCATCAATAGACTTGATTCCTGTTTGAAGTGGCTCAGATACAGGCTGACGGTAGATTACCCCTGGCGCTTTTCGCTCATAAGGAGATTCGTATAGCTCTCCTTCGATAGGGCCTTCCCCATCAATCGGCTCTCCCAATGGATTGATTACACGACCCAACATTCCTTCTCCCACTTTAATAGATGCAATCTTTCCTGTTCTCTTTACGGTATCATCTTCCTTGATACCTGTAGAATCGCCAAAAAGTACCGCCCCGATATTGTCTTCCTCTAGGTTCAATACCATTCCTACTGTTCCATTAGGGAATTCAATCAACTCCCCCGCCTGTACTTTTGTCAATCCGTAAATGCGCGCAATCCCGTCCCCTACTTGAAGAACTGTTCCAGTTTCCTCAAGCTCTGCTGCAGATTTGAAGTTTGATAACTGCTCTCTTAATATCGCAGATACTTCATCGGGTCTTACCTCTACCATATTCTACTGAGATATATTAATGTTAGAAACAAATAAATAGTAAAAATAAAGCTATGTGTTGTAGAGAGATTAATACTTTTTCACGTAAGTATTTTTCTCAAATTCCTTCTTAACTCTGTTAAGACTTGCGGAAATACTTCCATCAAGTAAGGTATCCCCAACTTTTAGCACAAAACCTCCAATCAAAGAAGGATCAACGCGTTCTTCAATGAGTACACGATTGCCCGTTTGTTTTTCGATCTTCTGAACGATTTCTCTGACTTGAGACTTTGACATTGGGACGGCACTAATGATTTCACCTCTAACGATTCGCTTTTCCTTGTCATACAATGCCACAAAGGACAAAGCAATATCGCTAAGATACATTTCTCGATGCTTACGAAGAATAATCTTGATGAGTTCGGGAGTGAATTGAGTCTTGAACTTTCCTCCAAACACCCGATTGAAAACCGCACGTTTCTTAGACGAACTGATAATGGGGCTCTTCAGCAACAAGTCGAAATCTCGAATATTGCATGTCTGAATAATCACCTCCATATCATCTCGTGCATCATCTAGGAGATTCTTTTCTTTGGCCAATCCGAAAACGGCCTTTGCATATCGATAACCTAAACGTTCTTCAATCATTGTTATATCAAATTAGCATCACCCAATCCTAGATACGGCGATATCTTAGTTATAATTCATCTCGTTGATTAACTTCTTCGCATATGCTTCCTGAGCCGAACGGTCATTAAACTTCTCACGAAGAATCTTTTCCGCAATTTGTACAGAAATCAAACCTGCTTGGTTCTTCAATTCTGTCAAAGCGCGCATTTTTTCAGCCTCGATTTGCTGACGTGCTTTCTCTAGGTCTCTCGCACGAACTTCTGCTGCTTCCGCCCTCGCATCTGCAATAATTTTTTCACGCGCTTCATTTGCTGTTCGCAAAATAGAATCTCTCTCTATTCTTGCTTCTCTCAATAGTGCTTCATTATCAGCCTTCAATTGAGTCATTGCTGCACGTGCCTTCTTTGCTTCATCTAATGAATTCTGAATAGAATCCTCACGCTCCTTCAAAGCAGCAATGATTGGTCCCCAAGCATACTTTCTTAGGATGAAGAAAAAAGTAAGAAAGATTAACGTTGCCCAGAAAAATAAACCGAGTTTAGGGATTATTATTTCCATCTATCTTGTTTTATAGTAGTATGAAGGAAAGTAAAACGTAATTATTATCTCTACCCTAATAAGGACAAAAGAGAAAAAGGGAGAGTCGAGGCATTCCCTCGACTCTGTTATTCCTTATCCTTGGAAAACACCAAGAAGACAGATTACTTCACCTAGAAGCGCTACCCCTTCCACGAAAGCCGCAGTCAAGATCATTGCACCTCTGATGTCTCCTGATGCCTCTGGTTGTCTTGCAATCGCTTCAACAGAAGAAGCTGCAAGTCGCCCGATACCTAGTCCAGCGCCAATGGCACACAATCCTGCACCGAGTCCTGCACCTAAAACGTTCATAATTACTTGATATTTAGTATGTAAATAATTGAATTCTAATGATGATGTGCGTGATCTTCATGGTGGCTATGGTCTTCCAATGCAATCCCTACGAATACCGCAGTAAGGAGGGTAAATACATAGGCCTGAATGGTTGCCACGATTAGCTCCAATCCAAAAATCACAATGGTAAAGACTACAGAAAGAGGCATAATCCCAAATGCTCCTACTGCGTTCTTTCCATTCTCTCCCAAGATGAAAATCAATCCAATCAAGGAAAGAACCATAAAGTGACCCGCCGTAATGTTCGCGAACAAACGAATAGCAAGTGCGAATGGCTTTGTAAACAACCCTAACACCTCCACTACTAAGGTTAAAGGCTTTACAAATACGGGTACACCAGGCATGTTAAAGATGTGCTGCCAATAGTCTTTGGTTCCACTGAATTGGGTAATGATGAAAGTCAAGAATGCCAAAGCAGCAGTGACTGAAATATTCCCCATGATATTCGAATTGAGTGGAGTCAATCCAAATAGATTTGAGAACCAAATAAAGAAAAAGAGTGTAAGTAAATAGGGCAAAAACTTTTCGGCCTTGTCATGCAAATAGTTCTTTGCGATGTCATCTCGAACAAACTCAATAACAGGCTCGAAGAAGGATTGCATTCCAGAAGGCGCAGCCCCCCGATTTGCAGCATATCTCTTTGCAACTCGTGTGAAAACAAATACCAACAACAACCCAATCAAAAACATTTGCAATACGGTTTTTGAAGGAGAAAAGTCGATAACTGTTACAGCCTCGTCAATATCTGCTGGATTGATGTGTCCATGATGCCCCCCTTGATGATGATCACTTGTTTCTCCTTCGTGGTCATGACCTTCATGTCCATGGTCTCCATGCTCCTCATGACCGTGGTCATGTCCCTCATGCCCATGTTCTCCATGCCCATCATGCGTTTCGTGCTCTCCATGCCCATCATCATGGCCTCCACCATGTCCTGCTCCTGCTTTCAACGCAACTATTTGCTCGGCCAATCCTTCATGAGAAACACTATATTGTCCATCCTCAAGCATGGCATGCGTATTCATATAGAATACGACACCATCTCGGCTACTGTAAAACAACCATGGAAGATGAAGTCCTATAGAGGTATAGTTACCGTCTCCAGAAGGAATATCTGTAATGTGCCAGTCGTGGCTTTCGAGTACGTGATGCATCATTACATCACTGTAAGACTCTTCTTCGCCTCCTTCGGCGAATAGCACACCACTGAACAAAACGAATAATACTGCGAGTAGAACTCTTTTAATTGCCATGCTTTTTTATTTCAAGCGTGTGTTTTAGCTTTTCTCTCAGGCTCTTTAAAATCGCCGCCTAAATTACGCATTAAACCAAGAACTTCAAATGAAGTAAAAACAAAATAGCAGAAGAAGTACATAATGACATACTCTTTGACAACCGCAGGGAAGGTTATTGCAACAAATACAACAGCCAATATTCCTAATAACATCTTGACGGTCATCGCAGATAAGATCGAGGAGATAAATTGATTGACCCTCTTCTTAAGTCCATAATTGGCTAGAGCATATGCCGCAATTCCTGTAACTAGACTCACCCCTATTGCTGATGCCATAGATACAAAGCTCAATTGAGGTAGCCAATACGTAACAATGACAAACGCTATGACTAGGAATGCGATACTCAACGCCAAAGAAACCAGTATGTAACGATACGTAGTCAATCCACTTAGTGATTTGGGTTGCAAACTTAATAATAAGTTTAGGTCTTTTGCAATTTATCCGAACGATTCTCCTTAATAGAGTACATTTCTCTTATAAAAAAGTACTATTGCCCCCGCTAAATGACAGGGCAATAGTACCGTTTATATGTTAACTAAATATGTATTGTAAGATTAAAATTTCACTTGATTTGGTTAATCCTCCGAATCATCAAATACATCGCTACCCCACATCCAATAAGCGAAAAAACCAGCATAAACCAAGGTTTCTCTGTCCCCACTCGTTTATCTAAAGAATAACCAATAAAAACAAATAACAACAAGCTTCCAACAAGCTCAAATCCAATGCTGGTATACCGTAAGTAGTTATGATGCTTTCCTTTACTCATAGTCCAATTTTGCTTTTGCAATGGGTGTAAATACAAAAAAGCTGGACGATTCTCCAGCTTTTTTGCAAATATATCTTCTTGTAAACTTCCTCCTATGAGGAGCAGAAGTTCTTCTGTTGTATATGCACAAATATAGTAAAGATAGAACCTATCCTACTTTGTTGATTCGGCTTTTACGCTCAGAACCTTTGTTTGCACCCGACTTAGCAAGTAAATCTCCTGGCTTTTCTGGAGTCTTAGCAAGTGCGTCTTTTGCAGCATCTCCCATCTTACAATTTCCTGTAAAGATTGCTCCCATATGAACAACCAATTTAGGCGTAAAGATATCTCCAAAGATACGTGCAGTCTTGTCCATTTCCATCAACTCACGTGTAATCACATTTCCTTTGATTTCTCCTGCAATCTTTGCATTACGTGTATCAACATTTCCTTCGATATAGCCAGTCTCTGTTACAACTAATTTAGAGTTACAAACCAAAGTACCAATGATTTTTCCGTCTACTCGAATATCTCCTTCAGCATTGATATCTCCAACAATAACGGTTCCTTTAACGATTGCGTTATGTCCAGAACTCATAGAAGAGGACTTAGAAGATCTCAATGAAGAACCTGAAGATTTAGAAGTACTAGTGTTTTTACTGCCAAACATAATGTATGGATTGAATAATTGAGGGTTAAAATTAAGTTACTTTAGGCTAAGGTAGTCCTTTGGGTTTACAGGCCTTCCCTTATACCATAATTCAAAATGCAAATGAGGGCCAGTAGAGTTCTCTCCCGAATTACCAATCACTGCAATAGGATCGCCTGCCGTGACATATTGGCCTAATTCTACAAGAAGCCTACTATTGTGTTTATAAAAAGAGATGACATCTTCTGGGCTTGCAACCCCTACAACATGGCCATTCTCTTCTGAATACCCTGCTGTAATCACAAATCCACTCGATACAGAACGAATCAACTCATTCTTGTCTGCTACAATATCAACCCCTAAATGCAATCGTTTTTCGTCAAATTCATCGCGAATAACTCCATCTAATGGAGACTTTAAACTCGAAAGAGGAGATAATACCCGTTGCCCAATTGGAGCAGGAGCACTTTCTGCTTGCTCTTCAGCTGCATCATCCTCTGTATTCGCTTCTTTTGAAGATGGCTTATCTGCTGGTTGCTCTTCCTTTGTCTCAGGTAGAGTAGGTAAGTCATCTATAGTCGGGCGCAAAAATGCACCTCCTTGTTCCAATCCTAGCGCACGCTGATACATACGCATAAATGAATCTTGTTTGGCCACTTGATCCTCTAATTCAGAGATTTGCCCCATCGCAACCTCCAAACGGTTCTGCAACTCTGGGTCTACACAACCTGGAATATGAGGACGCATGGCGGGCGTGAACATCACGAAGCTCGCCGTACCCCCGATAATAACCAACAAGAGTAATAAACCAATAGAAAATACCGTTATCGGTCTGAAGATGTAAGCCCGATACTGAAAAAGGGTATCACTATCAATGATAGATACGGTATATTCTTTTTTTAATTCTTGATATAGTTCCTTAAGAGACATATAGAATCTTTTAAATCAGAAAGAAACTAATACAATATAGCAAAAACCTTTGTATTTCTAAGATTTCCAACAATAAAGTAAGTTCCTCCTTCAAGCCCCACTAAATAAACCAAGACAACTTCATCTAGTAATCAATAGATAGGTTATAATTTGGTCATTGTAAATGTCCTGACTTATTTGGTAATTTTACACAATTTCTGTAAACAGAAAGAGATTTTGGTTTCATCTAGAACATTAGACCATAAACTATCCAAAAGCGAAAAGCCTTGAATACTCACAAAATTATAAATTTTTTATTAATAGTCTCCCTGCTTTCAATTATTTCTTGTGGGAAACAAAAAGACCATTTTGCGGCTAAGGCATATCATAATACTACTTCGTTCTTTAATGGGTATTACAATGCACGCGATTTGTTTAACAAAACCGTGAACCAACTTGAAGCGAGCTATAAAATACCTGAAGAAGGATTAATTGATATCGCTTACCTTGGGACGGAAGACGAGATTAAAGGTTACGTCGGAGATCTAGATAAAGTAATCGAAAAGAATGATGTCGTCATGTACAAACACCCAAAAGGGAATTGGGTGGATGATTGCCGACTACTGAATGGAAAGGCATGGTTCTACAAACAGAACTATACCCTCGCCATGCAAAACTTCGATTATGTAGTGGATTCCTTCCCCAACTCTAAAATTCTCCCTGAAGTGCATTTTTGGCGGGCAAGAACTTACTACATCACAGATCAAACCCAACTTTCGGCTGATGTACTCAACCAATTTGTCATCCCATACCTTCAAGCAGAAGAGCAAGAAGCGTATGTAGCCTCAAATGAAACACAGGATTCCATTAAGATAAAGGATGACCTGAGAGGGGAATTCGCAATCTTCAGTAGCAAAGTTTATCTTGATCAAGAAGACTACCTTGCTGCTGCTACCATACTCGAACAGGGAGTAGATTTCATCAAAGGGCGAGAGCGCCGAATTAAAGCCTACTTCCTCCTAGGCCAATTGTATGATAAACTCGGAAGTTTCCCTAAATCATTCGAATACTTCGAGAAGGTGGCAAAAAGTAATAGTGAGTATTCCTTGGTATTTAAGGCGAAAATGCGGGTTGCACGCCTCTATGTAACTTACCAACGAGTAGATGATCAGGGCAATGAGGAAATCTATAAATACCTCACAAAGCTGCTCAAAGATGAAAAGAATGAAGAGTATCGCGACCAAATATACTATGAGTTTGCCCTCATCGAATTGAAAAAAGATAGCCTAGATAAAGCCATTGGCTATCTTAACCAATCAATTGCGGCAAATCAAGGAAACACCCGTCAGAAAGCCCTTTCTTACTACAAGATAGGAAACATATATTTTGACAAACTACAAGACTACACCCTCGCACAAACCTACTATGATAGTGCAGCGGCGGCAGTTGCTCCTACAGATCCCGAATACCAAGAGATAAAAACCATTGCCTCAACTCTAAAGGATTATATCACCCAAAAGAATACCATCCAATACCTAGATAGTATGCTCTGGCTGTCTACTTTAGAGAAGGATGAAATTGATGAGATTATTGCCAATATTGTAGCAGAGAAAAAGAGAAAGGAGGAAGAGGAGCAAGCCAAGTTGGTCAACCAATTAGATCAAAATCCGAACGCTTTTAACCCCTTCAATAATCAATTCAATAACCAGAATAGGAACAATAACAATAATAGTAACAATACAGGGGTTTGGTACTTCGATAATCCCGCCACCATATCCAACGGAAAAATCGAGTTCCAACAGAAATGGGGGCAAAGGAAGAATGAGGACAATTGGAGACGGAGTCGAAAGGCCGCAACCTTTGCCAATAATACCTCCACTCCATCCACAGAAGATCCAAAGGCTCAAGATCCTGCCAAAGCTCAAGTGGATAGTGCATTGCTCAAAAAATATGGGAATAATTATGAGTATTACAAGGATATTCCTATCAGTAAGGAGGAAAAGGACGATTATAATAGCCAAATTGAGGTAGCAATGTATAAACTGGGTCAGATATATGCCCAGAAGTTGAATGAGCCCGATTCGGCTATCAAAGTATATGAAGCCCTCCTAGATCGATTTGAGGATACTGAGTATACACTGCGAACGCATTACGCCCTCTACAAGCTATATAGCGAAAAGGATAACCCTATTGCCAATATCCATAAGGATTACATCCTCAATGAACATCCCCGCAGTACCTATTCGGCACTTATCCAAGGCCTAGATCCAGATGATTTGAAAGAGGATCAGAAAGATTTGGAGTTTACCTACTATGGATTGCTCAATGCCTATGAGAGAAGGGAGTTCGAAACGTGTATTGGCTTTAGTTCCTTCCTTATATCCGAATTCGAGAGTTCCATTGACCTAGATTTAGCGCAAGTCTATTTCATTCGAGGAATGGCTTTCGGTTTCCTCCGAGATTACGACAGCCTTCGCTCGAACTTCATGTATGTCAAGGAGACATTCCCCGAATCAGGAACCATTCCTCGAATCAATGACATCCTAAAAGCATTAGATCAAGAAATGCCTCTCAATCCTGATGCAATTAGTAAAGTTCCTGACAAAACGAAGCCAACCAAGCCTACGAAAGTTAAGGTGAAACAAGAGGATTCTTCGGCCAATATTCCGACCTCTGATACCAAACCGAATCAGGCCAAAGATGAGCCTAGTGAATCAGAAGAGGAAACCTATAAGGGCTTCAAAGAAACGCCTAAGGCCAATGACAAGATTGTCGCATTGGTATTTGCTAATAAGAGCAATGTGAAAAAGACAGAGGTAGAAGCCCAGATATCGAATGTAAACAACCAATTGTTTAAGGAGTTGCGCTTAGCAGTCAATACGTTTAACTATCAGCAAACACACCTTCTCTTCTATATCAGTTTCTTCCCAGATGAAGAACAAGCAAAGAAGTATGTCCGAATGGCAGAAAAGGATGAGGGGCTCTCTAAGCAATTGACAGATCCAAAAGATCGAGTAATCTACATCAGCCTATCCAACTTCAAAGTTGCGTATGGACAAAAACGAATGGATGATTACATTAAATTCTTCGACAATGTCTTGACGAAATAAGAAGATAAGCTCCCTCTCTCTATAAAGCGGAATGGCTTGGCTCCGTATTAGGAACCAAGCCATTTTCTTATATATCGACAAATCCTTATTGCTTCAACACCTTCGTTGTCCAAACCCCTTGATGAGAAGACAGTCGGATGATGTATAAACCAGTAGGACTATCAGAAGGAAAGTCCCATAATGACTCCACTGATTCTATGGGCATCTCTAACAACTTTTGCCCCCATACAGATAGCAACTCCATCTTCATATCCTCCCCTTTCCATCCATCGATTGCCAGATGAAACGATGCTTCCACAGGATTAGGATACACCCCAATTGTGTAGAACTCAGCGAGACTAGTTGTCGGTTCGTTCGCTGTAGGGAAGGTTCCCATTAAGAGATATACTCCTCCCGAGTAGTTTCCAATGAACAACTCTGGATGCCCATCGGCATTTACATCTCCAACCGCAGGACAGGACCGAAAGCCAGGCTTTACAATTCCCCATACAGAATCTGTCAGTGTGAAGGTTCCCATTAAGTCCGTCTCAATATCCTCATACAATTGAATACGGCCGCTTTCCCCTCCTACTGCCAAGTGATACTTCCCATCATACTCGAATATATTGGGGGTGCTATACCCTAGGTTAAATGCCGACGAGGACAAGTCTATACCACCCAATTGGCTCGTAACCAATGTAAAGTTGGGGTTCGATAAATTGCCTGTATTCCGATAATAATTCAGAACGCCATCCCGCTCTCCAACCACAATATCCAATAGTCCGTCTCTATCCAAATCAATCAATTGGGGGGTTGCATCGAAGCCCACATCAATGGTGAGATACAGCATATTCATCACATTCCAATCTGGCAATGAATCGGGTTCGGCAGTATTCATAATGAGGCCAAGTTTTCCTTCCCCTGTCCCCACTAGCAAATCTATTGCATTGTCTCCGTTTAAGTCTCCGAATGTAGGAAAGAGATTGCTAGGCAAAGAGGCTTGTCCCAAACCCGCGAGATCTTCATCCACCAATGAGAAGATAGGGTTTGTGGAGGTTCCAACATTCACATACAATGCAATCTGGCCAGGATCAACAGGGTCAGGTGTATAAAAACTCCGATTCCCAACCGCAAGATCCTGCAATCCGTCACCATTGTAATCCAACAGCACAGGATACGCACCTTCTCCTACGTCTATCATTTGGTCAATGAACAAATGCTTGCTTTCAAATTGGAAGTCAGGAATAGAAGCATTGCCCACATTCTTATAGAACCAAGCTGCATCATGATTTTCAGATATGTTCAAGGCACTGGGGCTAGCAACTAAATCCTTGAGGTTGTCATTGTCAATATCTAAGTAGTAGGCAGCAGGCAATACAGGAATATCTACAGGAGTGGAATTCGAAGGAAATGCCAAATCTTGGCTTGTCATATTAGCCGCTTGAGGCGTTCCATCATTGGACAATAGAATCAGATTAGAGAAGAATAGATCGCCCAATACTAGCTCCATGTCATTGTCTCCATCCATATCCAATGTTAAAAGAGCCGAACCTGCATGACGAGGAGTTCCTGTCGTAGTTGGTGCAGGAAGTGATCCTGATGGACGGCAGGAGATTCCTAAAGTAAGTGCATTTGAGTTAGGATTCTCCGAAAAATTCCCCCAACAACCATCAGTCATATGAAAAAGCAAATGCTCACAATTCCCATATACCTCCATCGATTGGTTTTTATGGAACTCTACCAACAAAGAGTTCGCATCAAATGTTAATATATCAAGATCTCCATCTCCATCCACATCCGAGATTGAAGGAAGATCCTGATAAGACACGAATAAGTCCGTCCAAGTAGTTCCATCATATAGCGTCTGAATGAGGCTATCACCTGTAACCAATGTAAACTGTAGGGAACCCGATACAGGCATTTGGTTCTGATACACAATAATTCCCCCATCCCTAAACGCAAAGATATCCTCATACCCATCACAATTGTAATCAGCCAATAGCATCCAGTTTGTCAGGGTAGGAAAGCGGCGAATATACTGAGGGGCATATTCATACGAAATTTCTCCCATGATTCCTTCGTTACGGAAAGGAAGCACCCGATCTCCAGAACGATCGAACAATACGACATCTTTCACACCATCCCCATCCAAATCAAGCTTACCAAATTGGCAAAAGTTCATACCTCCCGCCCAAGGATTTGCGAGTGTATCTCCTCCCGCCACAACCTTTATGCCCTGTCTCCATTGAAATGCTAATTGGGATTGAGCAAAGAGAACATGTCCTATGCTCATGCAAGTAAATAATATAAGCCAATGCTTTATCATGATATGGATATTCTTTTCCCAAAGATACGCGCTAAGCAGAAGAGTCGTTGGATAAAATCCGACAATCCCTCAACAATAAGCACAACAGGGAAGCTCCCTAAGGAACTTCCCTGAATATTCGTGATAAAGCAATGAATCTATTTTGCAATGATTTTATGGGTTGTGCTACGACCATCGACTGTTAGCTTCACAAGATACATTCCTGAGGAGAAGCCCGATAGCGCAGGATTGAACTCATAGGTGTACTCCCCTGTCAGCTGATGACCATGGGCGAAGCTTTGTATCTTCTTCCCCATCAAGTCGAATACACTAACATCCACTTGGGCATTACGATCCAACTGGAACCGAATAGAGGTAGAGCCTTCAAATGGATTGGGGTAAACATAGAAGTTCGTTTCATCGGCAAGGGCATCATCAATGGCCGTAGATTGATAAGGTTCTTCTGTATATTGGATGAAGAACAACATCATCTCATCCTCCGTGGTATTTCCCCATCTAACCGTTTGGCCTGTATTATTGAGGAACTTCGCTTCATGAATTACGCCTTCATTCAAGTCAAGAGGTAAGAATGGATCAAAATATCGGACGGGGGGATGTGCCCAATCGTAGAATCCTTGATTAAAGGTATAAGTAAAGTCATAAAAACCTTCAAATATTTGATCTCCACGGGAGCCATCAGGGTTTCTGAGATAAATATCATAATCTGTCCCCAATTGGTGTGTATGTGAGGACAGAAGCCATACGTACCAAGGGTCGTATGGGAAAGGAATATTGATAGATTCGGTGATAGTAATCTCTTGGCCTGTAGAAGGGATAACGAGATCCTGTCCGATAAACCCTGTCCCAATCATTGTTTCTAATAGGTTAATCGGAACAATATTAGAGAGCATTTCCTGCACAGCCGTTCCTTTTGGCTGAGTGTAGATATTCATATAGACATCGCAGGCCAAAATTGAATCGGGGGAATAGTTCTTTATATGGTAATTGAGATCCAATGCCACATTTTTGTTCCAACGATAGGCCGTTCCTTCAGGCAAATTAATATCAACGACATCCTGCCAAATAGAAACAAAGTCATTCGCCAATATATTCGACGAGTTCACATCACGGAAACCATCGGGATAGTTTGCTGCAGCGCCTGCATTCGGGAATTTATAGAGAATGAAGTGATGCGATTCCTCATTGAAGAAGATTTCAATGCGATTCACCTCGAAATCATCAGGCATATTCAATTGATGCTTCTTGTAAATCTCTGTCTCAGCATTGGGAGGGAGGAAAAAAGAACCCAAGCGAACTTGGAAACCTTCGGAGGGATCGGGTGCTGGGGGAATCTCCAACTTTGTTTTACCTACACTAGAGGTGTAGTAAGCCATAGCCAATTGTTCGCCCTCAACAACCCCTGTTTCGGGAGCCCCTTGATAAATCCACTGCCGAATCAATTCGAGTTCCTCTTGAGCAAGAGGTGGCGAACCATATGGAGGCATATTACTACCATAACCTGCAGGCTTTTCGTAATAGGCATCCCACTCAGGGTAGGAACATTTGACCATCAGGAAACTACGTTCGGGGTAACCAGGGTCAACCAACTTCATACCATCTGCAACCGCATCGGCATTCGCTGGGTTTTGTTCGATTAGGCGATTATATACATCTGTCTCGCTAGCCGCCAAATCAAGGTTAGCAGAGGGAGTTGCGCCACTATGACAACTCGCCGTACAATTCGCTTGGAAGATTTGGTAAACTTTGCTAAATGTGGAGGTTTGGGCATAAGCCATGTTGAAGCAACCCATATACAAAAAGATTGCTCCTAAGAGGTAAGTGAATCGAAGGTATTTCATACAACCTATGTTTATTGTTTGGCAGTCTCTCTATTACAAGACAAGGATTCATAAATATACGTTGCATCAAACAATAAAAAAGGACAAAATAACGACAGACAAAAAGAAAGCGGAACCCCAATGAGGTTCCGCTTTCAGCAATATTATATCTCAATAGGAGTAAAAGCCTATTGGGCAATAACTTTATGCGTGAAGCTACGGCCATCAACCGTCAGTTTTACAAAATACATTCCTTTGGCAAAGTCTGAAGCCGATGGGCTGAAGAAGAATTCGTACTTGCCCGCTGCTTGGAAACCATTTACATAATGGTCTACCTGCTTGCCCATCATATCATATACGGCCAACTCTACATTGGCTCCTTCCTCCAATTGATAACGGATAGTTGCCGTTCCTTCGAATGGATTAGGGAATACCATGAAATCTGTCTCCTTCGCGAGCTCATCATCGATGGCTGTATTCGTGCCATATGGCTCTCGGGTATATTGGATGAAGAATAACATCATTTCATCTTCCGTTGTACTTCCCCAACGAACGGTGTCCGTCCCATTATTCACGAATTTGGCTTCATGAATAATTCCACTGTTTAGGTTCAAAGGGGTAAACGGGTCGAAGTACCGAACGGGTGGGTGCTCCCAATCGTAAAACCCTTGGTTGAAGGAGTAGGTGAAGTCATAGAAGCCTTCAAATATCTGTTCTCCCTTCGAGCCATCAGGATTTCGACGATAGATATCATAGTCTGTTCCGAGTTGGTGTGTATGAGAGGATAGGAGCCATACATACCAATCATCATAAGGAACTGGAATATTGATGGACTCAGAAATGGTAATCTCTTGGCCTGTTGGAGGAATGATTAGGTCTTGGCCAATGTCTCCCGTTCCAAAAATAAACTCTACAAGATTAACGGGAATGATATTCGAGAACATCTCTAATTGGGCTGTTCCTGCAGGTTGGGTGTAGACATTAATATAGACATCGCAGGCCAAAATCGAATCGGGATTATAGTTTCGAATATGGTAATCAAAGTCAAGAATCGTTTCATTAGTCCACTTATAGGCCGTTCCTTCAGGGAGGCTAATGTCATGCGCATCTTGCCAAATAGAAACGAACTCATTCTCTACCATATTGAAGTTTTCAGGTGGGCGGAAGCCCTCTGGATAAGATGCCGCTTGTGCATCATTTTGGAACTTGTAGAGAATAAAGTGGTGAGATTCGTCATTGAAGAAGATTTCTAATCGATTCACCTCTAAATCGGTAGGTAAATTGATTTTGTGTTTCTTATGAAACTCAATCTCTTGGTTGGGAGCAAGGTGGAAAGTCCCCATACGCACTTGAAATCCTTCGGATGGATTTGGAGCAGGTGGGATATCAATAGCAGGCTTACCCATACCTGTAGTATGGAAATCAACAGATACTTGTTCGTTGAATACCGTCCCTGTTTCGGGGGCACCATTGTTAATCCATTGACGCATCAACTCCAGTTCTTCTTTTGCGAGCACAGGCGCACCACCTGTCGGCATGATGTTTCCGTATTGAGTTGGTCTCTCATAGTATTCGTCCCAACTTGGATAGGCACACTTTGTAAGCAGGAAGCTATACTCAGGATACCCAGGATCAACGAGTTTCAATCCGTCTGCTTTGGCACTAGGATTTACAGGATCTTGATTAACAAGCGCATTGTATACATCAGATTCAGAAGACGCGAGGTCTAGGTTAGCAGAAGGGCTACCCCCGCTATGGCATCCGACTGTACAATTGGCTTGAAAGATTTGGTAGACTTTACTAAAGGTAGAGGTTTGAGCTGTTGCTGTTTGGCAACTAAGGACAAAGAGAAATAGCATCCCCCAATAGGAGACACGTTGAGCATGTTGCATTGTAAAAGAGTGTAATAGTGTTAAACCAGAAATACAAAAAAGAATGTGATGCGCAAAGGTACATATATTCATAGAAAGAAACAGAGAACGATTTATGCCTATAAAGTTTTTATGATTTTTTGTTGGGGAACAAATCAAGCCTTATATACATACCTCAGAAACTTCCCGAAATGTGTAAAACCCTCATAGAAAGCAGTTCAATATCCTAGATTTAGGCAAATCTCATCTTTTCTGAAAAAGTTTTCCACAAAGTGTTGATGTCGGAGTCAAAATTTCGACTAATAGGGGTATACGCCTAGTAACCCTCTCTTTTGGGCAAAGTGTAGCTCGAATGACGGGATGGAAATCCGTCTCGTCGAATTCAATTTTAATTATTTGTGCTACATATGGCTCAATATTACGACGATATCATCCGAGAAAACATGGCCGAATTACTCTTCGGCCTTGCCAAGCATATGCTCGGAAAAGATATTCAATCGAACAAACCCTTAAACGTATCCTTACGTGAAACCCTCTCCCGAGAGCCCGACTTCCTCCAAATTGTTGAGGTAGAAGGGAAGGAGCTCATCCTCCACATAGAATTTCAATCAACGGATGATGCGCTCATGCGGTATAGAGAGGCAATTTATAATATCCTCATCCGAATGCAGGAGGGAGAAGAACTAGCATTAGAGCAGCATATCCTCTATCTTGGTGAGCACCCACCCGAAAGGATGCAACCTCCCGAGGACAGCAGCAAGCTGCTCATTCCAAAGTATACGGTACATTATTTCGGGAACTTTCCTTATACGGACTTTCTCTTTAGTCCTGCACCTGAGGTGGTTGTATTTACCATCCTATGCAACTTTCTAGGGCAAGATCCTGAAAAGGTCATCACCCAAATCATCAAACGACTCTCTAGCTTATGCTCCCAAGAACTTGCTTTCGGCAAGTATCTCAAGCAATTGGAGATTCTCGCAAAAAAGCGTAACTTACAAGAACAGGTAATCGAAATACAAAGAACTATGCCATTTACATATAACTTACAAGAAGATATCCGATTCAAACAAGGACAGCAGAGTGGAATTAAACTCGGTAAAGCTCAGGGTATAAAGCTTGGTGAAGAACGAGGTGCGGAAAAAGAAAAGCATATCCGTATCAAAAGAATGCTATCCAAAGGGCTAAGTCCTGAGTTGGTTGTGGAGTGGGGAGGATATGAGATGAAGTTGGTACTGGAGATACAGAAAAAGATGGCACAGGAATAAGGGGAAATATGTATTTTTGTGCAAAGGTAATTCGAATACTTATGTTAAGACTCAAATTAAAGACTGATCCTGTTTGGGTGAAGAAGGTAGTGGAAGGACGAATCGAGGAAATCCTTACGGATCATGCCTACTGCGAACAAAAGGCTGCCTCCACAGCTATCTCACTCATCGTACAATTCCCTGAATTCCCCGAATTGGTTGATAAAATGGCCGACCTTGCACGGGAGGAGATGGCGCACTTCCAAATGGTACACAAAGAAATCAAAGAAAGAGGCTATAAATTAGGGCGCGAGCGCAAAGATGAATACGTAAATGACCTCATTAAATTTACGAGAGTACCTGGAAGAGGGCGAGAAGAGATATTGGTGGATAAGTTGCTGTTGGCAGCAATGATTGAGGCGAGAAGTTGTGAGCGGTTCAAAGTATTGTCGGATAATATTTCGGATAAGCAATTGTCGGACTTCTACTTTCGGTTGATGAAGTCGGAAGCGCGGCATTATACGATGTTCCTACAATTGGCGCGTAAGTTGGCAAAAACAGTGGATGTAAATGCACGTTGGCGGGAGTTCTTGGAATATGAGGCGGAAGTCATCTCCCGATATGGCAAGAAGGAAACGGTGCATGGCTAATAGGCTGCCCAATATTGGGTAAGCATTGCCTCATTACCTACGAGACAATATCAAGGCAAACCAACAAATCGCAGGGAATGCCAAAAGGAGGGTTAGCCACCAAACGGCTTTGAAGCCCAAAGCTGTAGCAGGAAATATCAATAAAACGATTCCAATTAATAGATTCAACAGGTGGGTGCGCTTCTTAGCCGCTTCCTCTTGGAAGGGTTTGACGCGTACTTCTACCTCCTCCAACCATCCTTTCAGAAAGGGGAAGTCATTCGACTCCCTGTAGAGTTGTCCGAATAACGTATAGACACTGACCAGCAATTGGGTGTTGTAGCCTTCCGATTCGAGGGCTTTTAGGTCGCGTTCCAATGCCTCTACCTTCGGTTTGAGGGAGTTTTGGAGGCGTTCGAATTCGGCATTGCTCATCATGGAGACTTTGCAATGGGCGCATCGTTGTTGGGCGAATGCAGGATTGGGTTCTTCGCAATGCGGACAGGTAAACGTTAGCATAGATAAGAGAATTGGCCAATGAAATCAGGGTCGAAGGTACACATTTTCCCATTTAGGCTAAAAAGTAGGTAGAAATACGCATAAAATAACTTAGGTGCTTCAACGCTTACAAAGCCCCAAACTCGCGCCTATCTTTGTATTGTAAGATTAACAGTATGTGCGTACCCGACTCAAATACCACGTCACGTAAAAAGAGAAACTACTCCTTTCTTCCTTTATACTTTGTGGCTTAGGTAATGAAATATTCTCATTAGGTTTTCTCCACTATATGTGCAGTATTTGAGTCTTTTTTTTGATCACAATGATACTCTTAATATAAATTGTACCAAAAGAAATAATCCTAGACCAACTCTATTGCCCTTGAGATGAACCCACTACGCAGAATCAATCTCGCTTGTCTCCATAGCCCACTTGGCAACCAAACTATTCGTAAAAAAACACTTGATTACTGCGAGAAAAGGGGTTCACTCTAGGGTGAATTTGTTTTTCCACTCTTCGAATCGCTGACCCGAAAATTCTTGTAACTTCTCAACGTCGCTGCGAAACTCCTCCAAAAGGATGCTTCGGAGCTTTTCGCTTATTATAGGCTTGGGTATGGCGGGTTTGACGCTATGAACCATGCTGCGGTACAGATTTTTGGGCATGATGCCCCTCACCCACTCCTTCAACTTCCGTGTGAATCCAAAGCGATTGATCATATTGACCAACGCCACATCTTGCTTCCGTTTATCAATGGATTGGTGCTTGGCCTCCATCGGGCTTTCAGGTGCAAACGACGGATCAACCCCCAAGAAGGTATAAATCTCCTGCAATACAGCTTGCTGATGCTTCTTTAGGCGTTCGGCAGTAGTGATGAGGATGTGCTCTTTTGGGTAATAGGCCAAAAATTGGGATAGCTGATAGTGGTATTTGCTGACTTGGACGTGGTGATTGGTGGATGGGGATTCGGCTATGGTCTCAATGGAGGCCGTTTCACGTCCTTTTACCAATTCGTGGTGGTACTGTGATACCATTCGTTCGATAGGATCGCGCAAGATGTAGATCAATTTTGCGTGAGGCACTACGCTATGCATCCGTTTGGGTACGTTTGGGAAGGCAGGATGCTTAGAATAATTGGGGGATGCCTCTCCTTTCATCAACGAATTGTCCGCAAAGCAAGACTCATAATACGAAACACCTTTGTGCCAATGCGCATCCAAAAAGAAATCAGGTTCTTTCTGCAACGACATTGATATCTCTGGATGCTTATCCAAATAATGATGCAGGCTTGTGGTCGCGGCTTTCATCGCCCCAATGATGATAAAGGAAGGCAATCGGTTCATATAATCGTGTTATAAATGGGGTCACAATATAGATATTTTGCGCTGGAATTGTACGACGAGCAGAAAAGATGCTCTCATAGGTAGATAGTACTTTCTATTGAGGCGCAAGCTCAATCAAATGGAGAGATGCTGCTTTACAATCAAGAGACATAGTTTTTCCATTGGCAGTTGCTATATTTTTATGAAGAGATATAAGCTTAAATCTGAGCGTTGGTTTGCTTGAATAAGGGGCGAACATATTTTATTGAGGAGTTAGTTTGGCTTATATCAGGAGTCAATTCATATATATCAAGAGAAGCTTTATTTTATATAGGAGATGCTCTTTTACAACCGAGAGAAGCAATTTTCCAATTAGCAGATGCTATACATACACTAGCAGAAGAAATATGTAAAAAACTAGTAGACAATTAATTAACATAAGCAGTATCAACTCTTGAAGGGAGAAGATTGAAGCGTCATTAGGATCAATTAGCAGCTGGGGTTCAGCTTATTGCGGCTAGTTGAAAGCAAGTATCTGCGAATGAAAAAATTGCTTCTCTCGGTTGTAAAGCAGCATCTCTTGATTGTAAAGGAGCTTCTCTTATTCAAAATGTTCTATCCCTTCATTCTTGTCAGATATCCCATGGTTAGGGTCTACTAGCGGCTCAACATCAGCTTATATCCCTTTGCCAAATACTTTTATCCCCCTATCATATTCTTCTATTTCTTATTGCTAAAATACTGACGCTCTGTTTATTGCTTCTCACTCCTTTTCGTAATTCCTTTGCCCAAAATCGCAAACGCCCGACATCTGATAGATGCCAGGCGTTTCCTGCTTTATTGAAGGCTGAGCTATTTATTTCTTCTTTAGCTTATCCTTAATCTTAGATCCCGTGAACTTTTTACCTCCTGCCTTACTAGCCATATCCTTGAAATCGACTAGGCTGAGACGTCCAGACGCCATTGGCTTAGCGGAGTAGATAGTTTTTCCACCTGCTGCCTTAATGGCTTGCATATATTTGAAGACAGGTTCGGCTACGTGGATGAAGGCTACGCCCTCTTCTTGGCTTTCAATGGCTTGGGAGATGCGCTCCTTAGACACGATTTCAATATCATGTGGGTACTTTTCGCGAAGCTTATCAATCCCGAAGTCTCCCGTCAAATCATCTTCGCATACCAACAACTTCAAATTCTCTAATTCTGCGGCATCTGTATTCCAGAATTTGTTTACTTTCTTGTAGTAGTTGTCTCGATTGATGGCACTGTAGTTCTCACGGATGAACTTCAGGTAGTGTTGCATATTTTGCACCATCGCGACCAACTTGTACTCATAGGTACTCGCATCATTTACGTTCTGAACCTCAATTGATCCGAACTCATCTCGGCTGTAATAATGATGAAGGGAATCTTTGTCGCAAACAAATACCGCAATATCATTGTGAACAATTTCACGCACAAGGCCTTTGGCAGTGTATCGACCTGAATATTGTCTTGGCGGATTCTTGCGGTTGTTCTTTACCAAAGAGGAATACCCTGAGTTAGGAAGCAATGCGAGGAATTCTTCCATTGTCACATACTTCGTCTCTGTGATATCCCAATAATTATCAACCGCATGCTTGATAAGGCGGTTGTACTCGGTGTCCTCGTCGTCCAAAACCACGAGGGTCGTTGTCTTCGTTAGTTTGTACATCTTACTGACGGCTCTTACATTACCTCTTTGAGCAAAAGCTGTCGTTAGGGAAAAGCATAGGGCAGTCATTACTGCAAGGCTAAAAAGGGTTACTCGAGTCATAATACTTACTAGCAGTGTCAATTATCTGATTAATTAGTTCGACAATTTATATCTCTTTGGAGGGAAAATATCTCTCTTTGTCACATTATTGGGTATGCAAAAATACAACCACTTTCACGAGAGAAAAATCCCTTTTATCGGTTAACCATATATACCGCAGAAAGTATTATAGCCGTTGCAAGTAAATTTAAAAAACTAATTCCTTCTCCATCTAACAAACCGAATCCTAGGGCGACAATTGGCATTAAATAGGTGACCGAGGAAGCAAATACGGGGCTCGTCAATTGCAGCATTTTGTTGAATAGGATTAATGCGAGGGCTGTGCCGAGTGCGGCGAGGAGGAATATAGCCCCTAAGGATAGCATGGCTGATTCGTGGACGGCCACTACCTCTAACACTCCCGAAAAAGGGAAATATAGAAAATAGGGAATGCACGCAAAGACCAATAGTAAGGCGGATAGGTCAATGGGTTTGAGGGCACTGAGGTAGTACTTCATGATATTGGTGCTGGTTCCGTACCCAATGGATGCGAGTACGCACAACAATCCGTATTGTAGGTTCTGCCACAAATCGAATCCCCCCTCCTCATTTTTGTCCGAAAGAATCAAGAATACCGCTCCTCCCAATCCGACCAACACCCCCAGCAATTTCAATCGCTCAAAAGGCTTATGAAACAATAGGATACCTACCACGAGGGTAAACAAAGGCGTGAGGGATGTCAATACACCCGCCGTTGCGCTATTGAGATGCGTTTGTGCCGTGGGATAAAGGATGGCAGGAATGGCATTGCCGATGGCCGCACAAATAAGAAGATACTTCCATTGGTCTCTCGTGACGGTCTTAAAGGCACGTAAAGCAATGGGGAGCACACATAATCCTGCAATGACAAGCCTGAGTGTCCCCACTTGCACAGGTGAAAACGCCAGCAGTCCGCGCTTAATCAAGATAAAGGAACTTCCCCATATCAAAGACAATATCCCCAGCAGTATCCAGTGCGCGTACGTATTCTTTTGAGCCATAAGGTCGGTTTAGATTTGTGCCAAAGAAAGAGAGAATGTTGGCATCGTCCAAACGCTTAGCCGACAGTCCAAGGCTTTTTGCCCTTATTTTCGGCCAATTAGGTATACCCCCGAAAGGATTACGCCCGTAGCGAGCATATCCGTCCATACAATTGCCTCGCCTATTCTTGCCCCAATCAGCAGCGCCACTATCGGAATCAAATAGGTAACCGAACTCGCGAAGACTGCGGAGGTTCGTTGGATCAATTCGGTGTATATCACAGAAGCGATGACACTGCTACAGAAGGCCAAGAGGGAAATCGCCCCTAAAGATTCCCAAGCGTGTTCGTGAGACTGGAGTTTGCTCCATACATCTGAGAAAGGGAGGTATAGTATATAGGGAACCGCGGCCAGCACAAGGGCAGAGACAGCAATATCCGAGGACTTGACTTCCTTCAAATATTGTTGGACGACATTCGCATTGAAGGCGTAGCACATCGCAGCTAAGACACAGAAGGAGCCATAGTATAGGTTCAAACCCAGGTCGAGGTTTCCGCCCATGCCCTTTTGTGAAAGCACGAGGTAGGCTGCTCCACCTAGTCCTATGCCTACTCCCCACCATTGGGAGCGGTTCACCCCTACTCGAAAAATCAGCAATCCCAATAGCAAGGCAAAGAAAGGAGAGAGGGAGGAAAGCACGCCCGTAACGCCGCTACTCAAATACGTTTGTGCCCAAGGATAAAGAATGGCAGGGATAGCATTGCCAAAGATTGCACAGATTAAGATATACTTCCACTGATTTTGGGGGATGGCTTTAAAAGTTCGGGCGGCAAAGGGCAACATACAAAGTCCTGCCACAATCATCCGAATCGTTCCGATTTCTACAGGAGTATAGGCCAATAATCCGCGCTTAATCAATACAAAGGAGCTTCCCCATATCAAGGCCAATCCCCCTAATAGTATCCAAGGTAGATATGTATTTTTTGTTGTCATAAGCCCGAATGCGTTGTATCAAGCCTCCTTATATTCGTCCTTATTTTCGGCCAATTAGGTATACCCCTGATAGGATTACGCCCGTGGCGAGTATATCCGTCCATACAATTGCCTCGCCCATTCTTAGCCCAATCAGGAGGGCTACTATCGGGATTAAGTAGGTCACTGAAGTTGCGAATATGGCGGTTGTTCGATGGATGAGTTCGTTGTAAAGCACCGAGGCTACTACGCTACTGAAGAAGGCCAAGATGGAAATCGCCCCCAAAGACTGCCAAGCGTGTTCGTGGGTTTGGAGTTTGCCCCATACATCTGAGAAAGGGAGGTATAGCACATAGGGAATCGCGGCAAAGACTAGGGAGAAAACGGCTATATCGAAGGCATTGACTTCCTTTAGGTATTGTTTGACAACATTGGCATTCAAGCCGTAGCATATCGCAGCTAAGACACAGAAGGAACCATAGTATAGGTTGAGGCCAAGGTCGAATTTTCCGCCTACTCCCTTTTGTGAGATCACAAGGTAGGCGGCTCCTCCTAACCCAATCAATACTCCCAGCCATTGGTAGCCATTTACTCCCACCCGAAAAATTAGCAATCCCAATAGCAGGGCGAAGAAAGGCGTTAGGGAGGAGAGCACGCCCGTCACTCCACTGCTTAGGTAAATTTGGGCGGATGGATAGAGGATGGCGGGGATACCTTTCCCGAGGAAGGCGACGAGTATAAGGAAGAACCATTTACCCGAAGGGATTCGGCGGATGGCTCCAGGCACAAAGGGGAGGAAGAACATACTTGCAATCGCCAATCGAATCGAACCCAATTCGAGGGGGGTGAAGGCCAATAGTCCCCATTTGATAAGGATATAGGAGCTCCCCCATATCAGGGAAGCTCCTACCAATAGTAACCAAGGCAAATAGACAGACTTCTCAGACATAGCACTTGTATTCTTGGGTGCAAAATACGCTTCTGTCTGCAATTGCCCGAATTAAATTTCTAGTTTGAAGGTTCGGTCGAGGGGAGATTCGAGGGGTAAATGATTTCTCCTTTTTCATTGGCATAAGAAATCCGTTTGTTTTTGATCAATTGGTAGAGGCCATTTTGGTAACGAATTTCTTCATAGATAGGCGGGAGGACTTCCTTGCCCTTAAAATCAATCAATCCGTATAAGCAGGCTTGTTGCCCGATGGTCATCCCATTGCCCATTTTCATTCGAATACGCGCATTGGGTTCTGTATAATCGTGAGTGAGTATTCTCTCTTGTCTCTCGATTTCTGATTCGTCCATAAGGTCAAAGAGCGAAATTGCTTGAACATCTGGCGATTCATCTCGCCATGTACCAACTGAATCCCTTGGCACAAATTCAAGCTCTACCTGTCCATCGCTTTGTTCATGTAGGATAATCCCCCCTTCCTGTTCCCATTCTCTAGAAGGGCGAGGCATATTCGAATAAAAAGCTTGGTTGTCCTTTATATCGCTTAATTCATCGTATACCACTGGAATAATGGTCTTTCCCCTTTGGTCGATATACCCCTGTTGATTGCCATCCCTTACTTTAAAATATTTGCCTTTCACTTGTATATAATCATAGATCGGAGGCACAATCCATTGCCCTTTATGATTCATTACTCCTACTTTCTCTTTTCGCTCAAGGAGAAAAAAGTTCTTGGTTAAGTACTCCGCGTTTTCATACTTAGGCTTTACGCGCCACTTTCCATCGGGCTTGATCAATCCGTACCTACCCTTGTATTCTGCCCACGCTGCCCCGTGGATGAAGTTCGACACAGAATCAAACTGTAGCCCAATCTGTAGCTCCCCCTTTGCATTCATATAGCCCCAGCGCCGTTCAGATTTCACGGCCGCCAATCCCTCATGGAAGTCATAGGCATTTAAATAGGTAGGTTTCCCTATGTATTTGCCCGTTGTATCGATGAATCCCCATTTGGCCTTTACCCGAACGACGGCCAGTCCTTCCCGAAACATCCTCGCTTCATCAGCCTCAAAATGGGCGATATCTTGATTGTTCCTATCCTTGAGTACACAGGCGGCTTTTCGGACTCCGACCTTAAGATGTTGGCCTTCCCCTATATGTTCGACATTCTCGTACTTCCCGTCCAAATATGTCATATTCAAGGTACTGTCCATCAGCCCCCATTGCTTTTTCCACTTGAAGATGGCGCTTCCCTTTTCAAAATTCGATAGGGCTTCATATCGATGGGGAATTATTAACTTTCCCTCTTCATTGATCAAGCCAGATAATCCCCCAAATCCCGAGACTCTTGCGTATCCATATTGAAAGGGTTCAATTGAATATACTCCGTTTAACCCTTTGATTTCTCCATCTCGCCCAATAAGTAGGACGCCTTCATCAAGTGTTCTTGCATAACGATAGGAATGCGCTCTTGCAACATCTCCATTCTTAAAGTCGTTCGTCATTATTTCCTGAAACCCTACCACAGGTTTTGAGAGATCATAATAAAATATATCGTGGCTCATCTTTCCCGTGCTTCCTTTTATATTTCCTAGAATAGCAAAGGGGGCATTTTGAACGATAAAGACGGTATCGCATAGAGAGGAACCGAAAGAAGAGGGTATGCCTGCAGGACCATAATACCAATCTCCTTTGAAATTACCCCTTTTGACTTTGACCCATCCATAATCTCTTGGGTCAAGGCTCACTTCTCCTTCGCGAGTGGTCTTTTGCTCCCAAGCTTTCCTAACAACCAATTGTTTATTGAAGGTTGGGGCTCCTGCTAGGTTGAAGGCCACCTGTGAAATCGTCGAATCCCTCCTCAATAGGGCGATTCCCTCTAGTAGATCAATATCATCATAGGATGCTTCGGCTAGGTAATCCCCATATTGATTGAGCAATCCCATTCGTCCATCAATAGAAATCACGGCAACTCCTCCTTCGAATTCGGCAATTCGGTCTAATACGGGTTCTGCGATTAGTCGACCGTATTGATTGTATACTCCCCATCGATTGTTTACTTTCACCCATATCCACTTCCCCTGTTGTAATTGAATGTCTTGGTAGTCCCTCGGCAATAAGAATCGCCCCTCATCATTTACTACATTCCAATTGCTCACATCTTCAAGGCGTTGTACCGCAACAAATCCCTCCCCTAATACTTCTGCATCATAAAAACGATTCCTTGAAATGACTTTGCCCCCTTTATAGGCAAGGCCTTTCCTGTTTTCATTCCTATCAAACAACCAATATCCGTATTCCAATCGCTTTGGAGGCCAAGGGAAATGATCTAGTTCTTGTTCGCCTTCCGCATTCCATGCAGAATATGTGTTGTCCTCGTGAGAGACAACGACTACTCCATATTCTCCTCCTTCTATCTTCATGAATTGGGGTTCGAAGAATAGTTTTCCATTGAGGGATTTACATCCCGATAGCCCTTCCTTTGTCATATTTAGGATTCCTTCGGCTGCCTCCCATACATCATCATAAACTATCGGCAAAAACTCTGTTCCCTCATTGTCTATTGCCCCTTCCTTACCATCCTTCCTTACCTTCCACCAAGGTTGTTTGCTTATAGCCATATAACTGATTCGATCGTATCTATTTTCGATTACTTCCAATCCTACCGAATCCAAGATACCTACTTTCTCCTTTCGTTTCGTCTCGAAAAAGGCAAACTCCGATTTTTCTCGGTAAGCAATCGTATCATATTCGATCATCGTGATTTCTCCCCATTCCTCTAGCCATATCCCTTGTTTCTCAGCCTTCTCTACAATCCAAGTCCCCTTGATGGGCGTAGGAATGAGCTTTGTGTATTGAGGTTCAAGTACGATTTTTCCTTCCTTATTGATTGCGCCCCATTTGCCATCCTCATATATTGTGTAGAGTTGCCCTACACATAGGTAAGGCAACCCCACTAACAGCCATATAATATGTTTCATGTCACATAGTTATCGTTAGTTATTGGCTTTAATACTAGTTTGATTCTTTGTTTGATTGTTCATTTGAAGGATAGATAATCTCTCCTTCTTCATTGGCATAGTAGATTCGTTTGTCCTTTATTAATTGGTAGAGGCCCTTCTTGTACTCAATCGATTCATATATTGGAGGGAGGACTTCATTTCCATCGATATCAGCTAATCCGTATAAGAATCGTTGTTGCCCTACAATCATTCCATTGCCCATATCTCTACGCTCTAAGGCATTCGGCTTAGCATAATCATGGGGAAGGACTTTTGTGTCGTTATATTCTTCCTTTAGGTGTTTGCGCTCTTGCGAGAAAGAAGATTCCCTATCCAAGTTTGTCATTTCTGCATCTGTTAAGGAATCTCTTGGAATCAAGCTAACTGTTATCCCTCCATCATCTTGCTTTTGGAATAGAAACTCTCCTAATTCCCTTCCTCCCCCTAAATCTTGGGCTCTGTTCGAATACAGTACTCGATTATCTTGTATATCGCCCAACTTATCGTATGTAATCGGTAAAATTTGCTCCCCTTTCTGGTTGAAGTATCCATATTGGTTGCCATTGCCCACTTTAAAGTACTCCCCGACCATTCTTATCCCATCATATAGAGGAGGTAATACCCATTGCCCATCACATCTAACAACTCCAGCCTTATTGCCTTTCCAGAAAAGGAAATACTGCCCTTGCAAGGATTGGGCATGTTTGTATTTTGGTTTTAACAGCCATCTTCCGTTCCGTTTAATCAAACCATATTTTCCCTTATATCTCACTAAAGCTGCCCCTGAAACGAAACTTGATGCTCCACTAAACTTCAACTCAATTTGCAATTGCCCCTTCCTATTTATATACCCCCATCGACTCCGTGTCTTGACCGCCGCCAAGCCTTCATGGAAATCGTACGCATCCAAATATATAGGCCTACATATATACCTTCCTGTTGTATCAATAGCTCCCCACTTCTTGCCTATCCGAATGATCGCTCTCTCCTCACGAAATGCCCTCACTTCATCTGCCTCGAAACTACCTATTTCCCCATTGATACTGTCCTTGAGCGTACACATTGCCTTCCTTTTTCCAATCTTTAGCAATGAGGCTTCTCCTATATGCTCTACATTATCAAATCGCTGCATAAAGTAGGTCATCTTTAGCGTAGTATCCATTTTACCCCATCTGTGTCTATATTTGAAGATTGCTTTACCATCCTTAAATGCGGATAGTTCTTGACACTGATAATTCATGAGATGCCTCCCCTTTTCATTTATCAATCCATAATAGCCTCTATAATTTGAGACTCTTGCAAGTCCATGCTGGAACTCTCCAATTTCTATCTCTCGACCGATATCTCGTACTTCCCCTTTACGGTTAATAATAAATGCATGTTTATCATGATTATATAGTTCTTGTTTATGCCGTACAGCTCGGGCAATATCACCTTTTGTAAAATCTGCCACCCAAATAGAATCAAACCACTTAAAATTGTAAGGGTCATTATAGAAAAACAACGCACTAGTTGAATGCCCATATACTTCCCCAATCCAGATAATAGAAAAAGGGGCGTTGGGAATGATATGTACAGAGTCCCAGTGACCAATTCTATCTGGCCTATCCACCTTGCTATACCACCATTGCCCAATTCTGAGGCCTTTTTCTTCTTGCACCCATCCGTAATCTCTCGGGTCGAGGCTCTCCTCCCTCTTTTCCCGAAGTTGCTTACTTTCTTTTTTGCGTATAACCAACTCCTTAGTATGGATAGGCATTCCTGCCAGGTTAAAAGAGACTTGTGAGACACCTGCAAAATTCTCTAACAATGCAACTCCCTCCAACAATTCAATGTTGGTGTATAAAGCCTCAGCAAGGAAATCTCCGTATTGATTGATTAAGCCTAAGTTTCCATTGATTGAGACAATAGCTACACCTCCTTCAAAGGTTGTTAATTGATCAAGTACTGGCTCTATAATCAAACGCCCAAATTGATTGTATATCCCCCATCGACCTCCTCTTTTCACCCAAATCCACTTTTCATCTTGTACTGCAATATAATCATATGTATCCCCCAATAGAAGTTCTCTTTTCTCATCGAGGATATTCCAAGAGCCTTTTCCAGGAGCTGTTTTCACAGAAAATAGTTCCTCTCCTAACCTAAATATATCATAGAATATACTTTGGGTAATAATCCCTCCTCCTTTGTAGATGATCCCCCTTGTTTTTTTATCTTTTGTATACGCCCAGTATCCATTCCCTAATGACCGAGTAGGCTCTACGAAGGAATCTAACTCTCGCTCTCCCTTTTTATTCCATGCCACATATGATCCATCATCTCGCTCTGCCACTACCCCTCCAGAACCAGCTCCCTTGACAGCAGAGAATTGAGGTTCAATTATTTGCTTGCGTTCAAGATGTGCAAATCCCCACTGTTCTCCTGCACACATCTTCACAATTCCATCCGTAACTGATTCGATTTCATCATATCTTGCGGGCAATACCAATTTTCCATACTCATTTAGTAAGCCAACTTTTCCCTCCCGCACTACCCTCCAACAATTATGTGAAGCGAATGCTTGATAATGGATTTGGTTATACTGATTATCTATCAATTCCAAACCCAATGAGTCTAGAACTCCTACTTTCCCATTCCGTTTTGTATAGAAAAAAGAGTAATTCTCCTCTTCATGATATACAACAGTATCATATTCAGCTTCAGAAACTTCTCCCAACTCTTCTAACCAAACCCTTTGCTTGTCATTTTTTTCCGCAATCCAGATCCCCATGATTGGAGTGGGAATGAGTTTGGTATATTGAGGTTCGAGTACGATTTCCCCTTCCTTATTGATTGCACCCCATTTGCCATCCTCATATATTGTATAGAGTTGCCCTACACAAAGGTAAGGCAACCCTAATAACAGCCATATAATATATTTCATGTCACATAGTTATTTAGCCTGTTTGCAACATCTTTAACAATTTCTTCTGCTCCTTTTTCGTAGCCTTCGTTGGTTCCAAGTTGAAGACATTTACCTTTTCTGTGTTGGCCTTTTTCAACTTGGCATTGCCCACTGTTGCAATTTTTCCATCGGGGAATATCGCGACTAACTTCATCCTTTGATTAGGGTAGATTCCCATGGAATCCCACATATCTTCTCCATATGTTGCAACTAATCGAAGCTCAGGCATGATAAGATATACCTTATCTATAGCCGCCTCGAGATCATTCACCCTAAATTTTGCCGTAATGAGATCGCGTCGTTCCTTCAGCAATCGATCGTAATTGTATACACCAAATGATCGGATGTTGGTTCTTCGTGTAAACGCCACCATTCTCTGTTGTCGGATTCTGAGGGTTTTTACGCGAGCTTTAATACTATCTTGCTTAGCTTCCCACTCGTCTCTCTTGGCCTTGGCTCGCGCATAGGCATATTCGTCAAGTACTGGAACAATATTAAAATCTTGTCTCTCATTCCCTTTTCCTAGTGTTAAATTATATACGGAATTGGTCGGATCTAGCAATTCAATAGAAATATCCTCCCATTTCTTATTCAATGCCTCTAGCAGCACCTTTTCTTCCTCTGAGACTTGCTCCCACTTTTGCCCGTCTTCCTCCTTAATCGGTGCATCCAATGCTCGAACGGATTTCCAATGTAGTCCTTGGTATGCTTCTAATTCAGGGAAGTCTGAAAGCTTTACGTTGAGTTTAAAGATGAGGTCGTCTGGAGATTCCATAATAGGTTTTACAGGTACATCTGCTATGTCTGGCGTTTGCACCATATCCTCTAATTCCTGTTGAATGGCTTGGGCTTCAGGATTCACTTCTTCCATTTGATTGGAGGCAAGTTCTGTCCATTCTCCCGTTGCCTCATCTAGGCTATACTTATTGAAGGCACCTGCTACATATGAGGCCATTTCAACATTTATTGCTTCCCCTTCTTTAATGAACACTTGTGAATCCTTCTCCTCGCGAATCTTCTTTCCATTTTCCATTCGCACAATCTCCTTACTTTGGCTTGCACGTATCTCGAACATGCCTGCAGTCTGGAGAGGTTCCATTCGCCCATCCTTTTCGTACATCATGGGGATCCCACTTAGGAACACATCTTCCACGGTATGAAACTCTCGATAGGAGATTGTCACTTCTCCATCAATCAGTTTTCCATCGGCATCCACCAATACATCCTTAGGAATATGAATCTTGGTTCCTGTTTGTTTGAATGTAATGATGGTATCCTTTTGCGGATTCAATGTGAATCTTTGTGGCTTAATTGTCAGCTCTTTCAAAGGTGGGTCAATGGCTGACTTTGTTGGAGTGGGAGCAATAGTCTTTTGGACTGGTGTTTCAGCAATGGCTTCTTGTCCATCCTTTTGCTCATTGCATCCAATTGCTATCAATAACAATATGATTGATAGTAAAGTAATAGTACGTCTCATGTCGACTAATGTTATTGGGTTACTTGTACGATATTTAATTCGATCTTCGAACATGATATTACGAAACTCGCTATGCTTTTCCAAGGGCTTTTCAAATAACTTTCTCATGTTTGTCTATAATTTGTTTGAGTATATACGTCTTCCTGTTTCGTCTAGATATAACATTTGGCCATCCTTTACGACCTGATAGAGGCCATTTATATAAGTAATGGACTCGTAGATAGGAGGGGCAACCATCTCCCCCTTTGTATTAATGAGGCCTTTTAGTTTCTGGATGTGTCCGATTAAGAATCCATTGGAGGTTTGCTGTACCGATTCGAATCTATAGGGCAATTGTTCGAAGCCGTTTTTATTCACATAGGTATAGCGATTCGCCAATTGTACCTTCGCTAAACCTCCTTCGAATGCTTCTGCATCATCGAATTGCTTAGAAAGACATTCCTTGTGATACGTATTATCGATAAACTCCCATTTATGGGGTTTGCTCATAGACCTAACAGCCAAGGCTCCTTCCGTAGGAGTTCGAAATAGAGAAGCCGAACGGCTTTTTGTATTAGATTGTTGTTTCTTCTTAGTTGAAGAATGAGTATCCTTCAAGACATTCATCCAACAAACTTGATAATCTTTTTCATTACTCAAGCCCTTGTATTCAACTACCCCTATGCCATCCCTCACAATCTTCGATGTACCCTTTCTGATAAAACGGACTTCATTGTTCGCCACATTTACATAACTATCCCCTGACCATACCCACCCTTCTTGACATTCTGATCGGACATAGTATTGAGGTTTTAGAACAACCTCTTCGTTTATATCCATATACCCATGTAGGCCATCCGTTTTAGAAAAGCAGATTAGCCCCTCTGATAGATACCCTAGGTAAGGGTATTCAACAGGAATAACTTCATTCCCATCACGGTCAAGGTATCCATAGGCAGCATCACGTCGCACTCGAAAATAACCTCCTATTGTATCTAGCTCAATAAATTCGGTAGGGGCAATCCAATTACCTTTTCTGTCGATAATACCATAGAGTTCCTTGTCACGTATAATAGCTCTTCCCTTATGAAAATTAGTGGCCTTATAATATTGTGGCCTCAGTAACCATTCGCCATTGGGATAGATAAATCCGATATGATATCCATTCTTTACTCGTGCGAGTCCTTCATAGAAGTCGAAGGCATGTTCAAAAGTAGGTTCAATTACATATTCACCAATAGGATTGATATATCCCCAACGTACTCCCTTTTTTGCCAGAGCTAATCCCTCATGAAAATCCCCGACATCCTCGAATTGTGGTTCAATTGCCCACTCTCCCTGCTCATTGATGAAGCCCCACTTATCCCCCAATCGCACTTTAGCCAAGCCTTGGTAAAAATCACCCAGCTCATTCGCGCTAACTGAAAAAAGTGGCTGGCCTACTTCATTCATAAACACAAAACGAGAAGTATCTACGAAGAACTCTATGAGAGTTTGGGCATCATTTCCACGACTGAGGCTATCATATCGTTGTCCAAAAGAGTACATGTTTAATGATGAGTCAATCAACCCATATTCATTTCCCTTTTTATAGAAAGCTGTTCCTCCTGCAAAAGCCGAGATAAAATCATATTCCTCATTTAATACCCTCCGTCCCTTTTTATCCACCATATCCCACTTCCCTACATCCTTCCTGAATTGCCAATCTGCTTCCTCCCACGTTATACTTTTAGGATTGAGCTTATCTCCCTTCAAAACGACACGAGCAAAGCCATATTGAAATTCTCCAACGTATGTGACATTTGGAAGAACATACAAATTACCGACTGTATCTACTATCCAATACTGAGCCTCTTCGTCTCGTACTCGGGCTAAGCCAAAACGAGCAAAATCCGCTTGATTAACATCACTAAATACAGTACTTACGAGGCTTCCTCTGGTCTTTTGGTTATATAACTTTAATCCGCCTGAGTGTTTCTTACACAATGCAATATATGTATTGGGGATAGGATGAACGGATTTGAATCCCTCCCGCACTGTATTATCTTTTGTAAAATACCAATCTTTTCTATACCCACACGTACGACGTATTTCACTTACCCATCCATAATCTGTAGGGTTTAGGCTCTCTTTTACCCAATAAGGAGTCGAAGAAAGAGCCGTATAGTTTTTGCGAACGAGGAAATGCTTTTGGAAACTAGGGGATCCAACAGCATTGAAGGAAACCTGAGACCATGTTGAACCTCTCTTAAGAAATGCCACTTGGTCATATACTAGGACGCTATCATACTTCGGCTCTGCAAGGAAATCGCCGAACTGATTAATTAGCCCTTTACGCATCCCCATAATTCCCATAGTCACAACCGTAACTCCTTGTGAGAAAGGTTCTGGAATCCTTTCAAACGACGGCTCGAATAGCAAAAGCCCATAGGCATTATACAGCCCGAATCCTCTTCTATCCTCCACCCATATCGAATGATCCTCTAGTATTGTCACAGTAAGATAAGACTTTGGCAACAATGTCTTTCCCTCCTTATCTAGAACATTATATGTAATCGCCCCTGAACTGTCAGGTACTTGATAAACAAATAAATCATTTACGGCTATTCTTCCACCTGAGAACACATAAGAAGAATTCGTCAATACCTCCCCCTGCGAAGACAACAAATAGCCTTTCTTAGGTACCTTAGAGGTAGGATCATCCAATATCCAATAATCAGTCTGAGCCTGTAGAGAGGATAATGAGCCTTTGATGCGATTGATTTGTTGGGCACCATCTAAGCTCCATACGGATGTAGTGCCATCGAAATATGAGGCAACGACTTGGCGATTGCGCACAAGTTCTATTTGTTTGCAAGAAGGAGGAATGAAGATGTTTCCATCTCTAGAGATTGCTCCCCATAAGGAATCTTGTCTTACTTTAAAGATGTCCGCATCTAGCAATACAACCTCATCATAAATAGGAGAAGCAACCTCAATCCCCCAAGAATCAATAGCACCAAGTTTCCCATCCTTATAGCCTATAAACCACGGACTTAGGATTCCTTTAGGAGGCATATAGATGACATGGTCATACTTAGGGGACTCTACCTCTCCTACTGATAGCATAAAGGTTCCATGAAGCCCATCTTTCTCCGTGATATATATATTTTCTACAGCCGTTGAGGTGATATGGTCATATTGGGGGGGAGTGATGAGCACTCCCGATTCGTTAATGAAGCCCCATTGGCCTTGTTCGTAGATAGGATGCGTTTGGGATAGGAGGATGCTTGGCAAGAAGGATAGGAGGATGTAGAGTCTTTTCATTCGGCTTAAGGTATTAGAGACCTAAAATAGCATTAAGGGTATGCCTTGATTCAATTTTTTGCGGTTGCTTTTCTAGGTTTACTACTATTGTAGAGGAATCAGAATGTTCAGAGAGATTGTTAAACGCTGTATGACCAGCCAAGGTAGCAAGCGTTTCATCAGATAAGCATGCAACAACTTTTAATTGTCGATCAGGATAATAGACCAATTCGTTCCATTCATTGACTGTATACCTAGCAATGGCTTGGGTTTCATACAATATGAGATAGACCCTATCCAAAACATCCATATTATCCACAGTAAAAGAAAAGCTTCCCGTTTGCTTACGAAAGGACACAGGATTCGCACAACTGATATGCCCAAAAGACTCCGTTTCGATGGTTCGGATTACAGGTGGTTCCTTTTTGAGTTGAGCCTTCAGGACCTTTCCTCGGATCTCGAAATAGTCTATATTCATCTCCCAATCTTTCCAGATTTTCAGAGCCTTTGTATAATCCTGTTCATTTAAAACTGGGTGTATAAAAAACTCATAATCAGCATTTCCAAGTGTTATATAGTAGGTCGCATCCTTTTTATCAATTCGTTCTACAAGGATAGAATCCCACTTTTGAGAAAACGCTTTACGTGCTGCTTCCTGAGACTCATCTCCTAGTATCCATTTCACAGAAGGATAAGCAGCAAACTCAGGAAAAGAATCTGTAGGGATTTTTATATTCGATGGGATTAGGAAATCGTTGGCTGATGCCAACATAGGATAGATAGGAGGCTCTGTTTGTTGTAGGAAGGCATTCCATTCCCCCTTCAGGCTATCATATGTTTTATTGTTATGCACCTTATGAGCCTTCATTCTCGTCCAATTATTTGTTTCATAATCGAATATGTATGTGTCATAATTTCCATATGTATAGGAAGCCATATCTACCTTAACATGACTTTCCTTTTTCAAGTAAATCACAGAATCAGGATGCTCAGCCGCGAGAAAGAAAGTACCTGCCATTCCTAAAAGCCCTTGGTTTTTTCCATCTTCATAACGCGCAGTAATACCTCCAATCAGTAGATCAGCGACTGTATGGAACTCTTCATATGTTATATGCACCGTATCCTTAACCTGTTTACCATCCTTAAAGACAAAGCTATTGGCAGGGATTTCAATTGTTGTCTGCGAATTTTTCACCTCCAATACATTTGTCAAAGAGGGGTCTATAGTATAGGTATTTGTAGGAGGTTTAAGTCTCATAAAAGGCGAGGTTAAATCTCCATTTATTTTACCAGGCTCTGTTTCCGATGTGGTATACTCCTGGGAGAATATACTTTCAACTGTATAAGAAGCCATTGAGGGCTTCTCCTTTTGGTTATGTCCCATCAAGCATAGGACAACACAGGTTAGTAGGATAGCAAATCGCTTCATGGAAAAGTGTTTATTCTATTCGTTGGATAGAAGCAATATACGAAAAAAGAGAAGGCCTGACCACCTTTTTATGCAAACCGCCAAGAAAGCCTTTTAGTCATCAGGCCGTTGTAAACCAAAGCTATTAATTATAGTATGATAAAGATGGAAGTTAAGTTGGTTTCCATCAACTTGTTTTCAGATTACTGATTTGGTTCAAATTAAAGCACGCATATATTGTGTTGGTTTTCAACCAACGATTGAGGTTATAAATACTTTATTAGGAACAAATTGATTTCGGATGTTAGAGAGATACCCACTTCACTCCTCCGACTATATTATAGCCGGAGGGAGTGGGTGTTGCGCCTAGTTGAAGTTCTCCTTTGAAAAATAATAAAGATATATACTCAATCTATCTAATCAACACAGTATGAGTTTTTTACAAACTCAAGAAGGCCTTTAGCTCTTCTATATTAGCAAACTCCTGTTGGAGGGTTTCTAGTCGAATGTCATGCTTTTCCGCTTGGGCATTCGATAGTTGTTCGTTAAAGGCCTTGGGCTTTAGGATGGCCACTTTACCATCGGCGGTAACCGTCCAAAGCATATTATTAGCACCATCAAGGAGGGGAAGTTCAGCGACTCCATTTCCTATTGATTCGGCAGCCATCATTCGCTTATTCTCCCAATCGACCACATATACAGGAGGCGCGAAAAGTTTATTGCCTTGGCTAATATTCTTTCCCTTCTCATTCATCATCACGATGGTTTGTTGGGAACCTTTTTCATGGAGGAAGCGATCGCAATTCCAGATACCGAATTGATCTACCATAAATTTGCGAATTACCTCATCTGCCACCTCACGGGTCGTTGTATTGAGGGTATTCGATTCCTCCCATGCCTTCAGCTTTTCGTTGTATTCACGCATTGCCTTAGCCTTAGCAGCCTCAATCTTTGCAAGTTTTATCTCCTTAGCCTCTTTGGCTTGGGTGTATGCAGCCAATTGACGATTGTAGCGTTCCATAGCCTTTTCGTAGTCTTGGTTTTGGAATGCAGGTCGGGCAATCAGCTTAAAAATCTTACTTCCCTTTGTGAAGATAATCTCGAAGCGGTCGCTTTGGACACGCGATACAGCCGTAGTACCCGCTCTTCGAATCTCCACACTATGCCACTCCTCATCAAAGACCTTATTTTTCCAAGGATCAGTTGAATCGTCACCGATATGTTCCCAGTATACATTTTGGTACACCTTCATTTCAGGGAAGTCACGGTTTAGGTTATCAATTTCGATCCCAAATGGTTTCTTTGCGGATGCCACCTTGGTAGGTTGCACAGGCTTTTGTGGGATAATACCCGAAGCCTTTGCCACCCCAATGCTGTCATCTTCCACGTATATATTATCAAGATCTGGCGGAAGTGGCTTATCAGTTCGTGGTTGTTCCGAATCCACTTCTTTGATAACAGGAATTGCGATGACTTCATCCTTCCCTCTGTAGTCCCAATTCTTCTTCAATGTATCTAGGTAATATACATTGAAATCTATATCCTTTTTCCCTGATATCAAGGAGATCTCGATTTGTTCTCCCTTTTTGAGGAAGAGCGGCTTTTCATTTTGGAAGGCCATCAATTCGATCATACCTGCTGATTCGAAGTGGTAAGAAGCTCCTGCCGAATCATATCTCATGGGGATTCCTGCGAAGAAGACCTCCATTGGGTCATGAAACTCTCTATATTTGATGACGATGTCTCCCTTTACCACATTGCCCTCGCCATCGAGGTATACATTTGCAGGGATATGTATCTTTGATCCATTAGATGATTCCAAGGAAACAGGTTCTGAGGCCTTTACTGGGAACGACTGGTATGTCACGTTCAAGTCAGGGAGAGGCGGATTCACGTATCGTTTTGCAGTCATTTCTTCCTCTTCCCTCACACTCTCGAATACAAGAAACGCTACCAGAACCAGTGCCACAAGAGATGCAAAGCGCACAGGATACTTACGAAGCTTTTGCCATATACTGAGCTTCGTGGTCTCCTGATATTGATCGAATAAGGACTCGAAGCTCTTATGTCGATTAATTACCTTGTCATCAGGTAGTGGTTTATCAATATTTATTTTGTACTTGCTCATACGCTAGCTTTCCTACGAGACATTATCTTTTGCATTTTTTTCAAGATTCTGTAGGTACGGACTTTAGCGTTATTCTCAGTGATATTAAAGACTTCTGCTACCTCTCTAAAGGACATCTTCTCGAAGAACCGTAGTTCAATCATCTGCACATCATCTGGGGAGAGTTCTTGTAGCGTGGCAAGCATCATTTTGATGGCATCTTCATTTGTTTCCTCACCGACTTCTTCCGCTATATTTTTCAAGTCCGCACGTTCCATGCTGACAGTACGCTTATTCTTGGTGGCACGGAAATACTGGTTCGTTTCATTAATGGCGATTCGGAATAGCCAAGAAGAGAACGGTAGTCCTTTGAACTGGTATTTCGGGAGTGCCTGCATTGCTTTCAAGAATACCTGCGAGGTGATATCAGCCGAGACCTCTTCGTCATCGACTCTTTTGTAGACAAAGATGAATACGGGTTTGTAGTAGCGTTCATATAACGCTCCGAAGCGGCGCGGGTTCTTCTTTGCTGCTTCGATTAACCGATACTCTTCTTGTATCTGATTATTGGTTTTATGGTATCTTCCAGCTCGCAAGTTTAGCGTTTGTTTATCTCTATAATGCAGAAGTAGCCTTTTGGTTACAGGCAGTTTCCTTTTTTTTTGCGCTTTGCTTATCTGTATGCTCTTCTAACGCGAAAAAAGAAGGAAGTGTAGCTAATGTATTGTTGAGTGCTTGTAGATCGTTCGTAAAATAGAACAATCGGAAACATTTTACAAACACTTAAATCGCTGATATATAACACGGAAAAGGACGGAAAGAAGCTCCTTAAGAGTCCTTAAGTACGTGGTGATTCATAGACAGATACACAGACTATCATATAGAGTCATTCACTTTTTAAAGATTCGAATGAGGCCAATTAGGGGATAGTGCTTGTGAGAAATAGGCAATTCCCTTTTCTTCACATCCAAATCATTGTACTCCCTATGTTTTATCACACTTGTATTCGGATATTATCCCTTTTAGCCTTGCCCTTTATTCTTTTTGTTTTGTGCCAATGCCAAGAAGAAGAAGCGACAGAAACTTCCTCGGTACTTGCTCCGCCCAAAACCTATACCCTCTCCATTGATAGCCAAACCGTATATGTATCCTTGATTCAATTACGGGATTCCGTTTTCAAGTTAGAGAGCTGCTATAATCCTGAAGATACCACCGAATATCCTTCCCTTTGGCGGCTCCCCTACCCTGTTTTCCATTCGACCACTGGAGACGTAAACGGAGACGGTAATACAGATCTACTTATTGGCGTTATCAAGAAGACGCGTTTTGATCCGAAGATGGCCAAGAGGCTATTTATCTATGAGCTTAAGGGCAAAAAGATCATGCCCTTGTGGCTAAGTTCCCGTTTGGGACAGCCACTTGAACATTTTCGCGTTATGAAAAAGAAAGGAAAAGATCAAATTTGGTCTATAGAAGCGGAGCAAAATGGTCTATATTTGGTCGCCGAATATGAATGGGACAGCTTCGGACTGGCCTTCATTCGATACATACAAAGAGACCTCACATTAGAAGATGCCCACAAACAATTGGCTAAAGGAATATAAACCCATGGATCATCCGCCGAAGAGAAAATCATATTATTATGAAGTATATTAAGTGCTATGTTCTAGTTTTAATGGTAATTTCGTGTTTAGTGGCTTGTAACACGAAGGCAAATGACGCAGGAGATCAAGATATAGAAGGGACGGAAGCAGCAGCAGTCATTGATCTCTCAGATGAACCCGATGTAGAAGCGCTTGGAGAAGGAGAACCTGAAGAGCCCTATCTACTCACCAAGGACGATACCGTTCAATTTGAAGAGTATTACGGTAAACGCATCCAGCCACCCCCTTTTAGTTTCGATCATGACCTAGAATCAAAGAAGCTAGAGGAGCTACGTCAATTGCGTAATGAGATATTTGCCCGAAAAGGATATTTATTCAAAGATGCAACCCTACGGGGATACTTTAACAGCCATGATTGGTACCAACCTATCTTTTGGCGGGAGGTCAATGTAAAACTGAGTAGCAAGGAGATGGCCTTCATTGAGAAGGTTCGCGAACAAGAAAAGCTCCGCCTTGCCAAGAACTACACCAAGAAAGGCTCCCAAACGATGCCGAATACGGATAACCTCGCCAATCTCTCCCAATTCGATGGGATTAGTTCGGGGATAATGAATAAAGTTGGGCAAAACGGATTCTGTGTCGTACCCGCCGAACACATCCAATTGTTTCATGTATATGAAGACAATGACTACCGAACCGTTCCGAGTTTTATCACGACCGACCTCTATTTACAAGTATTGCACATTTACTTTAGCTTCTTATTGCAAGATTTAGAGCAAGATAACTTCATTCCTCTTTTAGAGAAGCAAGTAAAGACCCTCTATGAAGAGAGCAAGAAAGCCGCCCAAAGTGCAGCCGCAGGCTCAGAGCATTTGGCCGTTGCCGAATATTCCATGGCCTACTATGCCATTGCCCTAAAGCTATTGAAGTCCAATGCCAAGATTAGCATCCCATCAAGCATCTCAGGGCTCGTGTCTAAGGAAGTAGCCAATGTCAATTCGCACAAGACCATGACTCATTCTCCTTTGAACGACGAACCCGAGCAGAATTACTCTCTCTTCAAACCTCGTGGGCACTACACCCGTTCGAAGGGATTAGAACGATACTTCCGTGCCATGATGTGGTTGCAGTCTTACCCTGTCAAACCTTCCTGCATGATATTGACCGCCAATATCTTCCAGAAGAAGCCCGACCTTCTCAAGCAATATATGTCTATCTATGAGCCTACTTCTTTCATTGTAGGAGAATCAGACAATGTATCTCTGCTTGATGCAAAAGCAGAATTGAGTAAGGGCGGATATCCTTCTGGGCTAAGCAGTCTATTGACCAAAGGCAATATTGATAAATTGGTGAAGAAGTTGAGCGCCCTTAACAAAGAGCGAATCAAGCCTAAAGGAGGTACGGCAGACGCCCAAGCCAAGCTCGCCCAATTCCAAATAAACTATATGCCTTCTCGCTATCTATTTGATGGGGAGATTCTCCAACGCCTAATTCACGTAACCCGCCCCAATCCGAAGCGCACCTTCCCGAAAGGCCTAGATGTATTCGCGACATTGGGGAATAAAGCAGCCGAGAATATATTGCTCAAAGAATATAAGGAAGCACAAAATTGGGGAGGATATGATGATACCCTCAAGGTACTCCAAAAGCAATTTGCAAGCTTCAACCAATGGGATAAGACGGTATATAATAAATGGATGTATGGCCTAAAGGAAATGTGTAAGCCCAATTCGAGCTATCCATACTTTATGCAAAATGACGCTTGGGCACGCAAAAACCTCAATACGGCATTGGGGTCTTGGGCAGAACTTAAGCATGATGTCATCTTATATGCAGAACAACCTATGGCAGCCGAATGTGGCGGATGGGGCCCTGAGGAACCTGTATTGGTTGGATATGTAGAGCCGAATGTCTCATTCTGGAAAAACACCCTCCAACTCCTTGACCTCAATGAAAAGGGATTGGCGAAGTATGGCCTAAACAAAGGTAAAATTACAGATAAGACTAAGGCTTTGAAGGAACTCGCAACCTTCCTCTTGAAGGTATCAGAGAAGGAGTTGCAAGGCAAACGCCTGAGCGATCAAGAATATGACAAGATTCGTACCCTCGGTAGTGACATCGAATATACCACTCTCCAAATCATGGATGTATATGCAGATGATTGGTCGTATGTAGATGGTCCCGACCGTTCGGTAGCAATTGTTGCAGATGTATATACCTACAATAGTTCGGCTATGGAAGTGGCCGTGGGGAATGCAGATGAAATTTTCGTAGCAGTAGAAGTAAACGGATTGATTTACCTAATGAAAGGGGCAGTCTTTAGCTACTACGAATTCAAGCAAGATGCAAACAATCGTTTGACCGACGAAGAATGGCAAGAGATGCTAAAGAACAAGCAAGCACCTAAACGACCTAAGTGGACGCAGCCTTTCAAGGTTGAGGAAAAAGCTCCAAAGGTTAAGGAAGGCTATATTTATAGTTCTGGCTGCTAGTCAAACACTTATTTTTCCTATAAAGCAAGGCATTCTTCTGTAAAAGGGGGATGCCTTGCTTCGTTTTTCATCCCCCATAAGCAATAACCTACCTTATCCAGTTTCTTGTCTACTTCATACGTATTCCCACAATACACTGAAAATCAGCGTTTCACATACACCTGTTGCAGTGCGACAGGTATACCAGAAACCTTTAGCGTATACCTGTTGCATTGCAACAGGTAAGCCCGAAACCTTTAGCGTGTACCTGCTGCAATGCGACAGGCATACCAGAAACCTTTAGCGTATACCTGTTGCAGTGCAACAGGTAAGCCCGAAACCTTTAGCGTGTACCTGTTGCAGTGCGACAGGCATACCAGAAACCTTTAGCGTATACCTGTTGCACTGCAACAGGTAAGCCCGAAACCTTTAGCGTGTACCTGCTGCAATGCGACAGGTATACCAGAAACCTTTAGCGTACACCTGCTGCAATGCGACAGGTATACCAGAAACCTTTAGCGTACACCTGCTGCAATGCGACAGGTATACCAGAAACCTTTAGCCTATACCTGCTGCGCTGCAACAGGTAAGCCCGAAACCTTTAGCCTATACCTGTTGCAGCGCGACAGGCATACCAGAAACGATTATCCCTGAACTATTAGGAATCAACTCCTTAAGGAAGGTAAAAAATCATCCCTCTATGCCTTAGAGACTATCCTATATATAAAATATTACGATACTAAAGAAAGGGGATTTTGAACAGTCCCTTTTCTTTTCAGTTTACATGATAAAGAAAATTTTGTAGTATGCAGGTCGCTTTTAGATAAACTCGATATGAAAGGACAAAACATAAAACGGTTACTTGGCTACGCCTTTGGTATTCCTATGTTTTTGGCAGGAGTATATTTTCTTGGGCCTCGTCCGAACAAACCCAAATTGGATTCGACCTTACCCAAAATATCGGGCAGCTTACAAGACCTAGAGTTAATGATAGGCGAAAAGGAAAACCATCAGGTAAATATGAAGCCTGATAACTTCGCCCGTATCGTCTGGGCTGACCCTCTCCAGAAACAAAAGACCGAATATAGTGTCGTGTATCTTCATGGCTTTACGGCCTCTCATGAAGAAGGCGCGCCCGTTCACTTAGACTTTGCCCGCCGATATGGCTGCAACCTATTTCTCTCTCGCCTGTATGGCCATGGGCTCGAAAGCAAAGATGCACTCCATGACCTCACTCCCGAAAATTGGTTGGAGTCTGCTAAGGAGGCCATTGCAATTGGGAAACGGCTCGGTAAAAAGGTCATTGTCATGGCCACCTCCACAGGGGCAAGCCTAGCCTTATATTTAGCTGCCCACCGCCAAGATATCCATTCCCTCATTTTATATTCGCCCAATATTGATCTGAAAGATTCTCGCTCTTTCCTATTCACCCAACCTTGGGGATTGCAGTTTTTGCAAGTAGCTCACGGCCTATCCTCTTATCGAAAGGTGAAAGCCGAAGGGAAGGTAAAACAATATTGGACAGACGAATACCGAGTGGAAGCCCTTGTAGCGATCAAAAACTTGGTGGATAATACCATGACACCTGAGACATTTGCCCAAATAGACCAACCTCTCTTCATGGGGTACTACTATAAGAATGAGGAATTGCAAGATACCTCTATCTCTGTTCCCCGTGCCTTAGAGATGTTCGAGCAAATATCCACCCCTTCCGAACAAAAGCATGCCGTGGCATTCCCCAATGCCGATTCGCATGTATTGAGCAGTTATATGTTCTCTCATGCCATTGAACGAGTAGAAGCCCGTACCTTCCAATTCGCAGAGGAAGTATTGGGGCTCAAACCTGTCATTGTCTTGGATAGTGTGAAGAAGGGAGTATCTTAATCGGATGAACAGCTATCTATTACGATGGAGCTTATTACTGTGGATCGGAATCGGATGCTGGGGATGTGGAGATGCTACGGATGAGGTTTCGGTGATAATAGGGGGCGATGCCCTATTCGACCGTGGGGTTAGGCACCAAATCAAACTCCATGGAGCCGAATTTCTATTCGATGGCATTGATAGTCTTTTTCAGACGTCCGACTTTGCCCTTATTAACCTCGAATGCCCTGTCACCGATACGGCATCCCCTATTAGAAAGAAATTTATCTTTCGAGCAGATCCAAATATCCTTCCCTTTGCAAAGCAAGCAGGGATTACCCATTGTATATTGGCCAATAATCATACACATGATCAAGGGCGGAGGGGACTTCTTTCGACCATTCGGCATGTATCCGAACAAGGCTTAGTGCCTATTGGGGCAGGAATCAATCAGCAAGAAGCATGTGCGCCTGGCCTCCTTCAAAAGAAGGATACACGAATCGCCATTTTCTCATCCGTCCAACTCATCCTTGAGAATTGGATGTACCTTGAAGACGAACCCGCTCCCTGCCAAGCAACCTCCGAACAATTGGTTGAGGCCATTCAACTGTGGAAACAACAGCATCCTTCCGACCTTATATTGGTTTCACTCCATTGGGGGCGTGAGTTCTATCATCGGCCAAACATTGACCAAGTCATGTCTGCCCACCAACTCGTAGACGCAGGAGCCGATGCCGTTATTGGCCACCATCCCCATGTCGTACAAGCGATTGAGGTCTATAAAGGGAAGCCGATTCTTTATAGCATCGGCAATCTGATATTCGACCAACAGGGACACAGACGAGATGAATGTTTGGCCGTTCGTCTATTGCTATCAGACAATAAGCTTCGCTCTGTACAACTCTTCCCCCTATACATCTATCACAGCCAACCCTCCCCTATGCAAGCCGAAGTAGCAGCGGACTTTATAGCATTTGTTCAAGGTATTTCCCCTAACGCCCACCTAGCACCCACTGTCGATTCTAGTATGTATCACCTGATCCTTTCAAAAGATTCGAAAACAGACAAATAAGGAACGAGCTTTGTAAGATTACAAGCTGGAAAAACGCTCCCAAAATTGAAGAAGTGAAAAGGATTGCATACATTTGTTTAGGCGAACTAGCCATCTATCCATCTGAATTAGAGACATTATGAAAGTGCTTCAATATATATCCTTCCCTCGCGGCCTACAATACAGCTTTGTTGTATTAATGAGTCTCATTATGTTTTCTGCAGGTGATCCTGGCGGAGGGAAAAAGAACCCTCTCAAATCCGTAGAAGAAGATCCAAAGACAGATTATACCAAGTACGAGCGAGAAGATGTTGCGAATTATAGACAACGCTACAACTTCACCATGCCCGAGGTGATGGTACAAACCAAAGAGGAAATCATTAACCAATATGAACAGGTAGAGCCTTTCTTCCAAACAGGAAATAAGGTATATGTAGATGCAGACGGCCGACTTGGATTGTTGATTATTCGCGACCAAGAAGGGAAGTCTACTGTAGAGACTCTCCAAGGATTTCGCGTTCAAATCTATGCAGGAATTGAACGAAGCAATGCCTTGGAAACAAAGTCGGACTTTATGAAGCACTATCCGAATACCCCTAGTTATCTTAAGCACATCCAACCCACCTATCGGGTACGTGTAGGGGATTTCTTGAGCAAAGACCAAGCGGCAACCTTCAAGAATAAGATTCGAGAGTTTTTCCCTGGGGCATTCGTTGTACCTGATGAGATTAAAATTCCTAAGTATAAGCCTGTGGATGTTACTCCTGATGATAGAAGTGTTCCTGCACAAGATTAATGACACCCAATAGTATATATGCAAAAAGCGGCAGTTTCCATAGAAACTGCCGCTTTTTGGGTTAAAGGAGGCTATATCCTCCAATGCTTAACAATATGATTCCTTAAGAACCTGGCTCAATCAGCCTCATCCGAACCAAGGCATCTGCTGCTGCCTTTTGTTCTGCTTCCTTCTTGCTCTTCCCTTCTCCCCGTCCAAGGTCTGTATCATTGACACAAACTTTTACTTGGAATATTTTCGCCCCGCCTTTTCCAGGAGCCGTCTTCTCTCCTATGACCTCAAATGTTACGGTGCCCATCTTATTCTTCTGAATATGTTCAATGAGCTTATTTTTATAGGAGATAATCTTCTTCTCTATCTTATTGAGATTCAATAAATTGATGATTCGACGATGAATCATCCGCTTTGCACCTTTAAAGCCCATGTCTAGGAACAATGCTCCAATAAACGCTTCAAGTGCATCTCCATACATGGAAGAATTTGCATATTTCCCTTGACTATGAATAATCAAGGAGTCCAATTTGATTTGCTTACAAAGTTGGTTCAAGGATTTTCTATTCACAATCTTTGAACGCATCTCTGTAAGAAACCCTTCATCTCGTTGTGGATAAATCTTAAATAGGTATTCGGCTATCACCGCATCTAAAATCGAATCCCCAAGATACTCTAATCGCTCATTACTTTGACGTGCCGATTGAACTTCATTGGGGTTTTTTAATGCTGAGCTGTGCGTAAGGGCTAATTTGTATAAGAAAGGGGACTTAGGAACTTCTCCCGAGATATCATAAATTTTTCGGGAGAAGTCCTTATTCTTAGAAAGGTATAAATTGAATACTTGTAATGGCGTTAGCAAACTTACTCCTCTACTTTTTTGAATAATAAAGAGGCATTATGCCCACCAAACCCGAAGGTATTGCTGAGCGCATATTGTATGTCTCGTTCTTGTGCTACATTAAACGTATAGTTTAAGTCGCACTCAGGGTCATCCGTAAAATGATTAATCGTTGGAGGAATGATACCATGCTTAATAGCGAGGATAGAAGCGACTGCCTCTACTCCACCTGCGGCTCCTAACAAATGCCCTGTCATAGACTTTGTGGAACTGATGTTGAGCTTATAGGCGTGGTCACCAAAGATGCTCTTAATCGCAAGTGTTTCACTTATATCTCCTAAAGGAGTAGAAGTACCATGAACATTGATATAATCTACTACCGAAGGCTCAACCCCCGCATCACTCAATGCATTTTTCATGACTCGCTTTGCTCCATCTCCAGTAGGAGAAGGGGCTGTAATATGGTGAGCATCAGCCGATAGGCCAATCCCAACTAGCTCTGCATAAATCTTTGCTCCCCGTTTAACGGCATGCTCATATGACTCCAATACCAGACATGCTCCCCCTTCACCCATCACAAAACCATCACGGTCTTTATCAAATGGACGGCTAGCAGTCTTAAAGTCGTCATTTCGTTCAGATAGGGCACGCATTGCATTGAAGCCTCCCATCCCAGCTACTGTAATAGCAGCTTCTGATCCTCCAGCCACCATAGCATCTGCATACCCCATCTTGATGAGCATATACGCATCAATGACACAATTAGAAGAGGTTGCACAAGCTGCAACACTCGCATAATTAGGTCCTCTCAACCCATACTTGATAGATACTTGCCCTGCTGCAATATCTATAATCATTTTAGGAATAAAGAAAGGATTGAACCGCGGTTTTCCATTACCCGTGACGAACTTCTTCACCTCATCCTGAAACACATTAATTCCTCCAATACCTGAACCAATAACCACTCCTATCCGATCACGGTCGAGTGATTCAAGGTTAAAGTTAGCATCTTGCATGGCTTCATCTGCAGCCACAAATGCGTATTGGCAGAAAGTATCCATTTTCCGCGCTTGCTTCCGATTGATATAGTCTGTCGCTTTAAAGTCCTTCAACTCACACGCAAACTTTGTTCGGAACTCACTCGCGTCAAAACGGGTAATTAGGTTCGCTCCGCTTTCTCCATTCTTTAGGCCGTTCCAGAAAGAAGGCACATTAAGTCCTATCGGAGTTAATGCGCCTAAACCTGTAATAACAACTCGTTTTGAATACATGTATTCGTATTCGTTTTAATTTCTTATATTACGTGCTTTGAAATGTAGTCAACCGCATCACCAACTGTGACGATCTTCTCTGCATCTTCATCAGGAATTTCAATAGAAAACGTTTTCTCAAATTCCATGATCAACTCAACAGTGTCCAAAGAATCTGCACCCAAATCGTTTGCAAAGCTTGCGTCTTTTGTAACTTCTGAATTTTCTACGCCGAGCTTGTCAACGATGATGCCTATCACTTTTTCTGAAATATCTGCCATATCTCTAATTGTTTAATTAAGAGTGTAAAGTTTATTGTTTAGTTATCCAATACCTTTCAAAAGTATTTGGATATGATTTTGAGTTATTCCCAATTTATCAATATAAAGACGACTGCAAAGTAAATAATTTATTCCCTCTTATCATACAGAACGGAAGCAAAATATATCTCTGTCTGCCTTTACAATAGGGCTAAAACCCCTTGATTATTAGTAACGTTTGTACTTTTTCTTCGCCAATAACTGTAAATCCTGCTCATTCTTCAAGAGAGCCCCTAGGTAAGGAGGGATATCCTTGTACAAGGTAATACCGTCTATGACTTCGCTTGTGAGCCCGTCCATCAATAATAAGCGTAGCCAATCAATCAATTCACTTGTAGAAGGTTTTTTCTTAATGCCTCTTACCTCCCGCACTTCATAAAACAACCTCAATGCACTATCTACAAGATTCTTCCGTAAATCGGGGAAATGTACATCTACAATTTGAAGCATGGTTTCCTTATCAGGGAAACGGATATAGTGAAACAAGCATCTTCTCAGAAAAGCATCAGGCAATTCTTTCTCATTGTTAGAGGTGATAATCACAACAGGACGATGCTTAGCTTTGATGGTCTCTCGTAATTCGTAACAGAAGAATTCCATCTTATCAAGCTCTAACAATAAGTCATTGGGAAATTCAATATCTGCTTTATCAATCTCATCAATCAATAAAACGACTTGTTCATCTGCCTCAAATGCCTCCCACAACTTTCCTTTTTTAATATAATTCGCAATGTCTGCAACACGTTCTGAACCCAATTGAGAATCTCTCAATCTGGAGACAGCATCATACTCATACAGACCTTGTTGGGCTATAGTAGTTGATTTGATATGCCATGTGTACAGTTTCTTTTTTAGGGATGCCGCAATCTCATGTGCCAATAGGGTTTTACCTGTGCCAGGTTCCCCTTTTACAATCAGCGGCTTTTGGAGATAAATAGCGGCATTCACTGCGACTTGTAATTCGCGCGTAGCCACATAGGTATCCGTTCCAACAAATTGCATGGTAGAAGTTATTTGAGGACAAAATTAGAACGAATTATCAGAAATAGAAAATCCTTTCTACGATGCCTCTATTTCTACCTTACTTTCTTCTCTTATCTTCCGATAAAAATGACCCGAAGGGCGCATTCGACGTTCCATCGTATCGAAATTCACCTCACACAACCCAAACCGATAACTTGCTCCCAAATGCCACTCAAAGTTATCAAAAGTAGACCAATGGATATATCCCCACACAGGTACTCCCTCCTTCATAGATTGATGTATCAAAGTTAAATAGTCTTTGATAGAGGCAATTCGCTCTCGGTCATCGTCTGTACAAATCCCATTCTCCGTAATCATCATGGGCTTTTTATACCGTTTGTATAGGTTATCGAGGAAGTACTTCAAGCCCTCTGGATAATATTCCCACATCTTATCATGCTTCCGCCCCTTCTTCTTGAACCAATCAGGATTATCAAACACATTCTTAGGCAAAGGGGTCATAGGAATCTTTGCATAATAGCTCATCCCCAAGAAGTCTACTTCTTTCGCAAAGAAATCTGCTACATAGTAGTTAAACCAATAATGGAAAATACCCGCAGGTATTACACCAAGTATATTCTCTGGAGCGAAGTATACAGTATTCTTTGAGATTCCCACAGGGATATCAGGCGTTTTCTCCTTTAGCATTTTATAGGCAAGGCTATGGGCGCGCCCGAGTTCTCTCGTTACCTTAAAGGCTGTAAAGATATTCTTTTTAAAGGGAGGGAATTCCCCCATTACATATCCATTAGCGATATAGACCGCAGGCTCATTAAAGGTATTCCAATAGTCGGCTAGGTCCCCAAAATGCTGTATCATCTGCTCCACATAGTTCATGAACATCTCAGGCCCTTTCCCTCCTTCCCAAGAACCTTCGGCCTTGAACCAAAGGGGATTCGTAAAATGATGTAACACCAACATCAGTTTCACCCCCCGATTCTTAAGATCAAGAAAGAAACTACGGTACTCCTCCACAACTGCTAAGTCAAATTTGGCCATAGGAGCCGTTTGTAACCTAGCCCAATCACATCCACATCTATAGACCCCACTTAGATAAGCGATAATCTCAGCATCAGACTCCCGCCGTTTCTCATGATCCGAAGTACGTTCAAAGACACGCCCATCTTTGGCCAATACCCCTTTCCACTCATGTTCACTTGCAGTCTCGATTTGGGCGGCAGCTGTGGAAGTGCCCCATATAAATTCTTTTGGGAAATGTATATAGTGTCTATAATTGACTTGAGGGATAGAGGTTTCCATCCCCTCTTTGTCACCAGTAGGGAAATGTGAAGGCATATAATTTTCGTTAAATTCGGATCAATTTGTAGCAGTAAGCCAACAATCTGATGATAAATAGGTTAAAGGTAAAAGGTTGTAGATGCAACGGAATATATTTACCTTTGCGGCACAATCATGCCTATACATGAAAATGCCCAAGTATTGGCTTATGTATGGGCACAATAACTACAAAAAAACTTACATAAACAATATTAGAAATGGCTAGATATCCAGAACATATGGTGGTACCATACCGCAAAGAATTAACCTCTTCTGGTTTCACAGAGTTGAAAACTGCAGATGAAGTTGAGAACGTAATGCGGAATACCCAAGGGACTGTATTGTTGGTTGTAAACTCTGTTTGTGGATGTGCAGCAGGATCTGCTCGTCCAGGCATTGTGAGTTCCTTAAACGGTGACAAAAAGCCAGATCATCTTTATACAGTATTTGCAGGGATGGAAGTTGAGGCTACCAATACTGCGAGAAAGTATATGCTCCCTTACCCTCCTTCCTCTCCTTCTATTGCTCTGTTCAAAGATGGAGTATTGGTTCATATGATACAACGTCATCATATTGAAGGAACCCCCGCAATGTTAATCGCAATGAACCTAAAAGGTGCTTACGAAGAGCATTGCTAGACATCCCTTCTTTACTGATTCGGACATAAAGAAAAGTGAATACCTCTTAGGGGTGTTCACTTTTGTTGTTCATATTTGTGTATGATTTCGCTTATCTCAATTCTGAGACAGACCCTACGCCCTTTTAGTTGGGTGTATGCAGCTGTATTAGCCATTCGTGCGTACCTGTACAAATCAGGTATATGGAAATCGTATAAGGCTCCCATACCTGTCATATCAATAGGGAATTTATCTACGGGGGGAACAGGAAAAACCCCTATGGCCGAATTCCTTATCCGACTATACCTCTCACAAGGGCATATGCCTGCTTACCTAAGTCGAGGCTACGGACGAACGTCAAAGGGTTTTTTCTGGGTCAAACCCCATATAGAAGGAGCGAAGCGATTTGGCGATGAGGCCTTACAGATTGCCCACAAATTCCCTCAGATCCCTACTGCGGTATGCGAAAGCCGAACAATCGGCATACAAACCCTACTCGCATCTCACTCCCCCGATTGTATCATACTAGATGATGCCTTCCAACACTTGCAGGTAAAACGAGACCTCAACATTGTCATGTTTGATGCCAATCGAATGCCCTACGAAGATTGCCCCTTACCTGCTGGCAACCTTAGGGAAGGCTTAGGGGCTTTAACAAGGGCTGACCTCATCATCGTTAATAAACTGACAGACAGTTTACTAATCCCCACAATTGAAAGGAAGTTACGTACCTACCTATCTCCTACTCTTCCAATAGGCTTTTGTTGTCCAAAGGCTACTCAACTTTTGCCTTTTTCGACGAATAGGAATCCCCTATCTATGTCAGAGGTTGTAGGCAAGAAAGCCGTTGTATTCTCAGGAATAGGGAACAATGCCTTCTTCCAACAGCAAGTAGCCAATTGGGGATTAACCCTTGTTGGACGTTATGGATTTAGGGATCACCATGTATATACACAAAGGGATATGGAGAAAATCCTTTCAATCTATCCGAATCATTCTCCAAAATCTCCTAACTTTGCTCCGCCGTTAATCATTACAACGGAGAAAGATTTCTTCCGCCTACGGGAAGCATGGGAACAGTGGGGATTACAGCAATATCCCTTTTACTATCTTCCCATTCGCTTGCATTGGCATAAAGAAATCGAATGGAATTTACCCGTATTAATAAACCCTTAATTACACGAAAGTATTATGGACACAAGGTATAAAGAATCCTTATCGTATATACAGAAGATGTATGGTGGAACCCCAGAAGTGGGTATCATCTTAGGAACAGGACTAGGCGGATTGGTAGAGGAGATTAATATAGAAAAGGTACTGCCATATAACTTCATCCCGAACTTCCCAATTTCTACTGTAGAAGGCCACTTCGGTCGGCTCATCTTTGGAACCCTAGGCGATAAGAAGGTGGTTGCGATGCAAGGCCGATTCCATGCCTACGAAGGCTATAGCATGAAGGAGATTACCTTCCCCGTCCGAATCATGAAATTATTGGGTATCAAAACCCTGTTTATATCCAATGCCGCAGGAGGGATGAACCTTGAGTATAAACGAGGGCACTTAATGATCATTGACGATCACATTAACCTCCAAGCAGGCAATCCTTTGACAGGCCCTAACAATCCCGAACTAGGCCCTCGCTTCCCTGATATGAGTGCTCCTTATGACAAAGGTCTCATCAAAGCAGCCCAAACATATGCTCAATCGAAAGACTATCCTGTACATACGGGCGTATATGTAGTGGTGAATGGTCCGAATCTAGAAACCAGAGCAGAGTATCGCTTCCTTCGCCTCATTGGTGCAGATGTAGTAGGGATGTCTACTGTGCCTGAAGTGATTGTAGCGAATCATATGGGATTACGCACTTTCGCAATCTCAGTCATTACAGATGAGTGTGATCCCGATCACCTTGAGCCCCTAAGTATAGAGGATGTATTGGCAGCTGCAGCCGAAGCTGAACCCAAAATGACAGACATCCTCAAACACTTGATTACGACTCAGTGCTAATCCTGATTTATCTTATACAATAGAGCCGCCTTGTGGTGCCAGACCTAAACGTATCTAACCGATAGGCATGCTGCCCCAAAGCGGCTCCTTCTATATTGTTTCGTCCCTATCTTGCCTTTACATATCCAACTATATGCCTAAATCCTTCCTATATGTTTTCATCTTTGGTGTGGCCTTGTTCTATACCTGCACAGGCCAAGCACAAACACGTCCTCCACAGTCAGTAGGCGATAGTACCCGTATAGCAACCGTTCAAGATAGTTTACGGCAAGATTCGATAGAACAGGTAAAGAAGAAAAAGAAAATACGCCCCGATACAAAGTGGGTTCACCCCCATCTCCTTTTCCAACATGATCGGCACTATATTAGGCGAGAACGACCCGATATTGGCAAGGAACCTCTATGGGATGAGTTAGATGAGGAGGCAGGTTTTGTCCAACGACCAGGGCAAATCGGGAAGCCTTACCAAGTATTTCGCTTTGGTGCCAATACAAGGCAGGAGCTACAATCCCTCTGGTGGAATCCCGTCATGGGTAGGTACAATCGTTATATGGTCAATCCCGAAACCCAAGCATCCTACTATGACACCAAAACGCCCTATGTAAATGTACAATATGTACAAGGGGCTAAGGAGCTGCAATTATTAGACATCACCCTATCACAGAATATCTCTCCTTTTTGGAACTTCTCGGCTTACTATAAGCGTCGGCAGATGCTAGGAGCCTATTCGAATCATACCACAGATCACCGATTGCTCCATGTAAACAATTACTTCCATACATTCAACAATCGATACCACCTATTCGCAAGTGTTGGCTTCAACAACCTGAAGGATCAACTCAATGGAGGAGAGAACCGTACGGCTGCATTCCCCAATGATTCGGAGGCTTTTCTCAAAGAACAAGCCCGCCTCAATTTATCTGATGCAGAACTAAGGCAATACCAACGATCCATATTCATTGACCAATACCTTCACTTTGGCAAGCTCAATGACTCCATCAATAGCAAGCATCTCTTGACATTTCGGGGCGCTTTCTTTGGCGAATTACTCAACCAACGATACGCAGATATTGCGATAGATACCTTCTATCTATTCCAAAACCTCATTCCTGTATACCCCAATCTCGCACCAGATTCTACTTCTCTTTGGGAGGAGTTTGATACGAGACGGCTGAAGCTGCTAGGAGGGGCGAGTTATTCCTATGATGGCAATTGGTTGAAGGCCAATGTCAATGGGGATGTAAATTATCAATGGCTAAACCTACAGCAGGATACCTTAAACTATAGGCTCAACCAATCTATATTTGAGCAGAATGTACATGGAAAGCTCTTTATCTTAACCCCCAAGTTCGAATTGGAGTCTAAGCTAGACTATAGAGGCCGTAGTTCGAATCTATTTCCTACCGAAACCTACCTAAATAGTACGACAACTTATGCGATTCCTTGGATACGTGATGATTACTATTTGGTTCGGACACCTAGAGAGGATTCGGTTATGGTGAAAGATTCCCTCCTGACACCTGGGTCAGGGAATGATTCGACACTTACGGCAACGCCCTCACAATTGAATCCTCGCTTTACTCCTGCTAACCTGTCCTTCACCTATATCCTATTCAGCCAGAACCCAACCATCTTCCAAACCTACTTCCAATCATCGGGTAGCAACCTATACACTGCTAACCCTGACCTGCGCAACCAACAGTCGAACCAACTTCGGCTGAGGTTCTTTATCAAGGGACGGAGCAATATCATTCGTGCTGATACCATAAAGCCCAACTTTTTGGCCATTACAGGCTTCATATCGCGTTTCAATCGGATGATTTATTATACTCGTTCTATGGAAGTAAGGCAGGCAGAGAGTACAGACAACCTCACTTGGTTTGGGGTCGAACTGGAAGGACGGGTACGTTTCCTACGTAAGTTTTTCGCAGAAGGCCGCTTTAGCTTCCAAACAGGATCGACCAATTCAACGGAGGACTTGGCCTATTATGCGACCCATATCCCCAAGTTCTATGGGAAAGCCTCCATCTACTATGAGAACAAAGACATTAGTTTTGCAGGGATTCTACGCATTGGCATAGATGTATCGATGCTGACTAAGACTCGTTTGCATACCCTTGATCCGATTACGGGAGAATACTTCCCTGTTGATTATGATTCCCCCTTCTATATTCAGGGAGACGCCTATTTCTCTACGCAGATTAAGCGTGCTTATATTTTCCTCAAGTTCTCTCACTTGAATGATGGCATTGGAAGAAGGGGGTATTATACCGTTCCATTTTATCCTTCCCTCGAACGAACCTTCAGCCTCGGACTTAATTGGAGTTTCTACGACTAGCCAATACTTAGTTAGGTTTGAATGCCATCGTCTGCTTGTGCTGATTCCATTGATCCATACACCCGCTTAATCCAATGCGGCAGGAGGATTGCCCCAATAAACAAATAGGGGTAATACCCAATACTCCTCCACAATACAGCCAATGCACTTGTTAGGCCTTCTAAGGTTAGGTCAGCGAATAGGGTTTGGAACATCAATTCGGCTATCCCTGAGCTACCTGGCGTTGGGGAGATAATCATCATGAAGAACATCACCACTTGGCGCGAATAGATAATCATATGGTCGTACAATCCCAAGGAAGCCACTGCAAATGCAGCCAAGATGCTATTGAGTACCATATACCTAGAGAACCATGCCCATAGGGTTAATCCCCCAATCTTCAGCCAATAATGAAAAGGCTTATTTCGAAAGTTATCGGCTGCATTTAGGAGTTCGTTCGCCATTGTAAATCCTCCTCTTCGCCAACGCTTTAGCCATTTCAGCATAAAGACCCTCTTGATTAGGCGATTGATATAAATGGGTTTCACAATTAAGGCAATGAGTAGAAAGCTGATATAACAAAATAGAATGCTATACACAATCCAGAAAGTGACGTAAACCCCCTGCCCAAACAGTGTATTGGCCTCTATTGCACTTAGGGGGCGAAACATCTCTTCTGGCCCTACGAGCAACAATACTACTGGCACAATCAAGATAAAGTATAATTGATCAATGAGTATGGTAAGGAAGATAATCGCTGTACTTTTCCCTAAGGACAATCCCTCTTTAAACAATAAGAAGATCATAATGGGAGTTCCTCCTGAAACTGAAGGCGTCACCGCATTGGAGAACTCCCATAGTAAGGTTACTTGAAAAGCACTTCGCCAATTAAGTTGTTTATCAGCCAATAACCGCATTCGAATGATATAGGCCAAGTCTCGACATATCATCATGATGATTGCGACTATCATGAGTCCCCCCATTCCTAGGTTCCAATTGATCCCTTGGAATACACTTATATCAAAGTCTCGGAATAGAATATACGCCGCAACGGCCACTCCAATGAGAATCGGCCAGATGGTTCGGCTAGGCTTAAAGGATTGGAGAACTTCTTGTCCTGATAGTTTTGCCATGATAGTAAGGGGTTGGAGGAACCCTATATTGGGCTCAGTGCTTAAAAGTAAGAAATCTTCGGATCTCAAACTATATACGTATAGACTTTCCCCCTCGAATTATATATCATATATTTGTACAAAGTAGATCGATTCACTCATTCAATCTAATAGTATTATGTGTGGAGTAGCAGGTATTATTGCCCTGAACCAAGACCTCACCCCTAGCGATTTCGAGACTGTCCAGCAGATGGCTTTACGGGTTACGCACCGTGGCCCCTCCCAACAAGGATTCTTTGAAAATCCTCGTTGTATGCTGGGCAATACGCGCCTATCAATCATTGATCGTTCGAATAACTCAAGCCTACCCCTATCCAATAGAGAAGGTTCTGTTTGGATTTGCTACAATGGCGAAGTGTCGAACTTCAAGGAATTGCGAGAGCGCTATCGACTCACAAGTAAATATGATTTCAGAGGACATTCGGATACGGAAGTGCTCGTTTATTTGTACCAAGAATTAGGGATTGACTTCTTAAAGGAGCTTTCGGGTATGTTTGCCTTCTGCCTGTTAGACTTGCGGAAGCGAAAGGCGTTTATTGTGCGGGACTTCTATGGAATTAATCCCATGTTCTATATGGAGAAGAATGGGAAATTGTACTTTGGCTCAGAGCTAAAGCTCTTCCATGAGATTCCTGAGTTTGATGATGCCATTAACTATGAGGCCATGTTCCACTACTTCTCATTGGCCTATATCCCAGGGAATCGAACCCCTTATAAGGACATTGAGGAGATGCGCGGGGGCAAGTATATGGAGATAGACCTTGAGACAGGTCGACGCCAGATGCATACCTACTACCAACTAAACTATACCCAAGATCATACACTCACCGAGAAGGCCGCTGTAGAGCGTACGCATGATCTCTTATTGGATTCGGTAAGACGAAACTTGATTTCGGATGCCCCCCTAGGAATGACCCTTTCAGGAGGAGTCGATACGAGTACGATACTTGGCTTGGTAAAAGAACTAGGCCGAAGCCAAGAGATGCATACCTTCTCCCTTAAAATGGGTGAATCAAGCTTTGACGAATCTGAGTATCAGCATTTAATGGCTAAGTTTGCCAATACCATTCACCACGAGATTGTGGTAAACCCCGAGGATGTGATTGAAGTATTGGTACAGCATATTGCCTATATAGATGAACCTAATGGGGATGGTTCAGCGCTTCCTTCTTTCCTCTTGACACGTGAAGCAACCAAAACAGTAGACGTATTACTCTCAGGTGAAGGAGGAGATGAAATCTTCAATGCCTATCCTACTTATGGGGCATATCAGGTACGTAAGATGTACAGACGCTTTGTACCGAAGTTTATGCGGAATCTCATTCATTGGGGGGTACATAAGCTCCCAAGCGATTACCGCAAGCTTTCCTTCGAATTCCAAGCGAAACGCTTTACGGAAGGAGCCGAACTAGATGTACCACAAGCACACCTCTACTGGAGACACACCCTTACGGATTATGAGAAGACGCTACTTATGCCTACCCATCATCACCTCTATCGGGATTCGGGTTCATTGTTCGCGGATGTGTTTAACGAACAGAACTTCGACGATGACCTCAATCGATTGTCTTACCTAGACATCAAGCGATTCTTCATTGATGACCTTATGGTCAAGAATGATCGCATGTTTATGGCGCATTCGGTAGAAGGACGTTTCCCATTGATGGATCGACTGCTTGTAGACTTTGTTTCAACTATTCCCGCCAACCTCCGTATTAAGAACTTTAAGAGACGGTATATACAGAAGCGAGCAATGGAGGGGTTGGTTCCTAAGGAAATCCTCAAACGCTCGGGCTTCGGGCTAGAGATGCCGCATTCCATTTGGTTCCTTAGCAGCGGACTAGGAAAGTTTGCAGAGAAGTATATCAACAAAAAGTGGATTGACCGTACAGAGTTCCTTGATTGGAAGGGAGTTGAACAATTGTGGAAAGCCCATAAGGCAGGTCGTAAGGATTATGGCCGAGCAGTATGGTGTATCCTTCTCTATATGATTTGGTTTGACTTATTTATCTATAATAAGAGCTTCCGAAAGCATCTATACCAACACCCAACCAATATTATGATGAAGACTGCTTCATCGGCAGGGGTTTACTAACCTATCTTCTGCACCTATTTTGTAAAATGTATAGGTAGAGGTCTCGGGTTGCCCATTTTACCATGTAAACTATACAGGTTGAGGTCTCGGGTCGCCCATTTTACCATGTAAACTATACAGGTTGAGGTCTCGGGTTGCCCATTTTACCATGCAAACTATACAGGTTGAGGTCTCGGGTTGCCCATTTTACCATGTAAACTATACAGGTTGAGGTCTCGGGTTGCCCATTTTACCATGTAAACTATATAGGTTGAGGTCTCGGTGTGCCCACTTTACCATGCAAAATGTATAGGTTGAGGTCTCGGTGTATACATTTTACCGTGCAAAGCTCGTAAGTGAGGACTTCGATGTACCCATTTTACATGGCAAAGTGTGTACACCGAGGTTCCCACTTATATATTTTGTCAGTCGAATATGCGATTGGGGGGATATACCTTCTTTTTTGTGTAAAAACAGGAAGCTATTGCTGAGCATATTGTGGAGCACTAAGGTATTCAGCCTCCAAATAGTAGGTTTGCCAGTGCTTATGAATAGAAAGGGGGACCTCCTTTCCATTCACCTAATACACTACTTTCTCTATTAAGACCTTTAGCTATTGTACGTAATCTACGAAGATAGGATGGTGACAATACGTTCCAAGTCTGTATCCAACTTCTGATGATGCTTAATGGCTTGGGCAAAAGATGTATGAACAATCTTCTTATCAATAATCCCGACCATCAAATTCCCCAATCCTTCCAATAAGGTTTCTACGGCAGCAACACCCAATCGGCTGGCCAGTACCCTATCCATACAAGTCGGACTACCTCCCCGTTGGATATGCCCTAGCACAACTACCCGTGTATCATAATGATTGTATCGCTTCTTGACCTCCTCTGCCACTTGCATTGCTCCCCCTGCATCATCTCCTTCTGCCACAACAATAATACTAGACGATTTATTGCGCTTCCGTCCTTGCTCTAGGGTATTAATGATCTCTTCCATCTCCGTTTTTGTCTCAGGAATCAATACTGCTTCTGCTCCCCCTGCAATTCCACTATTGAGAGCAATAAAACCCGCATCGCGTCCCATTACTTCCACAAAGAACAAACGGTTGTGGGAGTCTGCCGTATCTCGAATCTTGTCGATAGCATCTACAGCGGTATTCAAGGCAGTATCATACCCAATGGTAAAATCAGTACCATATAGATCATTGTCAATGGTGCCAGGCACTCCTACAATTGGGAGTCGAAACTCATGATAAAATTGGCGGGCTCCTGCAAACGTACCATCCCCTCCAATTGCAACAATACCATCAATCTCTGCCTCTTTGATTCGATTATAGGCCTTACGTCTCCCGACCTTTTTCATGAATCGAGGGCTACGCGATGACTTTAAGATGGTACCTCCTCTTTGGATGATATTACTGACGGAGTGTGCATACAATCGTACAAAATCGCCATCAATCATACCCTCATATCCTCTTTTGATTCCCACAACTTCCAATCCATTCAGGATGGCAGTTCGAACAACTGCTCGGACGCAAGCGTTCATCCCTGGGGCATCTCCTCCTGAAGTAAATACGCCAATTCTTTTCATGTATCTATGCTTAATTGCAATATATGATGAGACCCAATGTATCTTTAGTTCATCAGCTAGTTCGCTGTTTCCTTAACAAATTATAAAGAAAAATCCCTAATTTGTCACGTATTATCTCTTTTGGGTTACGCAAAGCTATTATTTTCTGCTTTCCCTCAAAAATTAAATCTATGTTAAAAGACCTACTACACTTAATCGTATCTAATACCTGCTTCGGATGCCAAAAGCCACTTAATAGTCAAGAAAATCAGATGTGTTTCCATTGTCTTTCACAGATTGAACCTACTCATTTTCATCTCAATCCTATGGCCAATGAAGCCTACTATAAATTTGGAGGGAAGGTTTCCTTAGAAGGAGCAACGAGCTTCTTCTATTTCGATAAATACAGTAGGCTCCAATCCATTGTACAAGCCTTAAAGTATGAATCGGCTCCTCAAGTTGGCGTAGCCTTAGGCGAATATACAGGAGCCCAACTCCAAGGAAGTGATTTCATACAAGGGGTTGAGGCCATTGTGCCTGTACCCCTACACAGACGTAAGCTGATTCAGCGAGGGTATAACCAAGCCGAACGAATTGCCAAAGGACTCGGTAAAGCCCTACACATTCCCATTCGAACCGACCTCATAAAGCGCGTCCAACATACAAGTACCCAAACCAAGAAGAACCGTGAACAACGATGGAAGAATATGCAATATGCCTTTCAAGCAGCTAAGGCATTGCCCCCCTCTATTCTCTTGGTAGATGATGTCATTACTACAGGTTCCACCTTAGCAGCTTGCATACAAGCCCTTCGCATGGAAAGAACTGATATCGAGATTCGGGTTTTCTCCATAGGGATAGCAAGGAAGTAAAGAATCCTTCAAGGAATCCTATTATTTTATAGGAGAATCCCCATTTTGTTTTGAAGAATTAGGGATTTGTAAATAGATTTGTGTTCCCTGTAAATTTGTAGGGAAAATCCGTCGGATTGATTTCATACATAGTCATATGGAAGCATATATTCCTATTATTCTGTTGGTCGCAATTGCGATTGTATTGGGGCTACTCCTCAATAACCTATCTCGATTGGTTGGGCCGCTTCGTCCTGATAAGGTCAAGTTGTCTGCCTATGAAAGTGGTATGGACCCCGTAGGGTCTGCGCATGAGCGTTTTTCGGTGAAGTTCTATCTCATCGCAATGTTGTTTATCCTATTCGACATTGAAGTAGTCTTCATGTATCCTTGGGCCGTTCAATACAAAGAGCTCCTTGCTTCTGGGCCAGGTGGCTCCTTTAACCTATTCCCATTCGTTGAGATGCTTGTATTCGTATCTATCCTGTTTGTAGGGTATATTTATGTATACAAGAAGGGGGGATTGAATTGGTCGTAAAGAACCCTATCCCTACTCGATTGTGGAAGTACCATGATTGGCGGGTGTCTCGCATTGTCCAAGCCTTATTGGATGCAGGAGATTCCGTTTTGTACAAACAATGCGAAGGGAGCTTTGGTTCTATTGATGAAATCATCCGACACTTAGATTGGGCAGAGAGGGTTTGGTTAAGTCGAATTAAGACAAGCTATTCATTTCCGTCCAAAGATTCACAAACACCGACTCATATCGTTTTGAAACGATGGACAGCGGTTCGAGCAATGTGGTTGCAGGAGATTCAGAGACGTGATGCCTCCGAGAGAATCTCCTTCCATGACACCAAAGGCCATCCCTACCAAAATACCTTTGAAGAGATTGCCTTACATGTCATTGACCATTGTAGCTACCACATAGGGCAAATAGCCAATCATCTTCGTAGTTTCGGCTTGGCGCCTCCTCAAACCAATTATATTCATTACCTTAGGGATAATCCTGAGGCTCGTTCATAGAAAACTAGATTGATCTCTCACAACATATATACGCATTATGGGAATTGAAAAAGCATTAGCAAAGCAAGGCTTCTTACTTTCAACAGTAGATGCCATTACAAACTGGGGACGGACAAACGCGCTTTGGCCGATGCCTATGGGACTTGCTTGTTGTGCGATCGAAATGATGGCATTCGCAGGCCCTCGATACGATGTATCTCGCTTCGGTAGTGAGGTATTCCGATTCTCTCCTCGCCAAGCCGACGTAATGATCGTTGCGGGTTGGTGTACCTTTAAGATGGCACATGCTGTAAAACGTATCTGGGATCAAATGCCTGACCCCAAATGGTGTATCGCCATGGGAGCTTGTGCATCTTCGGGTGGAATGCACCGCGTATACGGTGTAGTACAAGGGGTAGATCAATTCTTGCCCGTTGATATTTATATTCCTGGATGTCCTCCACGCCCAGAGGCCGTTATTCACGCCCTCCAAACGTTGCAAAGCAACATCCGTAAGGAGCATTCTATCTTACAAGACTAATAGCCTTTTCCCTATACTAGAGCAATGATTGCTTCGCTAGGCCTTGTATGCTTTGGCATACAAGGCTTATGCATATTATAAACCGTAGATTACACTATGAAGATTCGCTTATCAAAGAAAGGAAGGAGAAGAATCCTTATAAATACCTTGCTCATACTCATCAGTACCTTTATTGGGTTGGGCATAGGCGAATCTGCTATTAGGCTACAAGAGGGTTTTCCCTTATCTCAATTAGAATTGCCCGCCATCCTTGATCGAGTTCCTTATCTCTTAAATTCCAAGATACTCAATCATGGAAAGCAAATATGGGAGGATGCCCATACAGATGTTCCCTTTGAATGGCTTAGCACCAATCCTGATACATTTTCACATCCTGGGACTACAGCAGCCCTATTCAACTACTATCAACGGGTACGTACAGATTCTACCGATCCCTATGTAAACTTCATTGCAGAAGAAGCGCAAAAGCAATGGAACGCCTATTTCCTTGCTAGCTCTATTTGTGCAGATAAGCCCTTTTATGATTGGGAAGACTTTCAAGATTTTCCTGATGAACTACATGCCTTTGTGCCGCCAACCCCCAGTATGTATCCACGGTTTCGGTACTTTAGAGGCCAACTATTTCCTAAGTCTCGGGCATACTTCAACAATTTTGGGTGGAGAGGCTATGACATCTCCCTCCAAAAGCCTGATAGTGTCATTCGAATTGCATTTGTAGGAGCCTCCACAACCCAACAAGATCGCTTGTCGCCCCACTCCTACCCTGAATATGTGGGACATTGGCTCAACCTATGGGCAAAAGCCCAAGAGCTTCCCCTATCATTCGAAATCATCAATGCAGGACGGGAAGGACTTGGCTCAAGAGATTTCTCTGCTATTGTTCAGGAAGAGCTTATACCCGTTAGACCCGATATGATTGTCTACTATGCAGGAGCCAATGAGTTTAACTTTGATGATGTTGAGGGGGATGCAAGGCGGTATCAGAATGCCTTTGTGACATGGGGGGCAAAATATTCGGCTCTGTTTCGGCGGCTCATCAGTATATCAGGTATACGGTTTAGTAACCCAGGAGATCCGAGCGATATGCCTTTCCCCTCAGGGGTAGATGAAATGAATCCAGATATCAATTCTCCCTCATTGCCTGTAAGTCTCCCCCGTATCTTTCCAGAAGTCAAAAAGATCAAAAATGCTATCGAGTCAATTGAGGGTGAGTTAATTATGTGCTCCTTTATCCAGATGATGAAAGATGATATGAGGCTAAACCCTATCAGTGATCAAGGCATTTACCAGTATTGGAATGAGCAGGAGAAGTATGCCAAATGCTCCTATAGTTACATCAGACGAATGGTTGAGTTCCAGAACAGAACGCTGGAAAAGTATGCAAAGGTCAATGAGTTGGCCTTTCTTGATGTGGCAGAGAACTTTCCTTTAGATCCAGACTTATTCCTTGATGGTGTACATCTATACCAAAATGCCATTCGGCTACGGGCTTGGGCGGTATTCCTAAGGCTTGTACCTATACTCGAACAACGAATTGCAGCAGGCAAGCTTCCAAAATCCAATCCGAGCCCCTATGCTACCCACCCCACCTTCGAACAAACAAAAGAGGTTATAGCTTATTCTCGTTGTGATTGTAAAGCTCGTATAGATACGACGAGTTCAAGATGTATAGACGCTTATAAACTGGAGGTCAGTTCATTATAATTAGCCTAGCTCATTATCAAAAATGGTTCGCCAGCGTTCCTTATTCATCCCAAAGACAATCCCCCCTATTACCATAATGGCCGTTGTGGCAATCCCTACCGTGCCCCAAAACGGAGCAGCAGGCAATCGCACCAAGGTCTCAGAAGCAAAGGCCGCATACAAGCCCATCACCGACCAATACATAAAACTCAGGTGCATATACTGCCAATTGTTCCAACGATACAGAATTGGCAGCATGCCTAGTACCAAGGTCACAAAACTCACAATAGCCGCAATATGAAAGGGGCCAAATCCGCCAAACAATCGATAAATCATAAAGGCAGTCAGAATGACTATCGACATTCCGAAGGCATACACATACCCAATTTGGCGATGTCGTTGAGTACCTTTCCGCATAAGGAGGATGGCAGTTCCTGCAATAAGAGAGAGGATAGAAGCCAATAAGTGAATCAGGCCAATTGAGTCGAAGTAGATCGCTAGTAACATACGTAATCTTGCTTAATAGGAGTGTGGAATCTCCCTAAGATACGCATAAATAGCGGCTCTACTTATGTAGTTCTTGCCAATTCCTTAGAATTGGAAGTAGATAAAGGGTTGGATTTCGGCGCTTTGGGTTTGTACTACTAACCACATAACAATTGCCAAAGCAAGCGACTTCACAAAGATGGGACTCTCTAGGAAGCGTTTTTCCGTCCAACTATCTACCTGTTGTGGCAAGAAATGCAGGATGTAGCCCAGTAGCATCAAAGCAAACACCTTTGGGTATGCCCCCAATACCTGCGCAATAAGCACAGGAGCAAAGGTAGACCAACTAGCGATACGCCCAATTAACTCCATCGCTAAGGCGAAAGAAGAAGCCCTAAAGAAGATCCAACAGAGACATACAAAGTGAAAAGTAAACACTATCCCTAATAGTTGCCATCCTATGCCTGCAGGTAGCTTGAATCGTTCCCTTACAAATCGATCGATAGCCAATGCCGCTCCATGCATTCCGCCCCACACTACGAATCGCCACGCTGCTCCATGCCACAATCCCCCTAGTAGCATCGTCAGCATCAGATTGACATAAGTTCGAATCTTGCCCTTTTTATTGCCCCCTAAGGATATATACAGATAATCCCTCAGCCAAGACGAAAGGGAAATATGCCAACGTCTCCAGAAGTCTCGTATACTTGCAGCCTTATAAGGAGTGCGGAAGTTCTCGGGCAAGGAGAAACCCATAAGCAGGGCAATCCCAATGGCCATATCCGAATAGCCCGAGAAATCACAATAGATTTGCAGTGCATAGCCATATACCCCCAATAAGTTCTCAAAGCCCGAATACAAACTAGGGTTATCGAATATCCGATCGACAAAGTTAATACTGATATAGTCGGATATAACGGCCTTCTTAAACAAACCTGCACATATTAGCATTAATCCTTTGCTCAAATCCTCCTTAGAAACCCAAACCTCTCGTCGAATCTGTGGGAGGAAATCTGCTGCCCGAACAATAGGTCCCGCCACCAATTGTGGGAAGAAGGTCACGAAGAAAGCAAAGTTCAAGATATCTTTTTCAGGCTCAATCTTCCCTCGGTAGACATCAATTGTATAACTCATTGTTTGGAAAGTATAGAAGGAAATGCCCACGGGTAAGAAAATCTCCCATGTACCAAAGGGCTTTGCAAGGAGGGTATTGAGGGATTCGATGAAGAAGTTGGTGTATTTGAAGTAGGCTAGCATCCCTAGATTCGCCAACATGCTCAATACAAGGAAGTATACTTTCTCATATTTCTCCTTAGATTGAGCAATTGCCTTGCCCAAGAAGAAATCGACCAAGGTAGAAGCAATCAACAACAAGAAGAATATTCCACTTGTCTTATAATAAAAATATAAGGAAAATAAGGTTACGTATACCGTTCTCCAACGTTTCCATTCTATGGTAAATACATATATCCCAATAAAAGCCGAGAATAAAAACAGAAATAGACCGCTATTAAAGAGTAGCGGTCTATTCGCGTCATAAAAAAGTAATTGTATATATTCCTGCATACGCCAATGCCTAATATCTACCCCTCAAAACGACAACTAGGCAACTTTGGTCATGCTTAGGTCACGATTTCTTTCCTATTCCTCCAATTTATGGCGTTCATATCCTTTCATTAGAGCATCATACAAGAGTTCTCCTTGTATTTTGTAGCCCTTTCGGTTTAAGTGCACCTTGTCCTTTTGGGCAATGCCTGCATTATACCACTTGTCAATAGAGCCCGCTCCCCCCATGATGCTGAAGAAGTCCCAAAAGCCCACATTGTATTGCCCCGCACAATTCACTAACTGTTCTTTCACCTGAGTAATATAGGCATTAGACTTAGGGTAACGGCTGCTCTTGTATCGGTCGGGAGGAATCGTCAATAGGATGGATGCAGAGGGAGCGTAGTTCTTGATATTTTGGATAAAGGTAGAAGCTTCTGTGAAAAAGCTATTAGGGCGAAAATCTCCACTAAGTGCCTCATTCGTACCCAAGGAGATAATAACGAGGTCAGGATTGAGCTCACTGAATTGGGTGAGGAAGTGTTCGGATTGATTGTAATGAGAATACTTTGCGCCATTGACCCCAATGGTATGGTACATGATTCCACGGGCATAGAGGTTCTCCAATACTACTCCATAAATCACAGCTTGGTTTTGGTCATCCCCACTCTCAATCCCCTTGATATAGATTTTCCGTACCAATGAATCTAGCACCACTGAGGTAGAAAAGCGGCTATATGTATCCGATTGATTGTCAATATAGTACTCAGAGTCTTCTCCTTTGGGTGTGTAACGTACGCACATATCGTAATTTCCCTTTCCCTTATCGGAGAATACCGTCACGTAATTGAATCGATAATCAATGTCTGATTGTGATTGTACGCCAAGCTTTAGGAGGAAATCCCCCGTCATCGTTTTCATGGTAATCCCGCTAAGGCCAATAGGAAGCGGACGGTCAGGGAACACATTGCGTTTAGACTCCCAAGCATTCGGACTAGAAGAATAGATATCTCCAGGGCTAGTCGTTCGAGCAACACTATAAGGGAATACCAATCCCCTTCCTGCAGCCCCAAATTTACGGTGTAAGGCCTTTCTGACCTCTCCTGTAAAGAGGTCGGCCTGTATATGAGAATCGCCTATATGGACAATTGTGAGCTTATTTGACTCCCCTCTATCCAATGCTCCTAATCGATCATAGAAGGTAGTCATACCCTTCTTTCTATTGCCAATGCTATTGAGGTGTTCTTTGATAAATGGATATTGAGAGGAAGCCCTACGTTGTGCATTGCCCTCGCTTAAAGGCAACAATACAAGAAAGATAGCACCCAAGGTAAGGGCTTTTAGTGGGTTTACATACATGAGAGCGTGTTTACAAGATTAAGGTTTTCATATGCTTTAGTGTACACAAGATGCCGCAAAAATCAGACAAAAGCACCTCAAATACTTCGAATTTCGTCTGATTAAGGGAAAATAACTGACTTATTGCTCTAATTCCTTCCCTGATTTTATATGTGCATAATTTTTGTTATTTTAAAGATGAGACTATATTATTGTACTCCCCTAAAACATGAATACTCCAGAATCCAACCAATTATGTATACAGCAGCATTAGAAGCACAGGATAGAAAAGCAAGGCAGCAAAGTGCCATAGCAACCACTATTATCGTACTTGTGGCATTGTTGTTATGTCTCCTATGGCGAGGCCTTCGAATGGGTGTGCCTCCTGCCGTTGGTGAGAAATACGAAATGCTCGGCCGTATTGACTTTGGCGATATGAATATCGGAAGTCAAAATATCAACAACTTTGAAGAGGCAGTTGAGAATCCTACAGAATCGTCTTCTTCTAGTGAACCAGAGCCTACCGAAACGACTCCTGCAGAAGCAGACCCTACTCCTCCTGATCCTGTCGTGACTACGACTAAGCCTCAGGAAACGAGTACACCTGAACCAACAAAGCCAACAAAGCCCAAACCGACTAAACCCAAACCCACGAAACCCGAGCCTACCAAACCGACCAAACCCGAACCCACTAAGCCTGAGCCTACAAAGCCCAAGCCCACAAATACAAATGACAATAAGCCTACGAATGACAATGGTCAATCGGGCTCTAATCATGGAGATGGAGGCGATGTAGGAAATCAAGGAACGCCTAATACGACGATCTTAGACCCTGATGGGCTATACTCTTTCGGAACAGGCGGAGGTGGAGGCCTCAAAGGTCGCCAACCGCTTAGTTTGGATAAGCCTCGGTATTCGGTGCAAGAAGAAGGGGTACTTACATTCGAATTCTTTATCGGACGAGATGGCAAGGTCTTATATGTAAAGGCATTGCCCAATAATAAACCAGGATTGGCGGCAGCAGGTAAAGCAGCCATCAAGAAATGGAAGTTTAGTAAAGTAGGATCTTCGGGTCCTGAAAGACAAAAGGTGCGTGTGTCTATTACCTTCAAGTTGAAGAATTAGGCATTGCCCGCATCCTTTCTATAGAAAAAGCGTGATACAGATTCGGTATCACGCTTTTTCATTGAATATCCATTGGGATTTTCCTATAGAATACACGAGATTTATTTTAAGTTCATTGCATTGTCCAATCAAACCATTTTCAATATGAAACTACGTTATTATTTCATTGCCCTACTGCTTTTCTGCTGTACTTCGGTATCACAGACCCATGCACAAGGGGCATTCGGGGGGCCAGAAGTTGCATTTCTCTCTGTAAACAACCAATTTGGGGTGTTGATGGGAGGTAGAGGAGGCTTCTTTATCAAGGATTACCTCAATATAGGAGGTGCTGGTTTTTCTCTTCTTGTTCCGAAAGAATATGGGATTGTCAATGATACATTGAGCCGCCTGAGAATTGGGTATGGAGGAGGAGTGGTAGAAGGATATTGGTACTTTGCCAATCGTGTCAATTTATCAGGGATGTTGTTGATTGGGGGAGGCTCAAGTTCGCTTACATTCGACAATAATGGAGCCGACAAACAACGATCGCAAGATGGCTTTGTCATCCTACAACCTGGCCTCAATATCAACCTTATGCCCGCCAATCACTTACGTTTCTCTATTGGGGTCAGTTATCGTCGAACCTTCGGCCTTGCCCTCAGCCAAACGAATATTACAGGCTTTCATGGGCTTACAGGGGGGATAGGTGTCCACTTCGGCTCCTTCTAGCTTGACACATTGCTAAATATCCTATATAGAACACGGATGCTTGCACATATGCAAGCATCCGTGTTTTGGTATAGGATGAACACTTTCGTTTCTAATTGAGTATACGTTTACCTTGTTTATCTGTCCACATAAAATGTATAGATTGAGGATTCATGTAGCCCATTTTACATGGGAAGGCTCATAGGGTCGGCCTTCTTCCTCCTTCTCAAACACAGAAACATTACGTTTCCTATGCCTTTGGGTTATTACAATACATAATATAGGCCTCAAAAAACGCAAAAACAAATCATAACCTATGAGCACTAAAAAGCGGCATTGTCCTCCATTTGGAACAATGCCGCTCTTCGTTATCCACAATCTATCTCCCGTTAGAACACAAAGAAGGCCAACCACACCAAGAACAAAACAGGAAGTAGAATAACACAACTATACTTAATCATATATCCGAAGAACCCAGGCATCTTCACACCCAATTCCTCAGCGATAGATTTCACCATAAAGTTCGGGCCATTACCGATATAGCTCATCCCTCCAAAGAATACTGCAGAAACCGATATTGCCCTCAGATAGTCCTTCGTTTCTAAGGCCGCACTACCCGCCGCAAATGCTTGGACATCGGCCATGGAAGCAATATCTAAATGGAACTTCGAACAAGAAGCAGCCAAGAAGTTTAGATAAGTCGGGGCATTGTCTAAGAAGCCCGAAAGGATTCCTGTTGCCCAGAAAGTACGGTCAAGGGTGAAAAAGTCAGCTCCTGTTGGGCTAGCCGCGAATTCGCCTATGAGTTGAAGCGCAGGCATCATCGTAAAGAAGATCCCTAAGAACAGGAATACCACCTCGTAAATCGGTTCGAAGGTAAAGGTATTGTGCTTATGTGCGCGTTTATCTGCATATCGGAAACTCATGAATCCAGCCGTCAATTGGATAATTTCTCGTAAGAAGGAGAATTTCATTCCATCATATTCAATAGCAGGAACCCAAGGCAATACATTTGGATCAAGGAATACAGCTCCGATGATGATAGCAAGCCATAAGAAGTTGCGTTGGCCAACCAATAAGAATCGGCCTGAATAGTAGGTTTCTACTCTATCCAAGTCTTTCTTATTACGTGAATCAATCACATAGAAGATTGCTGCCAATAAGGCTAATGCAAAGATCCACTCAAAAACGACATGCTGTAAGGTCCAAAAGAATGGAACTCCTTTCAAAAACCCTAAGAACAAAGGCGGATCGCCAATAGGCGTCAAAGCCCCCCCTACATTACTCACAATAAAGATAAAGAATACAATATGGTAAGGTTCTAGGCGGTCACGGTTTAGGCTAATGAAAGGCCGAATCAATAGCATCGAGGCTCCTGTTGTACCGATAACATTCGAGATTGCTGCACCAAAAAACAACAATGCAATATTGGCCAAGGGCGTTCCTTTAATATCAGCTCGAATTAAAATTCCCCCTGAAGCAATGTATAAAGGTGCCAATAAGGCAATAAATGAGAAGTATTCGGCAGCTGAATGTATGGGCGCATGCGTATTACCTAAGCCAAATAGGTAATATAACAACACAATCGCACCTAACACAGGCGCAATAACCTTGTAGTTATGATGCCAAAAGTGTTCGAAGAAAATTGGGCCGACTGCAATCAATATCAGCAACAATGCAAAAGGAATAACTGACCAAAAGGGAGGGGATTTCCCATGTCCATGATCCCCCGCATGTTCCTCCCCGTGTTCATCTCCATGATCATGCCCATGCCCATCGTCGGTACCATGATTGTGATCATCATGATTATGGTCGTGAGAAGCGTCAGGATCGGGATGCGCAGGTTCATCAGAATGCTGATTTGTATCTGCATCATCATGTTGTGCAATCAATTGTTCATACAAAGGATCAAGTTTTTCCGTTGAGGACTGCGCAATTCCATCAATCGGTAAAAAACTTAAGCACACATAAATGAATAAGATATGTAAAATATATTTCTTCATTAAAAAAGGGGGCTTATCGCCCCCTAACTTATCAAGAATTATATAATAATAAAAGTTCGAATACAAATGAATTCCCACAATCTAGGAATCAGAAAGCTTCTCTACTTCTTTTTTTTCCGTCTTGCCAAACGTCTGAGAAGATTCTGAGTAATGTTAAGGAAATCCGCTTCGGTAATCATTCCGACCAATTGGTCATTCTTAATAACAGGCAAACATCCTATTTTCTTCGAACGCATAATATCCAATGCCTTCACAATCTTCTCCTCTGGCGTGACTGTAATAGGGCTCTTTAGCATAATATCTTTCACCATGCCCAATGATCCACCTCCATCAATATTGCGACCTGCTAGATGACGCAAGATTAGTCGGGCAGTTACCAAACCCGCTAAGGAACCATTAGGCCCTTCTACAGGCATATGCCGAATTTTCTGCCAGTCCATCAATTGAGCTGCAAGGTCTACAAGATCCGTCTCTTGAACCGTCACCAAATCTGTTGTCATAAATTCCTCTACCAACAAATTGCTAGGCTCATAATCCAAATCATGAATGCTTGCAAGTTCCCATTCATGTACAGGTTTTCCTTCTCGTTGATTTTTCACAATAGATGCGGTAATAGTTGAGGTTACTTCGTCCTTGGTTGCGCCTTCTCTTGATAAGGTAGAGAAGGAGTGCAGAATCCAGTTTGCTCCTGTTCGATTCGTTGCGACTCTTTTTTCGATAACCTCTAGGTATTTGTCAATATCTTCTTTGACAATGGTTGCCTTTTGAAGGCCTTCTCTAGCGATTGGCAGAAGCTCCTTTAATATTAGCTCACTAGGCGTGATTTTCTTATCGCCTATCCAATTAAAACGTGTGTCTAACCCAAAGCGAGCAGCTGCAAAGAAGTTCCCTCTTGCGTCCTCGAAGTCCAACTTCTTTGAAATATCTCCATGCGCATCTTCAAATCCATTCATCAATCCCAACCAGAAAGTAGCATTGGCCATCTCATCCAGAAGGCTTGGACCTGCAGGCAAGATTCGGTTTTCGATACGGAGGTGAGGTTGGCCATTGTCTGAGATACCATAGCATGGACGATTCCATCGGTATACCGTAGAATTATGGATATTCAATGCACGCAATTTCGGGGTGATACCATTGGCCATTTTCTCAAACACATCTTCATCCACCTCTGTGGTAAGCAAGACCTTAAAGCGGGCAATATCCTCTTGGTAAATCTCCATGATAGACTCCTTCAACCAGCTATTCCCGAAATTCACTCGCGGGCTTCTATCTCGAAGGTGTTGGGTGAAGGTACGGATGTCCAATGATTGTTGGAAAAGAGCGATTCGGGTTTCCTTCCACAATCTACGGGCAAATAGCATAGGTGAATTCACTGCTGCTGCCATCACAGGAGCAGCCATTGCTTGCGCAACATTGTACTTTCTCGCAAACGTATCAGGTGTCACCTGTAAATGTACTTGGAAGCTGGTATTACATGCTTCAAGCATACCCGACTCCTGCCGAATATTCATCTCATCTATCCCCTTAATCCGTAGTTCGAACATATCCCCTCTCAACAACCGTAGCCCACGCATCAAGGCTCTATATCGCTCCAAAGGCGTAATATTCTCCAATTCTACATCGAACTTTCGAATAGTCGGCAGAATACCCGATAGTACAATGCTAATATCCAATTTGTCTTGGATTATCTTCTGTGCTTTCTCCAGAGAGCTCTTCAAGTTATTATGCATAATGGAGATAGACCTTCCCTTAAACTCTAAGGGCAGCAGGTTTGTCTCCATATTGAAACGAGCTAACTCTGTGGTATACATTGGATCATTGATCGCCTCTAATGCTTCAAGATTCAACAGTGCGGGTTTCCAGCAATTGTCCACGATACACATTTCCTGTTCGGCTCCTATTCGAATGGTATCGGTCTCAAACCAGCCTTCTTTAAGCATGCGCTGGAGTGCTTTCACATCCTTTAAGAGAAAGCGCATAAATCGTTCATGCTCTTGCTGATTTCTAACTGAGGTAACGTTAAGATCTCCCATTTCTTAGTAGATTAGAACTGTATTTGTTTGGCGGCGAATGTACTCAAATTCTACTCTAAAAGAAAAAGTCAAGCCCCAACAAGGGGCTTAAAAAAAGAAAAGAGCTGCTTGTGTGGCAGCCCTGTCTAGTGTAATCAATCATTCGACTATTTCGGAAAAACTGTCTACATATTTCCTATTTTATTATTCGGTAGCACCTCGATAGTTACCATACTGGAACAATCCTTCTTGCACGTTACCTGTAGAGGAAACCAATTTCCCTTGGCCGTGTCTTTTTCCTTTCTTGAATTGTCCTTCATAGGTAGTTCCATCAGCATAAGCGAATTTTCCGTTTCCTTCTCTCTTGTCATTATACCACTCACCTTCATAAGAAGCTCCATCGCCATACGCATAGGTTCCTTGTCCATTCTTACGTCCATTCACCCAACCACCTTCGTATGAGTCACCATTTGCGAATGAGAGTTTCCCTTGTCCGTGGTATCTTCCATTTCGGAATTCACCTACATAAATGTTACCGTTTGGTGTTTCGATTTTGCCTTCTCCAGAGATCTTACCATTAGCAAATTCTCCTTCATAGACTGTACCAGATGCAAAGGTATATGTTCCTTGGCCATGCTTACGTCCCATCTTCCAATCTCCTGCATACTCGTCGCCATTAGCCTTGATCAATTTACCTTTTCCTGATCTTTTATTGTTCATGAAGTCTCCTTCATAGATATCTCCATTTGAATACATGAAAGTACCTTCTCCGCTCATTTTACCATTGGTCCATGTACCTGTAAGTTCAGTACCATTGGTATAGATCATTGTACCTTCACCATTCTGCATATCATTTTCCCAATTTCCTTTGTATACTGTTCCGCTACTCATTGTGTATACACCATATCCATTCATTTTTCCTTTTAGGAATTCCCCTTTGTACTCATCTCCTCCAGCATAGACGTATGTTCCTTGTCCCTGCATCATGTCTTTGTACCATTCGCCTTGGTAGCGGTCACCGTTGGCCATTGTATATACACCTTGGCCGTGGCGCTTCTCGGACTTCCATTCCCCTTTGTATACATCACCATTGATATACTGCCATACTCCTTTTCCTCCAACACAGTCTCCGGCGATACATTTTGCGTTTACACTATTAGGTAAGCTTGTAAGTGCGAATAAGGTTACCAAGGTAATTAGATTGAGAGTGCTAAGTAATGATTTCATATTGCTTCTACCGTTTGTCATTTTACATTTGTAAATATAGAGGCAGAATCTACTTACGCCAATCGCCTTTGATCATGATCCTTACATAGTCTTTTAGCTGTTGTATTAAATGCGTTTCTTACATTTTTCGAATGATCAGCTAACAACTGACTATCAACTACTTAAACTCATAAATAGCAACACAATAATGATTATTCAGGTATTATACACACATAATTACACCACAAATCGAACTAAATGCAAGTTGGAAAGTCCCTACCAATTGTTACCTTTTTCACATGTCTTAAACAAAAAATTAACAATAGGCAGGATATATTACATGAACGATTTAACAGACTGATAAAAGTTCACCTTTTCGACACACAAAAATCCCACAGAATGGCCATAAATCGGCGTATCTGTGGGATTTTCTAATAATTCAACAGAAAAAACTACCCAGTGTAAGAAATACACATTTATGTTAAAAAAGCTTATCGGACACTTACGCTTCGATTTAAGAATGCTCGAATACGTGGATGCGGAGCTCTCATAAAGTCATCGGGTGGCCCATTAAAGAGCAATCGTTTATTGTGTAGCATCACTACATGTGAAGCAATCGACTCTACCGTGAACATATCATGGGTAATGATAATAGACGTTACTCCTAGATCATCGGCCAAACCTTTCATTAATCGATCAATGGTATCAGAGCTTACAGGATCAAGCCCTGTTGTGGGTTCATCATACACTAAGTACTTGGGGCCATGGATAATGGCGCGTGATATTCCGACTCGCTTCCTCATTCCCCCAGATAGTTCGGCAGGAAACCGATCTAGGATAGAGGCATCAAGGTCTACCTTCTCCAATGACTCCACTACCATATCCTTAATTTGTGCATGTGAATACGATCGATCTTCGTATAGCTTAAGTCCCACATTCTCTAATACAGTCAATGAGTCAAACAATGCAGCTCCTTGGAATACCACTCCAAAATCCTTCATCAACTCATTCCAATCCTTTCGTGTGAAGCCAGCCGTATTTTGCCCATCAATGATTACCTCCCCTGCTGTAGGCTCCACCAATCCGAGAATAATCTTTGTCATCACAGATTTTCCGCTCCCACTTCCTCCCACAATACAAGTTTTCGCACCTGGCTCAATGGTCATAGACACATTCTCCAATACTTGGTGGTTTCCAAACTGCTTATATACATTCCGAACTTCGATCATTGTCCCAATATTTGATGTGCTGATACTAGAAAGAATTCTGCTTTCTTGCAAATATGGCCAAAGTTTATGCTTAAGCAGACGCAGACGTAAAGTACTTCTTAATTAAATGAACGCCATTACGCATATAGAGAGGGAAGTTTCGCACGTCTGATACATACTTCCATAATTGGCGTGGGCGGAAATAGAACTTTCTATATGCCCGTTTCAGTAAGACTTCACGCTCTTCCTTTGTCAGAACGGTATTCTCTAATATAGCCGTTCCACTATTGTCGAATGTTTGTAGACCTGGCTGAATCATACGTTTCTCAACTGCCTCTAGGTAGAAGTCAGTTCCATAATCAGGTACAAGCGTTGTAAAGGAAGCAAAGAAAGGATCTAGTTCCAATGCAAAGGATATGGTTTCCTCCACTTGATCCTTGCCTTCTTCAGGAAACCCAATAATAAAGTAAGCCAATGTGCGTAAGCCTGCTTTATGGGCAGCCTCGAATACTGACTTTAGGTTCGAGAGTTTCTTTGTGGGTGCAAACTTATCCAATGATTCTTGTGTTCCTGCTTCTACCCCTATCTGAATGGTATGACAACCCGCCTGCTTCATCAATTGGAAGTCCTCCAATGACCACCTCAAGCTATGTACATTGCAGCTCCATGTAAACCCATATCCTTTATCAACCATCAATTGGCAAATCTCTCGCATGCGGGGTAAGTGTGCATTAAAGGTTGAGTCCATAAAGAATAGTTCCTTTATTCCCGCCTCTTTAGCCGAATCAAACTCCGCTTCTACATTCTTTATATCTCGCATATAAAGGTTCAATGCGCTTGCCACACAGAAATCACAGCCATATGGGCACCCAAAAGCCGTAATAACAGTTGTCATCGGCGTTCGGTAAGAAATAGGGGTTGTGTATTTATGATTGGGGAATAGGTCATATCGCGGAACAGGCGGCATGGGTTTGCCCCGCTTAGGGAGATAGTTAATTCGGCCAATATGCAAATCACCTGAAGGCAATCGACAACTAACGCTATCAACCAATTGAATAGGGTTCTTAATATGGCTGAGGATATCGATATCAAAGAAGTTGTGTATCACTCCTTCTATATGAGCATACTTCTCTAATACCAGTCTCGGATTAAAAGCGGGCAGGTTTCCCATTACATAATGCCGACAACCCGTTCGCGCCTTAATCTCATCCAGCAAAACAACATCTGTTGAGAAACTCAGTGTACCCGAAAGGGTAATCACGACATTGGGTTGGAAGGCCTCGACCTCCTCTAAAACCTCTTCTTTAGTCCGTTTATCAACTACTGCATCTAGCACTTTCAATTGTACCTCAGCATCTGTCATGATACCCGAAAGGTACAATAAATCTGAAGGAGCCCATACATAATCGCCTTTAGAAGTATGGCAACAATAGTTGTCTCTCACCAATAGTTGATAGAAGGGGGGATTGAGCAGCAATACATTTATCATCATCTCTTATCTAACAATCGAACAATAACAAAACATTGGGAGGTGTTCTCTATTCGAAAGGTAGAGGGATTTCGGCTAACTTACAACTCCCCTCATGAAGATTCCCTAGAATCCGATTCGCATCAGGCAAAAGTATAAAAGGTATTCAAGAAAAAGTTCCACATCCCTACGACTGTAACTGCTATCAACTTCGCGATATAGAAATTAATCTTATATCGAGTCGATAAAAAATATACACAATAATGATTCAGTAGCAGGCCTGTGCCTGCTACTGTCATAAAGATGCCATATTCTTGAAGGATATCAGGATTATCACTTTCAAACGTCCAAACTCGGTTGAGGATGTAGTTAAGCGTAATGGAAATCCCGAACCCAATGCTATTCGCTATATAAGCATTGATACGAACCTTCTCCTTTAGCCAATAGGTCAGGCCGAAATTAATGCCTGTACCTGTTCCTCCAACAACCGTATACTTAATTGATTGTATAAGGAATGCCTGTGTGAATATTTCTTGCATTCGTCTAGCGTAAGAGAGTAAGATCGCCAGTATAGCTCTTATCCCCTATTTTCAATACATAATAATATACTCCTTCGGGCGATGCCGTTCCACCAGGAGCAAATCCATCCCAATGCAAAGTAGGAGTAGTTCCTTCAAACTGCAATACTCCCCAACGGTTAAACACCTGCATTTGGTAGGTTTCAACCCCTGAATACAACACTTCAAAGGTATCATACAAGCCATCCCCATTTGGTGAGAATACATTAGGGATAAACAGACTCGGGCTACTGACGACATACACCCCTTGGGTATACACACTCGTACAACCTGCCGAATCCACTACTGTCAATTCGACGGTATATTCTCCAGGAGCTTGGTAAGTATGGGTCGGATGCATATCCGTTGAGCCTGTACCGTCCCCGAAAGTCCATATATATGAGGTGCCATTGATTGATTGATTATCAAAAGTAACCGTAGCATTAGGCAATATCAATGGAGGATCGGCAGGCAAAGGAGTAGAGCCAAATTGGGCATTACCACCATCAAAGGCCTGAATCACCGTAACACTTTCACTATCGCTACACCCTCCTGCGCCCGTTACGGTCAAGCTTACAGGATAGGAGCCCGCATTGGAATAGACATGGACGGGATTCGCTTCATTACTGGTAGGCGAACCATCCCCAAAGTTCCACTCATAGAGGAAGATATTGCTATCCATAGCAAAGAAGTTCACCGTCAAATCTGTACATCCCCAAGGAGTCGAATTAAAATAGGTCGCATCAGGAGAGGGGAATACTGAGATCTGTACCGAATCCATATCCGAACAATTGTTCTCCTGTACCTCCACATAATAGGTAATCGTTGTATCAGGACTCGCAATTGGGTTACTGATTGTGCTATCACTGAGCGTATTCGCGGGATACCATTGATATTGGGCGCTACCAAATCCACCTGCAACCGTCAATTGCAAAGGATTGCCGCTACAAATCACATTGGTATCCACAGAAATAACTGCATCTATTGGCTCAAACACATCCACAGTAACCAAATCTGTGGTGCTACACGCTCCATTCGAAACCGTCAATTGATAAATGATGGACGAATCGGGGGTGATATAGGGATCAGGAATAAAAGGCTGGGTCATATGAACCGTTGGTGCCCACGAATAGAAGCTTGGGCTTGGCGGATTAATCCCTCCATAGAAAGAATGGCTTCCTTGCAGGTTCACCCCTTCCCCTCGGCACATAATAATATCAGTTCCTGCATCTGCAATAGGCGTAGGCAATACCAATACCGTAGCCTCATACAATACTCCCCTACACCCAAAACTCGTCGTTGCAATTAGCTCATAGAGCGTAGTTGTATCGGGGCTTGCTTGGGTCATAGGCGAAAGCGGATCCGCTAGTCCGAGTGGAGGTTGCCACTCATAAGTATAAGTAGCCGTCGAATCCCCTCCTGCAATTCCATCCAACATCACACTATCTGTAGCACAAATATCCAGCACAGGGCCAGGATCAGCCGTTGGGACGGTACGCACAAAGAAGGTCACAGAGTCTACAACTCCAGGACATCCATTCGAATAGGCTTGGAGGAAATATACCGTATGGAAAGGAGGACTCGCCATGGTATTCGGATCTGTAGGATCAGCCAAGCCCGTAGCGGGTGTCCATTGGAAGGTATAATCAGGCCCTGCCCCACTCGCCGCCCCTAGCATTGGAATAGAATCCCCCTTACAGCCACTCCTATCAGGCCCTGCCTCAATAACAGGCCTTGGATTTACGGTAACGGTGACCGTACTTAAGGTATCTAGGGTTGTGGGCACACTTGTACACCCATTCGCAGAAGTTACAATGAGGGTATAAATCGTAGTTGTATCAGGCAATGCGTAGGGGTTCATCACATACGGATTCGTCAGCCCCGTTGCAGGTGTCCATTCCAAGGAATAAGGCCCTGGAGCCAATAGGCTATTCACAACCGAACCTTGCAGGAATACCCCTGCTGCCCCCTCACAAATAATCGTATCCCTACCTGCATCTACCACAGGCAAGGCATCTATCGCGACGACTACACAATCTTTCTCACTGGTACAGCCCAAAGCGTCTGTCACCTGCACAAAATAAGTCGTTGGGGAACTTGCAGGATTTACCGTAGGCGTAGCCGAATTGGGGTCACTGATTCCACAGCCTCCAGGATTCGAACAATCCCAGAAGTATGTATAAGGTCCTTGACCTCCTAAAGGAATTGCCCCAACGGTTACCCCTCCTGTCCCTTCACAGAAGGACAAATCAGCCCCTACATCCGAATCGAAATCCGTATTGACCACCAGATAGACGGTATCTTTGGTCGCAGCAAAAGGCGGACAAAGGGCATTGTCTATTCCTGTAATGATAATCCGATAGAAACTACCTCCATTGGAGCATAAAGATTGGAAGCAGACCTCCCCATTAATCGAGTCATTTTCGAAAGTTGCTTGTACATTCCCCAATCCTAAATTGAAGCCTGTATAATCTTGGAACTCATAGGTGTATGTAACCCCTTGCTCCGTCGTTAGGTCGGCCACGTAGAAATCATAGCAGAAGCCATCCCCCACCGAAATAAAAATGGTATCTCCGTTATGGTTCGTCCCTGTCAAGTCATGCCCCACCAGAGGCGGAATGTTCACAGGCGAACTCACTTGGACGAAGACCGTATCATAGACCGTTAATTGTTCACATTCTCCATTATCACTTGCCCCTACGACAATCTCCAATAATTGCCCCTGATAATCACAGTTCACAGGCCAACAGACTTGTCCAACGACAGGATTGGTTCCTGAAGTGATAAAGGTAGCAGGAGGATTGCCCGTAAAGATTGGGCTAACCGTGAAGGGGAATAAGGTATCTGCAGTATTAGCATCTGTCAATGTCACGAAATAGCAAAGCGTATCCAAGGGATCAACAAAGATGGTATCATCCACAAAGATTTGGCTGGATAAATCGTGTTGGGCTACAGGCGGATCATTCGGAGGAATTTGAATCGTGATATATACCGTATCAAAGGCATTTCCCTGAGCCGAACACTTAGCGTCATCTCGGGTTTCGAGGATGATTTCAATGGTTTGATCCACATAATCACAGCCAGGCTGCCAACAAATTTGTCCGTTTACAGGATTCTCCCCAAAGAAGGTTAATACAGGTGGGTCTGGAACAGAGAATATCGGACTCAGTGAGATAATCTCCAAAGTATCGTCTACATTGATATCTGTTGCTTGGAAGGTATAGCAAAAGGCATCATTGGCCAATGTATAAATGGTATCATTGCTAAAGTTCAATGCCCCAAAATTATGGTCGATATCAGGGGGCGTATTATCAGGAACCAAGACCGTGATATAAATGGTATCTGTATCAATCCCTAAATTGCTACAATGCCCAGGGTCTTGGGTCTCTAGAATCACTTCAAATGTTTGCCCTTCATATTGGCAGGCAGCCTCCCAACAAATCTGTCCATTTACGGGATTGCTACCCGAATAGGTAATCGTTGCAGCTCCAGGCCCTGTAAAGATGGCACTAGGCGAACTAATTGATAAACTATCAAAGGCATCTAAATCCGTTGCTGTGAAATCATAGCATAAGACTTCTCCTGCCTCTATAAATACGGTATCATTGCTCGTTACGAGATTGCTAATATCCTGCTGTATGACAGGAATTTCATTTTGTGCCACCTCTACCCGAACATATACAGTCGTAAAATCATTCAAACTACCATGACATTCCCCAAAATCTTGCGCCCCTAAACTCAGTTCGACCGTTTGGCCTTCGAGGTTACAGCCAGGCGTCCAGCAGACTTGGCCTGACAGAGGATTCGTACCTGTTACAATAATAGTAGGCCCATTCGGATCATTGAAGATGGGACTATTCGGATAGGCCGCTAATGAATCGAATTGGTTGGGGTCATCAACTTGGAAAGTATAGCAGAAAGGAGCTCCTGCACTAATGATAATGGTATCATTGCTCACATTCAATCCCGCATAATCAGGCACAATATCGGGTCCGATATTAGGGGGGGAGCTGATGACCACATAGGAGGTATCAAATACGTGGTTATTATTGGCACAGGCATTCACATCGAAAGCCGCCACAATGAGCGGCAATACTTGTCCATCATAATTACAGCCAGGCGTCCAACAGACCTGCCCTGAAATGGGGTTTGTACCCGTATAGGTAAATACCGCAGGAGGAGCCGCAAAAGCATTGTCGAAAGTTGCACTTACCGCATATCCCGCCAAAGTATCATTCGGATCAATATCCACAGCCGTCACATCATAGCAAAAGGGTTGGCCTGCTTCTATAAATATAGTATCCCCATTAGAAGGCAGGGTTCCAAAATCATGGCTAATGGTAGGAGGCGTTTCGGGCGGCAAACATTGAATTACATGTATCTGGAAATCCCGCTTATTTTCACTCAGCAATACCCCGTCCCTAAACTCCTGTACACATACCGCCATAACAAAGATTCCTGGCACATTTGGGGTAACGGTCAGGAAACCCGTTTGGGGATCAATCGTCAGATCCCCCGACCCAAAGGGATCCGTTGCACTAAAGCCCCCCGCAAACACCACATTTTGATAAGGAGGCGGCCCCATAGGATTCGCTAAGTCTACAATTGGGGAAGTACTTCCAAAGTTTGGGTTACCTGCACCTAGACCTTGAAAGTTAAATCCATTGTATGGATTACAAATGCTATATACCAATGAATCTCCATCTGGATCCGTTGCCGAATAATCAAAGGCAAAAGTTTGGTTTGCACACAAGAAGATCGGCGGCGTATTATTGAAGATAGGCATGCTATTACAATCCGCAAAAGTAGGATCAGGAATATGCGCCAAGAAAGTAACTCCTTCTTGCAAAGGGACACTCAAGTTTGTGATTGCTTGGTTTCGGCAGCATCTTGCCCAAGCCAAGTCATATCCTCCAGGAATAGGAGGCAAGATTAATGTCGTCTGATAAATCGCCTCCTCCACACAAATAGAATAAGGCGTTCCCACACAATTATCCCAATCCTCAGGAACCAATTGAGGCGTTTGCGAAGGGATAGGCACAGCTACCGTCTGATAATTCCCACTAATCGCCTCAAATATGAATAAGATAATAGGATCATCGAAGGGAGCTTGTCCATTTAAACAATCCCGATACATCTTTAAAGTCAATGAATACGTATTGGTTGCAGGGTCAATACATTCATAATATAATTCAGCCCCAACAATGTGAGTCGCTTTCGATAGGTTCGGACATAGTGTCAGAAGGGTAACAAGAAGGCCAAAGCATAATCCGCGGAGTTTCATACAGTTTAGCAGTTTGCTATAAGTGGAAAAAGGAATCTTTAAGGTACAAATTTAGGCATAGGCATACACTGTTTCCATCGTAAACGGCATTTATTCGCTTACGGTTTGAACCGAATGAATCTTATCAGCCATTCCATCCCAAAAATTAGAGCCCAAAAGCCTCCCTTACTATATAATAAAGACCAATAAAACAATTTCAAAGAGGCTTACCAAACCAACTATATTGAATATTATCGCATATAAGCCCAAGTATTTAGAGATAGGAGGCAGGAATTGACTAAGATGTACTCATGTTTCCACCGAATATATGCCCCGTATAGTCAACACCTGCTTAGTGTGCAAGTGAATTTGCGCTCAGTACAGTCGACACCTGCTTAGTGTGCAAGAGAATTTGGGTTCAGTACAGTCGGCACCTGCTTAGTGTGCAAGTGAATTTACGATCAGTACAGTCGACACCTGCTTAGTGTGCAAGTGAATTTACGATCAATACAGTCGACACCTGCCTAGTATGCAAGTGAATTTACGCTCAGTACAGTCGACACCTGCCTAGTGCGCAAGGGAATTTGGCTTGAGGTCAGTTTTATGCAGGTAGATTGTGAGAAACAGCCAAACAAAGCCTTAAGATTGGATGGATAATTATAAACAATTTCTGAAATGGATAGGTATAAGAATATAGCAAGATAGACAGAAAAACTTTACTTTTGCCATTACCAATGAGTAAAGCACTAAAGGAAATACAATCACCAATTGCAGAAGAGTTGGTATACTTTGATACCTACTTTAAATCTGCGATGCGAAGCCGAGTAGCCCTACTCGACCGCATCACCCAATACCTCATAAAAAGGAAAGGGAAGCAAATGCGGCCTATGCTTGTGCTATTTAGTGCAAGTATATGTGGAGGGATTACCCCTTCTACTTATAGAGGTGCCGCCCTAGTCGAACTCCTCCATACCGCTACACTCATTCATGATGATGTCGTAGATGATGCAGATGAAAGAAGAAGCTTCTTTTCTATCAATGCACTCTGGAAAAACAAAGTTGCGGTACTTGTCGGGGACTTCCTCTTATCTCGCGGGCTCCTAATGGCACTCGAACATGATGATTTTCAGTTGCTTAAAATCGTTTCTAATGCCGTTAAGCTCATGAGCGAGGGTGAACTCCTACAGATGGAGAAGGCACGTATGCTCAATATTGATGAGGCGGTATACTTTGATATTATCCGACAGAAAACGGCCTCTCTGTTCGCGTCTTGTTGCGAATGTGGTGCGGCAAGTAGCTCTAAAGATCCCGTGACGGTTGAAAGAATGCGGTTGTTTGGCGAAAAACTCGGGATTGCTTTCCAAATCAAAGATGATCTTTTTGATTATGGAACCCAAGATGTTGGGAAGCCCCTCGCCATTGACATTAAGGAAAAGAAAATGACCCTCCCCCTTATCTATGTCCTTAATCGCTCTAGTTGGGCAGAGAGGAGAAAGCTGATTAACATTGTCAAAAACCATAATACAAATCCCGAAAAGGTTCGCTATGTAATTGATTATGTGTTTGATAACGGCGGGATTGATTATTCGACTCGAAAGATGAATGAGTACCTACAAGAGGCCGAAGACATCCTTTTGAGCTTCCCTGATTCGCCTTCTCGTTCGGCTCTTCACGAATTGATGAAGTACGCCATCACCCGAAAGAAATAATTCTTTCTCTCCCCCCTCCTATTCCAAGAACGTTCGTAATGAGTGAGCCATCCGCTTTGAGGAAAAATGCTCTCTCACCCTTTCCTTTGCTGCTTTGCCTAACCGTAAGGCTTCGGTCGGAGTATGTATGAGGTGGTAAAGCTGTTCGGCCATTGCCTCTGCGTTTCCCCATTCAACCAATATTCCTGTTTGTCCCTCCTCTATAATCTCTTCGAATGCAGGCAATCGATAGGCTACACAAGCAATCCCCATTGCCATTGCCTCAATCAATACATTCCCAAATCCCTCCCAACGCGAACAGCATATTAGTAATTGACAATCAATTAAATAAGGGCGGGTATCCTCCACAAACCCTATCCATTCGACTGCTTCTTTCATTCCTAACTTCTCCACCAAAGCCTCCAATTTTTGGCGTTCTTTTCCATCTCCCACGAGCCGTAAACGCGCCCTAGGTTCTCGTTTCCATAAAGCGGCAAATGCCTCTATTGCGAGGTCTACCCCCTTTTCATAGGAGAAGCGAGCAATGCAACAAAGCTGAAAGGGATTGGGCTGATGCCTAACCGTCTCCCAACGCTTCATGTCTGTTCCATTGTATATAACCGTGGGATTCTTTTGGGCAATGCTCGGGAAACGATCCTCAAATACGGATAGGCTATGTTGAGAATTCGTCAGGAAATCCGTCATCACATGTCGGATAAAATAACGGTTCCAAACATTGTTTGAGATTGCCTTTGGTATGCCTCGCCGAAACACAATTCGTTCAACCCCTGCCCACTTTGCCGCCAATCCCATTAGCTTCAATTCTCGCGAAGCATTGAACAAGACCGCTCTTACTTTATTTGCCCGAAATCGATTGTATAGCCTTCTATGAGCCCAAGGGTTTCCTTGGTGTATGGGTCTTAATCGCCAGCCTAGGCATGGAACCCCCGATTCCTTGGCGCGCTTATGCAATGCTCCTCCTTCATACACCCACAATTCCACGTCAAGCCCCTCCTCTATCAAGCCTATAGCAGCCGATAGAAACCATGCCTCTCCTCCTCCCCACTCCTGCATAAGATTCGCCAATACAATCTGAGCCATATTCAATAAACTGACATTCAAATTTTTACAGCTCTAGCTATTCAGCTATCAGGCTTCCTTATTCGCCCAAAGTTCTCTCAATTTTGCATACCGAAAGAAAACCGCTTGTGCAGAAATGCGGGCAATTATATACCCATAATAGCCATCAAGAAAGCCCCTTTTCAGCACATACATTTTAAGGAATTTCATCATAGGAGAGAACAACAATTTATAACCATATGCCTTCTTGCCCTTCTCAAACCATTGTTTGGCTCCTAAACTGGAGTAGCAATGAACCCGCTCAATATGTTCGCTGACTGTATAGCAGGTATAATGCAATAAATCTCCCTTCAGCACCTTCATAGGAGTTCCCTTTTCCAATACCAAGGGTTCGTGTACGTGTACATTCTCATCCCAATTGGCCTTTCCCTTTGGAACCAAACGAAGCTTTCTATCGGGATACCATCCTCCATACCGAATCCATTGTCCACAATAATTGGTCAAACGGTTTACGGCATAGCCCCCCTCCAATTGTCCCTTTATAGAAAGCAAATGCAGACGAAGCTCCTCCGAAAGAGCCTCATCTGCATCCACAAAGAAAATATAGGAATAATTGGCTTGCTGTATTCCGAAGTTTCGAGCGGCACTATAGCCTGCCCATTCACGCTGTATAAACCGAACGTTATGCGTTGCGCAAATCTCCTCGGTCTTGTCCTTACTAAACGCATCAATCACAATTACCTCCTCTACGACTCCCTCCAAAGAGCGAAGGCAACGCCCAATATTACGTTCCTCATTTAGGGTCAGGATTACAGCCGAAATACGAGCCATAGCCTAGATTTGTGAGATCCTTACCATATTCGTTAAGCCCCGTGCTTTTAGGGGCATACTTGCGGTATTGATAATAACATCTCCCGATTCGACCAATTTCTTCTCTTTCAAAATGTCCTGTACATCCTGAATGGTCTCATCGGTACTGACGAACTTATCGTAATGCAGGGATTTTACGCCCCAAACGACACTCAATTGCTTTCGTACAAACTCATTGTTGCTGAAGATAAAAATGCTGGCCTTGGGTCGGCAACGTGCAATCTGGAAAGCGGTAAAGCCCGATTGGGTCATCCCTACAATCCCCTTTGCCTCCGTTTCCTTGGCCAATCGACAAGCCGTAAGGGTAATAGCCGTATTCAAGGGGCTTCTTTCCTCCCCTGTCAATTCGAGGTGACGGTAGTAGATATCCTCATGCGTTTCGGTCAACATCAGAATTCGGTTAATGGTCTCAACTACTTTCGCAGGATTAGCTCCTACTGAGGTCTCCCCACTCAACATAATAGCATCAGCTCCATCCATCACTGCATTGGCCACATCACTTACCTCTGCACGTGTAGGTCGTGTGCTTGTCATCATAGACTCCATCATTTGGGTGGCTACGATTACGGGTTTCGCGGCAATATTGCACTTTCGCACAATCTCCTTTTGTAATAGCGGCACTTCTTCCAAGGGCATCTCCACCCCTAAATCCCCTCTCGCAATCATAATCCCATCCGACACCTTAATGATTTCATCCAATTCGCTTATCGCTTCTGGCTTCTCAATCTTCGAAATCACCCGACTCTTTCCCTTTTTAAGGCGAATTAGGTTCTTCAATAAGCGTACATCGCTCGCAGAACGCACAAAGGATAGGGCGACCCATTCTACATTATGCTTTACCGCAAAGTCAATATCGATATAATCCTTGTCTGTGATGGTTGGGATAGAGATTTTTGTATTGGGCAGGTTTACCCCTTTTCGGCTCCCAATTGTTTTGCCCTCAAGTACCTCCAACTTAACTGTATTCGCCCGATTGGTCTCCAATACGCGAAGTTGTACCTTTCCATCATCCACCAAGACCAGTGCACCTACAGATACGTCCTTGGCAAAAGTCTGGTATTGTATGGGCAAGCATCCGTCTCCAGGCTCTTTGATATCGCTTCGTAGCGTCACAATATCTCCTGGCTTAATTGCGTAGGGTTCCTCCAATATTCCGATTCGGATTTTGGGACCTTGTAGGTCTTGCAGAATTGCAATATTGGTTCCGTATTCATCATTAATCTCCCGTATAAGCGTCAATAGCTTTGCATGTGTCTCGTGATCTGCGTGTGAAAAATTCAATCGCGCTACATCCATTCCATTGCGCGCCATCTCAAGAAGGGTCTCCTTATTTGCACAGGCAGGCCCTAGTGTTGCTACCGTTTTGGTATTGTTGTTAAATCTGAGGAAATCCAATGGCCTAAAATTAAAAGTGAATCAATAAATAGAGTTGTAATAGTAAAGAGTGAGTATAGCAAAACTCTGTGAAAAATAATATTCGTTTATGCGATTCTAACAAGATTTATCGTCCAAGCGTCCTTTTATGCAAACGTCCCAACAAGCAAATGCCTGTTGGGACGCAAGTCGACCGAGAATGGGTTAATAGGGAGCCTACGCCAATCGTTCGATTAAATCTGCAACACGAGAAGAATAGCCCCACTCATTGTCATACCATCCTACAACCTTCACCAAGTTCCCCATAGAACCTGTCATCAAGCTATCGAATATACAAGAGTGAGAGTTCCCGATAATATCTGTTGATACCAATGGATCGGTAGAATATTCTAAGATACCTTTCATTGCCCCTTCACTTGCAGCTTTCATTGCCGCATTCACTTCCTCCGTAGAAACTTCACGCTTCAACACAACTGTCAAGTCTGTCAAAGACCCATCAATCACAGGTACACGTGCCGCAAATCCATTCAGTTTCCCTTTCATATGAGGCAATACGATTCCAACGGCTTTTGCTGCTCCTGTAGTAGTTGGAACAATGTTCAAGGCCGCAGCACGTCCACGACGAAGATCCTTATGAGGGCCATCTTGGATATTTTGGGCTGCAGTATACGCGTGTACCGTTGTCATATATCCATTCACAATCCCAAATGTATCATCCAATACCTTCACCATAGGCGCAAGACAGTTGGTTGTACAAGAAGCATTTGAGACAATCTGCATATCAGGTGTCAGAATATCATCATTCACCCCTAATACTACTGTAGCATCTACGGCTCCCTTTGCAGGAGCGGAAATGATGACCTTCTTTGCTCCAGCCTTCAAGTGTAAGCCTGCTGCCTCTCTCGTTCTGAATACCCCTGTAGATTCCACCACAACTTCAACTCCTAATTCTCCCCAACCTAGGTTCTCAGGGTTACGCTCTGCACTTGCAATGATTTTATTTCCATTAACAGTAAGGCTTGTATCATCATAGCTTACCGTACCTGCAAATCGGCCATGAGCCGAATCAAACTTTAGGAGGTTAGCAAGCGTTTTATTATCCGTTAGGTCGTTAATCTTCACAACCTCAATGTTTGGGTTGTTTACAAGCATGCGGAAAGTTAATCTACCAATCCGCCCAAAACCATTAATTCCAACTTTAATCTTAGCCATTTACTCAATATTAATATAGGATCATCCAAATGATTAGTTCCATTGATAGGGGAATAGAGAGAGGCCTGCAAACCCATCCCAAAGTGAACCAAAGTATACATTGCCCATCTCTATTCATGCTCAACAAAAGTAAAAATGTGCGCTATCAAATACAATACGAAAGGGGGCATACCATATTAAGTTATTATGAAGCCAATAACAGCTTTTTGGTTGTATAACAAAATCCCTCTGCATGCTTTCCCCCTCTGAGAGAATTTCGTATCTAGCAAGGCCTTTATGCCTTATGAATCCTGCATAAAACGCTCTTTTGTTGGACTATCCGCTCAATTATTCGAACAACCCCATACGGAATAATGTTTACAGAACGGTTGTCCGACTGACTGCTTACTAAACGAATACGCTGCATGAAACTGCTGATCGAAAAACGACGCATTCTCCTTTCTATCCTCCTCTTCATTACCTTGGTATTCCTTTTCTTCATGCAATACCTAGGGGTCAATTTCAGCTTTGACCATTTTTATCCGAAAGACAGTGAGGAGTACCAATACTTTCAATCCTATAAGGAGCGATTCGGGGAGCCTGAGAACTTTATGGTGGTGGTTGCGTTGAAGAGCGATACAGAGGATATCTATAATGCGGAATTCCTCCAACGAGCAGACAGCCTTTTCACCCACCTCAGTCGAATTGAGGGCTTGGACTCTTCGGTCATTGCGACCCAATTTGAGTATGTTCGCCGAACGCCAGGCGGGCGTATTAAGACCCGCCCCTATCTCGCCTTCGAGTCCGATAAGGCGGCTCGTAAGTCCCAAAAGCGGGTATTGAAGGATTCGGTGATGTTGTCGGCCTTCATTACCCATAAGCAAGACCATGTCGCCTCGCTTTACTTCCTCAAAGAGGATATTGCAGATACACCCCTACGCGATGAAATCAGTGGGCAATTCGAAGAGGCCTTGGAAGCGAGTGGATTGACCTATGTCATTTCGGGTATTCCCTATATCCGTACCCAATATGTTCGTAAGATTAAGTCTGAGCTTTTCTTCTTCCTATTCGCCTCCTTCTTCCTGATATGGTTGGTATTGTATCTCTCCTACCGCAATTTCTGGGGAATCATTATGCCTATGATTGCGGTATTGATGGCGCTGCTTTGGACGCTGGGCTTCATTGGGATGAACCATTACCATATTGACTTCATCACCAACCTCATTATCCCCATTATATTTGTGGTGGGGGTTTCGGATATTATCCACCTCACCACTCGATATGTACATGAGATAAGGCAGGGCAAAGACCAAAAGACTGCCATCCATGCGACCTTAAAGGAGATTGGGCTGGCGACCTTCCTAACGAGTGCGACTACTGCTATTGGGTTTTCCTCTCTGCTCGTATCGCGGGTCATTCCGATTCGATACTTTGGGGTATTTGCTGCCGCTGGGGTGATGTTTGCCTATATCATCTCTATTATTCTGGTGCCGAATGCCTTCCTTTGGGTCTCCAAAGAATCCTACCTTCAGCATAAGGCTATGGGTAATGCTCCGTTTTGGGATAAGATGATGTTGCGTATACACGAACTCACAGAGAAGTATTCACGTAGTATTGGGGCAGTCACAATCTCTATTCTGATTGCGTGCTTTATGCTCATCCCTTATATCCCCACGAATACCTATCTGCTCGAAGATATTTCCAAGAAGGACGATGTATATAAGTCGATGAAGTTTTTCGAGAGGGAGTTGTTTGGGATGCGCCCCTTTAAAATGGGGCTCCACATGAAGGATGGGCATAAACTAAGCGACCGAGAGGTACTATTGGAGCTTGATAAGGTGAACCATTATCTCGAAAGCCAAGATATTTTTACGCCTTGTGTTTCGATGGTGTCTTTCATTAAGGCGGCCAATAGCCTCTACCATTTCAACAAAAAACGGCATGCAGTCATCCCTGATAGTCAAGAGGAGATTGACGAACTTATTTCTTTTGCGGAGAACAGCGGGGGGCAAGATATCCTTAGCCAATTGATGACCTCCGATCAAAAGGAAGGCTGTCTAACTTCTCGTATGCCTGACCTTGGCACAGATTCGATGCGGGTAGTACATGATTTGCTCCACGACTTCATCCAAACAGAATGCGATACCACCCTATTCTCCTACCAAATTACAGGGAATGCCGTCCTCACTGAACGCAATTTCGTTTATATCCGTGAAAGCCTCTTATTGGGGCTTCTCATTGCGTTTGTTGTGATTGGGTGTATCATTGGATTGCAATTTCGGTCTTGGAAGATGTTGCTTATTGGCATGGTGCCTAATGTGATTCCGCTCATTCTTATAGGAGGCGTAATGGCAATTTTTCAGATTACCTTATCCCCTTCAACGGCCATTGTATTTGTAGTGTCCTTTGGGATAGCCGTGGATGATACCATTCATTTCCTGACCCGCTACCGACTCGAACGACTAGAAGGGCGCGATAGGGAAACCGCTGTTAAAAATACCCTCCTTGGTACAGGGAAAGCGATGGTGCTGACCTCCCTTGTATTATTGGGCGGATTTATTCTGCTTTTGACTTCTACCTTTGGTGGGAGCTTCAATATCGGACTCTTTACAGGCTTAACCATTGTATTTGCCCTTATATGTGACTTTATCCTCCTGCCAATTATGCTAAAATGGATACAACACTAAGGGAAATCTAAAGGGAGAGTTTTTGATTTTGGTTTATGTGTGTAAATTCGTACTGAATCCCCTGAAAGGGATATTTATACATACAACTCTTACGAAACGAAGTACAAACATTCGGTTAAAACATTACCCTATATGGCGGAAATTATAAAAATGCCTGCATTGAGCGACACCATGGAAGTGGGTGTGGTCGCTGCATGGCACAAAAAAGTCGGTGATGCTGTTGAATCGGGCGAACTATTGGCTGAGATAGAAACGGATAAGGCTACCATGGACTTGGAGTCTTTCTTCGATGGACACCTCTTATATATAGGAACCCCAGAAGGCGGCGCCATTCCTGTAGGCCAATTGTTGGCTATCATTGGAGAAAAGGGTGAAGATATTTCAGCCATTCTCGCTGCAGAAGAAGACACTGGTGACAAGGAAGCAGCAGAGGAGCAAGAAGCAGAGGTAGAAACGCATACAACGGAAGTCGTGGAACAACCTGCTGTATCTGCCGAACAACTCGCTGCGAGTATGACTCCAGAAGGTCGAATCAAAGCATCGCCCCTCGCAAAGGCCATGGCCAAGGCCAAGGGCATCGACCTCCGATTTGTGGTAGGGACAGGAGAGAATGGACGGATTATCAAGCGAGACATAGAGAAGTACCTCCCCACCAAAGAGGTTGTACAACCTGTGGAACCCAAAGTACAAACGCCTGTACAGAAACCTGCCACACCGCTTGTACAGAAGCCTCAAACTGTTGTTTCGGCACCGCCAGCCGCAGAAGGCACGTACGAAGATGTTCGGGTATCGCAAATGCGTAGTACGATTGCGAGACGCTTGAGCGAGAGTAAATATTCGGCTCCACACTTCTATCTCACCATGGAGATTAACATGGATAAGGTAGTTACAACCCGCAAGGCATTGAATGAAGTATCTCCTTCTAAGATTTCCTTCAATGATATCGTGATTAAAGCCGCAGCTCTTGCCCTACGTAAGCATCCAAAGGTGAATGCAAGTTGGTTGGGAGATAAGATACGGTACCATAAGCAGATTCATATTGGGATGGCTGTAGCGGTAGACGAAGGGCTGATAGTGCCTGTGATTCGATTGGTGGATACGAAGGGGCTTAGCACCATTGCTGCCGAAAGTCGTGAGTTGGCTGGGAAGGCGCGAGATCGAAAGCTCGTACCTAGCGATTACCAAGGGAACACATTCACAATCTCTAATCTAGGGATGTTTGGCATAGAAGAATTTACTGCGATTATTAATCCGCCAGATGCATGTATCTTGGCAGTTGGGGCGATCATCCAAAAGCCTATTGTAAAAGATGGGGCAATTGTGCCAGGCAGTATGATGAAAGTGACCCTCTCTTGTGATCATCGTGTGGTAGATGGCGCCATGGGATCGCGTTTCCTCCAAACCTTTAAACAATTGCTCGAAGATCCGATGAGAATGCTCATGTAGGCCATATTTTATTTGACAATTTGCGGCCTTTATTAGATCTTTGCATTTGGAGAAACAAAACTATGCGACTTTGGAACTATCAAGGTTGCTTATGAGTAACACGTGCTATTAAGAAATATGCCACTGTAAAAAGGTGGTGAAAAAGTGTAGGCGACCCTCAGGAGGGGGTCGCCTTTTTTATATGGGTGGTTAGTAATGTGTAAACAAAATGAAGGACACATCGTTTAGATGTACTCGCATAGTCAGTAGCCTCTATTAAAACTTGCGCATAAATAGATTGCTGGTTCAAATATATTGGAATTAATTTTGTTTGTAATACAAATAGTCTAAAAAAATAATAATATATTTGCATATCAGTTCTTATGTAAGAACTTTGCATAAGCAGATAGAAATAAATACAAAATATTCTTCTAATGTATAGCTACCTTATAAGGTCTTTTTGCGATTAACATGATAGAGAGCGGCTAAAAAGCTTGTTTTTAAGTGATTTACTAAGCAATGAAAGTAAAGAACACAGGTTTTTAAGCCCCCTTCTACACCCAAAGAACAGAGAAGACAGATGTAAGAAAAAGAAAGAATAGCAAGTAAAAAATCGAGACTCTAACCAAAACACACATTTTTATTACACACACCATCGAAGAAAAAAACACGAAAAGATTATGAAGAACGCATTCTTACTAACACTCAGCCTTGTTTTCGTAATATCCTCTCTTTCTGCCCAAGAGATTAAGGCACCTATGCGAAAACCGTCTACCAAAAGCACCACCCAGACTACCACTACCAGCGTTGAGCCAAAAAGCCAGCTTATGGCAATGCCAAATGAAGTCCAAGAAGTAAAGAAAGTTGTTTCTAAAAAGTCGAAAGCGAATGGAATTGAAGGTGCGATTAGAAAGGCTGTAGCCGCAAAGTCACAAATGCACGTCATGGAAACGGCTTCTACGGAGGCGACTGTTCAGACGGTGAGCGAAATGCAAACGCAGGTTGTGACTGTTAGTAAGACCGTATACTCTGGTCAGTTGTTGAACCAAAAGCCTGAGGGATTTGGAACATTGACCAATGAATTGGGGGACACAATTTATTCGGGATCATGGGAGCATGGCGCGAAGAATGGCCAAGGGAAGCAGTTCTATAAGAATGGTAATATCTATGAAGGCGAGTGGTTGAGTGGTCGTCGGAATGGAGAAGGAACCATGATCTATGCCAATGGCAATGTGTATGAAGGAATGTGGGACAATAACCGCCGCCACGGACAAGGTCGTTTGACGACTACCCACAGAATGTATGACGGGAATTTCGAGTATGGACGTAAGCAGGGGGAAGGATATGAGGTGACGAATGGCGACAATTTCCTCATTGAATATAGAGGAACGTTTAAGAATGGTTCTTATCACGGAACAGGTAATTGGAAGCACTACAAATTCGGTGTATTGACGGAGTATACAGGGAACTGGGTGAATGGTCACCGTGTGGGTTCTGGGGAGTATAAGTCAAATAACCGTACGTATACAGGCGAATGGGTAGTAGATGAGATCTCTGGTAAGGGGATTGTTCAAGATAAAATGGGAACCTTTACAGGGGAAGTATATAAGGGTTTCTTCCATGGATTCGGAAGCATGACGTTTAAGGATGGTTCGGCTTACGAAGGAGATTGGGATAGAAACTACCGCCACGGAAGTGGAAAGATGACTTATAGCGATGGTAGCGTATATGAAGGCGAATGGTATAGAGATATGCGTTTTGGGAATGGCAAAATGACATATGCTGACGGTCGCGTTCAAGAGGGCTACTTTGAGAATGACAAGTTCGTTTCTTCGATGAAGTAAGGGAGTTTCGGACGATACGATTGGGAAGTTATTAGGAGGAAGGCACTAATTTTGCGCGAGCATTCGTACATATTGTATTCCATCTTAATTTAATTAATTCAAAACAGTTGTATCGTATGCGAATCTGTAAGTTCCTAATTTGTTGTTTACTGCTAGCTTCATGGCAACCGAGTGTTGCGCAGGTAAAAGAAAAAGATAAGAAACCGCCCAAGGGCTTTACGTTTGAGGATGCCCAAAGCGTGAGATTCACAAATGGATCGATGTTTACGGGCGAGATTGTGGATAAACGGCCGAATGGATATGGTGCCTTGGTCAATTTACAAGGCGATACGACCTACCTCGGTTATTGGACAAGCGGCAAACGCCACGGATATGGAGATGCTGCTTTTAAGAATAAGGATCGTTATGCGGGAGAGTGGAAGATGGGCGTTCGGGAAGGATATGGGCGCATCGACTACTATAAGGGGGGCAGTTATGAGGGGCAATGGGAGGATAATCTTAAGCATGGCGAAGGGAAGCATGAATTGCCGAATGGAGATGTATATGAGGGGGCATTCATTGCGGGTAAAAGACATGGGAAGGGTAAGCTCTATTCGAAGGATTTGACGTATGATGGAGATTGGATAGACGACAAAAAGAATGGGGAGGGTTTTCAGAAGGTGATTACCGATACCTATGTCGAAGAGTATAAAGGAGCCTTTGTGGATGGTGAATTCCATGGGCACGGATACCGAAAGTACGATATGATGAATGGGATGCGGGTTGAGGAGTATGTCGGCAATTGGGAGAAGGGTCATAGAATCGGCGAAGGCCAGTATAAGTTGCAAGACCAGTTCTTTGAGGGCATGTGGAAGATCGACGAAATTACGGGCGAGGGCACATGCCAAACAAAAGACGGGATGTATAGAGGGGGCTTCCTAAAGGGCTTTTTTCACGGGCAGGGAATCTTTGAGGGATTTGATGGCTCGGTGTATGAAGGTCAGTGGGATCGTGGGAAACGCCACGGATATGGGAAGCAGGTGTACTCGGATAAGAGTGTGTATGAGGGCGATTTCCACCGAGATATGCGCTATGGTAAAGGCAGTCTCTCACGCCCTGATGGCTCTGTGCAGTCGGGTACGTTTAAGGATGATAAGTTTATCGGAGGATAATATGAAATTGTATATAAGTTGAAACAGTGCATATAATAAAGAAAACTAGATTTGATGTGTGTGAATAAAATGATAGCAGGAGAGCCCCTCCTGCTATTTCTCTTTTTAGGGGGAGGGGAGGTTTGAGGTTTTTTTGGGGGGATGGTTTGGAGGCGTGGAGTTGAGGAGATTGGGTTTATGTGGGTGGTTGTTTTTTGTATTTTCATGTTGTTTGGGTTTGGTTGAGGGGTTTAATGGATTTAGGGGTTGTTTTTGTGAAGGTGTTGCCCTTCAATAATAAGATCCCGAAAAGGTCGATTTTGTGCAGATAAAAGGGGTGGATGTAAGGAAATAGTTGTTTTTGTGGGGATGGTGATTGGAGAGGGTTGGGGTGTGGCTTGGAGGTTAGTAAACTGATTGTGAGGTTTTCATGGGTTGGCTTGAGGGTTTGGTGGGGAGGTTTGGAGGAGGGATTGGGTGGTTTGAGGATGGGCGGGAGTGCTTTGGGGAGGGGAGTGAGCGGTTTGTAAGTGGGATAGGGAATGTAAGATATTGGGGTGTACGGTCTGAAAGTTGGGTATTTTGGTGGGATTTTGAGTTGGTGCGAAGTAAAAGTGGGGGTGCGAGCTTTGCAAGTAAGCCTGCGAACTGGTGAAATTTGAAAGTCCTTCTAAGAAATGGACGTGCGAAGTCTGAAAGTGAGGTGCGAAATTGGGGAAGTCGGCGTTTCTGCGGTGATTTTGGGGTGTTTGATTTGGAAAGTTGGCTTGCGAGGTTTGGTTTTAGGGTGTTGTTGCTTTGAAGGTTTGCTTGGGCAGTTTGTAAGTGGGGTGTTTTCTTTGAGAAGGAGGGTTGGAGCTTTTGTAAGGAGGGATTTTTGGTTGAAAAGGAGGCTTGTGGGGGGGTGAAGGAGGGTGGGGCAGCTTGGAAGGAGGCTTGCGAAGTTTGTAAGTGGTGGTGCGAAGTCTGCAAGTTTGCTTGCGAGATTGGTAAGGAAGCTTGCGAGGTTTGTAAGGAGGGGTGTGAAAAATGTGGATAACTTTGGGGAATTGGGAAGGAAGTGGGTAGATCAATGGATTAGCCTTGTTTGTTTCTCAAGCAACTCATTTCACAACAACATTGACTTTCCTACTCTTTTAACACATATTACCTCTCTCTTTTCAGCATAAAGACAAACTACAAATGGATAAGGCATACAAAAGGGCATTACAGAAAATTGAGCACGCTTACACAAAAGGAGCGATAGAGCTAGATTTGAGGGATAATCAGCTGAGTAGTTTGCCCCCTGAAATTGGTAAGCTACTAAAACTGCCTAGGCTGGATTTGAGTAGAAATCAGCTAAGTAGTTTGCCCCCTGAAATTGGAAAGCTACAAAACCTGACTAAGCTGAATTTGAGTGAAAATCAGCTAAGTAGTTTGCCCCCTGAAATTGGAAATCTACAAAAACTGACTAAGCTGAATTTGAGTGGAAATCAGCTGAGTAGTTTGCCCCCTGAAATAGCTAAGCTACAAAAACTGACATGGCTGGATTTGAGTTACAATCAGCTGAGTAGTTTGCCCCCTGAAATAGTCAAGCTACAAAACCTGCCAGAGCTGTATTTGCATGGAAATCAGCTGAGTAGTTTGCCCCCTGAAATAGCTAAGCTACAAAAACTGACTAAGCTGGATTTGAGTGGAAATCAGCTGAGTAGTTTGCCCCCTGAAATAGTCAAGCTACTAAAACTGACAGAGCTGTATTTGAGTTCCAATCAACTGAGTAGTTTGCCCCCTGAAATAGTCAAGCTACAAAACCTGACATACCTGTCTTTGAGTTCCAATCAGCTGAGTAGTTTGCCCCCTGAAATTGGAAAGCTACAAAAACTGGCACGGCTGGATTTGAGTGACAATCAGCTGAGTAGTTTGCCCCCTGAAATTGGAAAGCTACAAAAACTGGCACGGCTGGATTTGAGTGACAATCAGCTGAGTAGTTTGCCCCCTGAAATAGCTAAGCTTACAAAGCTCAGAACAAATAGCCCTTGGATGCGCAAAGGGTTGGAGCTTCAGGGAAACAAATTCAATTTGCCCATCGGGATATCCAACAAGCCTCCTCAAGAACTCATTCAATACATACTAGACTGGCAAAAAGGTAAGGAACAATCCATTCACGAAGCAAAAGTCATATTTATAGGAACAGGAGAAGTAGGCAAGACCTCCCTTATTAATATGCTTACAAAGGGGCATTACAATAAAGATGAACTAAAAACAGAAGGAATAGATATCACTGATTGGGAAATACAAAGAAGGGAGGATAAGATTAGGCTACACCTATGGGACTTTGGGGGACAAGAAATTATGCATGCCACCCATAAGTTCTTTATGACCAAAAGGTCTCTCTATTTACTGGTCACCAACCCCAGAACAGAAGATCGGTATGGAGAGACCGATATTGACTATTGGATGAAGTTGATTCAGTCTTATGCAGGGGAGGGGGTTCCTGTGATTGTGGTGATTAATAAATGTGAGAATCATACCCTTGATTTAGGGAAAGGGAGTTTGCAAGATCGGTATCCACAGATTAAAGCTTTTATTGATACCTCTTGTGCTACAGGCATTGGTATCAAAGAACTCAAGAAAGCCATTACGGAAGTCATCAATAGCTTACCTCATATAGATGAGACCCTCCCGAAGTCGTATTTTGATATTAAAGAGCAATTAGAAAACGACAACCGAGACTATATATCCTATGGGATATACCAAACGCTCTGTAAAGAAGTAGATGAGGAGTTTCAGACATTGAGTATGAAGATTCTCATTGAGCTGTTGCATGACCTTGGTATCATGCTCAACTTTCGAGACAAAGAAGAAGGGGAAGAGATTTCAGAGACACAGGTATTGAACCCTGCTTGGATTACTAAGGGGGTATATGCGATTATTAATGCGGCTAAGTTAATTAAGCAGAAGGGAATCATGCGTTTTGAGGATATACGAGAGATATTGGATCAGCAATATGTTCATGAGGAGTTGAAAGGGAATCGTATCATTCGAGGCGTTAAAAAGTGGTTAGGGATGGCAAAACCTCCTAAGAAGGAACTTGCGTATCCTACTTCTATAGAGAAAAGGCTTATTAAGCGGGTGATGCGTCAGTTTGAATTGGCCTATAAGATTCCTGATAAGACCGCTTTGTTGATTCCTGGGGCATTGTCGGAAGATAAACCAGATATTCAGATTGCTAAGGGGGATATACGGTTTCGGTATGTATATGATACCATGCCCAGTAGCATTATGTCGCGCTTTATTGTCCGTATGCATCATTTGGTGCTTGGAGAGCAATTATGGCGGCATGGAATTGTATTGGAAGAAAAGAAATGCCGTGCTTATGTGCATGCTATCCCCACGAATAAGCATATTTATATTGAGGTATTGGGGGAAGGGAATAGAAGGGGGATGCTACACGTCATTCAACATCATTTTGAAGCGATTCATAAAAGCCTTGCGGCCATTGGCCTAGAAGAAGAGATTTATATACAAAGAGAAAGCAAAGGGAAGTTGTGTGCGACTTGGTATTCTTATGAGGATCTTCTTGTAGCTGAGGAAGAAGGGGTACAAGAGCTATTTATCTCTAAGTTAAGAGGTCATATCAATGTTAAACAGATTCTAGAGGGGGTTCGCTTCCCGAGGGTAAACCTTGACCATCTTAAAGAAACGGAGAAGGTGCATTTGCTTTTCCTTTCCTCTACCCCAGATAAAGAGTCTATTTTGCGGGTAACGGAAGAATTTCGAGATATTAAAGCGGCTATACGAAGTGCGAAATACCGAGATCGCTTCGGATGGGAGAACTGTCATGCTGTACGTTCACAGGAATTTAGGCAGCAGATATTGTGGCATCATCCGCAGGTTGTTCACTTTGCTGGGCATGGGAAGATTAGCCGTACGCAGGAGGTTGCTTATGCAAAATCGGTTGAAAAAGCAGGCATTATCCTAGAAAGCCAGACGCGAAAGGGGCGTTTTGTGTCAGGTAAGAACCTTAGTGGGTTGTTTAGGGAATTTCAGGGAGTGGTGGAGTGTGTCATTTTGAATGCCTGTTACTCGGAGGGGGTTGCGGATATTATTAAGGATTATGTGCCCTATGTCATTGGGGTGTCTGGGAAGGTGAAGGATAGAACGGCTATTGCGTTTGCGGCTGCTTTTTATGAGGCACTTGGGGAAGGGCGTGGGGTGAAGAAGTCGTTTTCGTATGCTTGTGCTTCGTTGGGCTTGGAAAGTCGTGCTGCGGATATGTTTCATTTGATTGTTGGGGGGTATAGGGAGAGAGTGTAGGGCTTGTATTGCATATCAGTCTATGATTTTCCTATCTTTGTTTGGCCTACATTGTAAATCGTTAGCTGATAACCTACAGAAAGATGGACAGAAAATCCCATTCCAACAGGAGAAATCATGATGGCATATGGAAACGGATTATCAAACAAATGTTTCCTGAATTCATTACCTACTTCATGCCTGAAATCTATCATAAGATTGACTTTGCTAAGGAACCCGAATTCCTTGATAAGGAATTGGACGCAATGAACCAAGCTATTGCAGGGGCGAAAGGTCGGCGTATCGCCGATGCCCTGATCAAGGTTCACTATAAAGGGGGTAAAGCAAAGATATTGATCCTGCATATTGAGGTTCAGATCAGTCGTGAACCTGAGTTTGAGTACCGTATGTTTCTTATGTATTGTCGGATAGTCGCACAATATATGTTGCCCATTGAACCCATTGCTATATTTCCTACTAGGGCCTATAAGCATCCTCCGAATACATATACGTCAAAGGGGGATTGTCATAGAGTAGAATATACATACAAGACCTATACGGTTAGAGAGGAACGAGAGGCGGAAATCCTCCAAAGCGAAAATCCCTTTGCCCTTGCTGAATTGGCATACATTCGTGCAAATAAAAGCACGTATGAATCGGTCATAAGAACAAAGTTCCTAAAGGAGTTATTGAAGTTGCTATTGGAGAAAAACTACTCCACTGATTACATTTATTGCCTATTTTTATTTATCTTAACTGTAGTGTCGGTTCCTGAACGCAACAGACGCACAGTTTTACAATCTATTCCATCTGATACAAAGCATATGTTTATACTTGAAGCACCTGAATTGGAATTTATGAACAGACTTGTGAAAGAGGCTGAAGGACGATCATTGGATGAGATTAAGAAGGAGATGGAGGAACTCAAGAGGTTGAAGTTGGCAGAACAGAAGCGGCGGGAGGAAGAAGCCAAACAAAGAAAGGAGGCCGAAGCGAAGCTTCGTACTTCTATAATTGGTTTATACAAAATGAATTTTACTGCTGAGCAAATTGCGCAAATCACTTCACTGGAGCTGGCATTTGTACAGCAAATCATTCAATCCTATAATAAATAATCTAGGCTAACGATAAAGGGTAGGCAGATGAAAGCGGGATTTAGGTCTGAATAGACTTAAATCCCGCTTTGTATTGTTAACGATTTCGCTATCTTTGTTTGGCCTACATTATAAATCGTTAGCTGATAACCTACAGAAAGATGGACAGAAAATCCCATTCCAACAGGAGAAATCATGATGGCATATGGAAACGGATTATCAAGCAGATGTTTCCTGAATTCATTGCCTACTTCATGCCTGAAATCTATCATAAGATTGACTTTGATAAAGAGCCTGAATTCCTTGATAAGGAATTGGACGCAATGAACCAAGCTATTGCAGGTGCGAAAGGTCGGCGTATTGCAGATGCCCTTATCAAGGTTCGCTATAAAGGGGGTAAAGCAAAGATATTGATCCTGCATATTGAGGTTCAGATTAGTCGTGAGCCTGAGTTTGAGTACCGTATGTTTCTTATGTATTGTCGGATAGTCGCACAATATATGTTGCCCATTGAACCCATTGCCATATTTCCTACTAGGGCCTATAAGCATCCTCCGAATACATATACGTCGAAGGGGGATTGTCATAGGGTCGAATATACGTACAAGACCTATACGGTTAGAGAGGAACGAGAGGCTGAGATCCTCCAAAGCGAAAATCCCTTCGCCCTTGCTGAATTGGCATACATTCGTGCAAATAAAAGCACCTATGAATCGGCCATAAGAACAAAGTTCCTCAAAGAGTTATTGAAGTTGCTATTGGAGAAAAACTACTCCACTGATTACATTTATTGCCTATTTTTATTTATCTTAACTGTAGTGTCGGTTCCTGAACGCAACAGGCGCACAATTTTACAATCTATTCCATCTGATACAAAGCATATGTTTATACTTGAAGCACCTGAATTGGAATTTATGAACAGACTTGTGAAAGAGGCTGAAGGACGATCATTGGATGAAATTAAGAAGGAGATGGAGGAACTCAAGAAGTTGAGGTTGTCAGAACAGAAACGACGGGAGGAAGAAGAAAAACTTCGCCAAGAAGAAGCCAAACAAAGAAAGGAGGCCGAGGCCAAGCTTCGTAATTCCATCGTTGGTTTATATAAAATGAATTTTACTGCTGAGCAAATTGCACAAATCACTTCATTGGAGTTGGCTTTTGTGCAGCAAATCATTCAATCCTATAATAAATAACCTAGGCTAACGATAAAAGGTAGGCATATCAAAGCGGGATTTAGGTCTGAATAGACTTAAATCCCGCTTTTATTATGAATCAAATGCTTAATGTTTTGTTACAAGACGAGGACGTGCGGCCGTGTTTCCCAATACTGAGATTTTGTCTCGTCCTTCCTTCACATTACGTGTATAGTTTCGGGTATCAATCACATGCTTTGAATGTGCTACGATAAAGTCCATATCAAACGCACTGTGATCCGTCACGAGAATGACACAATTATAAGAGGCTAGCATCTCTGCTGATACTCCGAGGGAAGGGAAAACGCGGTCTCCCACCTTAAAATCCTCCACCCAAGGATCAGACACATCAATATGTTCGATCCCATTCTCGATTAATCTCATGATGATTGCTTCAGAAGGCGAGTTTCGGGTATCGCGTATATTCTTTTTAAATGCCGCGCCTAATACCAATACACGTGCATCACTCAATACAATTGGTTGATGCGCGATGACTTTTATCACTTGATTGACAATATGATAAGGCATACTCTCATTAACATTCGCCGAAAGCGTAATAAACTTTGTCTCAAAATCATACTTTCGTGCAAGCCAAGAGAGGTAATACGGATCAATGGGAATACAGTGTCCTCCCACACCTGGGCCTGGCGTGAACTTCATATAACCGAATGGTTTAGTAGCTGCCGCCTCAATAACCTCCCAAACATCAATTCCCCCCATTCGTTCGCACAACAAAGCGAGTTCATTCACCAAAGCAATGTTTACGCATCGGAAGATGTTCTCCAGTAACTTCTCTAGCTCAGCCACCTTAGGGCTATTGACCATATAAATCTGGCTGATAATCTTTGCATTCACTTGTGAAGCCAGAATTGAACTCACCTCATCTGTTCCTCCTACCACAATAGGCGTATTCGCTGTATGATAGGTTTGGTTTCCAGGATCTACTCGCTCTGGGCTAAAAGCCACATAATAATCCTTTCCTGCTTCCAATCCGCTAGCATTCAATGCAGGAATTACATAGTCTTCTGTTGTTCCTGGGAAAGTAGTACTCTTGAGAATTACCAGTTGGTTTGGGCGAAGAATCTTCGAGACCGATGTGGACGCAGAAATGACAAAGGTCAAATCGGGTTCCTTATTTTCTGTGAAAGGCGTAGGCACACAAATGTAAATCACATCTGCCTCTGCCAATACTCCATAATCCGAGGAGGCCTTCAACAAACCTGATTTTACGGCATCCGCGACCTCTTCATCCTTAAGATCTTCGATAAAATTATCTCCTTGTTGGAGTAGGTCAATCTTCCATTGGGATACATCTACCCCATGACATAAGTATCCTTGCTTGGCAAACTCTAAAGCAATGGGTAGCCCCACATATCCGAGTCCGACGACTCCAATGACTGCTTCTTTACTTTCAATACGATGTGCAAGTTCTAGGGCGCTTCCGCTCAACTCTTGAATGAGTTCTTTGGTATATAATTTCATTGATGACTCAATTTTTAGGCTTCAAAAGTAAAAAGGATTTTGTTACTAAAGAAACTTCACTCCCAGCATTGTTACATCATCTACCATTTCAGTATCGTGTGCATACTGATGTAGATATGTTCGAAAATGTTGTACAATTTCTTTGGCTGATTGTTTTTCCATTCGCTCAAACTCCTCTTGGACTCGATCTCCATCTAGGAGTTCCCCCTCCTTATTATGTTGATCGACAAGGCCGTCTGTATACATAAACAAGCAATCGCCTGCATCAAATGATAATGATTTTTCTACGGGTTGAATATCAGGGAATATCCCTAAAGGAATACAACCCGCCTCTAACAAATAAGTTTTGCCTTTATGACGGAACATCGGGAAGTTATGTCCTGCATTGATATAGGTAAGCCTTCGAGAGCGAGAGTCTACCCGTGCTAAGAATAAGGTTACGAACTTATCCCCGCTCGTAATCGAATAAAGAATATGGTTGAGTTCGGTTATGATGGGGGTTAGTTCCATATACTGCGCGCTCAATGCCCTTAAGTTGGCTTGTAGATTGGACATCAGCAATGCTGCGCCTATCCCCTTCCCTGCCACATCGGCTATACATACAAATGTATGCCCCTTCCCCTTCTTCAATATATCATAGAAGTCTCCTCCAATTCGGTTATGTGCCACATTCATTGCAAAGATATCCATCTCTCTAAAGGTATCGAAATTAGAGATGAGCAATTGCTTTTGAATGGTTTCTGCAACTTGAAGCTCTTTCTTTAGAAACTCTTGCTCCATTTTCTCCTTGAACAATCGCTTGTTCTGTAGGGCTACATGGAGGATATTCCCGAGGGTTTCTATAAATATGAGGTCGTTTTGGCGTTCGACTTCTGAATCTGCGAATTCGGCAATAAGGAAATAGGCCTTGGGTGCTCGACGATTCTTAATCGGAATGACATACTCTCCTTCCATTGCAGATAAAGCAGGGTGGTTTTCGGCATTGACTTCAGTAATTACTTGAATGTTTAGTAACTCTGCCTTTGCCTCATTAGACATAGTAGGAAATCCCAAACGTGTTCCTACAACCCACTGTTGATTTGCCCCTTCATAGAGGAATACCATGCGTTTGACCCCCAATTGAGCTCTGAGGGTATTACGGGCAATCATACACAACTGAGACTCTTTTAGCTCAGCATGATTAATTGACCGAAGTACGTCCAACAAAGAATCGGCTTCTAACCGTTTGAGCTGTAATAGCTTTTGAGGATCTGTAGTGTTGTATACATTCTTAACCATTCCTTCTCTCCTTTAATGCTTCACATCTAGTGCATCTCTCAATCCAATTCCCACTAGGTTAATCGACATAATCAATAGAATTAAGGCGAGTCCAGGGAAAAACGCGAGCCATTTTCCACTTTCAAATATGATATATGTATAGCCTTCAAATATCATTCGCCCCCAACTAGGCATTGGAGGTTCTACACCCATCCCAAGGAAGCTTAATCCTGCCTCCAATAGCACCGCAGTACCGAAGTTGGCTACTGCGATAACGATAATAGGGCTAATGACATTTGGCAATATGTGTTTACGCATGATATAGAAGGGTTTATACCCCAATGCAATAGCTGCCTTTGCGTAGGTTTCCTCACGTATCGTGAGGATTTGGCCTCTGACAATTCGAGCAATATCCACCCACATAGACAAGCCAATAGCGAGAAATAATTGGTAGAATCCCTTTTCGCGGAAGATAACGCTAATCGCTATGGCCAATAGTAAGGTTGGCAATGCCCAAGCAACTGAGAGGAACCACATAATCACATAATCGACCCATCCGCCCATATAGCCTGCCAGTAGCCCTAGTAATACGCCAACAAACAAGCTAATCAATACAGCAATGAGCCCAACAGCCATACTGACCCGTGCTCCAATAAGGATTCGGCTGAATAAGTCGCGACCTGCAGCATCCGTTCCCATTAAGAAATACTGCGTTCGAACAAACTGTTCCTTGAAGGATTCTGTTGTATAGCTTCCCGTACCAAAGTCTGAGAGCAGGCGGGTTTCCTTGGCACCTGCATAAATTTGATATTCAATACTATCTCCTTTGACCCTAACAGAGGCATCATCTCTTAGGGCAATAGGCATAGTAGTTTGAGGAGCTCCACTCCATAATCGAGTAAACCAGCCAACAGATTCATTGGAAGCTTGTGGAAGATGTAGTACAGCCGCCCTACTCCCTGGTGCTTGCTTTGCCAATTCGACGATTTGCATATTGGCGTGGCTCGTTCCATCTGGAGCAATTGTATATCCTAATACTGCCACTATGATGCATAATAATAGATACACACTCCCTATCATTGCCAAGGGATGCGATCGAAACTTTCGCCATGCTATTTGGGAGGGGGTACTCATATCCAGTATTAGATAAAGGCCATGCCTTCTCCTGTAATCTGATAAAGAGAGCGATGCATATTGTCGGAGTCATAATAAAGGGTAGGCTTCATCCTCCCCGTCTCCGAATCATACTCCATCACTTGTATATATCCTTTGGTAATCAACCCTCGAAGCTCGTCTGCAAGAATTGCAGGCGTAGTGTCTACTTCTTCTAGCAGATGCTCAAAGGTTTCTACAAAGATAAGACAGTTTAATATATTCTTTGCCAACTGTGTCATGACACCTCACGGGATTTCCATATATAGGAGCGTACCCGATTCCCTACAATCCCAATCCATAATACATAAAACAGATAGGCCAATTGTAAAGGAAGGAGATACACTAAGACATGCAATTTATGAAAAAATATTCCTGCATGATACAAGTTATATGCATCTGCAAGAAACTTTATCGAGCAAATCAATAAGAACCAATAAAGATAAAAGGGATAAAAACACGAAAGTATTCCACAGAAGGGAATCCCTAAAAAGGCGAGATAGGAGATTGATTGGGTAATGTTAATGCGTTTGTTTATATAATAACGGGCTTTGCTCACCCATCGAATTCGCTGTGCCTTGAATGACTTCCAATCCGAGAGAGCAGGTGTTTGCACAATAGCTTTTTGGCATTTTGCGTATACAATGTCATACTTACCCAACCCATCAATCTTCTGCATCAATAACTCATCATCTCCTGAAGCCACTCCATCAATCCCCTTATACCCTTCGACCTCCTGAAACACTGACTTTCGAAACCCAAGGTTGGCGCCATTGCTCATATTCGGTTTGTTTCGGGCAATGCTTCCTCCTCCTAAGACACTTAGCCCCATATATTCATAACATTGGAGTCGCTCAAACAAGCTATGTTTGTTAAAGGTCAATTCGACGGGGCCTGATACCATAGCTGTATTCGGTTTAAACTGTTGAGTCATTGCCTCTATCCATTCTTTCCCGACCTTACAATCGGCATCTGTTTGTAACACAACCTCACCCTTTGCTTTCCGAACCCCTGCTGCTAATGCCGCCTTCTTGCCTTGCTTATCACCAGTCAAATGTATCGCATGAAAAAAGGGATATCGCGCCGCGAATGCTTGCGCAATATCCCCTGTTTTATCTGTAGAATGGTCATTGACCACAATCAGCTCATAAAGGGAAGTAGGATAAGATTGGGAAAGGAAAGCTTTCAGGCAGCTCTCCAAATTCTCTTCCTCGTTACGAGCGGGTATTACTACAGACACCCTAAGTCGTGTTGGTTGTTGCTGACATTGTATGTGTGTAAACGCGAAAGTTGCTCGGCACACAAATACGGCATAGTACAACATGCACAATAGGAAAAATATTCCCATACCTACTCAGGAAATTGAAGGTAGGTTACTGGCACATTGTCTGTCAACCAGACTCCATTTTTACTGATAAAGAACGAGTAGCCTGCTTTGTGCATTTTTCCTGCTTCCACAATGAGGATGACAGGCTTACCGTGTCGTCCTCCTACATTGATTGCGGTTGCCTTATCTTTTGACAAATGCACATGCTGTCGGCTCCGCTTCTCCAAACCTGATTGGCGAATAGAATCGAGGAAACGGGTAGCAGTTCCATGATACAAAAACTCGGGAGGCTCTACAGCTTCTAAGCCCAAATCAATTTGGATGGAATGCCCTTGGTTTGCTCGAATCTTTGTTCCATCGGCATTGAAGGAGAAGCGCTTTTTATTATTCTGCGCTACAACTTCCTCCAGTAATGTACGGTCGACTCGGGTACCCTTTGCCGACATCTTTCGAATCAACTCTTCTGTATTCGCCCACCCCTGTCTATCCAGTTGAATACCAATAGCTTCAGGTTTATGACGGAGAATGAGACTTAGGAATTTACTTACTTTCTTAATTGTTTTCGGATGCATACTTCACAAATCGTCAATCTGCCCCCCTATTCATCCAATTTATAATCAATATCTTTAGGAGGCTTTTTACTTTTATCGTTATCACCTTTCAAATAATAGTTAAACCAATCCATGGTTCGTAAGGCATAGTCTAATCGTGCGGGATTATTTCGGTTTCCATGGCCTTCTCCAGGATACCAGACCAAACGAACAGGTGCTTTTCCGTGCATCTTCAACTGTCGATATAGCTCTAATGACTGTGAAGGGTGCACACGCGTGTCTCTTTTCCCATGCAAGATGAGTGTAGGCGTGCGGTTCTTACGTACGTGTTTAACAGGGCTACGGTCATACACCAACATAGGATCATCTACCGTCCATAATCCCCAGTGCACATGATAATCCTCATAAGGAATATCCGTCGTATTTCGCTTTGATATTTGGTTTGAGATACCCACAAACATTACAGAAGCAGAAAAGTGCTCAGAATATCGTGTGGATGCCAATGCAGCAAAATATCCTCCGTATGATCCTCCACCAAGACCTACTTTCTTCGAATCAACGTAACCTTTATCAGAAAGGTATTTAATTCCGTCAATTACATCTAAGAATTCCTCATCTCCGAGGTCTCCGTAATCCAATTGAGAGTACTTTACTCCTCGTCCAGAGCTAGCTCGATAGTTTGGCATAAATACAAAGTAGCCTTGTCCTGCAGCAACTTGTCCCCATGTGCTGTAATAGTTCATCCAGCCATTCTTCACACAAGATTCAGGCCCACCGTGGATGTAACAAATCAAAGGATAACGCTTCTTATCTTCCGCCTTAAAGTCTGTGGGGTATATCAAGACGCCTTCTACTGTTAATCCATCTCTTGCTTGATAAGAAATCTTCTCCTGCTTACCGAGATTCTTATAATCTAGCCAACTATTCGAATGCGTACGACGCTTCAATTTCTTCTTATTCAAATCATAAGTAAAGAGCTCCTGAGGATGTTGAGGCGTGCTTCCTACGATTGCCATCTTACTTTTTCCCATACTCACACCAGCGAAGGTGAGCTTACCTCCCTCAAGTATCATTGTATGGTTCGGATTGCCAATCATTACCTCACGAATGGTCACATCCACACTCTCGTCTGAGACAAACAGTAGTGCGCGGCTATTCTTCCAAGCAATATCATGAACCGAGCCATTGAAGTCTTGAACGTAGTTAATTAACTGAGAGAAAGGTTTTTCGTTATTGGCTGTCACAATATAAAGACTTCCAGATACAGGATCTGTTACATCAGAAGCAGCGACAAATGCCACATGTAGGCCATCTGGGCTCCATGCCATTTTCGTTAGTTTGCCAGGATTCTCAACGAGTAATGTACGTTTCTTAGACTTCGCATCAATCACGTAAATACGCTTGAACATATATGAGTCATCCACCAAATTGTTTGGAGCAATTTGAGCGAGTATTTTATCCCCTTTAGGACTCCAATCAAAACTATATACAGAAGCCCCTTCTGTAATTTGCTCTGTTTCCTTAGACTCTAAATCATACACATACAAATTACGTTGTTGGATGCCTTCCTCAAACACTTCCGCATCGAACCCAGGAAGGTTCTTCGCTCCTTTTACCTTAGGAACCGTTACATAGGCAATCTTCTTCCCCTCTGGATGCCAATCATACGAATAGATAGAAGTAGCAGATTCTGTGATAGGCATAGGTGCTCCTCCATCAATATTCATCACTTGTACTTGGTTAGTCTTCAGCCCTCCCATTCGAGATAAGAAAGAAATCTGTCGAGAGTCAGGTGACCATTTGATGCTAAAGAATGAATTCTTACCCGTGATATAGGCTCGACTCGTTTTCGATTCTATATCAAACACATATAACTCTCTATAGTTAGGGCCTTTACCTTCTTCAAAAGGACGGTTTATGTTTAAGGCATACGCAACATATCTTTCATCTGGGGAGATAGTTGCTTCTGTAACCGCTTTCGCTTTGAAAATATCATGTGCAGTAAACACTTCTTGGGCAAATGTGCTAGAGAATAAGCAGCCAAGAAAGAAAAGACATACGTATACGTTTTTCATAGTATAATATTAATATCTAGGTTTTTATATTGGAACGTTTCTGTAATTGCTATACCATTTCAGTAGAACATTACCCGCCTCTTCCAAACTTTCACCAAATGTAATGATTCCTTCTCTATGTCCTGCCATTGCGAGGATTTTTACTTCTGCTAGATTGGTTTCTCGGTATAGGCGTTCAATCTCGAAGGCCATCTCGGGCGTTCCATATGGGACATCTCCCGCAGTAGTCGGAACACGATAAAGGAGGCTTCGCCACATACCTAGATGGTGGGCATGAAATACCGCCTTGTAAGAGGGGTTCAGTTCATATACACCTGCATGGGTGAGTGACTCTGAAGAAGCCTTCATAGGTCCACGACATTTTAGGGTATTCGCCTGAATATTATAGTCTAATACAAGCGAATAATGGATAGGGGAAAGACGTGGAATCCCGCCTGTTTGAGAAGCAGAAACCACAAACTTTGCCTCATGATTGGATAGACGTTGGCTCACATTCCCAAACCCCACCTTCAAGGATTCATAGAAACCGATGAGGTTCAGGTCGTAGAGTCGATTACGCCAAACATTCAATTCGGCAATAATTTCCTCTGAGACAGGTAGGCTCAAAAGCCAGTCAATCTTATATTTTATATACCCTTCGTCAAACATCCTAACAGTGTAGGTTTATCAAATCTTACATACATATTTCTCCATTAGGTCAGGGAACATTTGCCCTATACCTTCTTCATTGGCATCACAGACGCCTCGTTCTGTGAGCAAAGCCGTTACATATTTCGCTGGAGTGACATCGAACCCATAGTTTATCCCTTTACTTGTAGGAGGAGTCAATAGAACCTTTAACAATTCGCCTGTTTCCTCATTTAGTCCTTGAATATGGGTCACCTCCTTCGAAGAGCGTTCCTCAATAGGGATTTCCTTTAGGCCATCACGAATTTTCCAATCAATACTCGTAGAAGGTAGTGCTACATAAAACGGAACTCCATTATCGTGTGCCGCAAGAGCCTTAAGGTAGGTTCCAATTTTATTGGCGACATCTCCTGTATAGGTCGTTCGGTCGGTACCCACAATGCACAGATCTACCATTCCATGTTGCATGAGGTGCCCTCCAACATTGTCAACAATAACTGTATGTGGAACTCCATGCTGTCCCAGTTCCCATGCCGTAATTCGGGCACCTTGGTTTCGGGGACGCGTTTCGTCTACCCATACGTGCACCTTTATTCCCTTATTGAAGGCTTGATAAATAGGCGATGTGGCCGTTCCCCAATCAATACATGCGACCCATCCTGCATTACAATGAGTCAATATATTCACCGTCTCCCCTTTCTTTTTCCGACTAATCTCCTCTATCAGCTGTAACGCATGTGCCCCTATCAATCGGCAGATTTCAACATCCTCTTCCACAATCTGGTTTGCAACCTCTAGTGCACATGCAACCCACTCACTTTTATCTTGCGTCTTTCCTAGAGCTTCCATCTGCCGATCAATCGCCCATTTCAGGTTGATTGCGGTAGGGCGGGTAGCCATAAGAATCTGAGCAGCAGTTTTTAAGGACGTTTCAGGATCATCAGACATAAGCGCCTCTTTCGCGGCAAAGTACATTCCATAGGCTGCGGTAGCCCCAATGAGCGGAGCCCCTCTTACCCACATTTCCTTAATTGCAACTGCCACTTCTTGCACAGTATGCAAGTCTGCGGTTACAAATTGATGGGGTAGTTTTCGTTGATCAATAATTTGAACGACATTAGAATCTCCTTCTTTAATCCAGATAGTTCGTTGTGGGCATCCATTTACATTCATAGGTAGTCTAATGGTTTGAATAATAAATTATAAGGAAAGGATAACAAATATCCAAAAAGATCGAATGTCATTCTAACATTTTCTATTAGAGAATGATTTTTTTATGGATAAAAAGAGAATTACAGGGATTGTCCAACCACAGACAGTTTTCATGCGTGAATGAGAATAAATTAAAGCCTTTTACCTATCTTTGAAAAAGGTAAAACATCTTATTTACCAGAAAGCTTTTGTTTATCAAGTAAATAATTAAACAAAAGTTACATTCTTATGTAATCAAATAGTACACATCACTAACATCATTTGATACAATATGAATAGACTTCTTCTTTTATCGACCTTCATGCTAGCTTTTGTATGTGTCACATTTGCCCAACAAGAGCAGCATCAATACGATGTTTCCCCCGAAGGATTCATCCCTTGTGCAACCATGCAAGCAGATGCTGATTTGCGAGCTAAGAACCCAGATATGGGTACCCTTGAAGACTTCGAAGAGTGGCTACAACGCCAAATGTTTGAACAACATGACAAGATTGAGGCGATCAAACGAGGGGGAGTTATGACCATCCCTGTGATTGTACACATCATTCACAATGGAGAGAATGTAAACCAAGGGCCCAACATCTCTGCGGCACAAGTCCAATCTCAAATTGATGTATTGAATGAGGACTTCCGTAGAATGCTAGGAACCCCTGGACACAACGAACACCCAGATGGAGCAGATGCACAAATCGAATTCTGCTTGGCTCTATTCCATCCAGATGGACATTTGCTTCCTGAGCCAGGAATCAACCGTGTCAATGGCGGGCAAGACGAGTATTCTAGAGCTGATATGGACAACAATATCAAGCCCACTACGATTTGGGATACGGAGCAATACTTCAATATGTGGACATGTGAATTGAATGAGGGAAGTACAACAGGTACGGTATTAGGATATGCTCAATTCCCAAGTAACTCTGGGCTTTCAGGATTGAATACTATTGGGGGATCAGCCCTTACAGATGGAATTGTATTGCACCATACTGCATTTGGGCGTTTGACTGGAAGCACGCTTTCACCTCATAACCGTGGTCGTTCGGCTACACATGAGGCAGGTCACTTCTTTGGGTTGCGTCATACATGGGGAGATGGAGATTGTAGTGCAGACGATTTCTGTGCAGACACCCCTACCTCTCAAGGAGCTCACTTTGGTTGTGCACCTTCTACTACTTGTGGTTCTGTAGATATGATTGAGAACTTCATGGATTACTCCAATGATATTTGTTCCAATGTATATACCAATTGCCAAGTAGGACGTATGCATACAGTATTGGCGGTATCTCCAAGACGTGCGAACTTGATAAACTCTACGGTATGTACGCCTCCAACTGTTGCGCCTACAGCCAACTTCACATTTGACAATCCTGTTTCATGTGGTGGGCAAGTACAATTCATGGATGCTTCTACGGATATCCCAACCAACTGGTTCTGGAACTTTGGTAATGGCCAAACTTCTACAGAAAGAGACCCAATTGCGACCTTTACCACTTCTGGTACATATACCATTACCTTGGTAGTAAATAACCCACTTGGGTCTAGCCAAACAACTCAGACCGTTACCATCAATGTAAGCGCAAGTCCAGTGATTGATGCAGGGCCAGACCTACAGATTTGCTTTGGAACAGACGTACAATTGACTGTGACATCTGATATTCCTGTAGATTTCGAATGGAATCCTAATGTAGGGCTATCCGATCCAACTTCTAATAATCCTATTTTAACGCCTAGTTCCAGCCGCGTATACTTCATCACAGGTACAACTCCTGAAGGATGTGCAACAACAGATACCCTTTCTGTACAGGTATTGCCTCAGCCTTCTACTTTCGTGACACCTGGTGCCGTAACGATTAACGCTGGAGCAAGTGCATCCTTGACTGCTATTGGAGCAAACTCCTATGAATGGTTCCCTAAGACATGGATTGATGACCCATTTAGTGCAACCCCAACGGTAAGCCCTCCTGTATCTCAGTGGTATACGGTAAGAGGGATGAACAATGACGGTTGTACGAAGGATGCTTATGTATTGGTGACTGTTCCTGGAACCACTAGCTTAGATAAGATATTCTCGAATATTGCTGAAGTAGATTATCCGTATCCGAATCCTGCTTACCAGCATGTAAACTTCCATGCGAACTTTAAGCAGACTGGCGACCTAAACATTGCCCTATATGACATTCGCGGAAAGCAAATCGACCAGATTTTCAGTGGACGCGTACATGAAGGCGACTTTGAGCACCAATGGGAGCGAGAACTCAGCATTGCTACAGGTATCTACTTTGTTATCTGGGAGATGAACGGAGTGAAGCTTACTCAAAAGGTACAGTTGAACTAATTTTAGGAAATGCGTGAAGGTGCCTTATTCATATATGGCATCTTTACATTATTTAAAATACTCAGGAAACCAAAATGCGTAACTTACAGTTATGTAGGTACATGGAAAGGATACATAAATTTTCATGATTCGCATGGTCAGTACTATACGGGAGAATTCATAATCAGTGAGTTTTCCCGTTTTTTTTATGCGTATACGCCATTTTATCCTTACTCAGGAACGCTCGACTGTACCGATATTCTGAAAAAGGCAAATATCTTCTGGACAATGAATTGTATTTCATCGTCGGTTATTTTATAAAATAACGGAAGTCTCAATAGGCGTTCACTCTCCTTCGTTGTATGGAGATCTTCTCCTGCAAACCGCCCCACTTTGTTTCCATAATAGGCACTATGTAAAGGAACGTAATGAAACGTAGCCATTACTCCCTCCTTATACATATATTCCATCATTTGAGATCTTTCCTCTTTATCTTCCACTTTAATGTAGAAGATATGTGCATTATGGGTATGTGCACAAGCCGATTCTGGCAATTCGAAACAGCCTCTATCAGCCAAAGGTTTCAAGAGCGTATAGTATAGATTCCAATTTCGAACCCGCTTTGCAACAATCTCCTCTGCCATGGTTAATTGGCCATAGAGATAAGCTGCCTGCAATTCGGATAGCTTGAAGTTCGTACCTTTATCGCGCCAAGAGTAGAAAGGGATTTCCCCTCTGAGAAATTGCCTTTTGTCCGTTCCATTCTCATATAGAATCTCTGCCCTCCGCCAAAACTTCTCATTGTTGATGATGAATAAGCCCCCTTGGTCGCAGGTGATATTCTTCATTTGGTCGAAGCTGAAACAGCCAAAATCTCCTCTTGTACCGAGATACTGTCCATTCTCATCTTTCGCGAGGATACAATGTGCCGCATCCTCTATGATATAAAGATTATGCTTTTGGGCAATCTCCTCAATCCGATCCATATTGCAGGGCACGCTCGCATAATGCATGATGACAATGGCGCGTGTTTTATCCGTGATAGCTTGCTCAATCGCCTCCTCTTGTATGTTCAAGGTATCAGGCCGAATATCAATAAACACGGGTATGACCCCTCGTAGCACGAGTGCATTTGCTGCTGCCACGAACGTAAAGGAGGGGAGGATAACCTCATCTCCTGGTTGTAGTTCGAGGAGCAAAGCAGCAAGCTCTAATGCGTGCGTACATGACTTGGTAAGGAAGACATGCTCTTTTCCCAGTACCTTTTGGAACCACTCTGTGCACTTCTGACTATAGGGTTTTTCATTAAAAAGCGAAGGGTGTTGAAGCAATTCATTGACGAATGTTTGTTCCTTACCAGAACATGTGGGTATGTTTAAGGGTATCATACGCTCGCTTCCTTAGAGTTCGTGTATATTGATATTGTGGTTGGTATAGATGCAAATATCCGCTGCAATCGTCAATCCTGCCTCAACAATCTCTTTAGCCGACATATCGGGAGCATGTTTCTTTAGGGCAATAGCTGCGGCTTTGGCAAACATAGAGCCTGAGCCAATGGCAAAAATGTGGTCTTCAGGTTCTAGGACATCTCCTGTTCCGCTAATAATCAATCCCTCCTCCTCATTCATGACCACAAGCATTGCTTCTAATCGTCTGAGGTATCGATCTGTTCGCCAATCTTTCGCTAGTTCAATAGCCGAACGTTTGAGGTTATTACGATACATATTCAACTTATCCTCGAATCGTTCGAGGAGCGTAAAGGCATCAGAGGTAGAGCCTGCGAATCCCACCATAATCTTCCCTCCTGCAATCTTACGCACCTTTCTCACATTGCCCTTCATCACGGTATTTCCCAGCGTCGCTTGTCCGTCTGATCCCAACGCAACTTTGCCCTTATGGATTACCCCTAATACCGTAGTACTATGCAGCTTTGCAGGTTGATTCATATCTCTATTCATATTGAACACTTCTAATAAATTAAAATGCCCACCTCTTTATACAGAGAGCGGGCATTGAACCTTTTATATTTTATAGAACAAATACTAATCGTTTGTTGTAGACATTGTCTGATACACAAAACTTGAACGCTCCATCAGCACGAAACTCAGAGGGCGATAATCATACGCCTTAGTCTCTATTTCGAACGGAGTGGCGGTTATTCGTTTTGTCGAAGTTAAATACATCTCCAAAGTTTGGATTCCGCTTCTTATGAAGGTGTTCCAATCGCCCTGCCAATTGTTCCTTTTCAATGAGGAGTTTATCCTTTCCGTATACAGCATCTTTACGCTCACGGAAATTCAGGTTATACTCTTCACTCATCACAATGGCTTCTTCAGGGCAAACATCCTCACAGAATCCGCAGAAAATACATCGGAGCATATCAATTTCGAATACTTCTGGATATCGTTCCTTATGGTCTTCCGTTTCAGCAGCTTGCATACTAATGGCCAAAGGAGGGCACGCTCTTGCGCACAACCCACATGCAACACATCTTTCCTGTCCAGCTTCCTGTACCAAAACGGGACGACCTCTAAACTCAGACCCTAATTCTGGTTTTTCCTCTGGATATTGAATGGTCACAGTTGGCTTGAACATATGCTTGAAGGAGAAAAACATCCCCTTAAAAATTTCAGGAAAATACAACTTCCCCCAGAAACTTATCTGACGTTCGCTTTTATCTCCGGTGAGGATTTTTCGTTCTCTGTCTCCACTCTTGATAACTGCCATATTGAAGTATTTAAATTGTTCCTAAAATTACAAGACTCTTGAATCTAAACCAAACCTTTCATAAAATGTTTTCCTATAGGCTTCCTGTTGTTAAAAGCAAGAATCTCTTTATCAGCATTTTATTTATCTTCGCATTCGTATCCCAAATGTCCTTTTTTTTATGCTAACTCTTCAGGACCTTCGTCACTTTTGGCTGATTTCAAGGCCTTTAAATGTAGCCATCTCTCTTTTGTCCTTCGGTATTGCAAGTTACATTGCGACCCACCACTCTTTTCACTTCCTTCAAGACATATCTTTCTGGCTGAGCGCCTTTGGGTTGGCTTGGATTGCTGCTACAGGCTATTGGATTAATGATGTATATGATTTTCGCATTGATCGAATTAATAAGCCCAAGCGCGCCGTCGTAAATGCCCTATTATCCGTTAAGAAAGTTTTAACGGTCTATATAGTTGTGATTCTTCTGGTTATCTTGTTCTCCTACCAGTTTCTCAGCCTACAAATCTTCTTCATTAACCTATTGGCTATTGGGCTCTTATTCATTTATGCAAGCTACCTCAAACGGATCAGTGTAGTAGGCAATCTGGTTATTTCCTTCCTCACTACCTTGGTGATTATTATGGCAGGCTTCCTGTATACCATTCATACTCCTTTGATGTGGATGATGGTCTTTGCGTTTCAGGTGACCTTACTACGAGAGATTACCAAGGATATTGAAGACATAAAAGGAGATTTGGCCTATAAACTCCAAACCCTTCCCATTCAAATAGGCATACGCAAGACCAAGTCTATTCTCCTTGTTCTATATATTCTCTTTCTCCTTTCGTGCAATCTCCCTTTTCTATTTGCCTATACATTTCATGAAGCATGGTTATGGGCATATCTGCTACTTTCTATCGGGCTGGTTCAACTTCCTAGTGTATACCTACTCGTCATCATGCAGGGGTCTCACCACCCTAAACAGTTTGCTCAACAAAGTAGCTACCTAAAGTACCTGATATTTACGGGCATCATTAGCCTACTTTTTCTCTGATAAGCCCCCTCTAACGATAGAAAAAGTATGCATTTGTAAATAATACAACAGTAAACTATCAAGATTTTCTGTATCTTTTCCCTGATTATCGACCTAGAATACAGATTGAATATCTATTCTTTCCTTATCACTTATAAAAATTGTACGGTCAATGAAACAGCTTACTTACTGGATAGGAGTTTTGGTATTATGTATGGTAGCCTTTGCTTGTTCCAATGATAGCAAACAAGATATTCCGCAAAACGTAATGCCTCCTCCTGTTACAAATACCTATACGGCATCCATTTCAAACATCATGGATACCTATTCATGTACCCTCCAAGGATGTCACGCTGGTGCTACTCCCGCATTTGGAATTCTCCTTACAGATTATCAATCCGTTCGCTTTCAAGTAGAGAATGGAAGATTGTTAGGCACCATTAAGCATGAAGCAGGCTTTTCTCCTATGCCTAAAAACCTTCCCAAAATGGCACAAGAAGATATTGACCGCATTGATTTATGGGTATCTGAGGGGTATCCTGAGTAGGAACATAAAAATCCTTCTTACTTTCCTTACTGTTGGATTCAGATGACATACAAAGGAGCCTTACTGCCTTCCCTATTCTACGGCATTAGGTATGGGTTCTTTCTGCCCTATTGGGCTAGCCTCTAATGTCATCTTCACAAGAAAGCTTTCTTGTTTTCCTGTTGCGGCGTAACAGGCAAGCAGGAAAGCTTTCGCATATACCTGTGTCACTGTGACAGGCAAGCAGGAAAGCTTTAGCGTATACCTGTTGCAATGCGACAGGCAAGCAGGAAAGCTTTAGCGTATACCTGTTGCAATGCGACAGGCATACCAGAAACCTTTAGCGTATACCTGTTGCAGTGCAACAGGCAAGCAGGAAAGCTTTAGCGTATACCTGTTGCAGTGCAACAGGCAAGCAAGAAAGCTTTAGCGTATACCTGTTGCAGTGCAACAGGCAAGCAAGAAGGCTTTAGCGTATACCTGTTGCACTGCGACAGGCATACCAGAAACCTTTAGGCTATACCTGTTGCACTGCAACAGGTATAGCCTAAACACTGATTATCAAATACTTAAGGAAAGTTATAACAAAAATCGGAATACCCCCTTATAGGCCTATTTTCTCCCTAAAATAGCAGAAAGCTCTCTTCTAGGGTATTTTTGAGCAGATTTAGGACAAAAAACCCTATAACTGTCGTACTGCAAAGTTTGGAATCCAGCCTTTTCGGCCTCCATCCTTCACCTCAAACCAAATATCCTGCTCGTTGATAACAGAAACCGTACTTCCTGGGAGAATAGTATTTTTCAAAGGGGTTCCTGCATAAGAAGGCTCATCATACAACAAGCCTGATTGGACAATGACCATATGCTTGGGACTGATATAATGCTTGTGAACAATGGCTAGCCCAATTACTAGGGGAATTAACAGTAGCAATATTCCCCCTAACAGTCCCATTTTTGCACGAGAAATTACAATATAACGCGCAGCAATCAGTGTCAGCACAAACATAATTGCCACCCACACAACCAAATATTGCTCTATCAACGAATGTATACTCGAAATACCCGAAACTACTTTTCGGGGCGGAGAATACCCCATCTGCTCATACAAGTCTTGAATCTTGAGTTTCACCCGTTGCCCTCCATATACCCGAAGTATTTTCTTTAGGAAGAAAATACTATGGGCATACTCCCCTGATTGTTCGTGCATATAGGCCAATCGATAAAGCATTTGCTCGCTATATTCTTCTCTCTCAAAAAGGGATTCATATAAAGGTAAGGCCTCATCATAGAGTTCATAGGCATACAAATGATCCGCTTCCTTTAACATAGAATCAACAGACAGACTATCATGGGGTACGAGCCCCGCCTGAAGCTGAAAAAATATGAGAGAAAAAGATAAAAAAAGTAAGTATTTGTTTGACATTTCAGATAGATGCTTTATCTTTGCATTCGCAAACAACAAAAGAATAATATTTCTTTCAAATTTGCAAGGCGATTCGATAGCTCAGTTGGTAGAGCATCTGCCTTTTAAGCAGAGGGTCCTGGGTTCGAGCCCCAGTCGAATCACAAAAAGCTGCCCAGGTGGCGGAATTGGTAGACGCGCTGTCTTGAGGGGGCAGTATCCTTCTGGATGTAGGAGTTCGAATCTCCTCCTGGGCACCAGCCAAGATCAAGAAAAATCCCTTAGTGTACAAACACTGAGGGATTTTTTTATGAAGCCCCCTAAAAATTCGCCCTCCTTCGTATACATTCGAAGGAGGGCGAACTCATATATGATGTATCAATTGATCTATCTTTTGATGAATTGACTTTTGCTTACGCCCAAAAAGTCTAAGGCATTCTCTCCTAATAGACGCGCCTTTCGTTTCTCGCTATACGGCATTGAACGAATCAATTTCCCTGGCTCTAACTCTCCTAATGGAAAAGGATAATCTGTACCAAGCGCAATCTTATCTTCTCCCATTAGATTGACGATATAGTCTAGCATCTTAGGGTCATGTACCAATGAATCAAGGTAAAACTTACCAAGATACTCACGTGGGTCAATGGTATTATCAATAGCACAAAGGTCAGGACGGACATTGAAGCCATGCTGAATTCGCCCAATTGTTGCAGGAAACGAGCCTCCACCATGGGCAAAAGCAAAGCGTAAATTCGGCAGCCGCTCAAATACACCGCCGAATATCAACGAACAGATAGCTAAAGAGGTCTCTGCAGGCATCCCAACCAACCAAGGTAGCCAATATCGCTCCATCTTAGGCTTGCCCATCATATCCCAAGGATGCACAAAGATACATGCTCCAAGTTCCTCAGCAGCTTCGAAGATAGGGAATAGCTCAGGCGCATTTAGGTTCCAATCATTGATATGTGAACCAATCTCAATCCCCGCCAATCCTAGTTCTTTTACACATCGTTCCAATTCCTTGATGGCAAGATCAGGGGCTTGCATAGGCAAGGTGCCTAATCCGACAAAACGTGTTGGGTGCTTCGCGACACAGCCTGCGATATGGTCGTTCAGTATCTTCGAAAGGTCAAGGGTATGTTCGGGCTTTGCCCAATAGCTAAACATCACAGGAACCGTAGAAAGTACCTGTACATCTACTCGTTGGTGGTTACATTCTTTGATACGGGTCTCAGGATCCCAAGTATTGGCTTCTACTTCCCGAAAGAAGTGTTCCTCTTTCATCATACGAGCACAACCCGTTTTATGATGATCTAAGTGAATGAAGCCCCCATATCCATAGCGTTTCTTCAAATCAGGCCATTTAGCTGGGAGTATGTGGGTATGAATATCAACCGTTAAACACATAAAGATTTCAGGATTGTTGGGTGAAAGTATATGAAAATGAAGTGGTATTAGCCAAAAAGACTTAACTTTCAGCTAAATTGCTAATCTATTATATTAAATTTATGCAAATTCATAAACGGATTTCGATTTATTATACCTTCCTCCTTTGCTTGAGTTTGCTTTTCGTAAGCATGGGCTGTAAGTCTACGAGTAAAATCAGCAACAACAAAGAACAAGCCTTATTCGATACATTCGATAGTATGATATCTCTACTTGGAAAGAAAAAGTATGTAGATCTCATTAGTAATTATGCGCACCCCGAGCGTCTAAAAAGAATGAAAGAGGACGATCCTACCCTCGAAAAGATTGCGGAAAAGTTTAACAGTGATGGAAGTGCTGACGAGCTAATGGGTGCATTGAAGAAATGCAAGGATCTCAAACCCACTTGGAATGAGGACAAAACAAAGGCGACCTTTGAGCATAGTGATTTTCCACGAGATGTGGATATGGTCTATATAAATGGACGCTGGTACTTGAATTAGGATATAATATGTATTGATGATCAAAACAGTAGTGGGAGAAGTAACGAAAAAGAATATTCGAGACCTCAATAAAAAACAACTCACGGAGGTACTCACACAATGGGGCGAGAAACGCTTTCGAGCCAAGCAAATCTATGAATGGCTTTGGCAAAAAGGGGCTGGGAGCTTTGACGATATGACTAACCTCAGCAAATCGCTCCGCCAAAAGCTTACCGAGCATTACATTATTGGTAAGCTAAAGGTGCATAAACAACAGCAAAGTAAAGACGGAACCATTAAATATAGTTTTGAGTTATCGGATGGGAGCAAGGTAGAAGGGGTCATGATTCCAGCAGGAAAACGGGTAACGGCCTGTGTGTCTTCTCAAGCGGGTTGTTCCTTGTCGTGTCGGTTTTGTGCAACAGGCTTCCTTGCTCTCAAACGAAACCTCAAAGCTTATGAGATATTCGACCAAGTTGAGTACATCAACCAAGTATCTCAGGAGCAATTCGGCAAGAAGCTCACCAATATTGTCTATATGGGCATGGGAGAGCCTTTGCTTAATTACAAGAATGTAATGGGCTCCATTGATAAAATCACCTCTGAAGAAGGCCTTGGCATGTCCCCTCGCCGAATCACCGTATCTACCGCAGGGGTCGCCAAAATCATCAAACGATTGGCTGATGATGGAGCGAAGTTCGAGTTCGCCCTATCTCTACATGCAGCAAATGATGAAAAGCGTAATGCACTCATGCCCATCAATGAGACCAATTCATTGGAGGTATTAAAGGAGGCGCTCATCTATTTTTATAAAAAGACAGGAACCCGCGTTACCTATGAATATATCATCTTCAAGGATGTAAATGATTCCTTGCAGGATGCCAGAGAGTTGGTTGAATTCTCCCGTGTCATCCCCTCGAAAGTGAATATCATCGAATACAATAGTGTAGCTGAGGTTCCCTATGAAAATACAACGCCTCAACGAATGCAGGCATTCATTTCCTACCTCGAACGCCATAATGTAATCGTGAATGTAAGGCGAAGCCGCGGGAAGGATGTGGATGGAGCTTGCGGCCAACTTGCCTTGCGAGGCCTCAAACGCGAACTTAAGAAAAAACGGTAAAGGCGAATGTCATGCCTGATACGTCCTTCTCTCCTACCTTGTATGCTGTCGGGATAGTGTCTACGGGCATTTATATCCCATCCAAACAGATAAGCAACGATGCCCTAGCTACATCCGTAGAGAATTACGATCCTATTCAAGGGAAGGGATCGTTGGATGCATGGATTCGGCGGAGGTACGGCATTGAGAAGCGGCATCATTCAACCCCCGAGGAATTACCCTCTTACCAAGGAGCACAGGCGGCTTTCCAAGCCCTCAAACGTGCCAATCTACAAGCGTCCGATATTGACTTCTTGATCCTCAATACGTCATTCGGCGACTATGCCCAGCCGACAACCGCAACGGCTGTCCAACATCTATTGGGCATGCGGCCTGATTCTTTTGCCCTAGAACTGAACATGCCTTGTTCGGGTCCAATCTTCGGCATAAGCATCGCCCGAAACTTCCTTGCAACAGGCCAGTATCGATATGGCCTCGTTGTGGGTGTCGATCGTATGACAAGCTTGGTAGACCAAACCGACTTTAAAATGGCAGGGCTATTCGGCGAAGGGGCGGGCGCCTGTATTCTAGGTCGATGTAACTCGGGAGGCATACAAGCGGTTCACTTAGGGTCGCAAGGCGAGGTCGGACAAGAATCCGACTATGCCCTCTATATCCCTGCAGGAAAAGCCAAACAACCCGCATCCCTCGAATCCGTAAGAGGCAAACGCCATTTCCTCCATATGAATGGCAAAAAGGTGGAGGCTTTTGTCTATCGATGCTTTAAGGAAAGTATTCATGCTCTCCTAAAGAAGTCAGGGCAAACGCCTAAAGACATTGCGTATGTAGTTCCGCATCAGGCTGCTAAAAAACTCATCCTCAATGGCTTATTACCCTTAGGCTTCACTCAAGAGCAAATCCTGTTCTCTGTAGCCGAATATGGCAATACTTCGTCTGCTTCTATCCTCATCACCTTGGACAAACTTACCCACTCCCCTCCTCCCTCCTGTTCCTCTGTCATCCTCGTAGGCATGGGAGGCGGCTTAAACTGGGGCGGAATTTTGTATGAATGGACACAAGACTTTGTGTAACTCTTTGGGGCTCCCTATATTGCCCCTATGATGTCGATTCGTCCATACTACCTCCTCCCCCTCCTATGTTTCCTTCTGGCTTGTTCGCCTCAAAAGCCCAAGCCTGAACCCCGTTTTGAACCTCTTCCTGCATCCCATACAGGGATTGCATTCGTCAATGCAATTGATGATAGTGTAGAGACTTCCCTATACGAAACAGTCTACCTCTACAATGGTGGTGGGGTTGCTACGGGTGATATCAACAATGATGGTTTAGCCGATATCTTCTTCACAGGCAATCAGGTCGCAGACAAGCTCTACCTCAACCTCGGCAATTTCCAGTTCGAGGACATCAGCCAACAGGCGGGCATTCTTGATCCTGAGGGTTGGACTACGGGCGTTACTATGGCTGATGTCAACGGAGACCAATTGCTCGATATATATGTATGCCGAGGGGGCTCCCAAAATACGCCTAGCCGTAAGAACCTCCTCTATATCAACCAAGGCAATAAGACCTTCAAAGAATCAGCTGAACAATATGGCCTCGCAAGCAATGCTACTACTACCCACGCAAGCTTTTTCGACTATGACCGAGATGGAGATCTTGATGTATATCTCGTCAATCACCCTGGCGATTTCGATTTGGTCATGGACTTCCAATATTACTACTTCAATCCCGAAGTAGATACCCTCAACATGAATCGATTGTATGAGAACCAAGGAGATAAATTCGTTGATGTAACGGAGCAGGCAAAGTTGGGCTATGAGAAGGGATTTGGGCTTAGTATATCAGTAGCAGATTTTAACCTCGATGGTTGGCCTGATATATTCGTTGCAAATGACTTCCTATCCCCTGACTATCTCTTTATCAATAAGCAAGATGGCACCTTCGAGGAAAGTCGTGAGCAATATTTCGACTATATCTCTACTTTCTCTATGGGTTCAGATGTAGCAGATATCAACCAAGATGGAATCCCCGATTTGTGCGTAGTAGACATGGAACCTGCGACACACTTTCGACGCAAACACAACGATATTACGTTTCCACTCGACTTCTACTCAATGCAACACCACTTCCTCAATGCTCGCCAGTATAGCCGTAATATGCTACAGCTCGGCAATCCTGATGGGAGCTATTCGGAGATAGGAGAGTTTGCGGATATTGCTAAGACGGATTGGAGTTGGACGCCTCTGTTTGGGGACTACGACAATGATGGACAGGTAGATCTCCTCATTACCAATGGCCTAAAGAAGGAGTTGAATGATAAGGACTATATGGGGCGAGTCTTCAACAACTCTAAGGTATCATTGCTCAAAGATCAACCCAATGCCCAAGAATTGGTCAGAGGAATTCCTGATGCCTACCAAACGAATGTATTCCTCAAGAATATAGGCAATGCCCAATTCGAACGTGCCAATGCAACTTGGGGCTTAGACTATCCCCTCAACTCGAATGGGGCTGCCTACGCAGACTTTGACAATGACGGCCATTTAGACATTGTCCTAAATAATATTGATTCAACGGCTTGTATCCTGAGAAACCGAGGGGATTCGACTCAAGCCTATCACTACCTTCGCGTACAACTACATGCAGATCGGGGGAATACCAAAGGGATAGGCGGTAAGGTATTGCTCTACTATAAAGGTCAATATCAATACCAAGAGATTCGAAATGCCCGTGGCTTCCAATCCCATTCTGAGCCCATTGCGCATTTTGGTTTGGGTAATTATACCCAACTCGATAGCCTCCGAGTCATATGGCCGAATGGCCGCACTCAACTCATCTCCCAACCATCCATTGACCAATTGCTCATCCTCTATGAGAAGGACGCTACCCTCCCTTATACTCCTCCTCAACCCCCTACTCCCCCCCAGTACCAAGCCCTCACCTCACCTCAACTCCCCAACTTTACTCACCGCGAACGCCCCTTCAACGACTTTAAGCGTGACAAGACCCTGCCTCATATGCTCTCGCGTGAAGGCCCTTGTATTGCGGTAGCCGATGTAAATGCAGATCAACGAGAAGACTTGTTTGTAGGAGGAGCTGCCGGACAGCCCTCAGCTCTCTACCTCCAAACCCCAACAGGCGCATTCAAAGCAAGCAATACACAGCTTTGGGATGCAGATAGCATAGGGGAAGCCCTTGATGCTGTTTTTTTTGATGCCAATGGAGATGGCTCCTTAGATTTATATGTTGCTGTCGGGAGCAATGAATACACACCCGAATCTCCCGAACTCCAAGACCTCCTATACCTCAATGATGGTAAGGGTACTTTCCAAAAAGCAACCACTGCCCTCCCTCCTATGCTCACCTCTAGTAGTTGTGCGCGCCCCTTAGACTATGACCAAGATGGCGATCAAGATATATTTGTTGGGGGGAGATTGTTCGAGGCCAATTATGGAAACAGTCCTCGTTCTTACCTATTGGAAAATCAAGGTGGCAAGTTTGTCGATAAAACTCCTGAATCTCTCCAGTATATCGGGATGGTCACAGATGCCCATTGGACACAGCTAACTCCCAATGCACCGTATTCTCTTATGATTGTAGGAGAATGGATGCCTATTACGATCTTCACCTATGAAAACAATCAATGGATGAACCAAACCCAAGCCTTAGGCCTTGCCCAAACAAATGGTTGGTGGAATACCTTATACGAAATTGATTGGGATCAAGATGGAGACCTTGATTATTTCGTGGGGAATATGGGGCATAATTCTCTCCTGAAAGCCAGCATCGAACAACCCATCATCTTATATACCTCCGATTTCGACCAGAGTGGTTCATCAGATCCCATCCTATTCCATTATATCCAAGGGGAATTTGCTCCTATAATGGGTCGAGACCTGTTCTGCCGCCAAATGCCCAACTACCTCAATACCTTCCTCACCCATGAATCCTTCGCCAAGGCTCGTATAGATGATATCTTCACCAAAGAACAATTGGCCAATGCCCAAACAACTTCCGTTTATACCTTTGCCAATTCCTATATCGAGAATCAGGGTAATGGCAAACTCACTGTTCGGCCATTACCTCCCTACCTTCAAACAGCTCCCATTTGGGCGATATCTCCTCTCCCTGAATCCTCCTCCCTCCTCCTCGCTGGTAACTCCTTCTCCAATGCCTATGATCAAGGATACCTATGTGCTTCCCGCGGATATGTCATTGAGTATACCCCCGAAAATCCTTTCCATCTCATCCCTTATACCCAAACAGGCATCAGCCTCAAAGGCGATGTCAAAGCAATTGCATCCTTGCAAAGGAAGGAAGACCCTATCTTAATTGTAGGAATGAATAACCAAAAGCTCCAATTCTATCGCACGACCCTATCCCCACAATAACTCAAACCGTTCCCATTGTAGAAGGATAAATAGTTCGGGCATAAAGAGCAGAAAGTAATGAACAAATTGTGGTTTATACCTAGGCAACAAAAGGAATAACAAAAAGGAAGAAAGAATCCCGAAGTCCCACCACATTACTATGTATAAGGCAGCTTGATAGTTCATTAGAATAAACATCAGAGGCAATAGCAAGACAAGATATCGTTTTGCTCCCTCTCGACTCAACAGCCAAATACACAATGGATCTACGATTCCTTGTAGTACGGGCCCTTGAAAGTGTTCGGCCTGCCAAAAGCATACAGGAACCATCATTGCTGCATAAACCAGCCAATCCTCTTTCCGCGTTCGGCCATACCTAACAAATCCTCTCATAAATGTATAGAACACTAAGATGTTCGTTAGCAAAGGCAGATTAAAGTAATTGGCAATGAAGGTCATTGTAGGAAACATTAGCCAGACGTTCAGCTTAAAAAACTGATCATCAGCTTTATACAATTGTACTCCTATGACAACCATTGCCAATACAAATGCTTCCTTGCAAGCCCATCCTAAAGCAACTCCTATTAATATCCCCCAAAGGAGCAAGAACATTGTATCATATGTGTATATCTTTCTCACTTCCATGTACTCGATATTTAAAACAAAATAATTCGAGGCATCACATCTGAAACGTTTTGCCAACTGTTATTTTCCTGTGTATTTTGCACTAAGTTTTCTTGCTTGAGCCTGCCCTGCTAAAATTAAATATCTATTATGTATAGTCTTCCATAGAAGCCTAACCCTCCCTTAATAATTCCTAATATATGGAAAAGCATCCGCTTGTAATCTTTCATTACTTCCTTGGATTTATCACCCTTTCAGTTGGTTGCTTCGCCATTTTCATCCCTAAACGTTGGAAAGACCATCGCTTAGTAGGCTTACCCTACTTAATTCTTTATACAATCTTACTATTATCGGGCTTCCTAATCGCATTTATCTTTGATCCCTACCCTTTAAAAGCGGTTGAATACTTCATGATTACCGAAAATTGCTGGGGAGTTGCTTTACTTGTTCGAGCGTATTCAGCTGCACGCCTTAGGAGATTTTCTCTCAAAGCTAGGCGCTATAATCTGATACTCAGTTTATTCGTGTTGGCCTTATCACTTTTCACCATCATACAAGGGTATTTCGTAGGATATCAAATTGTTATGGGAGTAGGCCTTTTCTTAGCACTCGCTAGTGGAAAAGAAGCCTTAGAGATTTACTATAGTAATAAGTCGAATCACAACAGCCTATATGATCACTATTACAGCATGAGTATGACAACTTTGCTTCTCATCTTCAATGGTAAAGGCTTCTTTGGTATTAGGGCTATGTTTGATCAACAAGGAGATGTTTCTATCCTATCTGTACTTGCCTTTACAAGTCCCTTCTTTATCCTCATGCTCATCCTAGCCCTTCTCAAACCCTATGTCAAATATAAATCCCTCAATTTCCCTATGGATAGCCACAAAGGCTAAGCTTTCCCTCCTTTCTAACTCGTCGCACATCAGTCGCACCCCAGCATATTATCTTTACATTTCTCCAATATAAGATACATAAGTATTTCTCTGACGAAGAGAACAATCCTATATACTAAAAGGTATTCTTCTTAAGGACGCTGCTCTTTCCCCCCTAACATTCGTTAAGAATGCATAAGGAAAAAGCAATATTTTAGATAAACGTAGCAGACGATTGATAAAAATTGAACGGCAGATAAATTTACGCTAAATTTGGCGCGACGGCCTAAGAAATATATATATTACTATGATTTTTGATCTCAACATGATAAAAGCAACGTACGCTCGTTTGCCTGAGAGAATCGCGAAGGCACGAGCTGTACTAGGCAGGTCTATGACACTTGCTGAAAAGATTCTTTATTCTCACCTATATGATGGCGGCGCATCGGAAGTATATACAAGGGGAGGCTCTTATGTAGATTTCGCTCCTGACCGCGTGGCAATGCAAGACGCAACCGCCCAGATGGCATTGTTGCAATTTATGATGGCTGGAAAACCTAAGGTAGCAGTACCTTCAACTGTACACTGTGATCACCTTATCCAAGCCAAAATTGGAGCAGATGCAGACTTGAAAACAGCAAAAGACACCAATAGTGAAGTATATGATTTCTTGGCTGCTGTCTCCAATAAATATGGAATCGGTTTCTGGAAACCAGGAGCAGGTATCATCCACCAAGTAGTATTGGAAAACTATGCTTTCCCTGGTGGAATGATGATTGGAACTGACTCCCATACTGTAAATGCAGGGGGGCTTGGCATGATTGCTATTGGAGTAGGAGGAGCAGATGCTGTAGATGTGATGGCAGGTATGCCTTGGGAACTCCAAATGCCTAAACTCATTGGTGTAAAGCTTACAGGGGAAATGAGCGGATGGACAGCATCCAAAGACGTTATCCTCAAAGTTGCAGGTATCCTTACTGCTAAAGGCGGAACAGGAGCAATCTTAGAATACTTTGGCGAAGGAGCCAAGAGCCTTTCTTGTACAGGAAAAGGAACGATTTGTAATATGGGTGCCGAAATCGGAGCAACCACTTCCCTATTTGGATATGATGCTTCAATGGCTCGATACCTCAATGCAACAGGTCGTGAGGAGGTTTCAAAATTGGCTGATGCTGTGCAAGAGCACCTCACAGGAGATGATGAGGTTTATGCCAACCCTGAGCAATATTTCGATCAAGTAATCGAAATCAACCTCAGCGAATTGGAGCCCCACATTAATGGTCCCTTTACACCAGATCTCGCATGGAAGCTATCACAATTGAAGCAAGCAGTACTTGATAATGACTATCCACCTGTATTGGAGGTAGGATTAATTGGATCTTGTACCAACTCTTCCTATGAAGACCTAGACAGAGCTGCTTCTCTGGCCAAACAAGCCATTGAAAAGAAGCTTAAAGTAAAGTCAGAATTCACTGTAACGCCAGGATCTGAAATGATTCGCTTTACCGTGGAAAGAGATGGCCAACTCGGTTTATTCGAACAAATTGGCGGCCTTGTCCTCGCAAATGCTTGTGGGCCTTGTATTGGGCAATGGGCGCGTCATACTGACGATCCAAATCGAAAGAATTCAATTATGACTTCTTTCAACCGAAACTTTAAGAAGCGAAACGATGGTAATCCTAATACACATTCCTTCGTAGCATCTCCTGAGATTGTTACAGCTTTCGCTATTGCAGGAACCCTTCTTTTCAATCCTATGACAGATACCCTTATCAATGAGGACGGAGAGGAAGTAAAGCTTGATCCACCAACAGGAAAAGAGTTCCCCGAAAAAGGCTTTGATGTAGAGGATATGGGGTATATCGCTCCAATAGAAGATGGTAGTGGAATCGTAGTAACAGTCAATCCCGAATCTCAGCGTATCCAATTGCTCACTCCATTCTCTGAATGGAATGGAGAAGATTACAAAGGATTCCCAGTGCTTATCAAAGCACATGGCAAATGTACAACTGACCACATCTCAATGGCAGGCCCATGGTTGCGCTACAGAGGACACCTCCAGAATATCTCAGACAACCTATATTTAGGTGCAGTAAATGCTTTCAATGGTAAGTCTAATTGGATTAAAAATCAACTGACAGGGGAATATGGAGAAGCTCCTAAAGTTGCTAAACAATATAAAGCAGCAAACGTAAATACAGTGGTATTTGCAGACTGGAACTATGGAGAGGGATCTTCTCGTGAGCATGCTGCAATGGAGCCTCGTTATGTAGGGGTACTTGCTGTAATTGTACGTTCATTCGCTCGTATTGCAGAAACCAACCTAAAGAAGCAAGGAGTGCTTGCCCTATCATTCGCAAATCCTGAAGATTACAATAAGGTACAAGAAGATGATAGAGTAGATATCCTTGGACTTGCTGATTTCGCCCCTGGTAAGCAACTGACAGTTGTGCTCAACCACTCCGATGGAAGTAGCGACAGCATCCAAGTCAATCATTCTTTCAGTGAGAATCAAATTGAGTGGTTCAAAGCAGGAAGCGCATTGAACTTGATTCGCAAACAACAGTAGAAAACACGTCTCTTTTTATAAAACAAGGTGCCAGTTGAATGATTCGACTGGCACCTTATTCGTTTTTAATCATTAAACAAATAAATTCCTTTGTTTTGGGTCTCGACTAAGCAATATCCTTCTCATATAGTATGGAAGCTTGTATGTATCGTATTGATTGGGCTTCGCTTTCTCCACTTAACTGATGCAATTGACGAGCCCCATAGTTGGAGACAATGCGATACGGCTAACTATATATACGCCTACTACCAAGAAGGAATAGATCTGTTATATCCCTCTGTTTGTTGGATGGGAGATGCCTCTCATGTCATCCTCGAATTCCCCCTACCTGAAGCCATTGTAGCCCTATTTTACCAAGTATTGGGTCCCTCTCACCTATGGGCACGCTTGGTATTCTTCCTTTTTTTCCTGTGGGCGAGCTTCTTTCTGTTTCGAATTATACGCTTCTTATTCACTGAACAACTTGCTTGGATAAGCTTGGTTGTTTACTTGGGGATGCCCTTAGGATTATTCTACTCACGTGCAATCCATATAGATTTCTCCGCCGTCTGTTGTGCACACGCTATGTGCGATTACTATTTGAGGGGATTTCATGAAAAGAGATTCCTTCCCATTATTTGGGGGACAGCTTGGGCAACTTTAGCATTCTTGATAAAAGCTCCCTATGTTTTTTACTTCGCTTTACCTTTATTCTATTATATACATCAGCATAAAAGGTGGAAGTTCCTTCTACAAGTTAGCCCACTATTAAGCCTACCTCTACTCGTATTTTTCCTTTGGATTCGACACACACATACAGTAAATGCCCAAATGCCTGATTGGGACTTTATTCCGCATTACCGCAAATTCGTAGACAATTGGCACTGGTATTTTGGAACCCTACACCAGCGCCAACAAATAGACAATTGGATGATACTATTCAATAGGTTTACCCAAGAAGTTGCAGGTAGAGTTGGTGTCCTAATCGCTATAGTAGGCTTATGCACAGGCAATTGGAATCATATAGGATGGAACTTTATTCGATTATGGTTAATAGGAGTAGGGCTATATATATTGCTCTTTTTCAACCTTAATATCATACATAATTATTACCAGATTCCTCTACTAGCCCCTATAGCAATAGGCATCGCAGGGGGTATACTTATTGTTTATCGAATCTTATCCTCCTACCATCAAACAATTGCCAGACTCAGCATGCTTTTGCTTCTTACTCTAACAATCAGCGAATACATATACTATAGCGAATCTCATTATTACCAAGTTGATTGGCCACAAATCAAAGCAGGAGAATACCTCCAATCCGCGACTAAGTCGGACGACCTCATACTTATCAGTCGTGTAGGATTAGATTGTAGAAGCCCTCATATTCTATATCGTGCCCGTAGAAAAGGTTGGACCGTTTCTGATGAAGATATAGATGCCGAACTCATCTATCGCCTCATGGGTGAAGGAGCCGAATATGTTGGTTTGATTCGCCAAGCTCCTCCAAGCTCTTCTTTGCAAAGCTTTCTCTCCTACCACCCTGAACAAATCTTCGAACTAGGCGAAGGATGGCAATTGTATCTGTATACAATTCGATACGAGCACTTCTTAGAACGAGAATGAAGGTTCTCTTACGCATTTAGCGAAAAATCGCTACATGCGATTTGAATTCATCAAAATTATTTGTAAATATGAGCAATGAATTTAGGAAGTAAATTCAACGATTATAAGATAAGATATTCATTAGTTCATCAAATATTCCTTTATTCTTAATAATAAGAGAGTTTTGTTGAACATATTAATAAAAGATATTAGATAGAGTTGTATGTTTGTGATAATCGCCCCGGTTTGGCCAAATCGGGGATTTTTTTATCCTCTATCATGCAAAAAGCGGACTTAGGAGCATTTCCTAAGTCCGCTTTTTATATATGAAATGTGTATTATTTTTATTCGAGCAAATAGTATGTTCCGACAGCCCCTGTATCATCATTCACTAAGAGAAAACTGTAAGCCTTACCAGCTAATAGATTCACTCCTGATAGGGTATAAATAACTTCTCCAGTAAAGTCATCCACTATGTCGAAATCATATGATCCTGGTTGCATATCTCGGAAGGAAGAATAGTTGAGAAAATTCAATCCATTGATCTCAATTGACTCATCTCGTGCCACCAAACTCGCGGAAAGGGTTCCAGCACTCAAATTCATAAAACGCACACGCACTTGGGTCTCAGACAGTGTGCCTAGCAATTCAAGTGTACGAACGAGTATCGGCTTACCAAAGCTATCTACAATACAGAAAGTAGTTCTTTGTTCTGGGATGAGTTTCAATGACTCAGTAGGAATGATTTCATCTTGGCTCGTGCTATTCACGACTCTAAGAAGGACATCACTTTCGAGGGTATCTTGCGCACGTGTCAAGAGGGAAGCATACCCTACGCTAGGCCATGATTCCAAGAATTCCAAATCGCCTGTAATCTTCGTAGAGGATTCATACAAATCGAAGAATACGTCCATGCTAGGCGCGCCTGGATATAGGTTCACTACTTGCAAGAAGGCCCGTTTTTGCGGGTCTAGAGGCGTTAAATTATTTCGATCACAAGCAGACAAGATTAGCACAACACCTAGGGCTATCGATAGGAAACGGTAATATGTTCTCATTCTTCTATGATATATAGTCGACAAATATAAGGAATCCTGCACATATATAATGCCATTCTAAAATAGAGATCCTATTGATAATTAGAACCCTGTAAAATTAAATATGCTTTTTGTTCAATTTCTCGTCACATTATGGGAGCTGTGTATCGGAGACAACAGTGTCGGCCATTTCCGAGAATTCGTCTGCAGTAATTTCCTCTAGAATATCTTTAGAACTCTTTCCCAAGTGCTGCAATTCAAACTCTGCACTTACTACTTGATTATGATCTGGATACTTTGAAATAAACTCTGCATATACCTCTCGCGCCTTTGCAGTATTGTTCAAATGGTTGTTGTAGATAAACCCAAGATGAAACAAAGCATCAGGAGACTTGATATATGTAGGGTAGTTATCGTACAACTTCTCAAACAAAATAGCTGCTTTTCTTTGATCAATATTATAGGAACGATATAAATCTGCTGATTTATAGAGGTATTCTGGGGTCTTTTCTGCACTAGGGTGAGATTCAGCGAACTCTTCATAGGCTTTTGCAAGCTTAGTCGATACAGCTTGAATCTTCTTGATGTCTAGTTCTGTTTCTGTTACAGAGGCAATCGCTTCAAGCTCAGACTCAAGCGCATCAATATTATTTTGGTTGAAGATTTGGCAAGCCTGTAGTAATAATAAGAAGGCCATGGTCAAGAACAATTGAGAGATAGGTACTCTTTTCTTATGTCTCATCATCTTGCTGTTAATGGATTCAATATAAAATAGATATTACAAAAAGGGGCTAGATACTTGAACAAAGCTAGATAGAATTCATGGGTCAATTTAGTAGCCCATGAAGAACAAAAAAATGTTTTTCTTAGGTTTTTTTACGTTTTAACGAATAAAACGGACTAAACGTTAGCTTTTTCTATGAAAATACGAACTAAGTACATATTTATAGAGAGTTTATAGTTGGGAAAAACTAAGCAGAATATGAATTAGTTCATGCTAGGGCTACGAATATAGTAACGAATCAGCAGACGTTTAATTATTGGGGATTCTATCGTTATATTTCGTGCTTGAAACACCTTCAAACACGAAATGATGACCAAAGCAAGCTATGTACAGGTTCGGATACGGGTACAAGGCCCTTTGCAAGAAGGCGTAATGGCCTTACTTGCTCCTATTGGATATGAGGCATTTGAGCAAGAAGCCCAACACCTCCTTGCATATATCCCTACCCATCTATTCAATATCCAATCTTTAGAAGAACAAATAGGAATTATAGGATTAGGGCAGGTAGACTATACCCATGAAGAACTCCCTGCGAGAAACTGGAATGCAGAATGGGAGGCAGGCTTTACCCCTATTTACATAGGCAACTTTTGCCAAATTGTTCCTGTCTTTCATGAAGCGAAGGAAGGGTACACCCACACTCTCTATATCTCCCCAGAAATGGCATTCGGAACAGGCTATCACGCCACGACCCAATTGATGATCATGAGCATGGAGTCTTGCCAATTCGAAGGGAAAAAGGTATTGGATATGGGATGTGGAACAGGAATATTAGGAATGTTAGCGGCTAAAATGGGAGCAGAAGAGGTCGTTGCAATTGACATCGACATGTGGAGTTATGAAAATACGATTAAGAATGCAGAATATAATGGCATTCGATCGTTTATAGAAGTAAAGGTCGGTGATGTTTCAGCAATTCCTTCCACAACCTTCGACCTCATCCTAGCCAATATTAACAGGGGGGTATTGCTTGCAGATGTTCCTACTTATGTTGAACATCTTCGTCCGGGAGGGTACCTCCTTTTGAGTGGTTGTTTAACCGAAGATGAAGCCGTATTGGACAATGCTTTTCAGGATTTGCCCATAAATAAGCTAGGTAAACGCCTGAAAAACAATTGGATCGCATTAATGTATCATAAGAAATGAACAAAAGTAGAATAATTGCTATTTTTGATCGTATCTTTTAAGGAGAATATCTATTTCGGCCCTTAACCAAACTAACAGCATTTCATGTACAAGTATTGTGTAAACATCTTTTCGGTGTTCTGCTTTTGCTTCTTATTGTTGGGAGGGAAAGCGTATGCCCAGTCGGACTTTCTGCCGACTGATCCTACAGAATTTATTGCAGCATTTGGAGCAAAGTTGGAAGCTTCAGGAGACGAGGGGAAAGCCATTGCTAGTATCCTAGTAGGGCAATGGAAATCAGAAACAGTGATGGATACAGAGCGAGAGCGTTTTATCGCATTGACCAATATCATGGTCAGTAAGAAGTACCTTGAAAAAGGCTTCGTATTTTATGCGCAAGCGTTTTCGGCCATTAAGCGGGGAGATACGGAGGTTTTACTGCCTCCAGACGAGTTTTTCGATGTCACACAGGAGGCTGTTCTCAACTTAGAACCCAATCGTGTAATGACCTACTTAAAAAACCTCGCGAGATATATTCCGAAAGGATATACCTGTAAACGACGGAAGTTCCATTGGGCTTCTTCTCAACAAACCCCTCGCTTATTCTTCTTCGAAGTGAGTGATGGAGAAAACTCCTACGCAGCCCCTGTCCTTCGTTTCAAGAACACAGACCTTAAGTATGTGTCGGATAAAGATAGCACAACCATCTATCGTACGTCAGGCGACTTTAACCTAATCTCTTTATCCTTCCTTGGAAAAGGCGGAAAGGTCACGTGGGGAAAAATGGGGCTAGATGCAAATAAGGTATATTGTGACTTTGACGTCTATAAACTCAATTTCAATTATGGGGTAGTCGAAGCAGATAGTGTGACCTTTCACTATGATGGCTTGATTGATCGCTCGCTAAAGGGAAAGTTTGTAGACAAAAACATTGGCTATCGCAATATCAATAAGGCAGCTTACCCATTCTTCAAAAGTTATGATGGGGGAGTAGTAATTGAGCGACTAATCCCGAATGTACGATATGAAGGGGGATTCTCTTTAAAAGGGATTCGAAAAATTGGATCAGCCTATCAGGATGTTGTTCCTTATGTATCTCCTCGTTATGTAATTGAGATCCCAGAAAAACCCCAAGAAGAGGAAGCCGAGCTCGAATATAGCGAAGAAGTGGTTGAGGACGAATGGGAAACGTTCTATGACGAATATGACTTTGGAGTTGAAGAATACCAAGAGGAAGAAGAATATGATTGGGGGGATGAATGGGGCGAATACTATGAGGACGACTATGACTACTCTGAAGAAGAGGAATATGACGAATACTATGAAGATTCTTATGAGGGATCGGAAGAGGAATACTATGATGACAGCTATGACGAATACTATGTAGACGAAGACGTGGAAGAGGAAGTCGTACCGAGTACTCCAGATTCGGTTCTAGCAACGATCAAAGCCAAACTTCAAATCCAGCTGAACAACAAAACTGTGATGCAGCTCCAAGGGAATGAGTTTGTACTTGACTTGGAGAACCTCATTGCTCCTCAAATTGAAGCAACAATCTATCTTGATGAAGATAGCATTCACCACCCAGGAATGGACCTTATCTATTCTGTAGAGGACAGAGAAGTACGATTGAAAAAATCGCGTAAAGGATATTATGGTCGACAGCCTTATTCAAGCTCATATCATGCTTATTATATGTACTTTGAGAGTATTGTATGGAAGCTAGATGAGGAGAACATGATCTTTACAGCTTTCATTGACCAAGAAAATAAGGCTGCTGCGATTGAATCCTTTGACTTCTTCAACTTAGCACGTTTCCGTCAGTTTAAAAATATCCTAAAGATGAACCCTATTGGGGCAATTTATCGCTACTCTATTGAGCACCCCAATGAGCCTATCTTTATCGAAAGTATTCTCGCAAAGTATAAATTGATGAATGATGCAGAAGCCTTTAGACGGGCAATGCCAAATCTCGAAACATCGGGCTTCATCAAATACGACAAAGAGTCAAAGGAGATTTATCCGCAAAAGAAATTGTACGACTGGACAATGTCTGCGCGTGAGAAGAAAGACTATGACGCCATCCAATTGATTTCGAAGGTCAATACAGGTAACCACGCCGAAATGAGCGTAAAGACCAAAGAAATCATGATGCGAGGCGTTGAACGTTTCTCTCTAAGCGACTCCCAACATATTCGGATTATTCCATTGGATGCTGAGGTACGCGTAGGAAAAGACCGTGATTTGACGTTTGGAGGAACCATGGCAGCAGGTTTGGTAAATTTCTACGGAAGCGATCACGAACAATTGAAGTTTGACTATAAGAGCAATAGTATCTTATGTGATTCTGTAGATAAGTTCCAATTCGTATTGGACAAACCTACACGTCATAAACGATTGGCCGAAATCCACCTGAAAGATCCGACCCAATATACAGCAGAAGATGCCGCCTTTATCAAATTGTGTAAGGCCCTTAGTAATACGGTATTCGAAGGTGTAACAGGTAAGGTACACCTTGACTATCCGAAAAACAAAAGTGGGAAAAAGCCTGCGCCTGCCTACCCTGTCTTTGATAGTTACAAAAGTTCTTATGTATACTGGGCTGATGATAGTATTCAGAATGCCATTTATGTGAAAGAGAAGTTGTACTTCTCTGTAGATCCATTCCTGCTCGACAGTTTGATGGAACTGAATCCTGCTGGACTCCGATTTGATGGATCTTTCTACTCTTCTGAAATCTTCCCTGAGTTTACGGAAACCCTAGAGGTAATGGAAGATGGTTCGTTAGGATTTAAGCGGGATTTAGCGGAAGCCCCCGACGGAATGGAGGTATATGAAGGAAAAGGAAAATTCACCAACGAATTGATCCTAGACAGATATGGACTACATGGCAACGGACAACTAGACTTCCTCGCGACTGTTGCGAAGAGTGATACCTTTGTGTTCCATTTCGATTCAGTGATGGGAGAAGTACAAGAATTCAATATGCCTAAAGGCTACCGAGATGGAGCCTATTTCCCTGAAGTATCTGCCAAGAATGCCGATTATAAGTGGCTGACCAAAGAGGATGCAATTCTTTTAGATTCGAAGGGAGAGCCTTTGGCAATGTTTGAGGGAGAAGCAACATTTGAAGGGAGATTGCGCATTACGCCTAAAGGAGTGGTTGGAAGTGGAACCATTACTGTAGGCCAAATCGTAATATCCAGTGACAGCCTCGTATTTGGCGAAAGCGACTTTAAGGCAGGCCTTGCCACCTTCGAATTGCATGACGAGCAAATCCCTGGCCTTCCACACTTCATTGCAGCAGAAGTAAAGGTCGAATACGACATGAAGACGCATACCAGTTTCTTCGAAGGACTAGAAGTTAAGGACGAAAACTTGGCATTGTTCCCATTGCATCAATATGCAACTTCTATGGTGAAAGGATTCTACGACCGTGAAAGTGGCAATCTAAACCTTGAAGGACTTAGCTCTTATATGCGTGAAAATTTCTTCTTGTCTACAGATCCTGCACAAGACAGTTTGAAGTTCACAGCCAAGACTTCATTCTATGATCCAGCAACCCGCCAAATCGATATCGTGGGCGTACCCTATATCTATGTAGCGGATGCGATTATCACCCCCGAGAAAGAAGAACTTTCTATTGCACAAGTAGGCGAAACGGGCTTGATCAAGAAACTTGAAAACGCCCTCATCGAGGCCGATCAAGACAAGCGTTACCACAAAATCTATGAAGCCAATGTAGAAATCTTCGGAGGCAATGATTACAAAGGGTCGGGTAAGTATGACTACCTAGGAGTAGAAGGCCTAGAACAATACATTAAGTTCGCCAATATTCAGGTCAATGCCGATACCACGACAGTGGCATCAGGTGAAATCCCCGAACAAAAGAACTTCTACCTCACCGAATTGATCTTCTTCCATGGAGAGGTAAAACTTGACGCCTCTAAGCAATACCTATCCTTTGATGGTAATGTAAAAATCGAAACGCAAAACGAGTTCTTGGCCAATTCTTCTTTCCCATACGCGGGGGTAGATGTGAATCCAGACTCGGTATTGATTGATATTCCAGAACGTGCCGTAGATGACGAAGGAAACGTATTGGTGGCAGGTATGCTTTATGCTCCTGAATACCGCGTATTCTACTCCAACTTCCTCCAACCCAAGAAAGAAGACATTGACCCTGTTATGCTTTCGGGTTCAGGTAAATTGACCGTCGATACAGAAACCAAAGAATTCCGAATTGGACCAGAAGAGAAGTTGAAAGGAAAAGCCCGTAAAGGTTCTACCGTTAGCTTCAACGATGTTGAGAATACCATTACCTCGCAGGGATACTTCCAATTCCCTGATGACTTCCCGAAGAATACCGCTAACCTAGAGTTTGCAGGATGGTGGAAGGAAAACCTCAAAGAACGTGAGTTCTCTTCTAACCTCGTCCTAGCATTTGATGTCAATGTATTGCCGAAGGAAGCATTTGATAAGATTGTGGACGGATATAAGTTCTTGACAACGACCAATTCGGAAATTGACTATAAGGACGAAGAACTCCGACAAAGCGTAGCCGAATTGCTCGACTTCGGTAAGAAGGGCGAAAAGGAAACCGATAAGTTCATCCAGCAAGTAGATGATGCAGCAATCTATTCGGACATCAAGCTAGCCGAACAATTGCCAAAGACCCTTCTCCTCAGCAATATCGACTTCAACTACAGCACGCGTTACAAAGCCTTGTATAGCGATGCCGAAATTGGGGTCATTGGATTGGGAGGAAAGAGCATCAACAAGAAGATTCCTGCAAAGATTGTCTATAAGTTTGGTGCGCCACTTGATGATGGAGAAAAAGCAGAAGATAAACTCGATATCTATATTGAAATCGATGAGTTCAACTGGATATACTTCCATTATGAAGGCGAGGTTCTCACAACTTGCGCATCCAATGCAGAAGACTACAACAAGCTCTTGGAAGAAGAACTCGCGAAGAAGAAAAAGAACGAAGGCTTCCGTTATGAGCTAGGATCTGAAGCAGATGTTAGCCGATTCCGTCAGGATTTCGTTAAGAAGTATATAGCCAATCGTTAGATAGTGGTTTTGCTACTATTTAGTGAGTCTTAAATATGACCCCGAGTGTATGCTCGGGGTTGTTTTTTATGGTATCCTTCCGAATTGCCCCCTACCCCACCTATGAAATATAGCTCCTTCCTTCAACTTGCCACTTCATCAGCCATGAAATTGTGACAAGACAATTATTTTAGTACTACTCTAATTATAAAAATCTATAAAAACATTTATTTCACTTATACTCTATTTTTAAAGTAGTATACAAACACAAATTTTATAGCTTCTCTACTTATATAAAATTATTTAAACAAACACTTTTATTATACTCTATAAATAGAGTATATATAAAACTTTTATTTTACTACTACTTTGGTTTTATAGTGTATATAAAACTATCATTTTATATATACTCTACTTTAGCAAGAAGCTATAAACGATTATTTTATATAGATTCAATAAATATAGTATATGTAAAACTTTCATTTACATACCGCTCTATTTTTATCGTATACATAAAATAATCATTTATATACCGCGATAGTTATTGAGTATACAAAAAACATATGATTTGACTCTATATCATGCCTGATATCCTATCTATCCGTCTATTTTTCGAATACGATAGTACCCCATCTCCATAGGGAACCACAATAGGGAATACCGCAATTGCCGAATAGCCGAATCTTCCGCATCTATTCGCACAAATTCATAAGAGCGCCCATACAGCACCTGCACATAACTCTGGTATAAACGCGCTTGGAAATGAGGCAATACCCACACAAAATCATCCGAACCTTCTACCATACAATCCACAAACTCAATAAAGGAAGTGTGAGGACAAAGACGATTGAGTTCATTTCGATAAGCCGTGAATTCGTGCGAACCTCGTTGTCCCCAAAAGAGGCGCAATTTATTAGGGGCAAACGGCTTTATAGGATGTAGGAAATAGTCATGTACCATCATCCGAGAATAATAGTCAAATATCAGGGTCTTCTCGATATACGTTTCCCGAAGCTCAGCCATCACCTTCCGCTTTTGGTCAATCTCTGCACGATTTTCCTGAATCAATTGATGATACTGAGGAACCCGAATCAAGCCAACGAGCAATAGCCCTACAAGCAACACATACAATCCTATGGGAGAATTATTGGACTCCTTCCTCTCCCCTCCACACAGAAGCATCAAATGAAGCAATGTATACACAATGGCAAAGGGAGAGAACACCCGTCCTTCCATTTTCATCAAGACAGTCACCCCCATGAGTACCCCCAAAAAGCATCCCGTAAGTAACAAGGAATATCCCCGTAAAGGATGTTTCCTCCACATCATCATGATGCACAAACATACATTGAAACCGAGGAAAAGCAGCACCTTCCACCACCAATTCAGGGCTTGGTGATATTCGGCGGTGTAGGAACAGCAAGCCTTCTGGTACTCATTCCACAAAGCGATTCGGGGCGATTGGAGTTTGGAGAATGTGAAAGGAGAATCCGACCCATATTGTTCGAAAAAGGGAATCCCCATCTTTTCAGTATCCATATAGAACCAATTCATGGCCGCATACAATCGAATGCTATCCTGCGGATTCTGCATCCCCTTTTGCCATTGTTCAGGCTCATAATTAAATCCGTCGAGTGTACTCCACACATACGGCCAAAGCGCTTCATGTTTCGCCTTATCCTCTGACATCCAAACAGTTTCAACCACTTGATGCCCCCCTACCAACAATAAAACTCCTACCGTGCTCCATCGTACGAAAGTCTTCCTAGGTAGTTTGAGCAATAGAGCCAAGGGCAAAAATAAGCTTAAGGGGAATGCCAACATTTCGGGTCGAGTGAGATACCCAATTAGAAACATCATCATATACCCCAAAATCGAAACATAAGGAATAGATTTCTCCTCCCTATACCCCAACCGAAGGAGGTGGAACAAGGATAAACCCATCATAAAAACAGCCACCTCCGTGAAGTTCACCAACAATAGGCTTTCATACCAAAAAGCAACCCATCCCCCCAAGAAGCCCACATACACAGCCCAAATAGGCAAGATCTTTCCTATAAACTGAACGACATCCCACAGCATCAATGAAGCCAAGTATAGATACAACAATAGGACAATGCTATACACAGGCACTTGAGGAAACAGTCCATACAAAGCCGTATACACATAAGACAATCCCCGATGATAGCTCAAGGTATCAGGCAATGCCACTCCCGATAAAGTTGCGCCAAAATTTTGGGCAAACATCATATCGTCTACCCACCCCCAAAAAGGCTCCTGTATCCCAATAGAACACACAAACAATAGCGTAGGAAAAAGATACTCTTTCAGTTTTGGCATAGACTAGAATCCGTTTGATAGAATTGTGAAGAAGAACTAACTTTCGAACAAATGCAAACCAATCCCATCGAAGGCCATAAAGAATCCCTTCTATTCGAATAGGCATCTTATGCGCATATCCATCTCCCAAAAGGCACGAAACATCCTTGCTCTATTAGCGATTGTTGTAGTATACACAATCTTGCGATTTGCCCTATGGGGATACGGGCTTCCTGCATTGGCACGCGAACTACAAGCCCATCCAAGTTCATCCCTTCTACTCCTCTCATTGTACAATCCCTTTTTCATCCTCCTTTGGGTTATTAGCTTGGGGCTAGGCATCAGCCTACACAAGCAACAGCTTAGATGGAAGCAAATATGGGAGGGGAGTCGTTGGATGCCACGCATATTCGGACTGAGTATCTTGGTTATGATTGGGATTACCGTCCTAAGTTCCTACAACTACCCCCTCAATCAAGGCTTTTGGCTCGACCGCATTTTGATTCTACTCCTAGGAATAGGATGCTTCCTAAGACCCGCCTATCTCCCCAGCTTCCTACTCGCCTCCACCCTATTTCGTGCCCAAATGTACGTCCCTTTCTTTTGGGTCTATCCTTATCAATATCGACTTTTCTTTGACTTATTCGTCTTACTTGCCCTCTTTCTAGCCTTCCGTAGAAGCCTTAAGCTTTCCTTATCTCCCATTGTATTCCTATGGATATGTATACACCTAGGGCATTACTTTCATTCGGGTCTGGGCAAGGTATGGCTCAGCCCTCATGGATGGGAATGGGTAACAGAAAATGAGTTATTCTTGCTCCCTCTCAATGCCCAAATGCGGGGTTGGTGGATGGGCTATTCGGAGGCAATGCGAACAGGCATTTCACTCTTCTTTGCCAAAGGTCAAGTTCCCCTTCAAATAGGCATTCTACTAGCCGAGATGGGGGTAATTGTATTTTGGGCAAATCGAAAATTGGCCATCGGATTGTTAACCGCCCTGACCCTCATGCACCTAGGAATTGCATGGGTAGTAGGAATCTTCTTTTGGAGTTGGGCAATAATCAATGTATTGCTCATTGCTCTCCTAATACAAGAAGCCAAACAATGGGCATCTCTCTTCAGCCTCCGTTATGGACTAGGTGGGAGCCTACTTATCGTCTCAGCCCTAGTCTATGCCCAAGCAGCTCAATTGGCATGGTTCGAATCTCGCATCCAATGGTATACCGATATCATAGTCGAAGATGCGAACGGACAGGAATGGTATGTAGACAAAAACGAACTTCGGCCTTATCATTATAGCTTTGTTCATGATATTGGGCTATTCGCTATCCCCGAAACACTATTTAACTTCAATGGATATAGTAGTCTTCGCTATAACGAATTGATGGCACTGCGCCAAAGTCCTGTCGAAGACTTAGAGGGAGTGCGGCGAAAATGGGGCAAATGGTACTACCGTGAAGATGCAGCCCAATTGTATGAAGGCTTTATTCGTGCCTATTTCACCCACCGTAACCAAGCTCCTCCCCTAGCCCATTGGCTCCAATATCTCGATCAAGTGCCTGGTCAATTGTATATGTTCCAATATCCTCCCTACAAACGCTTCCAATGGGATCGAGAAGTAGTAAGGGTAAAGGTTCAATTCAGGGAGCAATTCTATTCGGGCAACAAACACCATGTAACCCGCGATCGCATCATCATGGACATTGCCCTCAAGCCCTAAGGATGCTTTTTCTTTTCTTGAATGATATAATACGGCCGTTCTCGCACCTCATCGTAAATCCGCCAGAGGTATTCTCCAATAATCCCTAGCATCAACATAATAATCCCCCCTACCCAAAGAATCACCACCATAATAGGCGCCCAACCAATAAAGGGAACTTGATGCACAAAGCGCATATACACAATAATGAGGATATAAAAGAAACCCGAGAATGCGGTCAATAATCCCATCAAGGACATCAGCCGTATGGGCCAATAGGAAGAAGAGATGACCCCATCCAGTAGATACTTCACCTTCTTCATAAACGACCATTGGGACTTCCCAAAAGGGCGTGCCTTCCGCTCATAAGGAATCAATTGTGTCTGAAACCCAATCCAAAGCATATCTCCTTGCAAGAAGCGATTTCGTCCCTTAATCTGCTTCAAGGCTTCATTCGCCTTCCGATCCAACAACACAAAGTCGAATCCTCCCGATGGCAATTCCAAACGAGACAACTTCATCAATTGGTAGAAGATGCCTGAAGTAAGGCGCGTCTGAAAATTATCTTGACGATTTTGTCGATGGGCAATGACAATCTGGTTTCCTCCCTTCCAAGCTTCTATCATCTTGGGGATAATCTCAATAGGATCCTGTAAATCTGCCGATAGGATGAGAATAGCATCTCCAGAAGCCTCATTCAATCCCGCAATAATGGCAGGCACTTGACCAAAATTCCGCGATAGCCGCAATACATGTACATTCTCGTATTGCTCATGCAATTCCGTAAGCACCCGCAATGATTGATCGTCCGATCCATCATCCACAAATACATACTCTCGCCCAACTGCAGGGGCAGCCGTTGAGAACATATCTTCCAACTGAATATAGAGCGAATGTAGGGTAGCTTCATTCCGAAATACAGGAACAACGATGGATATACGCATGTCTGCAAGCCCTTTGCCTATTGCCAAGCTTTTGTATCCAGAATACAATCAATTACATATCGAACCTCTTGGTCTGTCAAACGAGGATGAAGAGGAATATTCAAACCCGTTTCGTTTACTTCCTCAGAAAAAGGCAATGAGACCTTGCTTTTATAAATAGGATTAAGGTGGAGCGGATGGAAACGGAGCGTCGTATAAATTCCCTTTTTATAGAGATAATGCGCCAATTGGGTACGCTTAGGAACCCGAATGATATAGGTAAACCGACTGTGGGTTTCGCCTTCAGCAGGGCCTGCAGGCGTAAGTATCCATGGTACATCTTGGAATGCCTCCATATACATATCCCAAATTTCCTTTCTTCTTTGTTGGAGGGAATTGAGCTTCTCTAATTGTACGAGAGCAATGCTACCCGACAAGTCAGAAGGCATCATCTTATGGAAAGCCTCTACAATATTATACTCCCACCATTTATAGGTTCCCTGCTCTTGCAATTGCCGAAAGCCCGACATCTCCACGCCCGAATACCGCAATCGTTTCGCACGGTTCCAATGTGCTTCACTTTTGACTGTAATTCCTCCTGCTTCTCCCACCGCAAGATTCTTAATTGCATCAAAGCTATATGTCCCAACATCCCCCATCGAACCACAGATTCGGCCTTTATAGTAGGTATCCAAAGCATGGGCTGCATCTTCAATGATAGGATAGCCCAATTCGAGTATGGGTTCCATATTGACGGCCTTACCTGCATAATGTACCACCATTATGGCTCCTGTTTTATCGGTAATATGGGGCTTAATGGTATCCGCAGAGACATTATAGGTTCCTTCCTCTACATCACAGAATACAGGAATATGCCCAGCATTGACCACCGCATTGGCACAAGCCAACCATGTAAAGGAAGGCAAGATAATTTCTGACTGGGGAGGCAGTGCCAATAGATACACAGCCATGTATAAGGCATTTGAGCCAGAGTTGAGCATCAGGAAATTCGGAAGTTCGAGACGTGCTTGTAACAACTCTTCGAAGCGGTCTACCTTCTTTCCCAATCCTACCCATTGGTTTCGGATGGAATCCGCGACCTCTCTTATTTCCTCTTCACCAAAAAAAGACCCAGAAACAGAAATCATATATTCGCTTATTTGATAAATAATGTGTAGATCAGGTCCGGCAAGATAGGTATTTTTGCCTCTTAAAGTTAAATCTTTTTCCTATGAAATTGTTCCATTCACAAGCCGAAAGCAAAGTTCTAGGGCTTAAGATTGGTCGCGGCCAAGGCTTTTTTGAGCGTATTGATCTCCCCCAACTGACCCAAGAAATCCTTGAGGGTCAATATGATATTTGCAGAATCAAAGTCAATATCAAAGATGTATCCCTCTTCCAATCTCTCAATGCCTTACAGATGCCTTATGACATTTACACCATCAACTACCATAATCTCAAACATATCTCTCATTATCCAAAGCCCGAATTGGGCTCTGTACATTGTGAGTTGTATGATGGAAGCCAACGAGAACGCCTCCTTACCATGCTCAATGCTATTGAACGTACTCGTTCTTGGCCCGCTTTCGAATCTCCCTATATGCGCCACTTCATCAGCCCAGAACAAGACCAATCGCTCTTTATTCAATACTTTAGCTCCTTCAACTATAAGGAGCGTCCCCAAACCCGATGCTGGTTCTTAAAAGATGGAGATACCTATGTCGGAGTATTCATGGGAAGCATTGAGGGGGAAGTGTTTAATGGTGCACTCTATGGTATTTTACCCGAATACCGAGGCCGTGGATATTCGAAGATGATTTACCAATACATGTTTTATTACTGCACCCAATTAGGCACAAAGGCATTTATTAATGATGTACATTTACTCAACTTGGCTAGCCAAAGATCTGCCGTAAGTAGCAAACTACTCCCCAAAGATATTTATGTAAATGTAGTACTATTTAGCCTACTAAGTTACTCCTCCCTCCCTATCCAAACAGGAAGTCACGAAGGGGAAATTCGTGCAATATTTGATAAAGTGGATCAGCATCTAACGAATGAAGTCACATACAATAGTAAGATAATTCGTGTATTAGATGAGCATGAACATCCTCCCTATCAATACACTTTGTCATACCCCATTTATACCCCAACACTCAAGCTTATTGTACTCAAAATCCAAAATACACAAGACCAATATGCAGGCTATGCTTATTGGAAGGCCTTATAACTTGTATAGAAACTTATCCCATCTAACAATTCTAAACCGACTCCTTTTGCTTAATGATCGTCATACTTCTTCACTCCTGCCTCCACACGTGTATCAAGGAAATTCTCCTGTGGGGGAATTGGGCAAGACCAACCATCTCCGTATGCACAATAGGGATTGTAACAAAGGTTAAAGTCTACTATCATCGTATTACCCTTGGGAATTTCAAGATCCAGATACCTCCCGCCTCCATAGCATTCCTTTCCTGTGGTAAGGTCTGTAAAGGGTAGGAATAAATGCTTCCGATATTCCTTCATCTTCGACAAACGAATGCTTTGAAGTACACTCAATTGGAGTTCTTTCCCATTCAACTTGAAATATAAGGTCCCATATTTCACATACTCTTTTGAACGGTCAGGGTTGGAAGTGGCCATCATAAAAGTCTTCTCATCGGGGGTTCGTTCAAAACGCGCTTTCACCTTATAAGCAGGGTCAATGTCAAAATAAGACAATCCATGGTAATCAGTCGTTGCCTTCTCTTTGAAAGGCGAATGGGCAGGATCTCTGAACTCTTTGTCCACTTTCTCTCGATGGCGTTGAATCTTTCGGATGTACCCCTTGTCAGACAGTACAAAGCTACTTAATAGCATAAAGGCAGCAAAACAGCCTATAATTGTAAAAGATTTCATATGAGAGTCGCTTTTTAGGTTACCAATAGAAGGCCTATTCCGTTTATTTGTTCGAATTCGAAACTATTATCAGGATATTTCAAGCTTCCTTCTTGCAATATAGGCATTAAGCCAAATTATTTACTAATTTTACAACATGCAGGGTTTCTTTGGGAAGACAAATCATTGTACGAAACCATCCTATCGAAGAAGATAGTTAGCATTCACCTGATTGTTCATTAGTCTGAAAAGCGCAAACGCTCTACTACGTAATATGAATTGGCTCAAATTCTTTGTATCCTTCACCTTTACTGTCATACTCATCCTCTTTTTGAGTATCCCTCTTGGGAAAGCGCCTTTTGCCTTAGGGAAATTTCTTGACCCATTCCATGGTTTCTGGCAAAACGCCGAACCCACTAAGGCAGAACAGCCCGCCAATCTATTTTTCTCAGATGTATCTGATGAAATTGAGGTTGTGTATGATGATAGGAAGGTTCCACATATATTCGCGAGTAATGATAAAGATCTGGCATTTGCGCAGGGCTATGTAACTGCAGTTGATAGGCTGTGGGAGATGGAGTTTATTACCCATGTTGCTGCGGGTCGGCTTGCAGAGCTTGTTGGAGGTGTACCCAAAGCATTGGCCAGTGATAGAAAGTTTAGAAGATTGGGAATGCGCCAAGCAGCAGAAACCTCCATTAAGTCTGTTATGGCCAATGCCAAAACAAAGGAATTGATCGAAGCCTATACGGCAGGGGTTAACGCCTACATTCGTCAATTGGCACATAAAGATTTGCCAATCGAATACAAGATTCTTAATTATGGACCAGAACAATGGTCTCCGCTAAAAACAGCACTCCTCCAAAAGTATATGGCATATGACTTAACTTTCCGACCGAAAGAGATAAGTAACACATATGCAGCAGATATTTGGGGCAGTACCATGTTCGAGCAAATGTATTCTAAGGATTATTTCGAGGAAGCCCCTGTTATTCCGCTAAATACCTTATGGAACTTTGGAGAGGTTATCCCTCCAACGACTCCTTCAAGCTATAAACCTGATTCGCTTCTCGTACTCAATGGAAGCACTCCACAAGCCCTTTACCCCGAACCTAATATCGGAAGCAACAACTGGGCAATTGATAGTTCGAAAAGTACGACAGGATATCCTATCCTCGCCAGTGATCCGCACTTACGTTTAGGATTGCCTTCTATTTGGTACGAAATTCAATTGACCTCTCCTGATCTTCATGTATACGGAGTATCTCTACCAGGAGCCCCTGGCGTTATCATTGGGTTCAATGATTCCATCTCTTGGGGCGTAACCAATGCGGCACGAGATGTAGTTGATTTTTATGAAATAGAATTCCGAAATGGCATCAAGAATGAGTACAATTTCAAAGGTAGTTGGGAAAAAATAGACACAGTTATAGAAAAGATTATTGTACGTGGGGGAGATCCTATTTATGATACCATATACTATACGAAACTGGGGCCCATTTTCTATGATGAAAATTATGGAAACAAAGGCCTAAAAAAGCCATTGGCAGTTCGATGGCTTGCACATGATCCTTCCAATGAAGCATTGGCCTTCTATAAGCTAAATAAAGCCAAAAATTATACGGAATTCCTAGAGGCCTTATCACATTACCAAGTGCCTGCCCAAAACTTCGCATTTGCGAGTAGTTCGGGGGATATTGCAATATGGCAACAAGGGAAGTTTGTCAATCGATGGAAAGACCAAGGGCGTTTCATCTTGAAAGCCTCTGACTCCACCCACCATTGGAATTCGTTTATCCCCCAAACCCATAATCCACATGTTCTCAATCCTCCTAGAGGATTTGTTGCGTCTGCCAATCAAAAACCAACTGATGATACCTATCCTTATCACTATAATGGTTTTTATGAGACCTTCCGTAATAGACGTCTGACGGATAAGCTCACAAGTATGCAGAATATATCTGTCAAAGATATGATGCGTATCCAACAGGACAATTATAGTGAACTTGCATCCGATGTACTCCCTTCTCTTCTCTCCTATATCGATTCTGTTCGTTTATCCAACCGCGAACTTAAGGTATATGAGAAGATGAAGGAATGGAACTATCTCTATGACGCAAATGAGATTGCCCCAACAATGTTTAATACATGGTGGAAAATTCTCTATTACTCTATTTGGGAGGATGAATTCAGTAGAGAAAATGCCCCCCTCCGACGGCCGACTTATGCGATTACCGCACAAGTTATTAGAGATACTACTTCTTTCATGTTTATTGATGATGTGAAAACAGCCATTCGAGAAAGACGTAAAGACATTGTCAATACCTCTTTTTATAAAATGGTCGATTCTCTTTATAAGTATAATGAAGCCATTGAAGAATGGAAATGGGGAACCTATAAAGGGACACGCGTTCTCCACCTTGCAGAGGTACTAAAGCCTTTCAATGAGGAAGAAATTAATATTGGAGGAAATCGTCATATACTCAATGCTACAAGTGAAAGACATGGCCCCTCTTGGCGAATGATCGTTTCGCTAGGCCCCAAAGTTGAAGCATATGGGATATACCCTGGAGGCCAATCTGGAAACCCTGGAAGTAGACACTACAATGAATTCCTGCCCAAATGGGTAGAAGGAGAATATGACCGTTTATGGTTCATGAAGCAGGCAAGTGAAACAGGAGAAAAACCTCGTGAGGTATTGTATCGCCAAACCATTTCACCTATCAAATAAGGGATTTCCTATAAGCATCCGAAAAACGATTTAGCTGTCATGAAGTTTATTATCAAAACCATACTCATCTTAGCTGCCGCTTTTGTACTGGAAATGTTCATTCCGTTTTGGTCAATCGTCATTGCTGCTTTTGTAATCCCGTTCTTGATGACCGAAAAGCCCAAACGATATTTCTCTAAAGCTCAACCTACTCCGCGAGATTTTTTGGCAGGCTTTGTCTCCATTTTCTTACTATGGGGCGTCACAGCATATGCCATCAATAGCGGAAATGATGGCCTACTCGCCCAAAAGGTCGCGAATATCCTTCGCCTTGGAGATTCTGCTTTCATAGTAGTAGTGCTCACAGCAATTTTAGGGGGGCTTGTAGGAGGATTGTGTAGCCTATCTGGGGGCTTGCTTGGTTTAGCCCTGCGAACGCGAGGGCGTTCCTAAGCTCGACACTTCCCCACCTCAACTCTATCCCATTCCCAAACTGTATTGAAATGCCTGCTTGCCTATGGCCTTTTTCTGGAAGAAGAAACCGACTCAAACGCAGTATACAGATTCCGAACTCATTAAAGCCCTAAAAGAAGGAGGGCCTACCCGAGAAAGAGCAACAACCTACTTATATAAAAAACATTTCAACATTGTTAATGAGCTTATACAAGAATATAACCTTTCAAAAGAGGCTTGTATTGATCTCTATACAGAAACCATAATCATTGTCAAGAATAATATTATACAAGATAACTTTAAAGAGAAAAGCCGAATCAGCACCTATCTATTTAGTATTTTCCGAAACAAGTGTATTGACCTTGTAAGAAAAAATATTAGATTACGACAGCAAGATACATTCGCATCCAGCACCAATATAGATTCCTTTAAAAATAGTAGTGCAACTCCTCTACAAAGACTAATTACAAAAGAGGAGGTAGAGTCTCTAAAAGAACTGATCGCCCAAATGGGGTCAGTTTGTCGGCAATTGCTTAAGCTTTGGCTTTATGAACAAGCTGATCATAAGTATATAGCAAAACGACTAGGCTTCAAGAATTCCAATACGGTATCTTCTAAAAAGCATGTTTGCTATGCCCGACTCAAACAGATGGTTAAGAACAAGTGGAAATATCAAGCACTCTATAGATCTTCCAAATCTAAAAAAGATCAATAAAGGACAGAAGAAGCATGAACCAAGAACAACAAACGTTATCTATTGTACAGAGATACCTCGCTAAACAACTTTCTCCTCAAGAAGAGAAGGAGTTACTTTCCCGTATGGAAGCAGATGAGCATTTTGCAGAAGAAGTGAATTTGCATGTCAGAACGCAACATGCAGTGAATCTATATGGAGAAGAGCAATTGAAATCTCAGCTCAATCAATTAGGCCGAGAATTATACGAATCTCAAGACTACCCCAAGCCAACAAATTGGTACTTCTATTCAGGTATTGCAGCAGCTTTTCTCATCTTATGTGTTGCAGTAGTACTCTTTATGCAATTTAATGGTACCGACAAATATGAAGAGCTGTACACGGACTATTACACCCAACCTTCCATACCGCAAATGCGGGCAGAGTCTCCAGCTGAACAATCGGCCTACCAAGAATTGACCCAACTCTTCGAAGAGGGTAAGTACAAACAACTGCTGGCCAAAACAGACGAAATCATAAAGGATTTTCCTCAGCAAACCAACAATATGTATTTCGTGCAAGGCATGGTGTACCTCGAATTAGATGAGCCGAATAAAGCCATTAAAGCATTCGACCAACTTCCTTTAGGGGATCGGTACAAAAATACCAGTGATTGGTATCAGGCATTGGCTTATCTACGTATGAACAAACCCGATAAGAGTAAAGCACTTCTCTTGCAGATTCTAGAAGCCCCGAACCATCCCTATTCAGATTCGGCACAAAATCTTATTCAGCGTCTTTGATAGTTTGGCATAATTCGACCAATACTCCATGCGCATCTTTAGGATGTACAAAGCATACCAATTTATTATCGGCTCCACGCTTAGGTTGTTTGTTGAGGACTCGATATCCTGCCTCTCTTAATCGTGCCATTTCCTTATAAATGTCTTCCACCTCAAAGGCTATGTGGTGAATACCTTCTCCTCGCTTGGCAATAAACTTGGCAATAGCTGAGTGCGCTGCAGTTGCCTCTAATAATTCTACTTTTGTATCCCCCAAAAGGAAAAAGCTCGTCTTTACGGCTTCACTTTCAACCTCCTCCTCTTTATAAGGAGCGGTTTGGAGCAAATCTGCAAACAATTTATTTGCAGATTCCATATTCTTTATTGCAATTCCTATATGTTCTACCTTCATAGTTTAGTAACTTTGATACTGAACCATTAGCTAAGCCAAATCTACGAAAATGAATCTACGTATTCATAAGGAAGGTCGAATAATCATTCCCATCTCCTTCCTCATTCTATTTCTCATATATGCTCTCTTTGCATATTTGTTAAGGGGGACATCCATGAGCTTTCTTCTATACCCATTAGGAGCTGCTGCTGTTATCTTTTTCGGATTGGTCATCAATTTTTTCCGAAATCCCGAAAGGAATATCCAGCCCAATCCCAATCACATTCTATCCCCTTGCGATGGGGAGGTCGTAGTGATTGAAGAAATAGAAGAACCCATCTATTTTCAAGAAAAAGTCATTCAGATTAGCGTCTTTATGTCTCCTTTCAATGTACATGTGAACCGCAACCCTATTAGTGGTAAAATTGTATTTCTTAAATATTTCCCAGGGAAATACTTAATGGCGTTCAATCCCAAATCCTCTGAACTCAATGAGCAAAGCTTCATTGTAGCCAAAAATAATCGATTCTCTGTAGGATATAAGCAGATTGCGGGTTTTCTTGCTAGACGCTTGATATGGTATGTCAAGGAGCAAGATCAAGTAGAGCAAGGCGAAGAGTTTGGCTTTATTCGGTTTGGCTCACGATTAGATATTCTGATTCCTGTAAGTGCGAATGTTCAGGTTAAACTCAATGAGAAGGTCGTAGGAGGCGAGACAATCCTCGCAACATTTTCATCCTAACATTCTTATTTCTCCAATGAAGTAATTATGCATAAACTCCCTTTTCGAATTGGATATGGATACGATACCCACCGTTTGGTAGCTGGTCGAAAATTGATTCTTGGTGGGGTGACAATCGAGCACGAAACAGGTTTGTTGGGTCATTCAGATGCCGATGTACTCCTTCATACCATATGCGATGCCCTTCTAGGAGCAGCCAACTTACGAGATATTGGTTTCCACTTCTCTGATAAAGACCCGACCTTCAAGAATATAGATAGCAGAATCTTGCTGCGAAAGTCCTATGCACTTGTAAAACAGAAAGGCTATATATTAGGCAATATTGATTGTACGATTATAGCCGAACGCCCCAAAATCAATCCTCACATCCCCCAAATGCAGAAGGTCATTGCTAGTATTCTTGAAACTGAAACAGAATATATCTCTATTAAAGCAACCACACATGAAAAAACAGATGCTGTTGGGCGAGAAGAGAGCATGATTGCCCATGCTGTAGCATTAATCATTCGTAATGATAGGGATTTCCCTATTTAAGGTTGCACTTATTTATAAAATATCACAACTTAATGCATCGAAAATCAGTCTACTATAGTAGAGACTTCGAATTGATTTCATAAAACAGTTTACATGTTTGTAAGAGAATTTGAGTGTCCATCATGTGGGGCACAAATACAACGAACCAATCCCGCTTCACGAACTATCGTATGTGGCTATTGCAATCAAACCAGTCATATCAATGCTGATAGCCTCGAAACGGCAGGCGAGAAACACACTCTAATAGATTACGGTTCTATTATTTCTATAGGAACATTCGGCAAATTATTTGATCGAGAGTTTATGATATTAGGGCGTCTTCGTATTAACTATGAAGATGGCTTTTGGGATGAATGGTACATCCAATATATGGACGATGGGACAACCGCATGGATTCAAGAAGATGATGGAACCTTCTTATTATTAGAGGAATCTAAAACCTTAGAATGCGCCCCAAATTTTGATGACATATGGGTAGGAGGTTACACTGATTTTGATGGGCAATGGCCTATTACTTTTGTAACATCAAAAAGCCGTGCACAAGTAGATGGTGGGGAAGGCGAACTTCCATTCAAAATCCAACCTGGTGAACAAGCCGATTTTATCGATGGTATCTCAGAGGGTCGTCCTATTAGTGTAGAAATCCTTAGTGATGAAACCCTACTGTTTGTCGGAAGTCCTTTCGACATCGATGAACTAAAATTAAGCTAACCTCTCTTTTTTGACCTTTAATTTATTACGTACCGTAGGGTACAGCAATTATACATATGGATACCTCAAAAATAGCTTCCGTTAAGCAGTTTAACTGCCAAAACTGTGGCTCTTCCCTATCCGTACTCAATCCTAGAGCGAAGCATGTCGCCTGCCAATATTGTGGTACAGTTCTAGATGCCCGCTCCGATGAGCATCAAATATTGATGTCAATCACCCCTCCCGATAAGAACCCTCCCATGTCATTCATCAAGATTGGTATGATAGGGATGTTTGAAGGGAAGAAGTACCAAATCATTGCACGAACGCGATGGAGACAAAAATATAAAGAGTATTGGTCGGAGGAAGGCGAAAGAGGCTACTCTGATGAAACATGGATATATGATGAATGGCTTCTCATATCCGAACAACGTACCTACAAATATCTGATAGAAGATCGAGATGGGTTTGCTTTGTCGGAAGAAATCATTCCTGAACGCCCCATGCTTCTACCCGATAACCTCAAGATGAGTTTCTACCTTGATCAGCCGTACCAGATAGTAATGGAATTTGGGGAAGCGCAGGTATTGTATTTCGAGGGAGAGTCAAACTATGACATTCGAATAAACGACAAGGTACGGTTCTCAATGTTCCGTGACCAACGTATTGACTATATAGCCGAATGGCGTTTGAAGGAAGATGGGGAGACCATAAAGGAAATTGAATTCTTTAGAGAAGTCCCAATCTCTCGAAGCAAAGTTCTCGAAGCCTTTGAGCCGAATGAAGAAATTCTTGCTCTAAAAGCGGTAGACGATAAACGAAAGCATGTGCACAAAACGGCTCGTTTTGCTACACTTGGTTTATTTATTATGTGGATTGTGTCGCTGTTCTCAACAGGAAAGCCCTTTTATACAGAGACCTTTGATATGAGTGGTATAAGTGACTCTGTAACGGTCACTTCCAAACCGATTAAAATCGAAGAGACAGGGGTATATAAGTTCAATATGAATGCTGAGTTCTTACAGAACAACACCAGTATGTTTGTATTGGCCTATATACTTGATAAGGATAAATCGGCGATTAATACATTTAGTGGAAACTTCTACTACTCTTCTGGATACGATTCGGATGGCGCATGGACAGAAGCCGATGAATCGAGTTCCAAACTCGTGAGGGTAACTGAACCAGGCATCTACTACTTAGAAGTATTAGCCGAGAAAGAAACAGCTGACCCAGGAAAGGTAACCATTAGCCTCAACAAAGGAGTATGGGTAGGAAGGTATTTCTTTATTGCCTTCATATTAAGCCTCATACCTCTATTTATGTATATGAATCCTCGCTATTAACCCACTTAAAGCCTAACAAATTATGTTAAATCTATCAAAAGGAGCTATTATTGGCATATTCAGCCTATTCTTTGTTGGGGCATATGCAATGACCAACTCAGGGATGGGGGTCGGGAACATTCGCAACCCTCAAACGGTAGCAGATATTAAGAAGAACTGTCCCGACTACTATGTAGAAAGAAATGGACAATGCCTTAGAAAAACATTCAGAAGTATATATGTTCTTCACTATTATAGTGGAGGAGGATATGGAGGAGGAAAGTAAGCCTCTATTTGGACTTATTTATATATGCAAGAACGATCAGTAAACAACCCCAAACGGAAAACAGCTATTTTGCTGCTTTCCGTTTTTATTATTGCTATATGTGGAATCTTGTATGAGCTCCTTATTAGCAGTATTTCTAGCTACTTCCAAGGAAGTAGTATTCTCCATTTTTCGATTGTGATAGGTTTATTCCTATCGTTTATGGGGGTAGGTTCCTATCTATCTAAATTCATTAAACACAATCTCATTGGGTATTTTATCTCTTTTGAGATTATCCTAGGGATGGTGGGGGGCGTTTCTACCTTTCTTTTATACTTTGCTTTCTCTCTAACTCCTTATTTTTATGGAGTCGCTTTCCTCCTAATTGCCATATTAGGGGCGTTAATCGGGATTGAAATTCCGATTCTCACGCGGATTGTCAGTAAATACGAAACGCTTCGCGATGCCATGGCAAATGTATTGTCATTTGACTACCTAGGAGCTTTGTTCGCATCCTTAGCCTTTCCACTCCTCCTCCTTCCAATATTTGGGCTCATGCGAACGGCCTTTTTTATTGGGATTCTGAACCTTATTGTTGCCCTAACCAATATCACTTTGTTCAGGGAGGATTTACGCTATCCTAAGCAGTTTTTTGGAATTACCTTTGCCTGCCTCTTGATTCTCATATCAGGCTTTGCGTATTCATTTCAACTGAGTTCCTTCTTCGAACAATTTCTCTACCAGAATCCAATCATGCTCACTCGCCAATCGCCTTACCAACGAATTGTTATGACTCGTTGGAACAAAGATATTCGGCTGTTCATTGATGGGAACCTTCAATTTTCTTCTCGTGATGAGTATCGGTATCATGAAGCGCTGATTCATGTGCCTATGGCATTGGCCAATAAGCCTGAACATGTATTGATTCTAGGAGGAGGAGATGGCTTGGCCATTCGTGAACTGCTCAAACATGAGGGGATTGGCAAAATCTCGCTCGTAGACCTCGATAAAACTATTACTGATTTGGGCAAAAGGCATCCTGTTTTTCATAAGCTCAATGAAGGTGTATTGGATCATGAAAAGGTCAGCATTTACAATGAGGATGCTTATAAGTTTGTAGAGAACTCCTCTGATGTATACAATGTCGTTATCATTGATTTACCCGATCCCAATAATGAGAGCTTAGGAAAGCTTTATTCGAAAGAGTTTTACTTGCTCTTGAAGAAGCGATTGGCCGCAGGTGCTGTGGTTGTTACCCAATCTACTTCGCCCTATTATGCGTCAGATGCCTTTTGGTGCATTCATCAAACGATGGAAACCCAATTCCCCTATACTTTGCCTTATACAGTGTTTGTCCCAACTTTCGGGCAATGGGGCTTTAATTTGGCCTATAATCCTCCTCCTCAATTCATCCCATCAGACAGTGTTGATGTTGCCACAGAGATTAAAAGCCGCATCCAAACTCGCCTATTCGAAAAGGTTGATAGTACGCAATTACGCTACTTGACTCCTGAAGCTCTTCCTGTGTTATTCCACTTTGATGGAGATACGAAAGAACGCCCGACCCAAGTCAACAAGCTTGAGAACCAAGCTTTGATTCACTATTATGAAAAAGGGTGGACGCATATTCGCTAATCACCATCTATCAGATAAAATATACGAATACCCAGCTGGGTATAGGCGCGAACAGTGCTGCTCACACAAATGCCCAAACAGCAATTATACCAATTCTTGTTGAAATTTGAGATTATATAGGGTGGCACTTGACCTTGGAATACCGAGCTGGGTATTCCAAGGTCAAGTGCTTGAGTACCGTATTCCCAGCTGGGTATTGCCACAAACAGTACTTAATGATAATACCAAACCTCAGTAAGGATTAGTATTATACCATCTTTATAAGAAACGTTTATTCCCTAAATATACAGTTACGGAGAAGGCCATGAAGAAGTAACCATCCTTTGCACTAGGGTTTCCTCGTTTTCCTCCTGTTGTGGTAGGAACCAAAGCCCGATCTGACAATGCAGCAGCAACTGGACCTATCTCATTTAGCATACGCTCTTGGTCAGGATAATTGGTACTTACATCGTCAAGGTAATCAGTAAAAGTCTTTCGGTATGCCATCTCAAATTCAACTCCTAACCATTGCATAAACCGATAACTTGCTCCTACTCCAATAGGAATAGCGATTTCCCACAAACTATAAGGCTCTTCTCCTGGGCCGCTTAGGTACTGGCCTTCTGTACCTAGTGGTTGAAGATCATGCCATTCGCCATTCAATTGGGCACGAGGATTGAACTTAAATAAGGAGATTCCTGTGAATACGTAAGGGGTAAAGTGGGGTTTCTTTCGCCAATAATACTTATAATTTTTGTCCTGTAGAATCTCCCAGTAGACCATTCCGCTAAACTCCATTAAGGTACTACGAAAATGAAGGTTGCGGTTGATTCTTTCAATTTCGTTCGCAGCGGAATCTGCCGACCCAATGGTCGTATACATAAAGTTCATCTTTGTTCGTACAAAGGGATTCACATAGTAACTCGCTCCTACATTTACCCCTGGTCGAATAAAGAGGTTTGTAAATCGATCCGCTAAATCTCCATAATAGTAAGAGATTCCTGTACCTACAGATAGGGATAGGTAGCGTTGGGCTTGCACAGGCTGAGAGAGTGATAAGAGAAGATAGAGGATTCCAAAAAGATAAATTCTTCGCATATGATTATCGAATGGTTTAACGCTTATAAGTAGAAAAATACTAGACTACATTATTATGTACGATTTTTCCTAATGTTTTATTTAAGCAATTATTATACAAATATATATACCTTCTCTTACAAGGTATTAATTTCTCTCTCTATCAAGGGATAGACATGTTGTATAGTGAACCCAATCAGGTTCATAAAGCATTAGGCAAAATCAATAGGGAAGAAAGGATATAAGTACGAAAGGGTATTCTAGAAGTACTAAGCAATTAGTTTAGACCGAATCTCTGCTGCTAGAGCCGCCATTTCTTCGGAGGTCATTGAGATACGTTTATTCACGAAACTCATGTCTCTAAAGGTCTGGAAAGGCACTAAATGAATGTGTGCATGTGGCACCTCATCTCCTACAACCAAAGTTCCGATGCGCGTACAAGGAACCACCCGTTCAATGGCTTGTGCAACAGATTTAGCAAATAGATGCAGACCTATGTATAAGTCATCTGGCAAATCGAATAGATAATCAATCTCTTCTTTAGGGATTACCAAGGTATGTCCTTTCACTAAAGGCCGAATATCTAGAAATGCCAGATAATGTTCGGTTTCGGCGATTTTGTAGCAGGGGATTTCTCCTCGCACAATACGTGTAAAAATAGATGCCATAATAGATCGATTTGTTTTAATTGGGATGTTTCACGTATATACAAAAGTACAAAAAAGGCTCACAATAAAGTATTGTGAGCCCTTTTATAAAATTACACTACCTTATTTGATTAGAGATCGTAACTGATGGTAAGTATCTTAAATTTCAGGAGGCCGGCAGGAACCTTCACAGGAATTTCATCTCCTTCAACCTTGCCCAACAATGCTTTTCCTACAGGAGATTGCACAGACAGTTTCTTCTCTCTTAGATTTGCTTCTTGTTCAGAGACCAATTGATACGTTACATTACGTCTCGTTTTTAGGTTTTTCAACTTAACCGTTGCGTAAATATATGCCTTACTGGTATCAACTGTAGATTTATCTATTATTTGAGAACTAGCTAGTGTTGCTTCTAATTTTGCGATCTTAGCCTCTAACAACCCCTGTGCTTCCTTTGCCGCATCATACTCTGCATTCTCGCTCAAATCTCCTTTTTCTCGCGCTTCTTGGATCGCTCTAGCGATTTTTGCTCTTTCGACACTCTTCAATGTCTGAAGATCTGCATACAATTTATTATACGCCTCTCTTGACAATGTCACTCTTCCCATAATACTATCTTTTAATGATTATACTTAATTATATATCTATGAACCATTGGCCTTAATAAATGGCCAATGGCACCGGATTTCGCTTCGTGTAAAAAATAAAGAATTTGGGTTGGCACAGACCAAAGCCTGTTCCAACCCAACATAAATCGAACTTTTTATGTCTATATGTTAAAGTGCGATTCGCGCACCTATATTTAACGTACCATTAAATGGATTTGTTGTTCGATATGCAACATCCAATGCAAATATAGAAAATATTGGATTACCATCATCATCTTCTCGCTTAGTTTTGAAAGGAACTTGGAAAGTTGCTCCTACTGCAGCCCCTGTAAAGGCATTATAACGATCAACTCCAAGGTCTCCAAAAATTCCCTTCTCATACAAGAAGCTTCCTCTTAACATTAAGTATTTACTATACTGGTATTGTAGACCGATTCCTGTTTGGTTGTAGTAGAATGAGTTTGAGATAAATCCTCCTAATACCCCAATCTTATGCTTATCGCCTAAGAAGAAATCATATGATCCTCCAATACTTAATACAGATGGCAGTTCAAAGTCATCTGTTGGAATCTCTACAGAAGTAGAGAAAGGATTGTTTGGTTCAAAGGTAACTCGGCCAGAAAGCCCATCTCCAGCAAATTTCATTGTTGGCCCTACATTCCGAAGGGTAATACCCAACTTCAAACGATCCTCTTTTCCTGTTCGGTATTGAATACCTGCATCAAACGCGAAACCACTTGCCCGTACATCAGGAGTAGATTCCGTTACAATTCTTCCTGTCAGACCTACATAAATTTTTTCTGTAAACTTTCTTGCATATGAAAGCCCAATATTCATATAACTAGGCGAGAAGGTTCCTAATTCTCCATTCGGCTGTGCTTCTGTTGTTCTAACGAAATCTCCTAGGCTAAACGCCATTACGGATAATCCCATTACTCCCCCATTTGCACCTAATGCTTGCGAAACCCCAAATGTGTTAATACTAATTTGGCTTCCCATCAACCAGTTTGTGTAAGAGAATACAAGCTCTGTAGAAGTAGTACTACCCAAGCCAGCAACGTTAATCCCTACACTTTCAATACCGTCTGTATTTGAGACATTAATGCCATTGAATCCAGCACTTTTCGTCCAAGAGTTAATAAGCAATTGGGTAGCTCCTGCTTGGCCAACCCGTTCAGGTTGGGCATAAAGCCCTGTAAACACGAAAAGGAAGAATGCTATTAAGTATATATGTTTATTCATCAGATTGCCTTTAAAAGATGTTTCAATAGAGTGTTGCTAGCAGGAAAAGAATTCCTGCTAGCAATAATATCATTAATAAGAATCCAAATCGACCTGTCGCATAACAGCAAACATCTTTACGATTTTCTCTCCTAATTCAAATCCATTGATATGTATAATATATACACCACTGGCTACAGGAACCCCACTATGGTTTTTAAGATCCCAGATTTGCTCAGGCTCATCTGAATCCTTCTTGTACTGGCGAACCAAGTGTCCATTCAAAGAGAAAATACTAATGTCACACTTTTGAGGAAGGTTCGTAATCTTTACACGGTTCTGTAGGGGAGACTCCTCATAACTAGAGTATGCGTAATAAGGATTCGGAACCACCAAGATGTTTTCTAAGGCATCTTTTGCTACATCTGTTTGGTTAGTAGCTGCAGCAACAGAACGTGTATCGAATGTGAAGGTTGGCACATCACTTGTTCCTTCGCGAGATCGGAAAGGTTGGTTTATTCGTAGAGAAACCTTTGCATCAGTTGGCAATTCACGGAAATCAGCAAAGTCAAAGCCGCGTGCCAACATAGGAATTCCTACCCATGCTACATGCTTGTATACACTAGCAAGGTTCTTTCCATTGTCAAAAGCAATCTTACTTCCTGATGGAACAACATCATCTGCATTTCGTAGAGAGTCTGCAAGACTTGCAAAACCATCATAAGGAAGGTTTGTTACATATACATAATGGCGTCCACCCACACGGTCTAGGTTCTGTCCGAAACTAGCAGTTGGGTTAAACATCATATCGTCTCCTCGGTTCTGAATATCCCATGTACTCTCACCGAAGAATATGTTCAATCGTTGTCCTGTATTTACATCAATTGCATATCCAGGGAACCAACCCATACCATGCGCCGTACGAGTTTTCGTTCCAGCAATTGCGTTACCATCAATATTTACACTTTCTGACCACTTTCCAGATAGCTGCCAAGCACCAGAACCGAGGTTAGAGTTTGGACTAGTTTCAACAATCATACACTCAGACCATTTTGTCACATCGCTTGTCATAACGATATCAACATCTGGCAAACTAGGAAGGTTAATCAAGTCTGTCGCTCCAATATTCTTAGCTGTAGTCGAACTACCTACAGGCAATCCAGGTCCAATATCTCCACCAGAAGAAGTGTTATCGAATTCTCGTGCAAATGCAAATGGAGCCCAGCGTCCACCAAGGATATTTTCATAGCTTTCGTTCTTATCATAGATAGAAAGAGAGCGGAAAATTCGGTCATCAATACAATCGTCACTGGTACCTTCTCCACACTGCCCACTCAAAATCCAGTTCCAAATCTCTCCACCGAAATCATCATTGTCTCCTAAACCAGACAACCAAGCCAAAGATGGATCATCGTATACAACCTCTGCACCTACCAAACCAGTATTGGTTTCTAGCGTATCTCCAGCAGGGGTTGCATTTCGTACAGTTACCGAGATACCATGTCCTTCAATCACACGGTCTGTTCCTACAAGAGGAATAGGTCTCTGGGTACGTGGCGTTTCATCATTACGCTCTGTATAAGTAGATTGGTAAATAGACTCCCATTGGTTATTTACACGCTCATAAAGCACCCACTCCGCAAACACTGAATCTAGAACAATAGTAGTATCAGTAGCATTCGTTACTATAGCTACTGTATCAGTACGAACATACAGGTCTGTAGTTATCTCTAGTTGATACTCTGCACCTTTTACCGCTTTTGGATCAACGATTTTGACTTCTACAGGAGCAGATCCTCCTTGATATACAAGCTCAGTCGTGCTATTATTAGCGATAATTGCCGCTTCCGTTTCATCCGTCAAGCGAACGAAGTTTCCTCCGTTACCCACACCTGCAGTTTGTGTCACCTGCATACCATCTCCATATGTTGCTCCAATTGTGGTTCCTACATTCTCAAAGTCAATTGGATGAGGAGTAGCAGAATTTAGCTCATAGAAGCCATTACCTAAAACGAACTTACGGCCATCAGATGTCACATCGTTGTAAGCATATGCAACCACAGTAAAGTAATAAGGGGTATAGTTTCGGAGACGTGTATCTCCATCAGTAGCGAAAAGGTCATCCGTCACACGTACAGAGTGGAAAATACCATCATTTGCCCCTTGTACCATAACTTCATCCACGATGATTGATCCTCCTCCTTCGATATCCGTTTCGTTACGGTTAATGATAGTCGCTACATTATCAATAACGTCACACTGAGCAACTATACGAGCACGGTCAGGATTATCTAATTCACTAAGAGATACTGTATTATCAATTGTTTGATAGACCAAGTATCCTTGGAATTCAAATACAGAATCGGCCTCATTTTGTGCTTTCAGTACTGGGTCTGCTTGCGCATATGATTCATTAAAGTTGTTTCGTACTCCATCATCTGTATATCCCCAGTTAAGCACAATCTCAGAATCATATTCTGATATAGTTACATTTGGCGCATCTGGTCCATCAAGCAATTCAAAACCAGAATCAAAGAGTGCCTGAGCAATATTATCCGCCTCAATCAATTTACAAACAGATCCGAATTGGTCATTTACGAAATCACGTGCCCATACAACACCCGTAATGATTTCGTTTACCGCACCAGGCTGTAACGTAAATGGTCCTGCACTTTGGATGAAACGACGGTCAGCAGGTGGGTTACCCGCAGACGCTTCTGTCCAGCCAATACCCGAACAAGGGTCTCCTGAGAACATATAGTCTGTTTCGGGTCCATCTTGAGAAGGACGATACCCGTTCGTTCCGTTCGCAACGATAGGCGTACCATCTTTCCAGAATCCACGAAGATATCCATAATAGTGCGTCGCAATTTCTGGGTTACCTACCAATGAGAAGTCATTGTTATAGTAAACAAACTTCGACATGATAATGGTTTCTCCATCTTCATCAACGATACCATTCTTGTTATTATCGATACCATCTCCTGGGTCAGCAAGTGGTCCTTGGAAGAAGTCAACACCCACTGCAGGCGGGTTCGTACCATATCCTACTGAACCTTCATCATCAGCATCTCCATTATATGCGAAACCTAACCCTTTAGTTGTATCACATCCTACATAATCATCTGCATAGTTTCCAACATCAGGGTCTACCCATTGTCCCATATATGTTTGTCCCAATGTCAGGTTAGATCGGTTAATAACCGTTTGCTGATAGAATGTCATATCGTTAATCGCATTCGCAGTAGAGAATGCAAATGCAAGCATGTGAATTTCTACCCCAATTGCTTCCCCTCCTGTTTCGGTATGCACATCCCCTTTGTCATTGATTACCCACCAAACTGCTTGGTCTCCCAATACATCAGGGTAGTCACCATTACCAGGATTGTACAATAAGTCACCATCAACATCTACGAAAGGAGCGAGGTAGAAAGGATTTCCATCTGGACCAAAAGCCTCAGGAATATTTCCATCTGCGTCTGTAGGAGTAGAAGGGTTTCCAACTGCTGGCCAAGCCTCGACATTTGGATAGTCTCCATCTTTCACTCCATCACTCATATCTGCACGAAAAGCATCAATTTCCGTCTTATTGATTTTGTACATCTTGTTCCAACTGTCACAAGTAGCTTCTTCCGTTGAAGCCCCTCCTTGTGTCAATGGCCCAGCCCAGAAATCATATCCAGACTGACGGTATGTTTGAGCAGCTACACGTAGCTGTCCAGCTTCATCTATACCACCAATCCACAAAGAACCCGCGAAGATTGAGTGACGACCACTACCTTTCGGCACCTCATAACGAGGGTTGGTAACCAAGTCCCACCACATATCTCCACCATTATGGAGTAGCGTTCGAATATTGTTCACATCCAATTCAGCAGAAGCACTCGGCGGAAGACAGGCGGCAGACGTACGGAAGCCCACCTGGCTCTTTCGCTTCACTCCAACTGGCTCTTTTGCATATAGCTCACCTCCTCCAAGCCACAGCAAAACCAAAAGAACGGGGAGTATTCGACTAAATATATTCATTATTTTATATTTTGGTAGAATAAAGAGAGTTTGATAACCAAGTTGCTGAGAGGCATACACCTCTCATCAACTCACTCTTATATATGCAGTTATTAGAAGTTAAAGTATAGTCCTAATCGAATTCTACGAGGAACAGAGTAGTTATTAGGATTGTTCACTTTCACAGTATACAAATCAATAAATGACTCAGGGTCGATTTGAGTAGCGATTACCTGTTGTCCAATATCACTTTGTAGGTATCCATCATCATCAGCCAAACCTGTATAACGATATACTCCCATGATATTTTCAGTATTGAAGAGGTTCAAGATTTCCAAGTAAGCATTGATTGAATACTCTCTAGACTTCTCTTTAGCACCTGGCTTTGTTTTTCCTCCAAAGAAGAAGCTCTTGTCAATCTTCAAGTCTGCACGGAAGTTCCAAGGCAAACGACGACCATTCGGTGTTCCTGCCAATTGAGTGTTGGTTACTACACCAAATTGTCCAGTAGGTGTAGGAATGGTATTTACCGAATAAGGAGTACCAGATCCTACGAACATAGTGAAGTTTGCACCAGCATTAGAAAGTGGATAAATTGTTTTCTTACCTAGCTTTATACTTGGTCCTTTATTGCTTCCTGCATATCGATAATCAATGTTTGCTGTGATTCGGTGACGTTGGTCAGTATTGGTTGGAAGAAGGAAACGCAATAGACCTGTACCATCAAGGAACTGTGCAACGTTACGTCCAGAAGAGAAGCTAGAACCTGTAGCGTTAGAGAACATCAATGTGTAAGATGCTTTCAATTGAACAGGAAGCTTAGCACCACGGCGCATATCATAAGAGAAACTAAATCCTTTTACTGTACCAAAGTCTACATTATCAAATGTAGTATATGTAAATGGATAAGCATCATTGAAGATACGTGTTTGGATCATGTTTCTTTGCTCACGATAGAAAGCAGAGATAGAAAGAGCCATACTTTCAGAGACCTTTTGCTTAAATCCTGCTTCATAATCTACGGTGATTTCAGGACGAAGGTTTGGATTGGTTACAGAAATCGTTGGAGTATTTTCCAAGAAAGCGTAATCAGACAAACGACCTGCGAGCAACGAACCTTGGAAAGAAAGAAGCTGTCCAGGACGTTGAGAAAGCACATCATAGTGAGCGAAGAATAGAGAGTTCTCAGAAATTGGGAAAGAGAACGAGATTCGAGGCATAAATACATTTTGTGGCGTATAGTCCTCGAATGAATTAATTGATACCTGATCTTCTGTAATATATGGCTTAACTGTACCTCCTGATGCTCCTGCAATAGAAGTAGAAGTAGTAGGTGCTCCATTTGCATCATACCAAGTTTCGCCATTTCGATATCCTACAATCGCAGTTGGATTTGTTGGATCATCTACATAAGGTACCCAATCATCCCCTACTCCAGATGGAAGATTACCTACCCCACCTAACAATTGTTCAGCTGCTTCTGCTGCAGAAAAAGTTGGGTAAAGTGTGAAGTTATCTTTCAAGACCTTTTGGTTCGCATCAAATCGGTCAACCCGTACCCCAATATTGAAGAAGATATCTTCAAACTCGAACTTATCCTGAATGTAAGCAGCAATATAAGTAGGAGCAAATGGGTTCATTGGTCGATTATCTGTATCTGAGAAGAAATTTGCAGCATCAGTTCGGCTCATCTTCTCTCCTGTATACGTATATCCATAGTACAAACCTGGCCCTAAGCCTTCTGCTAACATTTCGTCAGCATTCAACATATCCAAAGAGAAAGTAGAAGGATCATATTGGTCAATGTTAATCCAATCTGTTCCATCAATAGGCAAGCCAAGAGACGCCCGTAAATTGCGGTCAAAATTAGTTTGATCCGTCGCTACATATTGAATAGGGATATTTACTGTATCTTGGAATTCGCCATCACGTGTTACGAATTCATATGTACTAATATCCTCAGACAATGTATTCAAGTGGAAGTTAGTCCACTGACGCATCCAGTTCCACAATCCACGTGCTCCAAGGTCATAACGGCGCTCAATTCTTTGCTCGAATTCAAATCCAACTTTCAAGTTGTGATTTTTAATCTCCGCAGTAGCTTGTCCCGTTACACGATATTGCTCAAAGTCAAATTTCGTGTAAGCTCCTGCTTGAGATCCAATCCCCGTGAATGTTGAATAAATACTAGAAGGAGAATCTCCATTACGAAGGCCTTGGAAGAAAAGAAGATTATTGAAATCTCCTACATTGAAGATCGTACGTTCAGCAGAGAATGGATTTGGGTTTGTAATACCATTATTCTGAACATGATCAAAAATAACGCTATTGTAATTCGCCCAAATAGGATTCTTGGTATTAGTTGGATCGAAGGTCAAGTTTGTCGTACCATAAGCAGCCGTTTCCCAATAAGGAGCAGAAGAAATGCTACTAGATGGATCATCTACATAACGGTAGAATGGCTCACGGTCATACATAAATTGGCCAATGTATCCATAATCAAAGAAGTTCTCCATATGCACATTGTTTTGGAAACGACGTTGATAGAGAGAGTAGTCTCCCTGAATCGAATAAACCAAGTTACGAAGTGCTGAAGTAGAATCTCCTTGGAATGTTTGTTGTAGTCGCAACCAACCTCTATATGATCCTCCTGTGAACAATGTGTTCCCAGCAGGTGCAAACAAAGAATTGGTAATGCTCCAAGAATCAGATTTAATTCTTTCGACTCCACCTCCTGCTTTAATCAATAAGTTCTGAATAGGCTCAAAATCTAAACGCCCATTCAAACGATAACGGAAATCAACATTATTGATTTTAGCATCAAGTCTTTCGAGATCTTCTGAACGAATGAAGTTTGCACGGCTTCGGAATGAAAGACCATCTTCAGCTAGCTCCAATGGGCGTGCCTCTAAGTCATCCAATACTCCGTCATTCAATTTAAAGATCCCTCTAGAAGCAGGGTCTTGATCTCTTTCATAGCTAACCTCACCCGAAAGGAAGAATCCTAATACAGGACGCTCATATCCCCATCGGATAGGATTTCCTTCGGCATCTACTTCATTAAAGATAACACTATCTTTCCAAATAGGACCCGATACAGTAATTGCCGCAAGATTACGTCCATATGGATCTGTCAATTCACTTGATACAAGCTCCAAGCTTCCTGCGAATCTTCCACTTGGGTTTGCCGTTGTGATACTAACCAATCCTCCTGTAAAGTCTCCATATTCTGCTGGAACTCCCCCTGTAATTACTTGAAACTGCCCAATTGCAGCCTGAGGCAAGTTAGGGATTCCTCGTACCTTCTGGCCATCAACCATGTATTGGTTTGCGTTGTCACGAGCACCACGGAAAGAAAGAGAAGCACTCCCTTCGTCAGACTGGTAAACCCCTGGAGTTAACGAGGCAAATGTCTGCACATTACGAGTACCCATACTTTTCACTTCTTCGCCTGTCATCACAAGACCTGTAGTAACCTGGTCTTCTTCATAAACAGGAACCTTGTACGCAACAATCTCAACCTCATCGGTTGTAAAGCCACCCGCACCACCTCCTCCACTGCCACTAGCTGGAGCAGAAAAGGCAATATCTACAGTTACAGTCTTTCCTCCAATGACACGTACGCCTGCGACCCTCTTTTTGGAATCAAAGAATGCGGCCTCGACATCGTATTCTCCAGGAGCAATTCCCTGAATACTGTAGACACCATTATCATCAGTCAGTGAGCCATATTTGGCAACATCTCCAGAGTAGATCACGACCCGAGTGTAAGCCACCGGATTACCATCGTCATCCAGAATCTGACCTTTCAACTTTCCATCCTGGGCAAATGCGGTTATACCCACCAGGAGGAAAAGGGTGAATAACAAACTAATTCTGTGTAGCATGTTTCCTATAGGCTAAATATTTCGAATGTTATAATCAAAGCTAAATTAGTATTTGTGTATGTATAATGCCAAATGTACTAAAACATTTTTGGGAATCTTACGCGTACACGACAATTATACATTTTCGACAACTTAAAGATAGAATCCTTTACTTTGTTTAACTAAGCCAAAAAATCCTTTTGGATTACACATTTTTTTATATTTTCTAGTCGATTTGCTTATCCAATGACAGGAGAGAGGATATGAAACTAATCTATGAAATTATACAAAAGCTTAATAAACAGGAACTTAGACAGGTTAAGCATGTACTTAAGACCTCCTTATTTACACATGAGAAGGTAGGTAAATTATTTGAACTGGTTACACAAAACCCAGAGAAAGAAGAAGCTTTTTATTCTCAAAAACTTTATAATAAAGCTCCTGACAACACCTTTAGAGTCACAAAGTCTCGCCTTAAACGGATGCTAGAAAATATCATTCTTCAGGATAAAAGCCTTACTGGGTATAGTTCTAAATCTATAAATATTCTATTACAATCAAAGAAAAAGCTCTTACAAGGCGAAATTTTACTGGGTAGAGGAGCCTACAATGCAAGTAAGAATTTGTTGTTTCAGGTAATCTCAAACACCCAAAAATACCAGTTACATAATGAGTTGTTCCAAGCGCAACTCTTAATGTATCGGAATAGAAGTATCCGAACAACTGTCAAAGACTTTGAAAAGAATACGAAGGAGCTTTTGGCACTCAATCAGCTATGTGCAAAAGTCAATGAAGTTTCTATTCTTCATTACTCTATTTCTAATCTCCTCTTGAACCAGACCCTAGAGAAAAACCAAGTTTCTGATGTTCGTTCTACATTAGATCGAATGCGCTTACTAACGGAAGAGACCCAGCATCCTTTAGCACAGAATCTATACTTATTAAGCGAGATATATTTTCAGCTTATTTCCCATGATTTTGAAACAGCCTTATCATTCTGTGAAAAATACCTTCAGCTTATACAAGCAGAATCTTCTCTGTTCTCGAAGCAGAAATTAGGGAGCGCGTATGTCCAATTAGCAAGTGTTTCTCTTCAGTTGGGGAAAATGGAAAATGCCAAAAGATATGTCGATGAAAGCCTAAAAATTTATGAGCCTGATGAAATGAATTATCTAGTCGCATTAGAGTTGGCGTTTCGAATAGCCTACTTTTCTTTAGCCTATGATAATGCTCAGTACCATATCAAAACGGCTTTCAAGCATCCTCAATTTGAGGCCTCCCAGATTTTAACTGCTCGTTGGCATTATTTCCAAGCCTGTTTGCTCTTCCGAATGGAAAAATTTAGAGCAGCTTACAAAAGCCTTAACAATACAAGTCCTTTATTAGCAGATAAGTATGGGAACGTTCATATTCGTATTATGGAAATCATTCTTATGTTCGAATGTAAGAATTATGACTTGTTAGAAACCAAGATTCTGAATATGCGGCAGTATGTGAAACGTTCTCAAAAAGATGCACAATTATTACGCCCCAATGCACTGATTAAGATCCTTTTGAAGTGGTATAAATACGATTTTCAGTTCAAAAAAACCCTCAAGCAAGTACAACCTCTTTTGAAAGAGCTGCATTCTCTTGAGGAATACAATCCTATTCTCACTTCTGGCTTTGAACTCGTTCGATTAGAGCAATGGTTCATCGACAAAAGTGAATAAAACAATATGGGGTGCATGAAACATTTAACGAAGGAAAAAGTTGCTCATTTAGCAGAAGATTTCCATCTTTCGATAAACTTCTAAAATCACTTTTATGGATCATAATCCCATTGATAAAGACAAAATAACGGAAAACCCTCATAACCTCCCTTATGCACATAATGTAGGAGGTTTTGTCATTAAACCTATAGACAAAGGGAGGGTGAAGGGCAACTCTATTTCTGCTATGCACGAACAAACAAACGTGCAAATGAAGCAGATATACGATCAAATGGAGGTGCTTGTTAAACAGGCAAATAAGCTAAAAAGAAGAGTAGAAATTTCACGACAAATCTATTTGGCTGAGATGCGATTCGAGCCTGTTATTGCACATCGATACCATCTTTACAAAAGAAAGAACGGTAACTTACTCTTATCTATGATTAGTCCAGCCGAATGGGGACGTTCATTTCCATTCGAAAAATACATTGCTTCTGTTAAGCTACTTTCTGATCATACATGGAAAATCCTCAATGATGAAGAGGAGGAAGATATTATAGACGAACTATTGCAGGATTACAATTGGGAGGAAGAATAACATAAGGGATTCCTCGATATCCCTCTTCCCTATTCATCTTCTACCTTACTCACAATTTCCCTGATTTTTATTTGAAGTTCGGGGATGACTTCGTCTACAAACCAGGGATTTTTGCGCTGCCAGATATTGTTTCTGGGAGAAGGATGCGGTAAAACAAAATAATGAGGCAAATATGAGCGGAAGGCTTTTACCGTTTCAGTGAGGGTACGTTTTCGTTTTTTGCCCAAATAATACTTCTGGGCATATGCCCCAATCAAGATGATCAGTTCAAGATTTGGCAAATGTGCCAATATCTTATCGTGCCACAAAGGTGCACATTCTTTCCTAGGCGGCAAATCTCCGCTTTTCCCCCTTCCAGGATAGCAAAGTCCTATAGGCACCACTGCAAACAATTGGCTATCATAAAACACCTCGTTTTCCACTCTCAACCAACGCCTTAGATTCTCACCACTTTTATCATCCCAATCTTTTCCACTTTCATGTACGCGGGTTCCTGGTGCTTGCCCAACAAGTAGTATTCGCGCCTCCTTCTCAACACGTAAAACGGGTTTTGGCAATAAGGGCAAATGGGCTTTACATACTTGGCATTGCTTAACCTCTAACAAAAGCTGTTGTAAATCTTTACTCTCCATCAAACTCTCGTTCTTTGTATTGTAAAAACGCTATCATCCCTAATACACAAAATACAAAGGCGGCCAGGCCTGTAAGACGAACGCCAAAAGGATTTTCTGTACTTTTCCCAAACAATAACAAAGAAGGGAATACTAAATTGGCCAAAGATACCCCAAGTTTCATCGTGAAGGTTCGAACAGCGAAATACGTACCTGCCTTATAGTTGCCCGTTTCCCTGCCATCTGCTTCTACCTCATCTGCAATAAAAGCCGTTGTGAGAATCCCGAATATGGCTACAGGAATCGCTAAGAATACCACCATAATCCCAGCCTGCCACGTAACAGGAATTCCCATATTCTCCCCCATGAAGAAAATCATCAGAAACAACAGAGAGTATACCACAAAACCCAATACCATTACAGGCTTTTTCCCAAATCGCTTTGAGGCGAGATTAACAGGCACATACAATAAGAAGCTGATTGCAAACATAATCATCGAATAAAACGATGATTTAGACGCATCCTGCTCTAACAGAAGAGTTACATAGTAATTCATGCCTGAAGTAGCGAATGTAAGCCCCAACCAATAGGTTAAATCTCCTGTGATGAAATACCGAAAGTTCTTATTCTTAAAGGTTGAAAAAACTCCTTCAAAGGGCGATTCCTCTGAGACATGTTGACCACTATATCGATTCTCATCAATGAATACAATAGGCAATAACATGGCAATAAAAGATATAAGAGCAAAGCCCATCATCACGCGCTGGAACGCTTCAGTGGAACTCAATCCACTTTTCTCTAAATTATCTTGGAATGAATATACTTGAGAACCTAATGCAAACCCAATTGCCCATGCAAGCGAGATTGCTGTACTCATATTTAAACGCTCCGTGGGAGTATGGGTAAATTCGGCGATAAGGGCATTATAGGGAACGCAATAAACCGTCATGAACAAATAGAAGAGAACGATTGTGACCGAAACCCATGCGATATTCCAGCCACTATCTCCTACAACAGGAGGGAAAAAGACCAAGGCCGAAAGTAAAGCGAAAGGTAGTACCGAAATAGCCATGAACAATCGCCGCCTCCCAAACTTCGAAACACTTCGGTCAGACCAACCTGCAATCAAAGGGTCACTAATCCCATCAAACACACGTGCTCCTGCATTTAAGAGTCCAATGACCGTAGCTAATCCTAAGACCGAACCTTGAAAGATATAAATAGGGAAATCACTTTCCATTGCGCCTTCTGCGGGCATATAGAAGTAATTGATAAGATTAACAACCCCAAATGAGGCTAATGACCATCCGAATTGCCCAATTACAAAAATAATGAGCTTCGATACTGGCAACTTTTCTGGCTTATGCATAGAATGAGGGATTTATTCGCTTCTCCCAAATGTAATCAAAAAAATCGAAAGGTTTAGAGAGGACAGGCTGAGTTGAACGAGGCCAACTCAACCTATCCCCTCACAATTTCACCTATCGAATAACAATTTTTTGGCTATATCTTTCTCCTGTAGAAGCTTCTACCTTTATGATATATGTCCCTGTAGGAATTCCTTCCCGTGTGAGATTCGCTTTATTCCCTCGTATATTCCCTATTTGTTTGAGCGTTCGACCATGCACATCCGTTAGCTTTAGGGTGTAAGTAGTTCCTGCTTTTTCAGGCAATTGAACGGTAAAGTGTGTTGATACAGGATTGGGATATGCGGCAATATGTACGCCAGCTAATGCGTCTTCTATATCCGTAGTAGAAACGGAGAAGTATACACGTCGGCAGCGATATATATTGTCCCACCCACTCGCCGCAGGATTCCACTGTTGGGCAATAAACTCTATGGGGTTACTATTACCATCATATGTATATAGATATCGCCACCATTCTTGCCAATTATTAGTTGTTGCATCCCATGTCTGGAAATGCAATAATGTTTGGTTACCCTTGCTATCATATCCAAATAAGAAATGCGAAACCACCTCCCATTGGCCTGTAGAAGCGTTAAAATATTCAAAGCTTTGCTCAATGAGATTATTATCGACATCATAGGTGAAGGTACTATAAATCACATCAATCCACGTTTGCAATGTAGGATCCCAATTTTGAGCAAGGGAGGAAATCTGATTATTATTTGAATCGTACGTGTATATATCCCGATTATAAGGCGACCAAACATTTTGTATAGAATCCCACTCATGTACTTCCTGTTCAATTATATTGCTTGCAGTATCATACGCATAGAAGAAACGGTAACGATATTTCCAAGCATTGATGGCATAGTCCCATTCTTGATGAATCCTTTCCAACTCTTCATTATTGGTATTAAAGAAACTAAACTCTTTAAAATCTCCTTGCCAAGCCCCTACATTATAGTCCCAGACTTGGTATTCATGTTCCATAAGATTGCCATTTCCATCAAGGGTATTCGTGTCTCGATCCACCATATACCATCCAGCTGTAACTTGATCCCATTCCTGTTGTGTCCATGTAACAATCTCACTGTCCGTATTATGCGTGGAGAGGAACCGTAGGGTATCTCGCCAAAGACTCGTCGAAAGAAGATACTTTTCATGTCTTTCTTCTATGGAATGATATAGAGAATCATATGAATAAACAGCACGCATACTATCTAGAAAAGCATTCTGCGACGGATACCAACTGTCACAAAATGCAGTATCGACATAGATATTACCATTTCGTTCTGCAGCGTGAACAGGAAGGAAATCTTTTTTCTGAAACTCAGTCATATCCATTATAGTAGAAATAGAATACTGCTGAGCCGAAAGAGGAACGAATAGGCTTAAGAGGCCAATAAGTATAGATCCAACATACTTAGTCATCATAATGTAGAAGTTAAAGGAGTAATTATTTAGGTCTTAAATGTAAGGGGACTCTAGGCATTGCATATAGACTCTATACGTTCTTCTCATAAGCACAGAAAAAGCCTACATACACAGGTATACATGGGAAATGTGAGATTCATTATGTTATACGTGTCTTAAGATACGATTTTCTAGACAAAGTTCATATTATGTACAAATCCCAAAGGATTCTTTCATTCGGCATGCATACCATTATGCTTGTAAGAGAATATATTTTATAGATATAGTTTTCATAAATTAAATTACTAATTATGTAAATAGAAAGATGAGTGAATTATTATCCCTTCCTCATAATCAACTGATGTAAATACCGCGCCGAAATCCTACTAGATATGATGAAGAGAAGTGTTTTAATGAGTATTTGTTTAGGATTCTTGACAGTAATGGGTCTAACAAAATCCCTTTCACAGGACTTTGTTAAGGATTTAGAAAAAATCTCAAATCCTAACCTAACTTATGATATCCAATCAGATAGCATACATCAAATCTTGAGTCGCTGTGCAAGCTACTCATCAGAGCAAATGAGAGCACTTGACTCTCATATAAAGATGTATATCAAGAACCTTTCTTCTCCATCCGACCAAGCGCATATCTTATACTCGTATGCCAGTTGTTACGCAAGTCGAAAAAAGCATACAAAATCAATTCTTTTCTATCAGGACGCCCTTTCGATTTACGAGAATATTGGAGATACGCTACAGAGTGCTTACACCCATCTTCACATTAGCCGCGTCCATCGGGCTCGGCATGAAGAAGATGCAGCCCTTAACTGTCTAAATACAAGTTCCAATCTACTAAGTGCCTATAGTCAAAACCAGGGGTATCAGTATGATCAGTTTTTGGCTCAGATTCACAATGAAATAGGGACAATCTATGTTATTCGAAAAGACTGGGATAGAGCAGAAGAGCATTTCACTTTGAGCCTTGATTTGTACAATTCCTTATCATGTGGTCAAAACGATCGAATTCGGCGAAACAGTGTGGCAGTTACGGTGAATCTCATTAATTTATATGAAGAGACCCAAAAGTGGGAGGAAATGGAAACCTACCTTTCCCAAATCATCGAACAAAGCAAGCAGGTAAAAAACCAAGAGATGCACGCACAGGTTTTGCATGCTTATGGCAAATGGTATCAGTACCAAGAAAATTATAAGAAAGCCAAGGTTTGTTTCCAACAGGCCTACAATATATACCAAAAAGCTCATGCAAAGGAAGCAATGACAGAGGCCATCTACAAACTAGGAGATGTATCCTTGGCAATGCGAAGCCTAACAAAAGCTGAAGGATACTATAGAAAAGGCCTACATCTGGCATTGAAGCAACGAAACGAAACCCTTGTTGCAGATGGATATCGCAAAATTGCTTCCTTATCAGAGATGAAAGAAGATTTTCCTGTTGCCCTAGCCTACTATCAAAAATATAGAGATCATAAATCCTCTCAATTTGACGAATCAAACGCACCTTTTTATACAGAGCTAGACATGCTCACTTATGAAAGAGAGGAAGCCTTAGACCAAGCGAGAATGCTTGTATTAAAAGAAGATATCCAGAAGCAAGAAAACCAGAAATTAAAGCAAATCGCATCCATAGTGATTGTACTTATTTCCATCATTCTCACTCTACTCATTCGAAGTTATTACGTAGAACGTAAAGTGAACCTTTTACTCGAACAAAAAAATCACGAGCTTCAATACGCCTTAAAGAACCTAAATGCAGCCGTTGTTCAACTCAAAAAATCTGAAGAAAAAGAAAAGAAAGCCCATCATACACAAGCGAAATTATTTTCTGTTATTGGACATGACTTAAAAGGACCTTTGAGCAGCATCGTCGGCTTTACGGGGATTCTACAATCTCAGGTACATACCTTCTCCAAAGAGCGTATCCAAACTGCTGCAGCAGAGTTGCATCAATCTTCTAAGAAGCTATATTGTCTACTGAACAATTTATTACAGTGGACAAAAACCCAAAGTCATGAAATTACATGTAACCCTCAGCAATTAGACTTAGCGACTACAATCAATGAGAATTTGCAGCTCTTAAAAGGACAAGCAGAAAAAAAACAGATTCATTTGGTAGCAGATTGTTCACCAAATTTAAGCCTACATACAGACAAGAACATGCTTGATACCGTGCTACGCAATCTTACCTCAAACGCAATCAAGTTTACTCCCGTACAGGGAACTGTCAAGGTCAGTGCTGCTCTTCAGGGTGAATATGTACAGGTTCAAGTACAAGACAATGGTATGGGAATGTCAAATGAAGTCCGTAATCGTCTGTTCGATCCTCATAACCATCCTACAACCACGGGAACCAATAATGAGACAGGCACAGGCTTAGGCCTCTTAATTTGCAAAGAGTTTATTCATAAAATGGGTGGCAAGATTCAAATCGATAGCCAAGAAGGAGCAGGCACTCGAATCTCCTTTAAACTGGTCGCTTAATTTTGGGCATAACGTTCATACAAACGCAAGGTATTGGTTAAGAGCATTCCCACTGTCATAGGCCCTACCCCTCCTGGAACAGGTGTCAAAAATCCCACCTTCTCCTTTACTCCCTCAAAATCGACATCACCCTTTATCGAATACCCTCTCTTCTTACTTGCATCTTCTACTCGCGTAATTCCCACATCAATTATAGTCGCTCCTTCCTTGACCATATCAGCGGTCACAAATCCAGGAATTCCTACAGCCACAATCACGATATCCGCTAATTTAGTGAGGCGCTTGAGCTCCTCAGGAGGTGTATGTCTGTGGGTCAAAGTTACGGTACAATTTCCAGGATAAGTATTACGTGCCATAAGCATACTCATAGGCGACCCTACAATATGACTTCGGCCAATCACCACACAATGCTTTCCTTTAGTAGGAACATTGTATCGTTTCATCATCTCTAGAATCCCTGCAGGCGTAGCAGGTAAGGGACAAGGAAGATTACGCGCCATCAATCCAAGATTTAGCGGATGGAAACCATCCACATCTTTTTTAGGGCTAATGGCCTCAATGATGGTTGCAGAATCAATATGTTTAGGAAGGGGAAGTTGAACCAAAATACCATCTATCTCAGGGTCGGCATTACATTTCTCTATTTCTTCGACCAATTCCTCCTGTGAAATCGTAGCAGGAAGTTGGATTGTACCATGCCAGAAGCCCACAAAATTACAAGCCCGCATTTTACTCTTCACATACGTACGGGAAGCTCCATTATCACCGACTAATATCGCGACTAAGTGAGGAGGACGTTTGCCTTCTGCAACAATCTTTGCTACAGCCTCCTTTAGCTCCTGTTTAATGTCTTTAGATAGCTTTTTTCCGTCTAATAATTGCATGAGAATGTACTTTGGTGGTTATATTTTAACGAAAGCGCAAAGGTCGTTTCTATTTAAATTCAAGCCAAATCTTTTCAATTGCCTTTATATTAACAAATAAAGAAGCCTTCTCAAGTGTAGAGAAGGCTTCTTTATTATTCAATCCTATTGAAGTCTTTTTCTATCTCAATAGGGTTACATGTCCTTTGAAATCCTTGCGGTCTCCGTCAATGGCCAAGCCACTCATAATAAAGTAGTATACCCCTTCGGACACCTCTTTGCCGTATAAGTTTCGGCCATCCCAGAATTCATCTAGGCGTTCTGTGCTAAACATCAATACTCCCCAACGATCATAAATCTTCATGTCCACTTCAATCAAGTCATAGTAGAAGATTTCAAACTCGTCATAGAGTCCATCGCCATTTGGCGTGAATACATTCGGGATGAAGGTACGCTCATATCCTCTCGCTTCGAAGGTAACCATAGCTGTATCTTCACATCCAATATCATCCATAACCGTTAGTATCACCGTATAGTTGCCAGGTTGGGCGTAGGTGAATGTAGGGTTTTGTATGCTAGTCGTATCTCCCGTTCCGAAATCCCAATGCCATGTAGCCGCATTGATACTTTGATCGGTAAATTGGACAGGCGTACCCGAGAATACATCCGTCGGTTCGTAGGTAAAGCCTGCAATTGGGTTTTCGTTCACCACAAGCGTAATCGTACTAGAGGTATCATCTCCACATACATTTGTAGCAATCAGGTTATAGGTTCCTGTGGCGGTTGCTGCATACAGATCTCCTGTAGCTACGGGGCTACCATCTAGGAGCCATGTATAGGTTGTGCCACCGATACCCATTAAGATGGTGGTATCTCCATCACAGATATTGGTTCCCCCCATAGGAAGGATATCCGCATCAGGCAATTCGCCTTCTTCCACAAAGACAGCAGCCGAAGTATCTCTACAGCCTGCTTGGCTAATCGCAACTACTTGATAGTTTCCTTCATTCACGGCAATGAACGCATCAATGGTTGCATTAGGGATTGGGAGCCCATTGAACAACCATTGGTAAAGGGCTCCACCAGAGCCAAATAACGGCAATCCTGTGCTACCCGCACAAATCTGTTGTGTACCCGTTGGGGTAATACCCGCATTGACCGCAGGGAAAGACGAGATAGTCAAGGTAGCTGACGTATCCAAGCATCCTCCAGGTAATCCCACAATCACCGAATAATCTCCCGCAGCCGTTACCTCTAGGGTCGTTCCAACTGCCCCCGTAATAGGAGAACCATTGAGCACCCATTGGAAGTCTGTACCTCCACTTCCTTCCAACGTCACAGAAGTTCCAGGGCAAAGGCCTGTTCCATCTAGGCTAATAATAGAAGCAGTAGGTTCTGGGCTTACTGTCACAGGAATGCTATTTGAAGTCGCGGCACACCCATTAATTGTTGTTACCTCAACCGAATAATTCCCTGGAGCAATGGCCGTAAATACAGAAGCACTTTGCCCAACAATAGGACTACCATTTGACATCCATTGATACGCAACCCCTGGAGGAGTCGCAGTAGCTTGTAGGGTCACATTTCCTCCCGTACAGAAAGTTTGGGAGCCTGTAGCGGCAATGGTAACAGTTGGTTGTTCGTATATCGTTACGCTAACTGCGCTTGAAGTGGCCGAGCAATTGCCCGAAGCATTGGTTGCAGTTACCGTGTAAGTTCCTGTTGTAGTTGCATTAAAGAAGCTTGTTGTAACCCCTGTAGATAGGCCATTTTGATCAAACCATTCGTAGCTATTTCCTCCTGTAGCAGAAAGCGTAACAGGGCCACCACAAACAGGATTTGGCGTTGCGGTAGAGATTGTTGGCATAGGTTGATCTTCAACCGTTACGTCAATAGCATTCGAACTATCTCGGCATCCGTTACCATCAATGGCAATGATGGTATACAATCCGCTAGTTGTAGCCGTGTAGCTATTAGTGGTTTGGCCTGCAATGATTTGTCCATCCTGTAGCCACTCATACGTCAATCCTCCCGTAGCAGAAAGCGTAAGGCTTTGTCCATCACAAATAGTAGTTGAACCTGCAGCTGTCAGAGAAGCAATCACAGGCGGGAATACCGTCACAGGAGTATTCAAAGATACTACAGGACAATTACCATTGCTATTAAAGGCCGTTACGGTATAGTTACCCGTTTGGCTGGCATGAAGGATATTTCCTGTACCTGCACTTGAACCATTGAAGTTCCATTGATAGGTAGAGCCCCCTGATGCAACGAGCGCAAGAGAATCTCCTGAACAAATGGAAGTACCTCCAACAGGTGTAATCGCTGGAGTAGGCAGGCTCTCAACTGTAATGGCCAATACATTCGATGTATCTGAACAAGTAGAAAGGTCTGTTGCAATGACCGAATAATTCCCTGATGCCATGGCCGTAAAGGTTTGTCCTGTACCTACAGGCAATCCATTGTACAACCATATGTAAGAACTCGCTCCAGACGCTGCCAGTATAGCCGAATCCCCTTGGCAGAAAGTAGTTGGCATAGGCGTCGTTACTACAGCTGAAGGATTCGGATCAACCGTAACCGTAATAACGGCTGAAGTATCCGTACAACCCGTTGCATTGGTTGCAACGGCAAAATAGTCTCCTGCACTCGTAAGGGTTGTTTGGGCGGTAATGGCAAAAGGCGAAGTAGCCCCCACTTGGAACCATTCGTAGCTAACTCCCCCAAATGCCTCCACATCCAAACTTGCCCCTTGACAAATGGAAGTAGAGCCCAAGGCGACTGCCAAAGCAGTTGGAGAAGGTTCTAGGGTAATACTGGTTACAGGCGAAACATCAGGGCAACCTCCTCCCGTAGAGATCTCTACACGGTAGTCTCCTGTTTGTCCGACTGTAATAGAATTTGTATTAGAATTCAAGATAGGCAATCCATCTTTGTACCATTGGTAGGTAGAGCCAGGCAATCCGAGGGTTTGGAGTGTAACTGAATCTCCTACACAACCCGTAATAGGGCCTGGCGGAATAATTGCAGCCGTATTTACAGGGATGATATTGACCCGAATTGTATCACTATAGAAACGTGTACATGCCCCTGTTTCTACACGTAGGCGATAGCAAACCGTATCCGTTGCACCACTTGGCGGATCATAAGCAAGTCCTGTTGCTCCAGCAATTGCTGTCCATGGCCCCGTACAATTGATTTGTTCCTCCCATTGATACGTAATTGCACCAACCCCTCCTGTAGTAGGCGTACCAAACATCACATCAGGATCTCCAAGGTAGCATACCGTTTGAGGATTAGCAGTAGAAGCCACTGTACCCAATGTAAGAGAGCCATCCGAACCAGAATAATACGTTCCTGCAAATGCTCCCGCTCCTCCAGAAGCCACATCTACTGTAGGGGTTACCACATTGTTTGTAGCACATTCATTGAAGAAGACCTTTACACGGCCTCCTCCTCCACTTCCTCCTGCACCTGCATTTCCTGCCGTATTTGTATTCACAGAAGTAGTTGTAGAATTAAAAGGATTACAGAAGAAGTCTGTTGTGTATGTCCAGAATCCCCCTGCTCCTCCTGTACCTCCAGCTCCTCCCGTTCCTCCTGTAGCATTGATTGTTCCTGTAACATCCATATCTCCTCCAGATTCTAGGAGAACTCCTCCCCCCGAACCTCCACCCGCACCCGCACCAGCACCTCCTGCTCCTACATAATTATACTCGTCTACTCCATCACACAGATCCGAACAACAACGGTCTGATTGATTGGCAAATCCTCCATTTCCTCCTACCCCTCCATCTGTTCCATTTACAGAAATAAAACCACTAAAGTTTAGGTATGAACCCGCAAGGAGTTCCACCATTCCTCCTCCATTTCCTCCATTTTCGCCAGGCGTTCCAGAGCCCCATCCTTGGCCTCCACCTCCAGCACCGCCCCCACCTCCTCCGATGGAGATATCAGGTCCTGCAATTGTTCCAAATGTACCATTGTTTGCCCCACCATTACCTCCCATACCTCCAGCCAAAGGCGTGAATACCGCAGGATTACATACATTATCATCGACATTTCCTGACTGTGTAGGCAATGTACCATCTGTACCTGGCGCACCATCTTGGCCCATTCCTCCATATCCTCCTCCAGCTCCTCCTCCAGAACCTCCTGCACCACCCGTACGCCCAAAATCATCTCCGATAAAGTTACATCGGTTTTTACGGCCAGAGCCATCTCCTCCTGTTTGTCCACCAGAGCCTCCTCCTCCTAAGATTCCCCCATCTACTCCTGCAATTCCTCCTGGAAGGATTAGAGATAGACAAGCATCATTTGGATTTGAGCAATTTAGGTCAAGGGCATTCGGGATTACTCCCCCTATACCTCCTGTACCCCCAGGCAATCCTGCCCCATCTCCCATAATCACCCCTTGTATAACCATAGAATCAGCCGAAATCGTCAATTGCCCACACCCATTTGGTCCATAAGGGGTAATGAAGAGGGTATCCCCCGCTCCAAGGGTGAAAGTCCCAATAACGTTCAAGGTGCCACTGTAGGAAGTATTATTAGCGACGGTAAAATTCCCCGTAATTGTTGTATCCAATTGACATACTTGAGCAAGGCTATATCCACTTATGAAACAAAATGTAAAAAAGAGTATCAGTTTTTTCATAGAGAAATAGGTATGTTTAGCGAAAGAGCCAAAAGCTCTTACTCGGTTTAGGTCTAAGTCTTGTTTTCACTTCGACAATATAAAGAGAAAATACATTCAGAAAAAGATACAAGCCCGCAAGGAATCATACTATTGCGAGGAAGAATCTTTCTTCTAGAACGTAAATTTTATGCAAGCGTGGCGAGAAGTGGCGTTCAAACGTTTCTCTATGGGTTTGTGTTTGCCGCTTCCAAGTGTCCAGTCATATAGAACAACTAATATAAGCTTTTCATCAAGGGAAAAAAATCCTTCTAATTACCTTACCCTTAAAAAGCCTAAGATTTTCCCAGACTGTATGTGCAGGCTGCACAGCTACCCTGGGATTTTCCCAGACTGTATGTGCAGGCTGCACAGCTACCCTGGGATTTTCCCAGACTATATGTGCACGCTGCACAGGTACCCTGGGATTTTCCCAGACTGTATGTGCAGGCTGCACAGCTACCCTGGGATTTTCCCAGACTATATGTGCACGCTGTACAGGTACCCTGGGATTTTCCCAGACTGTATGTGCAGGCTGTACAGGTACTCTGGGATTTTCCCAGACTATATGTGCACGCTGCACAGGTACTCTGGGATTTTCCCAGACTGTATGTGCAGGCTGCACAGGTACTCTGGGATTTTCCCAGACTGTATGTGCAG